>Ga0209644_1000058_pt1 | contig 69094 bp, 66 predicted proteins | sample ETNvirome_2_1000_FD_184069 | JGI IMG/M metagenome (GOLD analysis project Ga0209644, IMG submission 184069) | Marine viral communities from the Pacific Ocean - ETNP_2_1000 (SPAdes) (version 2) | ecosystem: Environmental > Aquatic > Marine > Oceanic | place: Pacific Ocean | collected 2013-06-22 | reverse complement strand
AGTTTAAGTTTTGGTTAAGGGTTGAGGGTTAATGAAAACGTCGTTGCTTGGTTTAGTGATGTTCGTGCGCCGCGCTGAGGTATACAACCGACAGCGTGGTGAAAATAAAGGCCTGCAGCGTTACCACGAGAATGTGGAAGATGGCCCATGGCACGTCCAACAGCCAGATTGCCCAGAACGGTAGTAGCGCAATCAGGATAAAGATAACTTCACCGGCGAACATGTTACCGAACAGACGCAGGCCGAGACCCAGCGGCTTCACCAGCAGGCCAATCACTTCTAACACCAGGTTGAAGGGGATTAGCGCCCAGTGATTGAACGGCGTTAGTGATAGCTCCTTGGCGAAACCACCGGCACCTTTGACTTTGATGCTGTAGTAGATGATCAAACAGAACACGCCCAGCGCCATACCCAGCGTGGCATTGGGGTCCGTGGTCGGTACGATTTTCATGTACTCGACGCCCAGTCGCTTGAAGAGCTCGGGGCCGTAGTCGACCGGGATGATCTTCAGCGTGTTCATGAGCAAAATCCACACGAACAGCGTGAGCGCTAGAGGCGCAATGATGGGGTTGCGGCCATGGAACGTGGCCCGCGTGAGATTTTCGATGAACTCGACGACCATCTCAACGGCATTTTGCAGGCCGCTGGGAACGCCGGTGGTCGCCGCTTTACCGGCTTTACGGAAAATCCAGATGAACAGAAGGCCCATGGCGATGGACCAGCCCATGGTGTCCAAGTGAATGGCCCAAAAGCCCATTTCACGGGCTTCTTCGGCGGAGTGCGCCAGCGACCAGCCATTTTCTGGGTGTTTACCAAAGGTCAGGTTCTGCAAGTGGTGCTGGATATAGTAAGTCGATGAGACTTCGTTTCCTGCGGCCATAGACATGTCACCTCAATCAGTTGTGCGATTTCCCAGGCATTAGCCAAGGCGCAAGCCAATGCGTCAGAACAACCGCAACATAAGCACTAAAAAAGAAAGCGGGGTTTGAGGGGGGCACTACCACGAACACCAGCGCAAACAGCGCCACCGTCAAACCAAACTTGCCTGCCTCGGCACGAAACAGGTCCATTGCGCCCGATATTCGGCGCGTATTGCGAAAAATTCCTAACCGCTGTATGAAGAAAGCATGCGGTAGCAGTGCTACCAACGCTCCCGTTATGACCGACACGACCCCTGGCATCTGAGCAAAGGGGTAAACAAGCATTGCGCCGACTAGCATGACAACGAGCTGGGCGCAGATAAGTCGGACTACATAGGCTCGCCTGCGCTGGGTTTCAATTCGCTGCATATGCTTTCAACATCGTGCCTGTTCGCCAACGATTCCCCAGCGCGTTAAGCGGGTTGCTCACGGTGCCTTCTGGCATACCTATAAGCAACCTGCACAAATCTTGCGCGATTATAGGGAAGCGCTATCACACCTTCAACCGAAGTTGCACGGAATTCGCGCGTTTCAGCGCCGACTTGCGACCAAAGGGTGAAAAACTGGCCGCATCTTCCATTAGCCTGCTATTTAATATGCGCCAGAATTCCGTCCAACTCTTCGAGGCTAGTGTAGCGAATGGTGACCTTCCCCTTGCCCTTTTGGCCATGGTCGATCGACACCGGGGCACCCAGCAGTTCGCCTAAATGCGTCTCGAGTCGAGCAACGTCCGGTGTTTTGGAGACTTGCTTGGGAGATGAAGTAGACGCCTGTTGAGTCTGAACTTTTTTTACCAATGCCTCGGTGTCGCGCACCGTAAGATCTTTATTGACCACTTCGTGGGCCACCTGACGCTGCTGGGCACTGGACAGCGATAGCAGCGCTCGGGCGTGGCCCATATCGAGATCTCCCCGCTCCAGCAGTGTCTGCACTTCCGGGTCGAGGGCGAGCAGGCGCAGAAGATTGGCCACTTGGGTCCGGGATTTTCCTACTGCATCGGCGATCTGCTGCTGCGTTAGCTCGAATTCGTCGCCCAGGCGCTTCAAGGCCAATGACTCTTCGATCGCGTTGAGATTTTCCCGCTGAATGTTTTCGATCAGCGCCAGCGCCAGCGCTACCTCATCGCTAACGTGGCGAATGACGGCGGGAATGACGTCTAGCTCGGCCAACTGCGCCGCTCGCCAGCGCCGCTCACCGGCAATGATTTCGTAACGCTCTTGGCCAATGGGACGAACGACAATGGGTTGCATGACCCCTTGGGCGCGAATGGAGTCGGCAAGCTCTTCCAGCGCTTCGGGCTGAATGTCGCGGCGAGGTTGATACTTGCCACGTGTCAATTGACCCAGCGGCAGGCGCTCCAAACGTTCGGGGGCGTCATCCGACATGCCCTCGGTTAGGGACGCCTCAGCGTTGTCCAGCGTTGTCTCGCCGGTGAGATCCAAACTGTCACGACGACGGGCGCCCGCACCAATCAGGGCATCCAGGCCACGTCCTAGCGCGCGTTTACGCGTCATTCGCTTTCCCTCGTACTTTTAACGTTATGTACTTTGAACGCTACAGCGGCAACCGTTACAGCGACAGACGCCGAATCATCTCTTTGGCCAACACGCGATAGGCTTGGCTCCCCCGCGAAAAACGCGCGTATTGGGTGACCGGTACGCCGTGGCTTGGCGCTTCAGCGACTTTCACGTTGCGCGGAATCGTCGTTTTCAAAAGCGCATCGCCGAAAAAGTCGCGTAGCTGCTTATCTACTTCTCGGGTGAGACTGGTGCGCTTATCGTACATGGTGCGCAAAATGCCGGAGACGGCCAGCTCAGGATTCACGCTTTGCTTGATCTGCTCCACCGTATCCAGCAGCGCCGAGAGCCCCTCTAGGGCGTAAAATTCACACTGTAGCGGAATCAGTACGCCATGGGCGGCGGTGAGCGCATTCACCGTCAGCATATTCAGCGACGGTGGGCAGTCGATCAGCACCACGTCGTAATCGTCCGCGACGCTGGCAAGTGCAAGCGATAGGCGGCTTTGACGTTGGTCGCTATCCAGTAATTCCACTTCCGCGGCGGTCAGGTCGCCGTTACCGGGTAGAACATCGTAATGAACCGGCAGCCCGCGAACGATAACCTCGCCCGCAGTGGCTTCGCCAAGCAACACGTCCAGCACGCTTTTCTCAAGATCGTACTTGTCGATCCCGCTGCCCATGCTGGCATGGCCCTGTGGATCCAAGTCCACCAGCAGTACGCGGCGGTCAAGAGCAGCCAGGCTGGCGGCCAGGTTAACGGCTGAAGTGGTCTTGCCCACGCCGCCTTTTTGGTTGGTCAGGGCAATGATCTGGCTCACTACTCAACTCCTTTTGGGGTCAGGATCAACAGCTGCCGCTCGGCCGTTTCAAAGGGTACATTCAACAGGTGGCGCTCGCTGAGTTCAATGCCTTCCGGCAGGTTACGCAGCTCGTCATCAGCACCAGGGCCTTTCATTGCTAGCCACTGGCCATTTGCAGATGGCAGGGGGCGCGTTAGCGTCACGAAATCCACCAAACTGGCAAACGCACGTGAGATCACCTGATCAAAGTGCTGGCCGGCGAACTGCTCTACCCGTGCCTGAGTAGGCGTCACGTTGGTCAGCGCCAACTCCATCACCGCTTGGCGCTGGAAGCGAACTTTCTTGCCATTGCTATCCAGCAGCGTCACCTGAAGTTCGGGCTTCATAATCGCGAGTACTAAGCCGGGTAACCCAGGCCCTGCCCCCACATCCAGCAGCGTTGGGCCGTGAACGTAGGGAGCAACGGCGGCGCTATCCAGCACGTGGCGAGAGACCATCTCTTCAACATCGCGCACTGCGGTGAGGTTATAAGCCCGGTTCCACTTGTGCAACAGCGCCAGTAAACCAAGCAGTTGCTCTCTCTGTTCAGCGCTAATCACAACCCCTAGCGCTGATAGGCCTTGATCAAGTCGTGATGCAACGCCATTGGGTAAGCTGTTGACCAGCGGCTGGAGTCGACTCATCCGTTGGCCACCTCGGCGTTGGTAATTAGGCGGCGTTTTTTCAGATGCACGAGCAGAATCGATATGGCTGCGGGCGTTACCCCAGAAATCCTGGCTGCATGTGCAAGGGTTTCTGGACGGGTATTGCTGAGTTTTTGGCGAATCTCGTTGGAGAGACCTTCCACCTGGTGATAATCAAGTTCCGCAGGCAGCGGCGTAGCTTCATGACGCTTAAGCTTATCGATCTCATCCTGCTGACGATCAATATAGCCCTGATATTTGGCTTGAATTTGCACCTGTTCGGCCACGGCTTCGTCGTGTACGTCACCGCTTTCCATACCGGGGAGCGAGGTAATATCGGCATACGTCAGCTCAGGGCGTTTCAGCAAATCACTTAAGCAGTACTCTCGGGGTAGCGGCCTGCCGGTTTTTTCAGCGATTTTTTCTGCCGCCGGGCTATTGGGTTGCACCCAAGTGGTGGCCAAGCGTGCAGTTTCCCGCTCGATGGCTTCGCGCTTTTGACTAAATGCGGCCCAGCGCGTGTCGTCGACTAAGCCTAGCTTGCGGCCTTTTTCGGTCAGGCGCAGATCGGCATTGTCTTCACGCAGCAGCAGTCGATATTCCGCCCGCGAAGTAAACATGCGGTAGGGCTCTTTGGTGCCCATGGTGATTAAGTCGTCTATCAAAACGCCGAGGTAGGCTTCATCACGGCGGGGGTACCAAGCGTCGAGCTGTTTAGCGCGGCGAGCGGCGTTTAAACCCGCCAGTAGCCCCTGGGCACCTGCTTCTTCATACCCGGTTGTGCCGTTGATTTGCCCGGCAAAAAACAGGTTGTGGATAAATTTGGTTTCCAGCGAGTGTTTCAAATCCCGCGGATCAAAGAAATCGTACTCAATGGCATAGCCAGGACGCGTGATGTGTGCGTTTTCTAACCCTTTGATCGAGCGCACCACCTGCAGCTGCACATCAAACGGCAGCGAGGTCGAGATGCCGTTGGGATAGAGCTCGTGGGTATCCAGGCCTTCAGGCTCGATGAACACCTGATGGCTCGATTTGTCGGCAAAGCGGTGCACTTTATCTTCAATCGAGGGGCAGTAGCGCGGGCCGATCCCTTCAATCACGCCAGAGTACATTGGCGAGCGATCCAAGTTACCCAGAATAATCTCGTGCGTGCGCTCGTTGGTGTGGGCGATATGGCAGCTCACCTGCTGGGGATGCATCTCCCGGGAGCCGAGGTAAGACATCACCGGCGTTGGGGTATCGCCCGGCTGCTCTTCCAACTGCGAAAAATCGACGGTTTTGGCATCGATACGCGGCGGCGTGCCAGTTTTGAGCCGGTCAACATGAAACGGCAACGCACGCAGTCGTTCTGCCAGCGCGTTGGAGGGCGGATCACCCGCGCGGCCTCCGCGGCTTTGATCCAACCCGATGTGGATAACGCCACCTAGGAAGGTACCGGTTGAGAGCACAACGGATTCTGCGTGAAAGCGAATGCCGGTTTCAGTCACGACGCCGCGTACGGTGTCGTTATCCACAATGAGATCACCTGCCGCCTGCTGAAAAATCGTCAGGTTGGGCTGGTTTTCCAGCATGCCGCGAATGGCGGCTTTGTAGCGGATACGGTCGGCTTGGGCACGGGTTGCACGTACCGCTGGCCCTTTGCGTGCGTTGAGCACGCGAAACTGGATGCCGCCTAAATCCGTGGCTAGCCCCATTGCACCGCCGAGCGCATCAATTTCTTTCACCAAATGGCTTTTGCCGATGCCGCCAATGGCGGGATTGCACGACATTTGGCCAAGCGTCTCGATGTTGTGAGTTAGCAATAGGGTTTGACAGCCCATACGAGCAGAGGCCAGTGCGGCTTCAGTTCCCGCATGGCCACCGCCGATGACAATCACGTCAAAGCGGTCGGGGTAGTTCAAGAGACACCTCGTCTTGCGCCTGTTGGCACGGATGATGTGGTCAGCGATTCAGCGCTGTTGGAATAAGCCCGCCAGTATAAACCTCCTGTGGGTAACCGTCAGGTTTTTCCACACCCCAACCAAAGGGTTCAGTCTTTATTAATAACAAAATAAAAATAAATAAGAGAAGTTCTGTTGATGTAGTAACTACTGGTGTGGACAAAATCTGTTGATAAGTCTACTAACGCTAGCTTTATCAGTATTTTACATTGTTGACCTTTAGGTGATTAAGCAGCGGAGTGCCTGCGTAGAAGCGGTGTTGGAGCTGTGGATGAAAGTGCGACTTACCCACAAGGCTGACTGACAACGGGTTATCCACCGCTGGGTACCTGGCTTGTTACCGCACCTGTGAACAACCTGCTTCACATACTCAAATCATGCTGATAAGCGCTCATGGTGGGCTTCGTGGCGAAGTAGCGAGGAGCGTGTAAAAAATAGTATCCACAGGAAAAAAAAATGGCCTGTCATGAAGACAGGCCATTAGATAGGACGTTTTAAGCGCAATATTGGCGATTTAAGAGCGCATGGTTAGCACGACATTAGTGCTTCAGTACCCGTGCCAGGAACGACTGAGTACGTTCGTGTTGAGGAGCATCAAACAGCTGCTCGGGAGTGCCTTGTTCGGCAATTTCGCCTTTATGAATAAAGATGATGCGGTCGGCCACCTCACGGGCAAAGCCCATTTCGTGGGTAACGATCACCATGGTCATCCCCTCTTTAGCAAGCTCCCGCATGGCGTCTAGCACTTCGCCAATCATCTCGGGGTCAAGGGCTGAGGTTGGCTCATCAAACAGCATGAGGCGCGGCTCCATGGCCAACGCACGCGCCAGCGCCACACGCTGCTGCTGGCCACCGGAGAGCTGGCTGGGGTACTTATTTGCCTGGTCGGCAATACCTACGCGATCAAGTAGCCGCTTGGCAGTCTCTTCGGCATCCTGACGGCTCCAACCACGCACCTTCATCGGCGCGAGAGTGACGTTATCGAGCACGCTAAGATGCGGGAACAGATTGAACTGCTGAAACACCATGCCCACTTCGGTGCGGATGGTTTGCAGCGCCTGACTGCTTTTACCGTTCGGTAGCAGCGTATTGCCGTCCACATCCAGGCTGCCTGACTGAAACTCTTCTAAGCCGTTGATACAGCGAATGAGTGTGGATTTACCCGAGCCGCTGGCCCCGATGACCACGACGACTTCACCAGGCACAATTTCCAGGTCGATATCTTTGAGTACGTGCAGGCTGCCAAAGTGCTTGTGGAGCTTTTGCATACGCACAATGGGCGTTTGAGTAGAAGTCATTGTGCGCTCCTTATTGTCCGGCGAGGCCGCGGCGCTCGATTTGGCGCAGCACCAGTGAGAGGGTCCAGGTAATGGCGAGATACATCAGCGCCACCATGAAGTAGACCTCCAGCGCAGTGAAGGTAGTGGCGATATAGATCTGCCCTTGGCGTACCAGCTCACTGACCCCGATGACGGAGAAAAGCGAGGTATCTTTGATACTGATAATGCCCTGGTTGCCCAGCGGTGGAATCATACGGCGCAGTGCCTGGGGCCAAATGACATAGCGGAAGGCCTGTACTCGGGAGAGGCCAAGCGATAGCGATGCTTCCCGCTGGCCGCGCTCGATGGACTGCACACCGCCGCGCACGATCTCAGAGATATAGGCACCGGAGTTGACGGCAATGGCGGCAATACCGGCGACCAACGCGTTGATAGGCCCGCCCAGGAGCTGTGGCAAACCATAAAAAATGAACAGTACCTGCACCAGAATGGGCGTACCACGGAACACTTCGATATATACAATGGCTGGCCAGCGTAACCAGCGCACTGGGCTAATGCGCAAAAGACCAAAGAAAATGCCGATGAAAAAACCAATTGCCAGACCGCCAAATGAAATCAACAGGGTCCAGGGAATGCCGGGCAGCAAATAGGGAATCGAGCTAAACGCAGCCGACCAATCAAACTGAAAGTTAACGTCCACGCGTTATCTCCAGGCAAGGGGAACAACGACACAGGGCCGGGGGTAAATGGCCGCCCGGCCCTGTGTGGTGAGAGTCGCTTTAAGCGTTGGTTATGGCATATAGCGCTAATTACTCAGCGCTGGGTGCTTCACCGAACCACTTTGTGTAGATCTCATCGTAGGTGCCGTCTTCACGCATAGCGGCCAGCGCTTCGTTGGTCGGCTCTACCCACTCGCTGCCTTTGTGAAATACGATGCCGTACTGCTGACCTTCGTACAGCGGGCCGACGACTTTAGTGCGACCTTCGCCACGGGTTTGTGAGAAGTAAGCTACGTTGGGCGCATCGTAAAGTACGGCGTCGACGTTACGGCCCAGCAGCGCCATGTACATATCAGCGGTGCCTGGGTAGGGCGTGATATCGGCGTCTTCGCCAAGCTCTTGTTGTAAGAAGTCGTAGCTGGTGGAGCCGATTTTGGTGGCCACTGACAGTCCTTCGAGATCCTCGATGGAGGAGACCTCTTCGTTATCAGCACGTACGATGATTTGCAGACCGGAGTCGTAGTAGGGATCAGAGAAGTCAACGACCTGAGCACGCTCTTCGGTGATAGTGGTGCCCGCAATGGCGATTTCTTGACTGCCGGTTTGCACCGCAGGAATGATGCCTGAGAATTCCATGGTGGTGAGGTTGACTTCAAAGCCAGCGCGATCAGCGACTTCATTGATGATGTCCATATCAAAACCGATCATTTCACCGGTCTCGGGGTCGAGCATCTCAAAGGGCACAAAGCTTGGGTCAGTGGCCACGTTGACGGTAGGCGTTTGTGCAAACGCGGTGGTACTGCCCAAACCCAGTGTGATGGCGGTCGCAATAGTAGAGGTAGTGAATAGGTGTTTCATTAGTTTCCCCATGTTTTATGTGGTTAGCCGCGCAATTTATAGAATTTTTTTTCTTATAAATTGGCTAGGCAACCGTTATTGACCTTTCAACCTTGGCGAGAAACCGCCAAGGCGTCAAGTCATGGGGAGGGGTTGTCACCAACGTTGATCACACCATAAACGAGGCGCCACATCCGCACGTGGTAGTGGCATTGGGGTTTTGGATACGAAATCGAGCCCCTGCTAGGCCCTCCTCGTAATCCACTGTGGAGCCTACCAAATACTGATAAGAGAGCGGGTCGACCACTAGCGTTGCATCGCCAAATTCGATGAGTGTGTCGTCTTCAGCAACGTTTTCAGCAAAGTCGAAACCGTATTGAAAGCCAGAACAGCCGCCGCCGGTCACGTACACGCGCAGCTTAAGCGCAGGGTTACTCTCTTCTGCCATCAGTGCTTTGATACGCTTACGGGCGCTATCAGAGAGTAATAAAGGGGTTGGAACAAAAGCTTCTGCACCGCTCATGGGTACCTCCCGCGAGCTTTAAGAACGAATAATCCGTATTAGGGGGTGATTATGGGTAATTCCCAGCAAATTGGTCAACTATTGCTGGGAATTCCTCAAACGTTAGGGCATCAGCGCGGGGGCGTTAAGCCCCATGTGCTCATCAAAGCCAAACATCAAGTTAAGGTTTTGAATGGCTTGCCCAGAAGCGCCCTTCACCAGGTTATCAATGACTGAAAGCACCACAACCGTATCGCCGTTACCTGGGCGGTGGACCGCGATGCGGCAGGTATTGTTGCCTTTGACACTGCGGGTTTCCGGGTGGCTGCCGGCGGGCATGACATCGACAAACGGCTCGTTGGCGTAGCGCTGCTCAAAGAGCGCCTGTAGATCTTCTGGCTCGGCGGTCAGCGTGCTGTAAAGCGTGGCGTGAATGCCGCGAATCATGGGAGTTAGATGGGGAACAAAGGTCAACCCCACTGGGTTGGGCTGCATATCGCCCAAGCCTTGACGAATTTCCGGCAGATGGCGGTGGCCACCCGCGCCGTAGGCCTTCATGGATTCACTGGCCTCGGCCAGCAGCGAAGCAACTTTGGCACCGCGGCCAGCACCGGTCACACCAGATTTGCAGTCGGCAATCAGCTGGTTCGGATCAATTAAGCCAGCTTCTAACAGCGGCAGATAGCCTAGCTGAACGGCGGTGGGATAGCAGCCAGGGACAGCAATCAAACGAGCCGTTTTGATCTTTTCGCGGTGCATTTCGGGCAGGCCGTAAACGGCTTCTTCAAGCAGCTCCGGCGCGCCGTGGGGCTGGTCGTACCAACGGCTCCACTCGTCGGCATCGCGCAGGCGGAAGTCCGCAGAGAGGTCGATGACGCGGGTGCCGTTGGCCAGCAGCTCGCCCGCTAAGGCATGGGCAACGCCGTGGGGAGTCGCAAAAAACACCGCATCCATTGCGCCTAGCGCCTTGGCGTCGGGTTCGCTGAATGCCAGCGTGTCGTAGTGACCGCGTAAATTGGGGTACATGTCGCACACTTTTACGCCCGTCTCCGAGCGAGAGGTGATGGCCTTGACGTTTACCTGAGGGTGCTGAGCCAGCAGTCTGAGAAGTTCGACGCCGGTATAACCGGTGCCACCCACGATGCCAACGTTAATCACAAACCACTCCTTGTGCGCTTCGCGCAATCGACGCTTGAATAATTAACAGCCTAATCAGTGTGGCCAGGCTGTTGAAGTGTATCCAGCTATGATACACAAGAGAGCCAGCGCTTAAGAGCGCTGCGCAACGCGAGACAATGAAACGAACAATAAACGCAAGGACGGACGTTGTGGCACGTTTTTCTCGGTCAGATTTCACTCTAGAGAGCTTTCGCCGCCAGTTGGCGAACGTGGATGCCTTACCGCAGCTGTGTGTGCTGGGGTTGGTGTCTGGGGTGATTACTGGGACGGTGATGGTGGCATTTCGCCTGCTGCTGGAAGCGGGGGCGGCGCTCTACATGCCGGACGGTGATCCGGAAGCCTTCGAAGGGTTGATGCCTTGGCTAAGAGCACTTCTGCCGATCGTCGCCGTCACATTGATTGGCCTGTTGCTATATCGGCAGCGCTCCGCTGCGCGCAAGCTCGGCGTCAGCCATGTGATTGAGCGTCTCACCTATCACCAGGGGCGTTTCCCACTGCGTAACTGGCTGAACCAGTGGTGGGTGGGGGTCGTCTCCGTGTTGGGTGGCTTATCCGCCGGGCGCGAAGGCCCTGCGATTCATTTAGGCGCGGCGGCTTCCAGCGGGTTAGGGCTAAAGCTGCGACTGCCCAATAATAGCTTGCGGGTGTTGGTCGCTTGTGGCACGGCAGCCGGTATTTCGGCCTCGTTCAACACGCCCATTGCTGGGGTGATCTTCGCCATGGAAGTGGTGATGATGGAGTACACCCTGATGAGCTTTATGCCGGTTATTTTAGCCTCCACCATGGGCGCGCTGGTGGCTCAGGTGATGTATGGCAACGAGCCCGCCTTTCGAATTCCTGAGGTGGCGCTAGGCTCGCTGATGAACCTGCCCTGGATCGTGGTGATTGGCTTGGTGATTGGTTTAATGGCTGGGCTTTTCATTCATATTTCACGAAGTCAGCGCCTACAAACCCTGCCGCTGTGGTTGAGATTGGGCGTCGTGGGTGTCGGCACCGGGGTATTGGCGTGGTGGTTTCCTGAAATCCAAGGCATTGGTTACGACAGCGTGGCGGCAGCGCTGAATAATCAGTTGGCGATCAATGTGCTATTGGCGCTGATGGTTGCCAAGCTGTTGATTACTGCGATTACCGTTGCAGGCGGCGTGCCGATCGGCATTATTGGCCCGGTACTGGTCGCTGGGGCGGCCACTGGTGCACTAGGCGGTATGTTAGGGGGCTGGCTATGGCCTGAGAAAGCTGCTGACCCAGGGATTTATGCCATGCTCGGTATGGCAGCCATGATGGGGGCTGTTCTTCAGGCGCCTCTTGCAGCGCTGATGGCGCTATTAGAGCTGACGCATACACCCAATATCATGCTGCCAGGGATGCTGGTCGTGGTGGTGGCCTGCTTGACGTCGCGGCAGCTGACGGGCTGTGAAGGTTTCTTCATTAGCTCAGTACGCTATGGGTTACACCCGCTGCAGCAGCCGTTGATGCAGGCGCTCTCCCGGGTATCGGTACCGGCGGTGATGGAGCGCCAATTAGTGCGTACTGAACGGATGATCACGCCAGACCAAGCTCGCCGCTTGCTGGAAACCAACCCCATGTGGCTAGTGATCGAGCGCTCTAGTGAAGAGAAGCCCGTGCTGGCGCTGAAGGCGGCGGAGCTTGCCCGCTGGCTGCTGGAGCACGATGAGGCGCTCGATGGAGAAGCGCCGCCGGAGGATGAGTTAATTGATCTTTTGGAGATTCCCGGCCAGCGGCTGGAAATGGCCCCGATTGGTTTGCAGGCCACGCTATCGGAAGCGTTTTTAAAGCTTCAAGACAGCGCGCTTGGGGCGCTTTATGTGGTGCATGGCTATCGACCAAAGCAGCAGCGAATTTCAGGTATCATTACCCGGGGCGCGATCGAGCGTTATTACCACTACACTGACGCTCGGCAAACAGATGCCCGCGAGACTGATTCCTAGCCATATGCCACCGCCTAAGGAGAGACCATGTACGAATGGGTAAAGGCTATTCACTTGATGGCCGTTGTTACTTGGTTTGCCGCACTGTTCTACCTGCCAAGACTTTATGTGTACCACGCCATGGCACGCGATAAAGGCGATGAGCAAGCGATCACTTACTTCAAAACCATGGAGCGTAAGCTCTATCGCGGCATTATGACGCCATCCATGATCCTGGTGCTGATTTTTGGTGGTTGGATGCTCTATTTGGTGCCTGCGTGGTTTAGCCAGGGCTGGATGCACGTTAAGCTCACGCTGGTTGCGCTGTTGATTGCCTACCACCACGTTTGCCTGATCTACCTGAAGCAGTTTGACCAGTCGCGCTGCACCAAGAGCCACGTATTTTTCCGCTGGTTCAATGAAGCGCCCGTGATTGCGCTGGTCGCGATAATTCTACTGGCGGTAGTGAAGCCCTTTTGATGCGCCAACCCCTTCCCCCCGTCGTTTTAGTGTTAGCGGGCCATGACCCCACGGGCGGTGCTGGACTGGTCGCTGATAGCGAAGCCATTGCTGCCTGCGGCGGTTGGGCGGTGACGATCCCCACGGCGATGACCGTGCAGAACTGCCATAACGTGTCGCGGGTGATGCCCGCCGACCCTGGCGCCATGCGGCAAATGGCCGAAGCCGTCGGTGATATGCAGATTGCCGCGATCAAGCTCGGCCTGCTGGCGGATGAAGCTACGCTACGCGCTGCGGAGCAAATTATTCGCCGTTTTCCTGGGGTACCCGTGGTTGCTGACCCGGTTCTCAAAGCAGGGGGAGGCACTATGTTATCCACAGCTGCTTTGCAGGCGCTTTACCGTGATCGGCTGTTACCGCTTGTGGATATCTTAACCCCGAACCGCTTTGAGCTAGCGGCGCTGACGCCTGAGATCCATGAGCCTTATGACGATACCGCCCGTGCGGTGTCACTACTGTCTCAGGGTTGCCAAGCGGTGCTGGTGACGGCAACGGATGACCCATTACCCGGTACGGCACAGCAAGTGGTGCATACACTGCATTCGCCCGACACCACTCGCCAGTGGCAATGGCCGCGGCTGCCGGAAGTATTTCATGGTTCCGGCTGTACGCTCGCGTCAGCCTTAGCAGCGCGTCTAGCGGTAGGTGAGCGCTTACCAACGGCGTGTGAACAGGCGCAGCACTTTACCTGGGAGAGCTTGTCTCACGGCTACCAGCCCCCGAGCGGGCAGTGCTTGCCGAATCGCTTGCCACGCCCCGTGCGCTTTTGATCTCATTGGTAGTAAGACATTTATATAGAGGATGCCATGACCACATCTGCTGAACTGTTTGACCTCGCGAGTCGCCATATCCCTGGGGGCGTGAACTCTCCCGTCCGTGCCTTCAAAGGGTTGCACCGCCCGCCGGTATTCATGGAACGTGCACAGGGCGCTTACCTCTTCGATGTCGAGGGCAACCGCTACGTCGATTACATCGGCTCCTGGGGGCCGATGATTACCGGTCACGCCGATCAAGACGTATTGGCGGCCGTACGTGCGCGGTTGGATAATGGGCTCTCGTTCGGTACCCCCACGGCCGTGGAAACCACCATGGCCGACCTAATTTGCGACATGATTCCCTCCATGGAAATGGTGCGCATGACCAGCTCGGGCACCGAAGCGACCATGTCAGCGATTCGGCTGGCGCGGGGCACCACGGGTCGCGATAAGATCGTCAAGTTCGAGGGTAACTACCACGGCCACTCGGACTCCCTGCTGGTAAAAGCGGGCTCCGGTGCTTTGACCCACGGCGAGCCCAGCTCTCCGGGCGTGCCGGCCTCGCTGGCCGAGCACACCATCACACTCTCCTACAACGACCCGGAAGGCGTTGAAGCGTGCTTTGCCGAGATCGGTGAGCAAATTGCCTGCATCATCGTCGAGCCGGTGGCGGGCAATATGAACTGCATTCCGCCTCAGCCAGGTTTCTTGGAAACCCTGCGCCACGTTTGTAACGAGTACGGCAGCATCCTGATTTTTGACGAAGTGATGACCGGCTTCCGCGTCGCGTTGGGCGGTGCCCAGGCTTACTACGGTGTCACGCCGGATCTGACTTGCTTGGGTAAGATCGTTGGTGGCGGTATGCCAGTCGGCGCGTTTGGCGGTAAGCGCGACATCATGCAGAACATCTCTCCGCTGGGGCCGGTATATCAGGCGGGCACCCTTTCGGGGAACCCGCTGGCCATGGCTGCCGGGGTGGCGCTGCTGACCAAGCTGCAGGTGCCGGGCTTCCACGATGCCCTGAGCCAGCGCGTGCAAACGCTGTGTAACGGGCTGCAAGAGCGTGCCAATGCGGCGCGGGTACCGATGATTACCCAATCTGCAGGCGGCATGTTCGGCGTGTTCTTCACCTCGCAGTCCCGTGTGGATAACTTTGCCCAAGCCACGGCGTGTAATCCCGATGCCTTCCGCCGCTTCTTTGGCGCAATGCTGGATCACGGCGTTTACCTTGCCCCTTCTGCCTATGAAGCCGGCTTTATGTCCAGTGCCCATACGCCCGAGGATATCCAGCTCACGCTGGATGCCGCAGAGAAAGCCTTTGCTGTTATGTAACACTAGGTAACTGGTAGTTAGAACGCCTGCTACACTGCAAGAGCCGCTCATGTTGAGCGGCTCTTGTGGTTAATGAGGTAGCTAACATGAAACGATCATTGGCTTGGCACGTTTCACGACGATACGGCACGCTGTTTATCGCCGTACTTACCCTTGGCTTGCCCATCTCAGGGTTAGCCGCACAGGAGCAGGATATGACCCAGATCCACATCACCATGAGCGGCTCTCCCGGCGCTGAGTTTTCCGCCGAGTGGCGCATTACCCAGGACGGCGACACCATCGAACACCCTGAAACCCGTGGCACGGTGCCTGCTGAGTTCACCTTCGAAGGAGATACCCTAGAAGGTACCGTCAAACTCCTGAGCGATGACGAGCGGTTGGAAGTCGATATCGTCAAAGGCAGCAACCGCTCGCGCTCCTCGACTCAAGGCAAAGGAGGCACGCTGACGGTGGTTGTGCGCTGAGCATAGACACAAAAAAACCGCCCCCGAGGGGGCGGTTGGAGATCACTGTCAAACCGAGGTTTAGTACTGAAGAACAGATACTTGGTTACCATTGCCACTTTGTGTAACAAAAGCGTTTCCAGCTGCAGCTGTCGCATTAAGACCTAGCTGGGTAATTGTAGAAACGTTATTACTGCCACCACCTTGTAAAACATCAGCGTAGTGACCGCGTCCAGAGCCAGCTCCATTTCCGTAGTTATCTTGCATGATATAAGAATCATTGGCGCCATCAGTTTGATTGACAAACGCTAAGTTATTGTCGCCACGCTGAATAACATAACTTTCGCCGTTAGTACCTGCTTGCATCACATCTGCGTAGTTACGATCTCCGTAAGTTTGACCAATGTAGCTATCGTTATTACTACCTGTTTGAGTCACTCTTGCATCATTGTTGTCTGCGCCACCATTAATACCACCTTGACGTACCACTGAGTTGTTACGATCGTCTGACTGTGAAATATCTGCCATGTTGTTGCGACCGCCGTATTGGCTAACGCGGGAATCGTTGAAATTACCCTCTTGTAGAGAGTTAACAACACCTCCACTCGTTAGTTCTTGGTCAACATCTGAATAGTTGCGTGAACCAAATTGTTGAATGTCTGCTTTTAAACTGCTTCCGCTTTGCTTAAGCTGTGACTCGTTTCGAGACATAGTTTGAACGATGCTGGCTTGGTTGTTATTCCCGGTCTGGGTGCTGACAGATAAATTGTTATTACCTGTAACACTCGATGTAGGAGCATTTCCGTTAAGTGAATTAAAGGCATTTTGAGCACTAGTGAAAGATGGGGTTGGCCCTGTTCCCCAGGCTGTGTCATCTTCAGTTACATTTACATTACCATTATCTACACCCCAGTCTACACTTGTTAGATTAGTGTTGGATGTGGTGGATGTTGTAGTTTTCGGAGTTTGAGCAAAAGCTGATGTGCTTAGTGCGAACGTAACAGCAGCGGCTAGGGTGGTAAGTTGCAGTTTCATGATATTTCCCCTTTGTTTCGATCAACTTGCTTTGGTGGTTAACTGAGAAGCCAGGTGCGACTCAGTTGATATCGATAGTGACCGGTCGTGAAGTGCCCGAATAGTTTTGTTGATGGACATTTACATCGCGTAGGCCACTGCCCGATTGTGAAATCATTAAGCTGCTGTTGAAGCCAATTTGGATGGCATTCAACGCAACGCCAACACTGTTCCCTTCTTGAATAGCCGTAACGCTATGGTTATAGCCTTGCTGAACAATCACGCCAATGTTGTTGCCATTGTGCTGGATCAAATTGGCCTGATTGTTATATCCAGTTTGTTTAATGTAAGCGAAGTTTTTAAATTGATAATTCGCTGAACGAGATTGAACGACGCTCGCGCTGTTACTGATGCCTTGCTGTTGAATGATACTCACATTGCCTTTTAAATGGCTGACACCTTGAGACTCTACGTATTGCGTGACTCTAGACATGCTGCCAATGAACTGGTCGTTTGCTGAAGCGTCTAGGTTTAAGCTGGTTAGTAAGACACCCATCACCAATGCCGTACAGGAAGCTACGGATCCTGTCTTATAAAGGGCTGGCAATTGGTTGAACGGTTTCATTGGGTTTTCCTTTTGAAACGTTATGTGTCTTTTTGCTTCCTGTGTTGAGTTTGGACGATTTCAAAGAAGGCGCTATCGGAAATTTTTCTAGTCATTAACTTATAAAGTTAGTGTTTATCATTTTAATAGACACTATTATTTTGATTGGTTTTGATGAGATTTCTAATGCTAATACCTATAAATTTAAAAGTATAAGGGTTGTAAATAAAAAGCCGCTTAAAAAAGCGGCTAAAATAAATAGAGGGAATGCATACTCAAAGCATAGGTATAGGTTCGTTGAGGTAGTCGCCTAGAACCGTTTCTTGCAGATTGGTCCCTGGTGATAGGTTCCAAAGACGGTTTTCTACCCCACGGGCAATCAAGTGAATCACCGCAGACTCGATAGCAGACATCACCGCTAACTGCACGGGCTCATTCGTGGTGATGCCTGCCTCTGCTTCTAGCAAACGCCTAAAGTCGATGAAGCGATACACGCCAGCTCTAAGTTCTTTAGAGTAAATGGTTTTGGTGGTAGTGACGTTGGCAAGTATTTCACCGGTAGATATTTCTACCGCGCGCAAATTCACCGTGACTTGATCGACTTGATACTGACCCGATGCCCCGATACCAAAGTACTCCGCCCCCGCACCGCCCGTGCGGACATTGGATTCATAAGCGATAATGCCCCCTTCGAGCATCACCGAGGCAGCGCGAAGTGAAGGCAAGGTATCGGGCTGGCCAAAACGCTCGAATTCAGCGCGAATGATGCGTCGTTCGGTCAACAGGTTCTGTAATCCCACCCTTTCTAAAGGTATAAACCAGCCTGAATCAGCCAGCGCACCTGTAAGCATGGCGGCGGCCCCTTGGGTGACAGCGGTTGAAAAAGTGCTGGCTGGGGCGGGTCGATATTGTCCGGTTTGATCTCTAAAGTCATATACAGAAACGAATATTTTTCCCGCAGGAGGCGGTAAAGAGACCAAGTCTTGATAAGTGGCGCCCCTCGGCGTTAGCGTTGCCTGGGCTCCTTCTAAATTTTCCGACGTGGCTACCATTCCAGCGCACCCGCTGAGTAGCCCAGCAATGACGATCGAGGCAATTATTTTCATGGTGTTCCCCTGAATACCTTAAGCCGTACTTTGTTGTAACGTGTACTTTTGATCATTAAGGGTTGAATAAACCGCCTACGCTAATCTCAGTCACGTCGCCGGTTATTTTATCGACGACACGAACCACTAATTGCCCGCTACTATCACTGACGACAACGCCAAACTCGTCGCTATCGAAACTACCTTCGTCGACTTCTCCACGACTGACATCAGAAATCAATTGGGAGATCAACCGGCTCTCCAAGTTTTGTATTAGACGTTCCGTTGACGAGAGAGACTGTACACTGCGTGTGTTCGGATCCGTCGTCGTGTCCTGTGCCTGTGCTTTACCCAGCAAGTAGCTACCCACAAAAGGGTCACCACCAAACGAAGGGTTGATGGGCTGATAGATCAAGTTGCCTGCCTGTGCTTGCGTTACCGCTATCGTCATTAGTCCTATGCTGGCGACTTTCTTTAACGTTTTCATCAAAATATCTCCTCTTTCCCCAAGTCTCTATCCGAGGTCAAAGCGGCTGAGAGCTGCTGTTGGAGCAGTGCGTCTTCGACGATTTTTACAGCGTCTCCCGCTACGCGATCAGCCTCGCTGATTCTTGGAGAAAGCTGTGTTCTAAAGTACATCCGGCTGCCTTCCATGACCCATACCTGACTGCCCCATCGAGCATCAGGACGCTCTTGAATGGTGATAGTGGCATTGCCAATGATGACGTTATCCATTGCTCGCTGGCTAAAGGCGCGGTAGAACGTTTTTCCTGCCATAGTGATGGTACGGTCGACCATGATTCCGGTAAGTTCACTACTGCCAGTTGATCGGCCTTGTATCTCTGGTCCGTCCGGGCTCGATAATTGGTTAATCGCATCTACTTCGGCCTGCTCATTCCTGGTAAGTGACGATGCATCAACCGGCCCATTAGGTTGAGCGTTTGCAACGCTTGTTAAACACCATAAGAGAGCAATTGATATTTTATGCTTAGCTGCCATGATGTTTATCTCTTATTAAGTTTTACCGATGCCGCTGTAAGCTGCGTGCCGTTTCGATATTAGGCAGAATCGGACCCAAGTTTTGGTGAATCCAATTCAGTGCTTGAATGCGGTTATGCACATTGATTTTTCTAAAGATGTTGTAAAGATGTGATTTAACCGTGTGCTCACTCACAAAGAGTTTGTCGGCAATTTGTTGATTGGAAGAGCCTGCACTGAGTAACGAAATGATCTCCATTTCTCGGTTGGTCAAGCCGCAGGCAGGGCGAAACGCATTGCTTTGATACTTACGGTAAAAAAGGATCAAACGCGCCATTAAATCTCGAGACATCCATAGCTCACCTTCCAGCAGAGCATGAATGCCTTTGCAAATGACCTCCAAGCTTTCGTTGCGATAAAAGACGCCCTTGAGCTGTGCGCAGGACAAAGCTTCCAGCGCATGATCCATATCGCGGATGTTGAAGGCGGCCAGTGAGGTTTTAGCCAGGCTATCGGGAAGGTTTTCCTGCCACTCGGGTAGCTCCTCTACGCCGATATGGTCGCTATCGATGAGTATTAACAGCTTGTTTGGAATGATCGTGGGTAGTGAACTTTTAGGTGAGTGAATGCTTACCGTACACCCTGTGTGTTCGTGTAAGTAATCGGCAAAAAGCTGCGACTGGGGGCTTTTTTCGGTGACGATGTACACCAAGCCGTGCGTTTTTTCTTGGGACATTGGGGAGGCCTCATGAGCGTAAAGCGTGAGTAGGTGACCAATTGAGTGTTGCCTATAAGATATATTTCGTAAAGATTTGTTATCAAAATAATTATAAAAGTAATTTGTACTTTGTTATTACTTTTTTGGAATATATAGCTTAAGCTATTGTTTTTAGATGCATTTAATAGTGGATAATGGTCAATGATTGCACTGATCGACAAGATATACTGAGTAACATTATGTTTCCTTTAGCTGTGTTCTCTATAGGCGTAAACTGACCCCATCATGTGAAGGAGTCGCCCCCTATGAATGCAGCCAATACGCTCGTTTTAGCCAGTGGAAATTCTGGAAAATTAAAAGAATTCAATCAGTTGCTATCACCCCTTGGGCTGGATGTTCGCCCCCAGGCGGAGTTTGGCGTCCACGACGTCGAAGAAACAGGGCTGACCTTCGTAGAAAATGCGCTGTTAAAGGCGCGTGAAGCGAGCCGGGTAAGCGGGTTACCGGCGCTTGCTGATGATTCCGGTCTGGAGGTCGATGCCTTGAACGGGGCACCGGGTATCTATTCCGCTCGTTACGCGGGCGAGCCGAAAAGCGATCAACGTAACAACGAGAAACTGCTGGCAGCGCTGAGTGAGTGCGCGGAAGGCCAGCGCACGGCGCGTTACTGGTGTGTGTTGGTCTATTTACGCCATGCAGAAGACCCGGTACCGGTGATCGTCCAGCGTAGTTGGGAAGGAGAAGTATTGGCTCATCCGCGTGGCGAGGGCGGTTTTGGCTACGATCCGCTGTTCTGGCTACCCGATCAGGGGATGAGCGTGGCAGAACTACCCAGTGAAACGAAGAACCGCTTGAGCCATCGAGGCCGTGCGTTACACACGTTGGTGGACATTCTAAAGGTGGCGCATGGCTAATCGATTGCCGCCGCTCTCGCTTTATATTCATACGCCGTGGTGTGTTCGCAAATGTCCTTACTGCGATTTCAACTCCCATGAGCCCGACAACCGCGAACTTCCCGAAGCGGCCTATTTGGCCGCCTTGCTGAGTGATTTGGACGGCGATTTGGCGCTGGCGTCTGGCCGTACTCTTCAAACCATTTTTATTGGTGGCGGCACGCCTAGCTTGCTATCGCCGACGTTTTATCGACAGTTATTCGATGGCATTCGTGAGCGGCTCGCCTTTTCGCCTAGCATTGAAATCACCCTGGAAGCCAATCCAGGCACGACCGAGCAGCAGCGGTTCATTGGTTATCGGGAAGCCGGTATCAATCGATTGTCTTTGGGGGTGCAGAGTTTCCGCCCCACTCAACTGAGTGCATTGGGGCGAATTCATACCGGCAACGAAGCGGTGACGGCGATTAGCGAGGCCAGGGCGGCGGGATTTGATAACCTCAATATTGATCTGATGCATGGGCTACCCCAGCAAACACCCGAGCAAGCCATGGAAGATATTGACCAGGCACTTGCCCTCAATCCTGAGCATCTTTCTTGGTATCAGTTAACCCTGGAGCCTAATACGGCGTTTTTCTCGCATCCGCCACCACTGCCAGAAGAGGAAGCGCTATGGGACATTCAGGAGGCAGGGCATCAGCGACTGGAACAAGCCGGGCTAAGTCGATACGAGATATCGGCCTATGCCCGCCCAGGATGTCAGAGCCGCCATAACCTGAACTACTGGCGATTTGGCGACTACCTGGGAATCGGTGCAGGTGCTCATGGAAAGCTCTCCTACATAGACTTCCAAGGGAAATGGCAGATCGAACGGCGTTGGAAAACGCGTCAGCCCGATGCGTACTTGCGCCGTGCCAATGATCCGCGTGGCTTCGTAGCAGGCCAGCAGCTCATTGAGCCAAACGAGTTACCGCTGGAGTTTGCCATGAACGCGCTGCGCCTGACCGAAGGCGTCCCCCTAGCGGATTGGACGGCCCACACTGGCCAGCCACAGGCACGATTACTTGCGCGTTTACAAAGTGCTCAAGAAAAAGGACTTTTAATGGAAATGCCTGAAAAGCTGCGTGCATCGCCTCAAGGTCTATTATTCTTAAATGAGTTGCTGGCCTTAATCAGCGAAGAGTGATCAGTACAAGTGAAGTGATCAGTACAAGTGACCAGCGATCAATAAGGCAATAACCCAATCATAAGCAAGGAGTGAGTGATGCGTATTTCTCGACTACTGACCCCACTGGCAGCGGCGATATTACTGGCTGGCTGCGCGACGTCCGATCCTTACGGCGGTCAAACGCAGCGCTCGAGCACCGCCATGGGCACCGGCATTGGTGCAGCGATTGGTGCAGCGGCGGGCGCTTTATCCGGTGATGGCAGTACGAGCCGTCGTGACCGTGCGCTAATTGGCGCCGCAGTAGGCGCGGCTGCCGGCGCGGGTATGGGTGCTTATATGGACCGTCAAGAGCAGCAGTTGCGTGACAATCTGCAAGGCTCACGTATTGAAATTGACCGCCGTGGCGATGATATTGTGCTTAACATGCCTAGCAGCGTCACGTTCGGGTTTGATTCCGCTGAACTCACAGCTGATGCGCGCAGCGCCCTGAACGAAGTGGCGAATGTTCTCACTCAGTACACCGATACCCGTGTAAACATTGCCGGCCACACGGACAGCACCGGTGATGCCAGCTACAACCAGCGCCTTTCAGAGCGCCGTGCCCAGTCGGTTGGTAGCTACCTGAGTCAGAACGGCGTGTCCTCCATGCGGTTGAACACCATGGGCTATGGTGCTAACCAGCCGGTGGCAAGCAATGCTACCGAGCAGGGCCGCGCGCAGAACCGTCGTGTAGAAATCACCCTGACGCCTACCGGCAACGGCCAGTAATATGCGTTAATCTCGGCATTGCCGTCCAACGCCCGCTATGCTCACATAGCGGGCTTTTTTTTTGTTCAATTGCTAGCGAGCTGCCATGCTGTCGTATCAACACGCCTACCACGCCGGAAACTTTGCCGATGTCCAGAAGCATTTAACGCTTTTTGCGGTGGCTGATTATTTATTACGTAAAAAATCAGCAATTACATATGTTGATAGTCATGCGGGGAGAGGCCTCTATCCGCTAGCCACCAAAGAGACCCAGCGGCTTCAAGAGTATCGGGAAGGCATCGCTCCGCTCTGGCAGGCCCGACAGCAGCTGAGCGACCCGTTGCTTAGCCGTTGGCTTACCGCTTTGAATTCAGCACAACCCAACGCTGATGTGCTATCTCACTACCCGGGGTCACCCTGGTGGCTTGCTAAGGCGCTACGTGACCATGACCAACTGCGTCTATTTGAACTACACCCGGGTGAGCATGAACATTTGAGTGGCCAGACGCTGCCAAAGCAGGCACGTCGCGTATACGGCGATGGGTTGCAGGGGCTGAAACAGTTGGTGCCGGTGGCGACGCCACGAATGTGCGTGTTAGTAGACCCTAGCTACGAGCGCAAAGCGGAGTATCAAGAGGTTGTCGACGCGGTTGCTTATACCCTGGAAAAAGTGCGCCACGCCGTGTTGATGATTTGGTACCCGCTGCTGCCTGCTGGGCATCACGAAACGTTGCTCAGTGGGCTTGAAGCGAGCGGTATTCGTAAAATTTGGCACAGCGAGCTGCTGCTACGGGCCGCGGGGGAGAGTGCGCACGGGATGTACGGTAGCGGCATGGTAGTCATCAATCCGCCCTGGGGGCTGGATGAGCAGCTTGCTGCAGCGATGTCGCAGGTGACACCGCTGCTGGGGAGCCACAGCCACTACCGCGCCAAATGGCTGGTGGGCGAGTAGTGACGGATAGTCGTGGTGGATGATGTGTTACGAGTGGCTCGGTTATTTGCCGATGCAGAAGCTGCCAAAAATTTCGCCGAGCAGATCATCGGCGCTAAATTCGCCGGTGATCTCCCCCAGCGCCTGCTGCGCATCCCTTAGGTCTTCGGCAAGCAGCTCACCTGCACCGTAGCCATCTAGCTGTGCTCGCCCGGTATCGAGTGCAGCCATGGCGCGGTCAAGGGCATCCAGGTGGCGGCGGCGGGCGGAGAAGCGGCCCTCGGTGGTTGCAGAGAAGCCCATCACCTCTTTCAGATGTGTTTTCAAGCTATCCACACCCTCTCCGGTTTTCGCAGATAGCCGAATAATCGGAGTGGCTGTGGATAATTCAATGCCCGGCGCTTCAGCACTGGCATCGATTTTATTACGCACCAGGGTAAGCCTCCTTTGATCGGGGAGGCGCTCCACGAACTCAGGCCAGATGCTCATTGGGTCGGTAGCCGCTGTGGTGGAAGCATCCACCATAAGCAGTACGCGGTCGGCCTTTTCGATCTCTTCCCATGCCCGGGCAACACCGATTTTCTCTACTGCATCGGGCGTATCACGCAGCCCGGCGGTATCAATAATATGCAGCGGCATGCCGTCTAGGTGAATGTACTCCCGGAGTACGTCACGAGTGGTGCCCGCGATGTCCGTCACAATAGCCGTATCCTGCTCGGTCAGCGCGTTCAGTAGGCTCGATTTACCTGCATTGGGGCGTCCTGCAATCACCACGCTCATGCCCTCGCGTAGCAGCGCGCCTTGCCCTGCGGCCTTACGAACAGCAACCAGCGCCTGCTGAACACTCTCTAAGTGCGTGGCGACATGGCCATCGGCGAGAAAGTCGATCTCCTCCTCTGGGAAATCGATGGCGGCTTCCACGTAAACGCGCAGTTCGATCAGCCGTTCGACCAGAGCCGATACGCGCTGAGAGAATTCGCCCTGTAACGAGCGCACGGCGTTTTCAGCGGCGGAGCGGGAGGTAGCATCAATCAGGTCGGCAATCGCTTCCGCTTGGGCTAAATCCAGCTTGTCGTTTAGAAACGCCCGTTCGGAGAACTCCCCTGGCCGTGCCAGGCGAGCGCCTAGCTGCAGGCAGCGCTCAAGCAGCATATCCATAATGATGGGGCCGCCGTGGCCCTGCAGCTCCAGCACGTCTTCACCGGTGAAGGAGTGAGGGCCGTTGAACAGCAGCGCGATGCCCTCGTCAATAGTGCCCTCAGCGCCATGAAACGGGCCATAGTGGGCGTGACGAGGAGCAGGGCAGTCACCCAGTATCTCAGCGGCTATCGAGCGGCAGGCGGGGCCTGACACGCGAATGATGCCCACGCCGCCACGGCCAGGGGGGGTTGCCAAGGCGGTAATGGTGTCTTGGGTATAGAGTCGGTCGGCCATGACGCTTCCTAAAGACGAAAGAGGGAGAGAGTGTTTCGCGATGGCGCTCATGATGAGCACCTTCGCCCTAAAACGCCAGACCCCCGCAAAGGCGGGGGTCTGGGAGTAGCAGAGGGGGCGATTACTTGGTTCGCATCCCTTTGCCGACGCTTGGATCCTTCTCGATGCTGCGCGTAATGAAGTACTGCTGCGCCACCGAGATGATGTTGTTGACCACCCAGTAGATGACCAAGCCTGCCGGGAACCACAGGAAGAAGAAGGTGAAGATAATCGGCAGCATCTTCATGATCTTCGCCTGCATGGGGTCTGGCGGTGTCGGGTTCAGCATCTGCTGAACAAACATCGAGATACCCATCAGAATCGGCAAGATGAAGTAGGGGTCTTTCACCGAGAGATCCTGGATCCAGAATATGAACGGCGCGTGGCGCAGCTCAACGGATTCCAGCAGCATCCAGTAAAGGGCAATGAATACCGGCATCTGTACCAGAATCGGCAAACAGCCACCCAGCGGATTGATCTTCTCTTTCTGGTAGAACTTCATCATCTCTTGAGACATTTTCTGGCGGTCATCGCCATACATCTCTTTAAGACGCTGCATCTCTGGGCCCAGTTTGCGCATACGCGCCATCGACTTGTAGGCCTTCGCAGAGAGCGGGAACAGCACCAACTTCACCAATACGGTGAGTAGTACGATGGACCAGCCCCAGTTGCCCACGATGTCGTGGATCTTATCCAGCAGCCAGAACAGCGGGTTGGCAATGAACCACAACCAACCGTAATCCACGGTGAGCTTGAGGTTCGGTGCGACTTGCTCGAGGTAGTCTTGCACCTTCGGGCCCATGTAAAGCGTTGCGCTCAGCGTGGCTTCACCCTCGGGAGCCACGCTGCTGGTGGGGCCAGCGAAGGCCACTACGTTACGATCTCGAGAATCGGTCGTTACGTAGTAGAGATTCTGCTGGTTTTGAGGCGGTGCCCAGGCGGATACAAAGTAGTGCTGGATGATCGCTATCCATCCGCCTTGGGCCTCGCGATTCTCGAAGTTACGTTTTTGGATCGTATCGAAATCGATCTTCTCGTAGCGCGCTTCAGGCGTGGAATAAGCAGCCCCTAGGTAGGAGTTCATCCCCATGGCCACCCCGCTAGAGGGATCAGGGCTATTGTCACGGGCTAGCTGGCCAATGAATCGAGCGGAAACCGGTGCTTCGGTATTGTTGGCCAGGTAGTAACTCACATTGACCGCATAGCTACCGCGATCGAATGTCAGACGTTTGATGACGTCGACACCATTCACGTTAGCTGTCAAATCGACGCTGATCTGCTCTTCGTCATCGCCCAAGCGGTACTCGTTACGCTCGGGAGTAAAAGCAATGCGGCTTGCCTGACCATCTAGTTGAAGGCCAGAGCGAGCAACATAGCTGCGCGTGGCGTTATCTGACAACAGCACGTAATTACGGTCGGAATCCAGCGTTAGTTTGTGCTGCGGCAAGGCTGCGTAGACGATATCGCCACCGAAGGGGTCGATGCGTACGTCTAGAACATCCGTGGTGACCGCAATGAAATCACGGCTGGCGGTGTCGCTTTGCTCATCGCCAACGCCTTCGCTAATAGCGTTGTTAGGCGCAGAAGTACTGGGGACGGAGAGATCGTCGCTACCGCTTTCGTTCGCAGGAGCCCCATTGCTGCTTTGGGTGATCTCTGGCGTCGAATCGTAGGTAGTCTGCCCGTAATCCTGATTCCACTGTATAACCAGAAGGTAGGCTAGTACGGCCAGTGGAATCAGTAATAAAAGTCGTTTTACGTCCATGAGGGTTCTGCCCGATGGGTGGTGAACATGCTAATGGCGCAGTGTCATTTACTCGACCCATGACACACGAAAGCCTGCCAAACGGCAGGCCAAGGTCGAGCGGCGAGGTGCGTCGTCAAGCGTCACGTGTTACGCCATTAGGCGGGGGAGGTGCAGACACCGCCTGTGCGTCGCGCTGAAGCCGTTTCCACATGCCGTGTAGCTGGCGAGTGAGCGTTTCGTTATCGATATCCTGAGCGCCGCGCTTTGCCAATATCACAATATCCACAGAGGGTAAGTGATCTTGACGCAGACGAACAGATTCCCGAACGAGTCGCTTGAAGCGGTTACGATCAACAGCGAGCTTCACATTTTTTTTGCTGACCACCAGTCCAATGCGGGGATGTCCCCGGGTACTCATGCGCGCGAGCGCCATCATACCTTTGCCATGAACTTTCAGGTCTGCCTGTTCAAACACGTGACTAAAATCCCCGGCATTTAGCAAACGTAAGCACCGGGGAAAGCCTTGTTGCGACACACGCAATCCGAGATCAGGCGCTCAGACGCTTGCGGCCTTTGGCGCGGCGGCGTGCGATAACGGCACGGCCGTTTTTGGTTGCCATACGAGCACGGAAGCCATGCGCGCGCTTGCGCTTGAGAACGCTGGGTTGAAAAGTGCGTTTCATAACTCGTTATTCCCACGTGGTTTAGGACGGAAAGTGAATTCCAAAAGACCCGGTCCAGTGAGGAACTAGCCGGGGAGTTTCAATTCAAGACCGGAAATTGTAGAGACTTCCCGCGCCGGGTGCAATTTTTCCTTGCATAAAAAGCTCGAAAAAGGCAATGGCGGCGCGTCTCCGCTGTGGAGTCGATTCAACTTGGGGCACACTACTATTACTAATGAAGTTATTTAAAACCTACTGTTATTAATAGTGGGGATACTATTTGTGGGTAAGTGGTTTTAGCACAATTTTATCAACAGCTTAAAATAATAAAAAATCTGTGTATAAGCATCTAATAACGCGCGAATAAACTGTGAATTTGGTGTGGTCAGGCGGTGACAACTTGCTCGAAAGGAGGGTTGTACCCATGGCATCACCGGGTTTTCCTAAGCCCTTACGGAAAGTTGTCCACAGGCGAAAAAGAGCTGCTAACGCGTGTGGATAACCGTGTCGTTGGGCGCTACAATGGTCGGCCGTTTTCAACCGATGGTGAGATGAGTGTCACTCGCGCTTTGGCAACAGTGCCTGGACTACCTGCAGGACGAACTGAATTCACAGCAGTTCAATACCTGGATACGTCCGCTGCAGGCAGAAGAAGGAGAGTCCAATGAGCTACGCTTGTTGGCGCCGAATCGTTTTGTGCGCGACTGGGTGAGTGATAAGTACGCCAAGCGTATTAGTGAGCTAATGCGCGAGCTTGCCCCTTCTAAGCCTCCCAAAGTGAGCCTGACCGTGGGCAGCCGACGAGCTGCAGCCCCTGCGCCACAGCCTAGAGAGCTTGGCAATCCGGTCTCGGCAGCTCCCGCTCAACCGGCTTCACCTGCGGTCCATACGCCCCCCCGGGGCGATATTGGCGATGAGCGTGAAATCGACCAGCTACGTGAAGAGAGTGGCCCTAGCCGTCGTGGTAACGAGCGCCAGGTGCAGGTAGAAGGCAGCTTGAAGCACAGTAGTGGCCTAAACCCTAATTTTACCTTCGACACCTTTGTGGAAGGTAAGTCTAACCAGCTGGCGCGTGCGGCTTCTCGTCAGGTCTCCGAAAATCCTGGTGGCGCTTATAACCCGCTGTTTTTATACGGTGGTGTTGGCTTAGGTAAAACGCACCTAATGCATGCAGTGGGTAATGCGCTGGCGGGCCGACGTGAAAATGCCCGCGTGGTCTACCTGCATTCCGAACGCTTTGTGGCCGACATGGTAAAAGCGCTGCAGCTTAATGCGATTAACGACTTTAAGCGTTTCTACCGCAGCGTTGATGCGCTTCTGATTGACGATATTCAGTTTTTTGCCGGTAAAGAGCGCTCTCAAGAAGAGTTCTTTCATACGTTTAATGCGCTGTTGGAAGGCGGTCAGCAGATGATTTTGACCTCTGACCGCTATCCCAAAGAGATCAGTGGCGTTGAAGAGCGGCTGAAGTCGCGCTTTGGGTGGGGGTTGACCGTCGCCATTGAGCCGCCGGAGCTTGAGACCCGAGTGGCGATTCTGATGAAGAAAGCCGATCAAGCCAAAGTGGATCTACCCCACGATGCTGCTTTCTTTATCGCTCAGAAGATTCGCTCTAACGTGCGTGAGCTTGAAGGCGCGTTGAAAAAGGTGATTGCTGACTCCCACTTTATGGGTAAAACCATTACTCAAGACTTTATCCGCGAGTCGCTCAAAGACCTTCTGGCGCTGCAGGATAAGCAGGTGGGGGTGGATAATATTCAGCGCACGGTGGCTGAATATTACAAAATCAAGGTGGCGGATCTGCTCTCTAAGCGGCGCTCCCGTTCGGTAGCGCGCCCGCGACAGGTCGCTATGGCGCTGGCGAAAGAACTAACCAACCATAGCCTTCCAGAAATTGGCGATGCATTTGGGGGCCGCGACCACACCACCGTGCTGCACGCCTGCCGAAAAGTAAAAGCACTGCAGGAAGAGAATGCGGATATCCGTGAGGATTACAAAAACCTTCTTCGTCTGCTAACCAGTTAACCTTTTTTGTTTACGCCTGCCATGGGCAGGCCTTTCAGGATAGAAAACCGGAGTTTCGATGAAATTTACCATTTCCCGAGAGGCGCTGCTTCGCCCGCTGACTCTGGTGGCGGGCGTAGTAGAACGGCGCCAAACGCTGCCTGTGCTCTCTAACGTACTGATTCAAGTTGAAGGCGATCAGGTCGCTCTGACCGGTACGGATCTAGAAGTTGAGCTAGTAGGCCGCACGGTCGCCAGCCAAGTTGACCAAGCGGGCGCTGCTACGGTGCCGGCTAGAAAGCTGATGGATATTTGTAAATCGCTGCCCGATCAGTCCGACATTCAGTTAGCGGTCGAAGAGGGGCGCGCGATATTACGTAGTGGTCGTTCGCGCTTTACACTTTCTACACTTCCTGTAGCAGAATTTCCTAATATTGAAGATGCCGATGGCAGTCAGGAACTCAGCGTTCCGCGTGGCACGCTTAAGCATTTGATTGAGTCCACCTCCTTTGCCATGGCGCAGCAGGATGTGCGTTATTACCTAAACGGTATGCTGCTGGAAATTCAGAGCAATTTGCTGCGTACGGTCGCGACCGATGGACACCGTTTGGCGATGTGCTCGCGTCCCATTGACGTGGCAGTAAGCCAGTCTCAAAAGCTGATTGTGCCCCGTAAAGGTATCCTAGAGCTCTCTCGCCTGTTGGATGACAGCGATGAACCTGTCAGCCTTACCTTGGGATCAACGCATGTTCGTGCGCATACAGGTGACTTCACGTTTACCTCTAAGCTTATTGACGGCAAATTCCCCGATTATGAGCGCGTAGTGCCGCGCAATGGCGATAAGGTGCTGATTGCCGAGCGTGCCGAGCTTCGTCAAGTGCTGTCACGTACCGCCATTCTCTCCAACGAAAAGTACCGTGGTGTTCGGCTGTATCTTGAGGAAAATAACCTCAAAGTAATGGCCAACAACCCTGAGCAGGAAGAAGCGGAAGAGAACATTGCCGTGGAGTACAGCGGTAGCGCCATGGAAGTGGGCTTTAACGTTGGCTATCTGGTGGATGTGCTCTCTGTGCTTGATGAAGAGCGCGTACAAATTACCCTAGCCGACCCGAACAGCAGTGCCCTGCTGGAAGAGCCTGGCGGTGGTGATGCGCTGTATGTTGTTATGCCGATGCGCTTATAACCGCATTGGGACTGAATGAAAACGGCGCTTCTACTTGTCAGAAGCGCCGTTTTCGCATTTGGCAACGGATAGCGCGTTTTATGGTCTTACTAGGTAGCATTCGCGGATGAGCGTGACACAACTCACTTTTCACGGACTGCGTAACTTGGCCCCGGTTACGATCCATCCGTCACCACGTATCAATGTTATCTATGGCGTGAACGGTAGCGGTAAGACCAGTCTTCTGGAAGGTATTCATATTCTAGGCATGGGACGCTCTTTTCGTACTCGTCAGCTGAAAAATGCCATTCAGTCAGAGGCGCCGTATATGACGCTGTACGGCCGCTTAGCAGGAGACCCTGAGGTGACGCTGGGGGTAAGGCGAATGCGGACTCAGCGTGAGCTGGAGCTGCGTTTGCGTGGCGAAAAGGGTGTCCGATTGGCTGAGCTGGTAGAAGCTATGCCGCTCCAGCTTATTAATCCTGATGCTTTTCGTTTGCTGGAAGGGCCACCCGCTGGTCGCCGTGAGTTCTTAGACTGGGGAGTGTTTCACGTGAAACATCACTTCCTAGACGCGTGGCAGCGGACTCGCCGGGCGGTGAAACATCGGAATGCACTTCTTAGGCGTGGTAGAATAGCGGCCAGTGAAATAGCGGTGTGGGAGCAGGAGCTCGCCCATTGGGGAGAGCAGATGGATAGGCTACGCCAAGCATGGTTTAGTGAGTTCTTGCCCGTATTTGATGAAACACTGAAAAAATTGCTGCCGCTGCCCGGGTTAACACTCCGCTATGCCAGAGGCTGGGATAAACAACGCTCGCTGGCAGATGTACTGCACGATAGCCGAGAAACCGACCAGCAGATGGGGTTTACGCAGCAGGGCCCACAGCGCGCCGATTTGCGTATTCGGTTGAACAAGCAGCCCGCAATTGAGGTGCTTTCCAGAGGCCAGCAGAAGCTGGTAGTGAGTGCATTAAAGCTCGCCCAAGGAAGGCTTCTGGAAAGTACCGCACAGCGGCACTGCATTTATTTGATAGATGATTTACCGGCAGAGCTGGACGAGCATCACCGCCGCCAGTTCTGCGCTTTGCTTGAAGAGATGCAGTGCCAAGCATTTATTACCAGCGTCGAGCCCACCGCGCTAAGCGATGTCTGGCAGCCCACTACTGCCGTTGAGATGTTTCACGTGAAACACTCCGAGCAAGGGTTTAGCCAGTGCCAGCCAGATGGGTAGACGACACGGAACGAGACAGACTTCACGACGGAGTGGTCAATGAGCGAGCAGGCTTACGATTCATCAAGCATCAAGGTGCTCAAAGGGCTAGACGCAGTACGTAAGCGTCCAGGCATGTACATCGGTGATACCGACGACGGCACCGGGCTGCACCACATGGTTTTCGAGTTGGTGGATAACTCCATCGATGAAGCCTTGGCAGGCCACTGTAGCGAAATTCGAGTGGTCATCCACGCGGATGAATCGGTAACCGTGAGCGATAATGGCCGGGGTATTCCGACCGAGCTACACGAGGGCGAGGGCGTCTCTGCGGCGGAAGTCATCATGACGGTGCTCCACGCGGGCGGTAAGTTCGACGATAACTCTTATAAAGTATCGGGCGGCTTGCACGGCGTGGGTGTGTCGGTGGTGAACGCGCTCTCAGAAGAGCTGCGCCTGACGATTTGGCGCCAAGGGGAGGTGTTTGAGCAAATTTATCATCACGGCGTGCCGCAAGCGCCGCTAAGCGTCGTAGGAAAAACGGAAAAAAGCGGTACCCGTGTGCATTTTCGCCCGTCTCCGGCGACGTTTGCCAACATCGAATTCCACTACGATATTCTGGCGAAACGCCTGCGTGAGCTCTCCTTCCTCAACTCGGGTGTAGCCATTCGCCTGATGGATGAGCGTAGCGGCAAAGAGGAGCTGTTCCATTACGAAGGTGGTTTGAAAGCCTTCGTTGACCACTTGAACAAAAACAAAACCGTTCTGAACCCGGTATTTCACTTCAACGCTGGGCGTGATGATGGTGTGGAAGTCGAAGTGGCAATGCAGTGGAGCGATGCCTTCACAGAGAATATCTTCTGTTACACCAACAACATTCCTCAGCGGGATGGCGGTACCCACTTGGCAGGGTTCCGCGCTGCGCTAACGCGTACGCTAAACCACTATATCGAAGCGGAAGGTCTGCTGAAAAAAGCCAAAGTGAACACGTCGGGCGACGACGCCCGTGAAGGCCTGACGGCGATCATCTCCGTCAAAGTGCCCGATCCGAAGTTTTCATCGCAAACCAAGGACAAGCTCGTCTCGTCTGAGGTGAAGACGGCGGTGGAGCAGGAGATGGGTCGCTTGTTTGCCGACTACCTGATCGAAAAACCCAACGAAGCCAAAGCCATCGTCAACAAGATGCTGGACGCGGCCCGTGCCCGTGAGGCGGCGCGAAAAGCTAGAGACATGACTCGCCGCAAAGGCGCTCTGGATATCGCGGGTTTGCCGGGCAAGCTAGCCGATTGCCAGGAGAAAGACCCAAGCCAGTCAGAGCTTTACCTGGTGGAGGGTGACTCGGCGGGGGGGAGTGCCAAGCAGGGGCGTGATCGTCGTACCCAGGCCATTCTGCCGTTGAAAGGTAAAATCCTGAACGTCGAAAAAGCGCGCTTCGATAAAATGCTTTCCTCCGCTGAAGTGGGCACGCTAATCACGGCGCTGGGCTGCGGCATTGGTCGGGAAGAGTTTAATCCCGATAAGCTGCGCTACCACTCGGTCATTATCATGACTGACGCCGACGTAGACGGTTCGCATATTCGTACGCTGCTACTGACGTTCTTCTTCCGTCAAATGCCCGAGCTGATTGAGCGTGGGCATATCTTTATTGCCCAGCCGCCGCTTTATAAAATCAAACGTGGTAAGCAAGAGCTCTATCTGAAAGATGAGCAGGCCATGATTGATTACCTGACCACCACCGCACTGGATGGAGCAGGGCTGCACGTTAATGCGGATGCGCCGGGCATTGCTGGCTCACAGCTAGAAGCGCTGGTGAATCAGTATCGCAACGTGATGAAGCGAATTGACCGTTTGGCGCGGGTTTACCCCATCGAAGTATTGAAGCAGGTAGTACATGCTACCGCGCTACAGGGTGAGCCTAGCTTGAAAGACCGCGTCACCATGGAAAACTGGATTGCCGAGCTGCAGAAAGCCATGGATGACATGGTGGCCTATGAAGGCGGCCCGCGCTATCAGTTCTACTTGCAAGAAGACACAGAGCGTGGCCTGCATTTACCGGCGGTATCGCTGATTGCCCACGGCGTCACCACAGAATACGTGTGGGGCCTGGACTTCTTTGAAAGTGCTGATTACCGCGCCATGGCAGGCTTAGGGGAAACCCTCAACGGCTTGTTGGATGAAGGTGCCTACATCGCCCGTGGTGAGCGCCAGAAGCCCGTTGCACACTTCTCTGAAGTGCTGACTTGGCTAATGCAGGAAGGCCAGCGTGGCCTCTCTGTGCAGCGCTATAAAGGGCTAGGTGAGATGAATCCAGACCAGCTGTGGGAAACCACCATGGATCCGGATAGCCGTCGTATGCTGCGGGTTACTATTGAAGATGCGGTAGCGGCGGATATGATGTTCAACACCTTGATGGGTGATGAAGTTGAGCCGCGTCGCGACTTTATCGAGACCAACGCGCTCGTTGCTAACCTCGATATCTAAAAAGCCTCTTCAATGTGTTTCACGTGAAACATTGAAAAGCAAAAAACCGTAGGCGAAGCGCCTGCGGTTTTTTTATGGGTGGTGGTGTTCAAGGCTAGTATGAAAATTGTGGAAAGGTTAGTCCAAGACACCTGCAATTAAATCGTCAACAAAGGCAGCTAAATCAGCGTAGACCAAGGCATGCTCTAGCCCGTCCCCTTTTGCGAGGGTCTTTTCCCCTTTACCCGTTTTCACGAGAACGCTACGGCATCCCACCGATTCACCCGCTTGCAGATCGCGTAGGCTATCGCCCACCATCCAACTGCCTTTCAGACTGGAAAGCGTTAGTTTGTCCTGTATCTCGGTAAATAACCCAGGAAGCGGTTTACGGCAGCCGCACTGATCATCGGGGCCGTGAGGGCAGTAAGCGATATGGGCAATTTGGCCGCCTTCCGCTTCCACCAGCCCATGTAAGCGCTCATTCATAGTGTTCAGCGTAGCTTCATCGTAGAAGCCACGGGCGATGCCGGATTGATTAGTAGCCACCGCCACGGTAAAGCCTGCCTGGGTAAGGCGGGCAATCGCGCTAATGGCAGAAGGGTAGGGGATCCATTCGGCAAGGGATTTGATATAAGCATCCGAGTCGTGATTAATCACGCCATCGCGATCCAGTATCACAAGCTGCTGAGCAGTAATCATGGGGCTCCTCTTAATGCGGTGGGCAAAAACGTCAACATTAGCGTAAGCCCTGAAGTGCGAATGAGCGAGTGTTTCACGTGAAACATTCATGTGCTCAATAAAAAGCCCGACTTATCAAAAGCCGGGCTATCGGTTACGCCTTCAGAGCAGTCGACGCTCTAAACACTCATCGTATCACTGGGGTAGCTGAGAGATGTCGGCCACTTCCAGGAACAGCGCCTGCAGGCTGGCAAGCAGGGCAAGGCGGTTACGACGAATAGCATCGTCATCTGCCATGACCATCACCTGATCAAAGAAGGCATCGACTGGCTCGCGCAGCGTGGCCAGTGCGTCTAATGCCTGCTGGTAATCGCCTTTGGCAAACAACGGGGCTACCTGCTGCTGGCTAGCCGTGACCGCTTCAAACAGCGCTTTTTCCGCCGCTTCTTGAAGAAACGAGGCCTCTACCTGAGTGCTGCCATCATGCTCCTGCTTGCTCAGGATGTTGGAAACACGCTTGTTGGCAGCGGCCAGGGCTGCGGCTTCTTCACGTTGAGCAAAGGCTTTGACGGCACGTAAGCGACGCGCAAAATCCAGCGGTTTGGTGACCGGACGAGCGCGGACGGCGAGGTACATCTCAGCAGAGATACCCTCCTCCTGGCCCCAGGCGCGGAAGCGGTCGAGCATGTAGGTCAACACGTCTTCTACGAGGCCCTCGGCTTTCGGGAGATTCTGGTGCTGGTCAGCAGTGATCTGCAGCAGCTCGCGCAGGTCGAGGTTCAGCTCGCCTTTCACCAGAATGTTCAGCACGCCAATGGACGCGCGGCGCAGGGCGAAGGGGTCTTTTGCGCCCGTGGGGCGTTGGCCGATACCGAAGATGCCCACCAGGGTATCTAAACGATCAGCTAGTGCCAGCGCTTGGCCGGTCAAACTTTGCGGAATCGCATCGCTGGCAAAGCGGGGTAGATACTGCTCCTCCAGCGCCTGGGCAACCTCCGCCGGTTCGCCATCCTGCTCGGCGTAGTAGCGGCCCATAATGCCCTGCAGCTCGGGGAATTCGAGTACCATTTCGGTAACGAGATCACATTTGGCCAGGGCCACGGCGCGTTGTGCATGAGCCACGTCACCCTGGATGCGCTCAGCGATGAAAGTGGCCATGGCCGTGCTGCGGCGGGCTTTATCCGCCAGCGTGCCCAGCTGCTGCTGGAAGACCACGCTTTCTAATTGCGGAATGCGCGAGGCCAGCGTGTGCTTGCGGTCGGTATCGTAGAAGAAGGCCGCATCCGCCAAGCGTGGGCGAATGACCTTTTCATTGCCGGAGATGACCTGATCAGGGTCTTGGCTCTCGATGTTCGAGATAGTGATGAACAACGGCTTCAGCTTGCCCTGATCATCCAGCAGGTGGAAGTACTTCTGGTTGGCCTTCATGGAGGAGATCAGACACTCCGCGGGCACTTCCAAAAAGCGCTCGTCGAAGCTGCCGGTCAGTGCGACGGGCCACTCCACCAAACCGCTGACCTCTACCAGCAGGTCCTCGTCGATGACGGCGTTGGCTTCCTGGACTTCGGCCTCGGCGAGCACCTGTTCACGAATACGCTCGCGGCGCTGCTGACGGTCGGCCAGCACGTAGGCATTCTCGAGTGCCGCTAGATAGTCATCGGCGTGCTCGAGCTGGATGGCATCCGGTGCGTGGAAGCGGTGGCCGTAGGTGGTGCGGCTGGCCTCTAGACCCAGTGCTTCAGCAGCAATGACATCGCTGCCATACAGGGCGACCAGCCAGTGCACCGGGCGCGAGAACTCAGCGCGCGATGCGCCCCAGCGCATGTTTTTTGGTACGGGCAGCGACTGTAGCGTTTTGCGAATCATCTCCGGCAGCAGCGCTTGAACGCTGTCACCCTGCTGCTGTTCGCGGTAGCCAAGCCAGGTGCCCTTATCGGTTTCCAGGTGGATCAGCTCATCCACACTGACGCCGCATGAGCGAGCAAAGCCTTCCGCTGCTTTGGTAGGGGTGCCATCTTTAAAGGCAGCGGCCAGCGCGGGGCCACGGCGCTCCACTTCACGGTCTGGCTGCTTGTCAGCAAGTCCGGTCACCTGCACCGCTAAGCGGCGTGGGGTAGCAAAGGCAGTCACGGTTTGGAACGGAATTTCAGCGTCTTGCAAACCTTTCTCGATGCCTGCAGCAAAGGCATCAGAGAGCGCGTCGAGCGCCTTTGGCGGGAGCTCTTCTGCGCCTAATTCTAATAAAAGCGTATCAACAGCCATTATGCGTCTCCCTGATCGGCGAATAGCTCGGGTAACAGTTCACGGCGTAATGCTTCCGGTGCCATGGGGAATCCTGCTGCTTTACGAGACTCGAAGTAGGCGGTAGCGACGTCACGCGCCATGGTGCGTACGCGCAGGATGAAGCGCTGACGTTCCGTGACGGAGATCGCGTGGCGTGCGTCCAGCAGGTTAAACGTATGGGACGCTTTCAGCACCTGCTCGTAAGCGGGCAGCGGCAGGCTTGCGGCCAAGAGTTTGCTGCACTCTTTTTCCTGGTGATCAAACGCCGCGAAGAGCTGATCCACATCTGCGTGCTCAAAGTTATACGCAGACTGCTCGCGCTCGTTTTGCAGGTAGACATCGCCATAACTCACTTTGCTGCCGTCCGGCGCGATGGCCCATACCAGGTCGTAAACGCTATCGACGTTCTGCAGGTACATGGCGATACGCTCAAGCCCATAGGTCAGCTCGCCGGTGACGGGGTAGCACTCGATGCCGCCCGCCTGCTGGAAGTAGGTGAACTGAGTCACTTCCATGCCGTTGAGCCATACTTCCCAACCAAGGCCCCAGGCACCTAACGTGGGGGACTCCCAGTTGTCTTCCACGAAGCGCACGTCGTGGATCAGCGGGTCGAGCCCCAAACGCTTCAACGAGCCTAGGTAAAGATCCTGTAGGTTGCTGGGAGAGGGCTTCATCACCACCTGAAACTGGTAGTAGTGCTGCAGGCGGTTGGGGTTTTCGCCGTAGCGGCCGTCGGTTGGACGGCGGGAAGGCTGCACATACGCAGCGTTCCAAGTTTCTGGGCCAATCGCCCGCAGGAAAGTCGCAGGGTGGAAGGTGCCCGCGCCGACTTCCATATCGAGGGGCTGAAGGATGACGCAGCCCTGTTCTGCCCAATACTGTTGCAGAGCAAGGATCAAGCCTTGAAAGGTCGACACATCGGGTGTCGATTGGTTTGTCGAAACACTCATCGCGGAAAGCACCGTTGGCCATGAATTCATAAGCCGTCAAGTATACAATCACAGGCAGATGGGTTATAGGCACGTTAGCCAAAGAGCCGCTTTTGGTAAGGAGAACGAGATGATCGTGGTAACAGGCGGGGCCGGGTTTATCGGCGCCAATATTGTCAAAGCGCTAAATGCTCGCGGCCGTGACGATGTGATGGTGGTCGATGACCTGCGCGATGGCACCAAATTCGTCAATTTGGCGGACTGCACGCTGGCTGACTACTTGGATAAAGACGATTTCATCGCCCGCGTGAAAGCCGCGCTGCGCGGTGAAACGGTGGATTTACCCACCATCGATGCGATTTTCCATGAAGGTGCTTGCTCGGATACAACCGAGTGGGATGGGCACTACATGATGGAGAATAACTTCGAGTACTCCAAAGTGTTGCTCAACTACTGTGAAAAACTGGGCATTCCTTTTCTGTACGCGTCGTCAGCGGCGACCTACGGCGGCAGCGAGGTGTTCAAGGAAGCGCCAGAGTATGAAAAGCCGCTCAACGTCTACGGCTACTCCAAACTGCTGTTCGATCAGCACGTGCGTTCGCGCTGGAACGAGCTGACCACGCAGGTGGTAGGTTTCCGCTACTTCAACGTTTACGGGCCGCGAGAGCAGCATAAAGGCAAGATGGCCAGCGTGGCGTACCACAACCACCTGCAGATCCGTAACGGCGAAACGCTGAAGCTGTTCGGTGCTTACGGCGGCTATGAGGCGGGCATGCAGAGCCGCGATTTTGTCTACGTAGGCGATGTGGTCGATGTAAATCTCTGGTTCCTGGACAACCCCAGCGCCTCGGGCATCTTCAATTTGGGCACTGGCCGTGCGGAGCCGTTCAAGGCGATTGGCGAAGCGGTCATCGACTTCTATGGCCGGGGCGAAATCGACTACATTCCCTTCCCCCAAGAGTTGAAAGGGCGCTACCAAAGCTACACGCGTGCCGATATTAGCCAACTGCGTGCGGCAGGTTGTGATGTGGAATTCAAAACCGTCGCCCAGGGCGTTAAGGCGTACTTGGAGTGGCTAAATGGCTAACTCTGCCAAGCGACTGCTGGTAGTAGGCCCCTCCTGGGTAGGCGATATGGTCATGGCACAGAGCCTGTTTATGACCTTAAAAGCGCGCTACCCGGGTGCCACCCTTGGGGTGGTCGCCCCCGCTTGGTCTCAGCCGATTCTTGAGCGAATGCCGGAAGTGGATGAAGTACTGCCGTTGGCGGTGGGCCACGGTGAGTTTGGGCTAGCCAGTCGCCGCGAGCTGGCGGCTCGGCTACGGGGCCGCTTTGATCGTGCCATCGTGCTGCCGCGCTCCTGGAAAGCAGCGCTGGTGCCCTTTATGGCGCGCATTCCCGAGCGGGTGGGTTTTTTAGGTGAGCACCGCTACGGGCTGTTAAAAGAGCGCCGCAAATTAGACAAGCAGGTGCTGGACCAAACCGTCAAACGGTTTGTATCGCTGGGGCTGCCGTTGGAGGAGGCACAAAGCGGGCAGTTCACGATTCCCAAGCCGCGGCTCACCATCGACCGCGATAATTTGGTGAACTTGCGCCTGACCCATGCGCTTTCGTCGCGCCCTGCGATTGGCATGATGCCCGGCGCAGAGTATGGCCCCGCCAAGCAGTGGCCGCTGGCGTACTTTCATCAACTGGCAGCAAGGCTGATCAAAGAGGGCTTTGAAGTAAGGGTGCTGGGCGGAGCCAAAGATCAGGCGGCGGGGCAAGTCATTGTGCAAGGCTTACCCCACGCGCATAATCTATGTGGAAAAACGCAGCTAGCGGATGCGGTGGATTTGCTGGCCGACTGTCGCCAAGTTGTAACCAACGATTCGGGCCTGATGCACGTTGCGGCTGCCGTGGGCGTAAGAATCCATGCACTTTATGGCTCCTCGTCACCGGCTTACACGCCACCGCTCACGGACAATGCGGTGATTCACTACCTGGGGCTTTCCTGCTCGCCATGCTTTCAGCGGACTTGTCCCTTGGGCCACACTAACTGTTTAAACGAACTAGACGTTGAGCGGGTCTATCAGGCGATGCGTGCTGATCGACACGACGCTAACGGCGTCATCGTCAACGCATAATTTCCACCTCTGTGGCCTGATCAGCGGGTGTCTCGGTGACCTGCTCTGTGATGCTCTCTGCTGGTTCACGTCGTTGCGGTGCAAGGCCTTCCCAGAGGCGGTGCTGCAGAGCGGTCTCTTCCCGCAGCCGCTCGTTCAGTGCCTCAAGCCCGTGGATCTCCACTAGGGTGGGCTGGCTGCTGAGCAGTGATGCGCCTAACCCGGCGCGGTTATCATTCAGTGGCAGGCCCATGGCATCCAGAATTGTGGGAAACACATCTAGCATGGTGGCGCCTCTACGCACCCGCTGTGGTCGAATGCCATCACCTAGCATGATAAGCGTATTGTCGCGATCCAGCGCGGTGAGCTGATCCCATACCGATACGCGCATGGTGAGATGATCACTTAACACCACGACCAGCGTATTCTCCAGCAGCCCCTCTTGCTCTAACTGTTCGATAAAATCACGCGCTTGGCGCGCAGAGCACTCCACCGAGTAAAGAATATCCTGACCATCGAATTCGCCCTGGCGGTCCTGGCAGGTTTGTGAGGGGAACCCACTAGGCGCGTGCCCCGCGATGCTCAAGTTCACCACCGCCCAGGGGCCGTTATCTTCTTCGTTCAGGCGGCGTATTTCGTCAGCAGTAAAGTCGTATAGCGTATCGTCATACAGCCCCCAGCTATTCACATACTCTGGGTCATCAAGTTCAGGCAGCAGCTCCTCTTTGCCTTTCACGGTATTGAACTGGTGGCCGCGATAGAAAAGCCCCTTCCCGGCAAACTGCGTGCTGGCACCGCCCAAAAAGCTAAGCCGATAGCCTTGTTCAGCCAGCACATCTCCCAAGCAGTCAACGCCAGGTACTACCTTGGAAAGCGGTTCAAACTGGCTATCGTGTAGAAGCCCCGCAGGCATAAGCGGCACGCCGCACTGGCTGGCGATCATCCCGGCCATTGTCCAGCCGGTATTCTCCATCTGGTGAATGCCCTCAAACACCAGCCCGCGCTCACCTAACGCGGTTAAATCAGCGTAAGCGTCGCCAAATATCTCATTGCTATAAGTGCGCTCTATGCTCTCTAAATACATTAGTAGCAGGTTGGGGGCATCGGGCTGGTCGCCGGTAGGCGGTGGCACATAGCGGCGGTCTAACCACGCGCCGTCGTCAGTCACAATGGCGGCACTGCGCTGGCCAATGCCATAGAGCAGCGGGTTAGCCGCCAGCAGCGCAATGGCAAAGAAGCGCTCGGTTAATCGCCAGCGCTGATCGTGGCGCGACAACCACGTTACGGATGCCAGCACCGCCAGTACGGTGAGCGTGTAGGACAGTGCCAGCAGCATTTTACCTGCCCCGCCATGCTCCGCCATGCCCGCCTGTAAATGAAAAAACACCGCCCCGAGGTCGACGTTTCCGAAGCTGTCGGCCAAATAAACATAGATGCTAAATAGGCTAAGTGGCGCAAGCGACCACGGCCACATAGCCCGGTAGCGAGCATTGAGCGGTGCACCCCAACGCAGTTTTAGGCCGACCCCAATCCATACGGCTGCGGTCAAAAAGAGTGTCCACCAGGGCAGGCGAGTTAGCACAGTGACGGCATAGCCGAGGCTGAGGCCAATCACAACCAGAGGCAGCCAGGGGGTAAGTTTGAGTGACCTTAAGGCGGGCATTCTGTATCCCTTTTCAGAACGTGCTAAATGAGTGGTTCAGCTTATCAAAAGTCGCGCGTTGTGGCCGTGTTAGCATGCAACTAAACGCGCCATGGTAACGAGCACCATGGCCATGGGTCTTAAACCAAGTGGGCAAAGGTGAACCGTGTCTATTTCCGCTGTGTTAATTGTCAAAAACGAAGCGCACCATTTGCGTGAGTGCCTGGAAACGCTGACCTGGGCCGACGAAATCGTGGTGCTGGATGCGGGCAGCCAGGATGACTCCTGCGCGATTGCGCGTGAATTTACCGACCATGTGAGCGTTAATGCCGATTGGCAAGGCTTTGGTATTCAGCGCCAGAGGGCGGAAGCCCTGGCAAGCAGTGAGTGGATTTTGATGGTTGATGCTGATGAGCGCGTAACGCCTGAACTGCGCGACAGCATTAAAGATGCTGTTCAGCAGCCGCCTGCTGCCTATAGCGTGAGCCGCCTGTCGTGGTGCTTTGGCCGCTTTATTCGCCACTCTGGCTGGTACCCAGACCGCGTGCTGCGCCTCTACCCGAAACACCAGGCGGGCTATAACGCTGCGCTGGTGCATGAAAAGCTGGTGGTAGAAGCCGGGCTGGCTGAAAAGCCGTTATCCGGCGACCTGCTTCACTACACCTACCGCGACCTGCGCCACTATCTTGAAAAATCTGCGCATTACGCCCAGGCCTGGGCAGAGCAGCGCGCCGCACAGGGGAAAACGGCCACGCTGTGGCAGGGCATTAGCCACGGCCTAGCCTGCTTTCTCAAAATGTATGTGCTCAAAGCGGGCTTCAAAGATGGCAAACAGGGCTTGTTGTTAGCCTTGCTGTCCGCTCACTCAACCTTCGCTAAGTACGCGGATCTCTGGGTTCGTACGCAGACCTCCGAGAAGCAGCGCTGAGATCTGTTCGGCAGCCGCGTTGAGATCGATGGAGGTCATGTCTTGTTGGTCGGCGCCTGAAGGCGGGCTAAACGCCAGGCGCTTTTCCGCCCGGTTGCAGGTTTGCCAGCGCAGCGGCGTGGCTGAGCGCTTGGCGGGATAAAAGCCCGCTGTAGCGATGTCCAGGCAGCCTGCGATATGCAGCGGGCCGGTTGAGCCGGCAATCAGCATGTCCGCTCCGCCAAGCTGTAAGGCAAAGGCGTCGACACTTGCGGTGTCGGGGAAGTGGTCTGCTGCAACGCCCTGTTTGGCAAGCTGCTCCCTCAACTCTTGTGCCTGAGGCTGCTCACTGGGGCCAGCGCTGATCAGCCAGCGTAGTGGCAAGTGCTGGCACTGCTGGTGAACTTGAGTGATCAGCGCGGCGTACTGCGCCACCGATAAATTCACAGCCGAGCCGCCGCTGCCAGGATGAACCACCACCACGTGCTCTGAAGCGTCGTTGACCAACGTTTGGCGCTGTGCTTGACGTTGCGCGCCATCCAGCGGCCAGAAGGGGGGCGAGGGCAGGGTGGAAAGCGTTAGCGAAAGGCGTGCCAGCAGTTCACAAGCCAAATCAACGTTGTACTGGTACTCAGGTTTTGCTGACTGCGAGCGGCGCTGGCGTACCCGTACGTTATAGAACACCTGCGCCCACTTGGTCGCCGGGGCAACGCGCAGCGGAATGCCTGCTTTCATGCCTAGCCAACCAATGCGCGGTGTCGAGAACAGCGTTAGCAGTGCATCGAATTTCGATTGTTTCACGTGAAACAATAGCGCCTGCTGCGCCGCTTTATCGGCCTGGCTGCCAGGGTCGATAATGACCTCATCTACCCATGGGCACGCCTTGGCTAACGGGGCCGTATAAGCGGGCACCAGCACCGTGACGTGGGGCGCAGGCGATGCCTGTTTCAAACACGCCAAGGCTGGCCACGCCAACATAAAATCGCCGATTTTGTCGTTACGCACGACAAGCAGTCTCTGCGCCATGATTTAGGCCCCGTTAATAGCAGCCTGTATACTACAAGAGATTGTAAGGATTGTTTAACAGTGGGCGGCTAGGTAGGGCAAGCGATGGCGAAGAAGGTACTGCAACTGTGTCTTTCCGATGGTAAAGGCGGAATGGAGCTATACGTAGACCGGGTGATAGAAGACCTGCTGGCGGAAGGTTGGGACGTCATCGGCATCTGCCTGAAAGACAGCAAGGTAGAAACTTACATGCAGCGCAACGGAGTGCCGTATAAGGCCTTTGCGAGCAACGGGCAGGCGCTGGTCAACCTGCTGTCGATACGCCGCTGGTTGAAGGAGGAAAATATCTCCGTCATTCACTGCCATAAATCGAGTGATCTACGCCTCACTACGCTGTTAAAAGCGCTGCTACCGACGCTAAGAATAATTTATACAGATCACGTGGGCGGGCAGCGCCCTAAAAAAAGCCCCTATCACCGTGTTGCCTATGGCAGCGTTGATCGTGTGCTGTCTATTAGCCAAGCAACGTATCAGCGCAATATCCGCAATTTACCGCTTCCTCAGGAGCGGGTGGTTTGCTTGCCCCACGGAGTCGATATCGATAAGTACCAGCCCAATCGTGACCCTGCCGCCATTACGGCTAAGCGTGAAGCGCTGGGTGTGCCGGCAGACGCGGTGCTCATCGGGCTTCCGGGCCGAGTGACGCCTGGCAAAGGGCAGGATGTCTGGGTAAACGCACTGCTAGCGCTTGACCCCACGCTTCACTTTTATGCGCTCTCTATCGGTGGCACTGACTATGCGTCAGGTGGCGTGGAAGCGTTCTATGCCGAGCTGCAGCGCACCATCGCGGGCACGCCGCTGGCGGATAAAATCACCTTTCTAGGGCATCGCAGTGACCTGACGGATATTTTGCCCGTGCTGGATGTGGTGTGCATTCCGTCAGAAAACGAAGCGTTCGGCCTGACCATCATCGAATCCATGGCCTGTGGGATGCCGATCATTGGCTCGAATACCGGGTCGTTGCCGGAGCTAGTGGATGCTGATTCCGGCGTGTTGGTAGGCCCGTTTGACGTGCCCGCCTGGCGCGATGCCATGGACACGCTCATTCGTGATGCGGCCACACGTCAAGCCATGGGGCGTGCCGCGCGTCGGCGCGTCGAGGAGCACTTCAGTAACAAGCAGCACGTGAAGCGCTTAATGGAGATTTACACGGCGTCTGCATAGCCTGCGTAAAGCGGTGCCATCAGGTTTTCCACTTGGCCATGGGCAAACTTCACCACCGAGCGCTCCAGCCGCTGCAGGTTGCTTGCCTGCCACTTGCCCTGCGGGCGCAGGCGGCAGCGGTCGAGATCGATCAGCCAGGGCTTGCCAGCCTCATCCACCAGAATGTTGCGGGCGTTGAGGTCGACATGGTCCAGGCCTGCTTGGTGAAAACGCTTGATCATTGCGCCAACGCGCATCAACAGTGCCTCGTCTGCCTCTTCGGCGCTCAGTAAGGAGGCGAGCGCTCGGGCGCCCGGGATGCGTACGGTCAGCAGGGCCGCCTCATAGGTCAAACCGAACCGAGTGACGCAGCAGGCCACTGGGCGAGGCACGGGAAGCCCTTGCTCATACAGCGCGGCGGTCAAGCGCACTTCACGAAACGCTCGTGTGCGCTCTGCCCCCAGCCAGACATAGCGTTGCTTGCTGACCTTGGCGATGAGCCCGCCGCGCTGGTAGGGCCGCAGCACCCACTGCTCATCGTCGCGTGCCTGCAGGAACAGGCTGCTGCCACGACCAGGCGCTTCGCCCACTACTAAGTCGTGCGAGCGCCAGTAGGCCGCATCAAACAGCGCCGTGCTCAGGGGGTGAGCTGGGGAGGAGAGTTGGTGTGATGCACAGGCGTCACTTAAACTGTCTGCATCATGTAGAATCAGCCCATTTTTCTGCCGGAGTGCCGCTAAGCGCATGAAGCCCTCTCTGCCTGCTCAACCAAACCATATTGCCATTTTGCGCCTCTCCGCGTTGGGAGACGCATGCAATCTCGTGCCCACGGTGCGGGCGCTGCAGCGTCAATGGCCGAACGCGCGCATTACCTGGATTATCGGCAAGGGGGAGCACAGTTTACTGGCCGGGCTTTCCGGGGTCGAGTTCGTCGTGTACGACAAATCGACGGGGCTCTCCGGCATGCGCGCTATCTGGCGCGAACTGGCGGATACCCGCTTCGATGTGCTGCTGCATATGCAGCAGGCCATTCGCGCCAGCGTGCTCTCGCTCGGGCTTAAAGCCAATGTGCGCGTCGGCTATGACAAAGCCCGTGCCAAGGACGCCCAGCACTGGTTTACCCAACACCAGCTAGCGCCCCATGCCAACGCCCACGTGCTGGAGTCATTCATGGACTTCGCCCGTTTACTGGGCGTCGAAGACGACCGCCTAGAGTGGAATCTCGCGGTGCCCGCAGTGGCCTATGAGGAAGCCCGCGCTATTAGTGGCGATGCGCCTTATTTGGTGATTAACCCTTGTAGCAACGCGCGGTTGCGCAACTTCCGCAACTGGTCGGTGGAAGGCTACGCCAGCGTGATTGAACACGCGTGGGTGCAGCACGGTCTTAAGAGCGTACTCACCGGTGGCGGCAGCCCGCTTGAGCGGGAAATGGGTGACCATATCGAAGCGCTCTGCCAGTCAGGTAGCGTGATCAACGCCATTGGCGGCACCTCGTTGAAAGGCGTATTGGCGCTGATCGATAACGCCCGCGCGGTGATTGCCCCGGATACGGGTCCTGCGCATATGGGCAACGCCATGGGCACGCCGACGCTTGGCCTCTATGCCACCACCAACCCTCAGCGGGCCGCCCCCTACTTGTGGCGCGATTTTGCCGTCAATGCCTACCCCGATGCGGTACGCACCTACCTGCATAAATCGGTGGACGAGGTGAGCTGGGGGCAGCGAGTACGCCATGCCGATGCCATGGACTTGATCAAGGCTGACGATGTGATTGCCAAGCTAGACGCGCTGTTGGCGCACACCGCAGCGCAGACCACAACAGGACCCTCGGATGAAAGTTGATTTAACCGCCCTGGAACATGCCCGCGTACTGGTGGTAGGCGACGTCATGCTCGACCGCTACTGGCACGGCGGCACCTCGCGGATCTCCCCAGAAGCGCCGGTGCCCGTGGTACGCGTGGAAGATGCCGACGACCGCCCCGGTGGCGCAGCCAACGTAGCGCTCAACGTAGCGTCCCTAGGCGGCCATGCGGCACTGGCGGGTGTGGTGGGCGAGGATGAGAATGCCGAGCTGCTCACCAAACGCCTGGCTGCATCTGATGTAAGCACTTACTTTCAGCGCAGTGCCGAGATTCCCACGATCACCAAGCTGCGAGTGATGAGCCGTAACCAACAGTTGCTACGCTTGGACTTTGAGCAGCGCCTCGACAGTGTGGATACCAGCGGCCTGCTGACACAGGTTGAGCAAGCCCTGCCTGAGTGTGACGTGGTGATTTTATCGGACTACGGCAAGGGCACGCTCAACCAAGTGGAGCGGCTGATCGAGATGGCTCGCCACCACGGCAAGCGAGTGCTGATCGACCCCAAGGGCCAAGACTTCACCAAGTACCGGGGGGCCAGCTTGATTACCCCCAACTTAACCGAGTTTGAAGCCGTGGCAGGCCCTTGCGCCACCGACGCCATACTGGCCGAGCGAGGCGAAGCGCTGCGTGCTGAACTTGAGTTAGAAGCGCTGCTGATTACCCGCAGTGAGAAGGGCATGACGCTGATTCGTGAAGGCCAAGCACCGCTGCACCTGCCCACCCGTGCCCAGGAAGTGTTTGATGTCACGGGGGCCGGCGATACCGTGATTGGCCTGATGGGCCTGGCCCTGGCCGCTAACCATGCGCTGCCGGAAGCCATGATGCTGGCCAACTTGGGCGCGGGCCTGGTGGTGGCCAAGCCGGGTACCGCCACGCTCTCCATTGCCGAGCTTTACACCGCGCTGCATGGCGACAAGCTGGCCGAGTTCGGCGTGATCGAGCCAGCGCCTCTGGTCGATGCCGTTCGCGCTGCGCAGCTGCGCGGTGAGCGGGTGGTGATGACCAATGGCTGCTTCGATATTCTCCACGCAGGCCATGTGGCCTACCTGGAACAGGCCAAGCGCCTGGGTGACCGGCTGGTCGTGGCGGTGAACGATGATGCGTCCATTGGGCGGTTGAAAGGGCCAAAGCGCCCCATCAACCCGTTGAACCGACGGATGCAAGTGCTGGCCGGGCTCGGTGCGGTGGATTGGGTCGTGCCATTTAGTGACGACACGCCCGCCGCCCTGATTGAGCAAGTACTGCCGGATATCCTGGTTAAAGGCGGCGACTACCGCCCCGAGGATATCGCTGGAGGCAGCGCCGTGATTGCCAACGGTGGCGAGGTGAAAGTGCTGGGCTTTGAAGATGGCGTTTCCACCACGGCGATGATCAGCTCCATTCTGGACCGCGAAAGTTAATGGCAGCCCCCCGCTGGCCACGGCTGGCCTATTCGGCGGCGCTCTATGGGCTAGCGCCGCTGATTGGCTGGCGCATCTGGCGTGAGCAAGTGCCCACTTACTCACGGCTCCAGCGGCTGGGGTTGTGCCTCGAACCGCTGCCGCCCCCACCGCGCATTTGGTTGCACTGTGCCTCGGTAGGCGAGGTACGCGCTGCCCGCCCGCTGATCGAAGGGCTGCTGGCGCGCTTTCCCCACTATAGCCTGCTGTTGACCACCATGACCGCCACCGGTGCCCAGCAGGCGTTGACGCTGATAGCAGAACAGGGCGCTACCGATCAGCCTCGTCTTGCCCATCGGTTTCTTCCGCTGGATTTCCCCGGCGCGGCCAAGCGCTTTGTGGCCCGCGTAAGACCTGCCCTGGCCATCTTGTTTGAAACCGAGCTGTGGCCTAACCTGCTCTATGCCTGTCGACGGCAGGCAGTGCCGGTGGCAGTGGTCAACGGCAGGCTATCGCCCCGTGCGTTTAGCCGTTACCAACGGCTGCGCCCGCTGATGGAAAGCGCCCTCGCCAATGTGACGTGGCTGGCTGCCAAGTCGTCACAGGATGCCGAGCGTTTCCAGGCATTGGGCTGCGCGCCTAGCACTACCAGCGTGGTGGGTTCGCTGAAGTTTGAGCAACCCTTGCCGACCAAGGCACTAAAAGAGAGTGAGTGCTTACTACAGGCATGGGATGGGCGGCCCGTTTGGGTAGCGGGGTCCACCCGTGAAGGGGAAGAGGCGCTACTGCTGTCGGCACACCGTCAACTGCTTAAACACTTTCCAGAGGCGCTTTTAGTGCTTGTTCCACGCCACCCCCAGCGCTTTGACGACGTGGCTCAACTTTGTGAGCGTGACGGCTGGGAGGTCAGTCGCCGTAGCCAGCAACAGCCTGTCACGCCTTCCACTCAAGTGTATTTGGGCGACACATTAGGCGAGCTGTCAGCGCTGTACGGTGCGGGGAGCGTGGCTTACGTGGGCGGCAGCCTAGTACCGCTGGGTGGGCACAACGTGTTAGAGCCTGCCGCATTGGGTAAGCCCGTGCTGTGTGGTCCGTCGCTGGAGAACTTCAGCGATGTTGCCGAGCCGCTCTTGGCGGCCAAGGCGCTGACCGTGGTTGATTCCGTAGCAGCGCTTGCAAGCGCCTTGGCAGAGTATATCGCTTGCCCTCAGCGTGCTCGGCAGGCGGGTGAGGCAGGGCAGGCGGTGATCGAAGCCCATCGCGGGGCGCTGTCGCGCACCCTGGATGGGCTTGGCCGCTACTTATAGCGCCGTCCGCTCTACGCCATCAGTCTTGCCCAGCAGCAGTATGTCGGCGCCGCGTGCGGCAAACAGGCCGTTGGTAACCACGCCGACAATGGCATTAATGCGCGCTTCCATCGCCACCGGGTCCTCAATCATAAAGTTGAAGCAGTCAATAATATGGTTACCGTTATCAGTCAGCACCCCTTGGCGATACACGGGCTCTGCCCCCAGCTTGACCAGCTCCCGCGCTACGTAGGAGCGCGCCATGGGAATCACCTCCACCGGCAGCGGAAAGTGGCCTAGCTGTGCCACGTATTTGGAACCATCGGCGATACAGATGAAGCGTTTGGCGCAAGCGGCCACAATCTTTTCACGGGTCAGCGCTGCGCCGCCGCCTTTGATCATATGTAAGTGAGCATTTACTTCGTCTGCACCATCGATGTAGAAAGGCACGTCGCCCACATGGTTCAGTTCAAACACCTCGATACCCAGGCCTTTCAGCCGTTCGGCACTGGCTTCCGAGCTGGCAACAGCACCTTTAAACCGGTCGCGTAGAGGGCCTAAGCGGTCGATAAATAGGTTGGCCGTCGAGCCGGTACCGATGCCCAGCACCGTGTCTTTATCCAGGTGAGGCTCTATTTCGCGAATGGCGGCATCCGCCACGGCAGCTTTTAGTTCATCTTGTGTCATGATGGTTCCAGTATCAGGAGAGGCAGTCGCCCTTAGTATAACGACCTAATCGCTGGCTGCCGATGGAAACGCCGCTAGACGTTGCCAGTCGTAATCTGCTACCAATAAAGGTTTTGTTCGCACCCGTCAGGGTCACGTCATTTTTCTGGGATGTCAGCATGCTCGAAGCAACCGTCAAAAAGATCCTCCAAGCCCGCGTTTATGAAGCCGCTTGCGAGACGCCTATTTCTTCCGCTCCCTTTTTGTCGCGTCGTTTCAACAACCAGATTTTGATTAAACGCGAAGATTTGCAGCCAGTGTTCTCGTTCAAAATCCGCGGGGCCTACAACAAAATGGCCCAGCTAACAGAAGGGCAGAAAGCCAAAGGCGTGATCGCCGCTTCGGCGGGCAACCACGCCCAGGGGTTAGCCATGGCGGCTAAGCTGATGGGCGTGAAAGCGGTGATTGTCATGCCGCGCATTACGCCGGACATCAAAGTGCAGGCGGTGCGTGCCCGTGGGGCGAAAGTGGTGCTAAAAGGTGATGCCTTTGCCGCCGCCGCCGAGCATGCCCAGGAGCTGATCAAAGAGCACGGCTACACCTATATTCCGCCGTTTGACGATATCGACGTAGTGGCAGGCCAAGGCACCATTGGCGTTGAGATTCTGCGCCAGCATAGTGGCCGGTTAGATGCGATTTTTATCCCCGTAGGCGGTGGCGGGCTGATTGCCGGGGTGGCTGCCTATGTGAAGTACCTTCGCCCGGATATCAAAATCATCGGTGTGGAAGCGGAGGATAGCGCCTGCTTGAAAGCTGCGCTGGAAGCCGGTGAGCGCGTGGTGCTGGACCAGGTGGGCGTCTTTGCCGAGGGTGTGGCGGTGGCGCAAATTGGCGAGGTGCCGTTCTCGCTGGTGCGTGACCTTGTTGACGATGTGATCACTGTTAACACCGATGAGATGTGTGCCGCGGTGAAAGATATTTTTGAAGATACCCGCGCCGTCGCTGAAACTTCCGGCGCACTCTCGTTAGCGGGCCTTAAAAAGTACGTGCAGCAAACTGGTGCAGAAGGCGAGACGCTGCTGTGTATTAACTCTGGCGCCAACACCAACTTCGACCGCTTGCAGCATATTGCCGAGCGCACCGAGTTGGGTGAGCAGCGCGAAGCCATTCTGGCCGTCACCATTGCAGAAAAACCCGGCAGCTTTAAGAAATTCTGTCGCACGCTGGGCAAGCGTATGGTTACCGAGTTTAGCTACCGCTACGCCGATGATAGCGAAGCGCATATCTTTGTGGGTGTGCAGGTCAAGCCTGGTGGGGAAGATCGCCAAGCAGTAATTGATAAACTGCGTGAGGGTGGTTATCAGGTAGAAGACTTAACCGATAACGAGTTGGCGAAACTGCATATTCGTCACTTAAGCGGTGGCCGCCCCAGCGAACGTTTTGAAGAGGAGCTTTATCGCTTCGAGTTTCCTGAGCGCCCTGGCGCATTGATGAACTTCTTAACTCAGCTGCCACACGACTGGAACATTTCGCTGTTTCACTATCGTAACCACGGGGCTGCCTATGGCCGCGTTCTGGTGGGCATGCAGGTGCCCAGTGAAGATCGTACCCATGTTGCGGAGTATTTAGACGCGATTGGCTACCGCTACTGGCAAGAGAGTGATAACCCCGCTTACCGGCTCTTTATGGCGTAACACTATGTAAGTGCTTACTAACGGTGCATGTCAGAGCTGCTAGGCAGAGAGGTGTTGTTGAAACGTTTAATTAAGGGGTTAAAATAGTGCTATTAGCAGTTGTCATTGAGCCCCTTATGGCCCTATAGTCGTGAGCGAAATTAGTGAAGTGGGTCATCTCCTCAAAATGAAAAACTTGGTGACGCACTAAGGGCATTTGGCAACTGTTAAACACGTTGGAGAAGAAGCATGCGGCGTAGAAAGCCTGATATGGTGATGGCGTTAACAGTGGTGTTTTTACTCGGCGTATTAGCCACTGGATATGCGCAAGCGCTGTCGGGGAGTTAACCAACGGTTAACAACAGCGCTAACGGTATCGACGCTGCACCTGCTAGGTGAATCAATAAAACGGGCTGATCATAGCGATCAGCCCGTTTTTGTTGGCCCTGCATTGGTTGGCCGTACAACAGCAGTATCGCTGACTACCGCGTTGAGCGGGATATCCCAGGGTTCGATTGGCAGGGCATCCACCTGCTGGCAGGCATGGGCCACACCAATCAGTGCGGGGGCTGGCCCAGGTCGACGCATAAACGCCAAGCTGCGGTCATAGAAGCCGCCCCCCATGCCCATCCGGTTAGCGTATTGATCAAACCCTACCAGCGGCACAATCAGCGTATCCAGCGCCCAGGCAGGCAGCCGATTGTGCCGGTGAGCAGCAAAGCGCGGGCAAGGTTCAGCAATGCCAAAGCGGTTTTTGACCATAGGCGTGGTATCGCCGTAGGCCACAAACCAAAGGCTGTTATCGCTAAAAGGGCGTAAAACAGGCAAGTAGATCGCCACCCGGCGCTGGCGCAGCCAAGGAATTAACGGCGTGGGGTCGATCTCACCGTTGACCGGCAGATAAAGACTAATACGCTTGGTGCGGCGGATTTCAGGAAGCTGTTTTAAACGCTGGCAAAGTGCCAGAGCCGCCTGCTTTTGCTGTTCGGCGGTGAGAGTGCGGCGTCGGCGTTTGAGTTCGCGACGTAGCGCAGATTTGTCGTTGGGTAAGGTGTGAGTCATAACGCGGAAGGTCATTACAAAGTGTTCCCCAGAATGCCGCTGTCGTTCTGGCCCTGAACCTACTGGTTCAGGTGGGTGGCCACAGCCAAACCGTCAGGCTTTCCGACGCACGGACATGCACACGGGTCTGGCTAGCATTTGGCCCCCTGGGTACTGCGCATAGGCTCGAGGGACTATAACGACTGGCGTACACCCCAGAGAACACCGCTATCCTAACAGAGCCACCGCTAATGCCAAAGTATCGGTTGAAGATGTTGAAGGGCTTAAGGCTCTTTGCGCGGCCGAGTGCCCGCAAGTGCTCGCTCAAGCCGATCATTTAAGCGGTTGAGGTTGGCTTCTCCGGCGCGGTGCTCATCCAGCGCTTCCAGCAGCTCGTGGGTAATATTTAGCGCCGCCATAATCGCGATACGCTCGCTGCCCAGCACGCTGCTTTGGGCATGAATGCCGTGCATGGCGCGGTCCAAATAGCGAGCAGCGCGTTCAAGCTGGACTTCTTCGCCCGTGTCGCAGGCAATCATATAGCTGCGACCCAGTAGGGTGATCTCTTTCGTTGGCCGCTTTGCGTTACTCATCAATGGCTCCAGCACGGGCCAGCAAGGGGCCCGATGCGTTAACATCACTACATAGGAAGGATAGACGGGGTTCACTATAAGAGAGCCGCTTGTGCGGGGTCAACGCGCAGGCTCGCCCGCCTATCCTCGTGGTCTTATCTTTACACTGTATAAAGCGAGCATGAATCATGTCATTGATTGACGAGCGCCAGGACTTTTCTGACATAGCGGATGTATTTTTACTTCACGGTAGTATGCAGTCTCCTGCGTTTTTGGATGGACGGCTGTGCGGCTTATTGGCTCTGCGCGACGTGACCGCCGAGGCGTGGCTGGAAGAAGTGTGTCTCAGTTTGGGGGTAGAGCAACCCCGTGACCCGGCCAGCGCCGAGCGGCTGCTAGGCTGGCGTCGTCAAACCCTAGAAGCGCTGAGCGCTAGCGACCTGAACTACGCGCCATTACTTCCCGATGAGCTGTTCTCTTTGGCAGAACAGGCCCAAGGGCTGAAAGAGTGGACACTTGGCTTTATGGAAGTAGTGGATGAAGTCGCCGATGACACCCTTCGGGAGCGTTGGTCGCAAACGCTGAAAGAAGCGATTGATGATCTGGAGGGCCTTGGCCAGATGGAGACCGATATCGACGATAGCACGGAAAACGAGAACGACCTGTTTGCTTTAACCGAGCATGCCCGAATGGCGGCCATGTTGCTGTACACCGAACAGCACCCGGGTAAGCCACAGGTAGAGCAAACCGACGCCCCCGTTCATTGAACCCACTTCACGCTTGCATAGGAGCCGTTATGCTCACGCCACTGCCTCGCCCTGCTGCTATTCAACCAGACGAGTATCGTCGGCGCCGAGAAGCGCTGATGGCACAGCTGCCAACCAGCGCCGCGCTGGTGGTGCCTGGGGCGTCGCTCGTCACCCGCTCCCACGACAGCGAATACCCTTTTCGCCAGCAGAGCGACTTCTACTATCTAACGGGCATTCAAGAGCCTGACGCGCTGCTGGTACTGCTACCAGGCCGCGCTGAAGGGCAAAGTGTAGTGTTCTGCCAAGACCGCGACCCCACCATGGAAGCCTGGACCGGCCGACGACTAGGAGCGCAGGGCGTTGTCAGCCTGCATGGTATCGACCAAGCGTTCGAGAACGCTGAGCGCAACGACCTGCTGCCAGAGCTGTTGGATGGCCGTGAGCTGCTCTATGCGCCGCTGGATAACCCCGACGCGGTTAGCATCGCTGAAGAGGCGCTTGCCCATGCCCAAGCGGGCATGCGCCGAGGCAAGCCCGCACTAAAAGGCTGGCTGGATAGCCGCCCCTTGATTCACGAGATGCGTCTCATCAAGAGCTCCGCTGAAATTGCTTTGCTGCGTCACGCAGCGGCCATTTCAGCTCAGGCCCACGTACGCGCTATGCGCACCTGCCAAGCCGGGCTAAGTGAGTACCAGCTTCAGGCCGAGCTGGAGCACACTTTTGTGTGGCACGGCGCTAGCGGGCCTGCCTACGGCACGATTGTGGGCGGCGGCGCCAATGCCTGTGTGCTGCACTATATTGAGAACAGTGATGTGCTGGAGGAGGACACGCTGGTACTGATTGACGCTGGTGCAGAGTTTGATCTCTATGCGGGCGACATCACGCGCACCTTCCCGGTGAGTGGGCGCTTTAATGATGCTCAACGGGCGCTTTACCAAGTGGTGTTAGATGCCCAGGTGCGTGCGGTGGATGCCATTGCGCCTGGCGCTACGCTAGCGGATATCCATCAGGGCGTGGTGCATGACCTAACGGCTGGCCTGATTGAGCTGGGGCTTTTAGAGGGAGACGTTCAGGCGCGTATTGATGACGAAAGCTATCGGCGCTTTTACCTCCATTCCACTTCTCACTGGTTAGGGTTGGATGTACACGATGTGGGCACCTACCGCTTGGACGAAGCGACGCCGCGCCTGCTTGCCCCAGGCATGGTGCTTACCGTAGAACCTGGGCTCTATATCCCTGATGAAGACGATATTCCCGCTGCCTATCGCGGTATTGGCATTCGTATTGAAGATAACGTTGTGGTCACCGAACAGGGGCATGACATTCTCACTGATGGAGTGCCTAAGCAGATAGACGAAATAGAGCAGTTGATGGTTAAAAAATAACCAGCAAAAACGGTCTGTTTTTTTGTTTATGTAAACTACGTTACGAAATTACGTTTAGCCAAGGTGCTTATAATGTAAGTGCGTTATATAAGCGCGTATTGTGATGAGGAGAAGCCAATGCATGGGGCAGAACAGGTAACGCCTGCACAGCAGCAGTCGCCCACCCATGACATCGTGATTGTGGGCGGTGGGCTGGTAGGTGCCAGCTTGGGCTGTGCATTGGCACCGCTGATTGAGCGCTATGGCTGGCGAGTCGCTATCATTGAGGCCAATGCGCTACCGCAGAGCGCCGAGGAAACGACGTGGCAGCCAAGCTTTGATGCCCGCGCCAGCGCCATTGCTGAAGGCTCGGCACAGCGCTTTCGACAGCTAGGCGTGTGGGAAGCGATGCAGGTCGAGGCCACACCGATTAATCGTATTCATATCAGCGAGCGGGGCCGTTTGGGCGCGACGCGTCTTAATGCACAAGAGCTAGGCGTCGCTGCCTTGGGTCACGTGATACCCAACGCTTGGATGGGACGCGTGTTGCATCAGAAACTGCAGCAATTACCCATTGAGTGGCACTGCCCAGCCACGGTGGCACAGATGACTCCCACGGCCAGCGGCCACCATTTGCGGCTTTCCGATGGCAGCGAGCTAACGGCCGCGCTGACCATTTTGGCCGATGGCGGCCGCTCGGGGCTGAAGGAACAGCTAGGGATTGCTAGCCGCCGTCACTCCTATGAGCAGACGGCGGTCATTGCCCATGTGGGCATTAGCCAGCCCCATCAAGGGATTGCTTACGAACGCTTTACCTCCGAGGGACCCATCGCGCTGCTGCCACTGCCGGGGCAGGCTATGGAGCTGGTCTGGACCCATGCCAGCGGTAGCGAGCAGGCACGATTATCGCTACCGGATCATGCCTTCTTGAGCCAGCTTCAGCAGGCGTTTGGCGACCGAGTCGGGCGCTTTACCCGCATTGGCCAGCGGTTTAGCTATCCGCTTTCGCTGGTGACTGCAGAAGAGCCCGTGCGCCCCGGCTTAGCCGTGCTGGGCAATGCGGCCCATGCGCTGCACCCAGTAGCTGGCCAGGGCTTCAATTTAGCGCTGCGCTCGGTGATGGATTTGGTTGAAGCGCTCTCCCAAGGTGCTCAGCAGCAGCGCTCCTTGGGAGATATGAACACGTTGCAGGCGTTTGAGCGCCGCCGCGCCCAAGACCGCGCCAACGTGATCCGCTTTAGTGACGGCTTAGTGCGGCTGTTTGGTTACTCATTGCCGCTGCTGTCCCACGCCCGTGGCGCTGGGTTGATCGGCCTTAATTTGATTGGCCCGCTGCGCCGTGGCTTGGCACGCCGCGCGATGGGCCTGGAGCGCTGACGCTCTTATCCAGCGCCCTCAATGACCCAAGCCAAGGAGTGTTATGACAACGCAATCACAAGCAGCTAAGCCGCCCGTCACGCGTTTCGATGCGGTAATTGTTGGCGCGGGTATGGTGGGCGCTGCGCTGGCCGGGCTACTGGCAGAAGCGGGAATGCAGGTGGCGCTGGTGGAAGCCAAGGCATCGCCGCTGCGCCTGGATGACGTCGCTGGCGAGATTCCCGCCCCCCGCGTTAGCGCGCTGACCCCGGTATCCCAACGGCTGCTCACGCATTTGGGCGTATGGCCTGCCATGGCGGCGGCAAGGGTAACGCCTTACCGTTATATGCAGGTGTGGGATGCTGAGGGCAGTGGCCATATTCACTTCTCGGCGGACGAAGCGGGCACCGCCGTGCTCGGCCATATTGTAGAAAACGATGTCACACAGGCCGCGCTGAATCAGCAAGTTGCCAAGCAGCCGACCCTGACACGCTTCGATGGCGTCAGCGTATCGGCGCTACAGACGACTGCCAGCGGCCGCTGGCTGGTACTGGAGGACGGTAGCCAGCTACAAACGGCGCTGGTGATCGCTGCCGACGGCGCACGCTCTGTCTTGCGAGCGCTAGCAGGCATCTCGGTGGCGGAGGAGTCCATGGAGCAAGAGGCGGTTGTCACCACGGTGCGCTGCGCACAGTCCCACGGCGCTACCGCTCGCCAAGCCTTTATCGGTGGTCGTCCGCTGGCTTTCTTACCGCTCACTGTCAATGGAGATGATCGCTTCTGTTCCATTGTATGGTCTACAACGCCTGAGCATGCCAGTGAACTCACCGCTTACTCTGCTGAGGCACTGGGGAAGGCGCTTGGCGAGGCTTTTGACCATCGCCTGGGCGATGTCATGCCCGTGGATAGCGCCTATCGGTTTCCGCTGGTGCAACGCCACGCCCAGCATTATGTGCAGCCCAACTTTGCTCTAGTAGGCGATGCCGCCCATAGCATTCATCCGCTGGCCGGGCAGGGCGTTAATTTGGGATTAATGGACGCGGCGGTATTAGCCGAAGAGGTGGTGGCGGCATGGCACCGGGGTGCCCCTTGGGGTAGCTTGGCCACGCTGAGTCGCTATGAGCGCCGTCGGCGCTTGGATAACACGGCCATGCTGGGCTTAATGAAAGGCTTTAAGGTACTGTTTGGCAGCCATCAGCCAGTGTTTACGCTGGCGCGCAACCTGGGGATGAGTGGCATGAACCAGCTCGTGCCGCTTAAGCGTGTGGTGATGCGGCAGGCGACCGGAGAGCGGGGCCGCCTGCCGGCGTCGTGCCGCTAGCTAGTCGCGGCGGCGATCCACCACGTTCAGCGCTTTCAGCAGGTTAAGGGCTTCGCTGAGCTGGTAGTCGTCGCGCAGCCGCTGAGACATGGCGGCACGCTCGGGTGGCATGTCGCTTTGGCTACCGAGGTGTCCGTCCAGGTCCGCCTCACGAATGGCGCGTCGTGCCTCCGCCACTTCCAGGCGGCCACGTACCACCTCGACATCCGGCTCGATGCCTTGCGCCTGAATCGAGCGGCCATTCGGGGTGTAGTAAAGGGCGGTAGTGAGCTTCAAACCTTCGCCGTTGCCCAACGGCATGATCTGCTGTACCGAGCCCTTACCAAAGCTTTCAGTGCCCATGATGACGCCCCGGCGCTGGTCTTGCAGAGCGCCTGCGACAATTTCAGCCGCTGATGCGCTGCCGCTGTTGATTAGCACCACGAGCGGTATGTCGCCCGCCGGCGTATCCGGAGAGGCAGAAAACGACATTTCGGTATCCGAGAGTCGCCCTTCGGTATACACAATCAGCCCTTCATCCAGAAAGAGGTCCGTCACTCCGACCGCCGCCTGAAGAACGCCACCAGGGTTATTACGCAGATCCAGAATTAAACCTTCCAGCGGCTGATCGCGCATCATGCGCTCAATGGCTTGGCGCGCCTGTTCGGGAGTACGTGACTGAAACTGGCTGATACGCAGGTAGCCGTAGCCTGGCTCCAGCGTTTCATGTTTGACACTCTCACTGCGGATCACTTCGCGGGTGAGCGTGAACTCGCGGGGCGACTCTTCACCTGAGCGCAAAATAGTTAAACGCAGTGGCGTGCCGGGTTCGCCGCGCATTAAGTTGACGGCTTCCTGCAGCGATAGGCTATCGGTGGGGGTGCCATCGATGGCGACGATAATATCCTGAGACAGCAGGCCGGCCCGTGAAGCGGGCGTGTCATCAATGGGCGTGACGACCATCAGTTGGCCATTCTGGGTGCCCACTTCAATGCCGATACCGCCAAACTCGCCTTGGGCAGACTCTCGCAGGCTCTGATACTCCTCCTCGTCTAAATAGGCCGAGTGAGGGTCTAGCTCGTTGAGCATGCCGCGCATGGCATTGCGCAGTAAGGTGCGGTCATCCACTTCTTCTACATAGCCGCGTTTGATGCGCTCGAATACTTCCGCGAACGTTTGAATCTCTTCTAGTGGCAGGTCGTCGGCAACGCTGTTCGCCGGTTGGGCTGCCAAGGGTAGCGGGGCAGCCAGTAGCGCGAGCGGAAGCAGGGTAGCCAAGAAGCGCTTGGCAGGGGCCGATACCTCGGTAACAGATAGCGTCATGCGGACTCCGCTAGGCGAAAGGCAGCGCCAGCCGCGCTGCTCAGGTTGAGACGTTCATCATAAAGCCACTATCACCAGCTTATCCCGTCAACGGCGCGCAATCCAACGTTGCGGATTAATTGGTTCGCCGCTGTGGCGCACCTCAAAGTAAAGCGAGGGGCTGGCTTGGCCGCCGCTACTGCCTACACGGCCAATTTCATCGCCACGGCTCACTTGCTGCCCCGGGCGGGCGCTGAACTGCTGCAAGTGGGCGTAGAGCGTCATGATCTGGTCACCGTGGTCGATGATCAATAAGTTACCGAACCCTCGCATCCAGTCGGCAAACACCACACGGCCTGAATGAACCGCCGTGACTGCCGTGCCTTCGCTGGCCTGAATCACGATGCCGTTGTAGTGAACCCCGTTCCGCCGCTGAAAGCTGGCGGTGATGCTGCCTTGCACGGGCCAAGGCAAATCGCCTTGGGTGCGGGTGATGTTGGTGGTAGGCGTGGGCTCGGCCAGTCGGGCAAGCTCGGCCTGGATGGCGCGGAGCTGCTGCTCGGCCTGTTCGCGGCTCTGGCTGAGATCGGCCAGGCGGTCGGCTTCGCTCTCGTAACGATCATCCAGCGTGGTCACGACGCTGCGCCGCTCCTCGGTACGGCGGGCCAGCAGCGCGCTTTGCGCTTCCAGTTCGTCCGCCAGGGCATCCAGCCGGGTCTGGCGCTCGGCCAGCGCCTGCTCGGTATCCACAAGCGCGGTATCCAGACGGGCGATATCGGTCAAGCGCTGCTGGCGCGCCTGTGTTAGCCGGTTTAAGTAGGCCTGCATGCGGTCAAGTTCAGCGGGATCGCTTTGGTTGAGCAGCAACTTCAGCTGGGGCGTTGGCCCCAGCCGGTAAAGCGCGGCAAGCTGCTGACCTAGCGCGGCGTACTGGGCATCGCGTTCACCCTCTAAGCGTTCGCGGTGCTGGCGTAGCTGGGTGGTTTCATCGGCGAGCTGGCGTCGCTCGGCCTGTAGCTGGTCCAGCCGCTGGTGGGTCTGGGCCAGCTCTGTTTCCACTTCCCTTAGCTCTTGCTGGGCGCTGTTCCGCGCTTGGCCGGTGGCACTCAGCCGCTCGGCCATGGCGTCAATCTGTTGACCGAGGGCATCGAGCTGCTCTCTGGCGGCCTGCTCGTCCTGTTGTGCCATCGCCGTCGACGAATAGCCCAGCATTAGCAAGGCCGTCGTTAATAAGGCCGTTCGAGCTAGCCGTTGCCACATGGGCATTACTCGAAGCGCAGCAGCGGAGTTCCGGTCATCGCCTCAGGCTGTGGCTGATTCATCATGGTCAGCAGCGTTGGGGCAAGATCGCACAGGCGGCCATCTTCGAGCTGGGCGGCGCGCTCACCAACGTATACTAGCGGCACCACAAAGGTGGTGTGGGCAGTTTGCGGTGCACCGGTTTCCGGGTGAACCATCTGCTCGGCATTGCCGTGGTCGGCAGTGATCAGGCAGGCACCGCCCGCGCGCTCAATCGCTTCCACCACGCGGCCAACGCAAATATCGACGGTCTCAATCGCTTTCACGGCGGCGTCGAAATCCCCAGTGTGGCCTACCATGTCGCCATTGGCGTAGTTGCACACCATGAGATCGAAGCGGCCGCTATCAATGGCTTCTACCAGCTTGTCGGTAATCTCATAAGCGCTCATTTCCGGCTTTTCGTCGTAGGTTTTGACGTCGCGGGGTGAGGGCACCAAAATGCGCTCTTCGCCTTCGTACTCGGCTTCGTTACCACCAGAGAAGAAGAACGTCACGTGGGGGTACTTTTCCGTTTCGGCAATTCGCAGCTGGGTGAGACCGCGCTTGGCCACCACTTCGCCTAGGGTGTCGGTTAAGTCGGTAGGCGGAAACGCGGCTGGCGCGGCGATGTCCGCTGAGTATTGCGTCATCATGACCAAGCCATCACCGGCAAGCGTTGGGCGCGCACGGCGCTCAAAGCCGGTGAACTCTGCATCGGTGAAGGCGCGGGTCAGCTCGCGGGCGCGGTCGGAGCGGAAGTTTAGGAATATCGCTGCGTCGCCATCTTGCAATGTGATGGCGTTACCGTTAACCGGCACGCTGGTCGCCGCCACAAATTCGTCAGTTTCGCCGCGCTGGTAGGCGTCGCGTAGTCCGCTTTCCGCGCTGGTGGCGGTGTAATCGGCGTGGCCGTCGGTGAGCAGGCGGTAGGCTTGCTCAATGCGCTCCCAGCGGTTGTCGCGGTCCATGGCGAAGAATCGACCAATGATGGAAGCCACAAAACCGTTATCGGCACCGACCAGTTCTGAAAGGCGGGCGTTGGCGCGCTCGATAGACGCCAGTGCGCTTTGCGGCGGCATATCCCGGCCATCTAGAAAGGCGTGCACGTAGATGCGCTGGGCACCGCGCCGCGCTGCCAGCTCGGCCATGGCGATAAAGTGGTCTTCGTGGCTGTGGACACCGCCTGGAGAGAGCAGGCCCAGCAGATGCACGGCACGGCCATTGGCGACTGCTGCGTCGATGGGCTTGGTGAGCACCTCGTTGGTATCCAGGTCGCCATCTTCAATGGCTTTGGTGATGCGCGTGAAGTCTTGGTAAACGATACGCCCGGCACCCAGGTTCATATGGCCGACTTCGGAGTTGCCCATCTGGCCGTCGGGTAGCCCCACATGACGGCCATCGGTATGCACGAAGGCGTGAGGGCGGTTAGCCCACAGTGCATCCATCACTGGGGTGTTGGCCGCAGCGACAGCGTTGTGGGCGTTGTCGGGGTTGTGGCCGTAGCCGTCTAGGATAATCAGCGCAACGGGGCGCGGTGCAGGTGTTGTCATTGAAAATTCCCTCGTATTTGAGTCAGCCAAGCGACATGAGGTGCAGTTTGAAACGCTGGTGAGGGCGGCTCAGCCAGTTTTCAGACAACACCTGATAATCGGGGTCGCGACAGGCGCGCGCTTGGGGCATCATAACGCAGGCAGCCGTCGGGCGTCATGGCCTGCGCGGTATGCCCTGTGACGTGTATACTTGTCGCGTTTCTGAGGGCGGTTAGGCCGCTTTTTTCTGCATAGACCAAGAGATTGTGTTCGCGATGATCGATCAGCTGTTCGAATTCGTAATGAACCACCCCCTCCTCGTGGGGGCATTTTTGCTGGTGCTCATAGCGTGGATTGTTTATGAAACGCGTAGCGCCTCCTCGAATGCGGTGTCCTCTACCCAGGCCACTCAGCTCATCAACCGCGAAGACGCGGTGGTGCTGGACATTCGTGAGAGCAAAGACTTCAAAGCCGGACATATCGCTGGCGCTCGCAACATTCCCCAAAGCAGCCTTGATAGCCGCATGAACGAGCTGGATAAAGTGAAAGCCCAGCCGATCATTGTGGTCTGCAAGCATGGCCAAAGTTCGGGCGCTGCCCAGGCAAAGCTGGAAAAAGCGGGCTTTGAACGGGCGATGAAGCTGCGCGGCGGCATGATGCAGTGGCAGGCCGATGGTCTTCCCGTAGTGAAGAAGTAAACGACGAAAGCGGCCTCTGGGCCGCACGCTTTTTTATTGAATGAATAACGAGGAGTCTCCCATGGCGGAAGATAACAACACCCCGCAGGCCGGTGCCGCTGAAGGCGAAAAGCCCCAGCTGAAATTCTCTTTACAGCGTATTTACGTGAAAGACATTTCCTTTGAAGCGCCGAACTCTCCTTCTGTGTTCAAGCAGGCGTTCAAGCCGAAGGTGAACCTGGACCTCAACACCACCAGCCAGAAAGTGGCCGACGACCAGTATGAAGTGGTCGTCAAAGTGACCGCGCAGGTCAACGACAGCGAAACTGGCACCACCTCGTTTTTGGCAGAAGTCGAGCAGGCGGGCCTGTTCCGTATTTCCGGCATCGAAGGCGCACAGCTTGAGCAAACGCTGGGTGCGTTCTGCCCTAACCTGCTGTTCCCGTACGCCCGTGAGTGTGTTGACAACCTGGTCAACCGTGGAGGTTTCCCACCGCTGATGCTGGCGCCGGTCAACTTCGAAGCCATGTACGCCCAGCGCAAGCAGCGCGAAGCGCAGCAGGCAAGCCAAGCGGCTGAGAACACGCACTAAGCTATGTCGGGTTCGCTAAACGCCGCTGGTTGGATCGCGCTACACGGCAAAATGCCGCGTCTCTATGTGCCTGCTGAGCTGTCAGCGGGCGCTACCTTAACGCTACCTGAGGGCCCTGCTAAGCACGTTACCCGCGTGCTGCGCATGGGCGAAGGCGCGCCGCTGATCTTGTTTGATGGCGCAGGCCAAGAGGCGGGTGTTCGGCTGGCGGAGGTGGGGCGTAAGCACACCACTGTTACTGTTGAGGCGGTGTGGTCAGGCAGTGGCGAGTCGCCGCTGGCGGTGCATCTTGGGCAAGCGATTTCCAAGGGCGACCGCATGGATTACGCCATTCAAAAAGCCGTTGAGCTTGGTGTGGCGGCGATTACCCCGCTGTATACCGAGCGGGGCGATGTGCGTTTGAAAGGCGACCGCGAAGAGAAAAAGCTGGCGCACTGGCAGGCCGTGGCGGCCAGTGCCTGCGAACAGAGCGGCCGGGCAGTGGTGCCGCCTGTTCACCCTCCGCAGGCGTTAGGTGAGTGGCTGGCCGAGCGCCAAGAGCCGCTGCGCTTGATGCTGCACTTAGCGACAGGTAACGGCTTTGCTCAGCCAGAGCGTCCCGCGTCCGCCGCACTGTTGATTGGCCCAGAGGGCGGCTTAAGCGATACGGATATTCAGGCCGCTATCGCCAGCCACTTTACGCCACTGACGCTGGGGCCACGGGTGCTACGCACCGAAACGGCTCCTGTGGTCGCGCTCACGCTGCTGCAGCACCACTTCGGCGATTTGTAAGCGCTTACTATCAAACCGCTGCCGTGTTTGTTGCGGCGGCGGTTTTTTTGTACCCAGCGCTGGCGTCATTCGACGCCGCTTTGCCTTGCCTAGGCAAGGTACCATAATGAAGATCTACTTCTTGTAAGGACGGCACCCATGGTCCGTGAGTCACACTCCACCCCCCGATCCGCCAGCGATGCGACTGCCCAGCTGGGAGAAGTCGCTTACTTGACCGTGACGGCAGTGAACAGTACGGGCGCCTTTCTGCGTTGGGGCCAGCCCAAGGACGTGCTGCTGCCCTATAGCGAACAGCGTTTTCGCCCCGACCCCGGCAAACGAGTACTGGTGATGCTGTATAGCGATGACCAGGGGCGGCCGGTCGCTACCATGCGTCTTGACCGTTTTTTGACGGACGATGCCTGGGCGCTAGAGAAGGGCGACGAAGTCGATGTGGTGGTGGCCGACCGCACGGACTTAGGCATGAAAGTAGTGGTCAATCACCGCTACTGGGGGCTGATCTATCAGGATGATATTACCCAACCTCTGCGCCGTGGGCAGTCGCTGAAAGGCTTCGTGAAACAGCGCCGCGAGGATGGCCGAGTGGATATTTCACTGCTACCGCCCGGTGCGGCCCGCCTGGATGTGGTGGGTGATAAAGTGCTGAAAGCGCTGCGTGAGAGCGGCGGCTATCTGCCGCTGGGTGATAAAAGCTCGGCGCACGATATCAAAACCCGCTTGGGAGTTAGCAAGAGCGCTTTTAAGCAGGCGATTGGCCGTCTCTATAAACAGCAGTTGATCACCCTGGCGCCGGATGCGATCCGCCTAGTGCCCGGTGCGCTCTCCGATACGTCGGATCAATAGCCGCGGTTGGAGCCGTGCCTGCAGTGCGGCATACTGATGACTTATTGATCCTGCATGGACTGTATTTCGATGAGCCAATCAACGTTGCATCTCGGTGTGGTGATGGATCCCATCAGCGACATCGCGTACAAGAAAGACACCACCTTAGCCATGCTGTGGGCCGCTCAAGAGCGCGGCTATACGCTGCACTACATGGAGCAGGACGACCTGTTCTTACAGGCGGGCAAAGCCTACGCGCGGATGCGTCCACTCACCGTGTACCGTAACCCAGAGCACTGGTACGACCTAGGCGAGGCGACTCAGCGTCCGTTGGCCGAGCTGGATGTTGTACTGATGCGGAAAGACCCGCCGGTGGATGCGGAGTTTATTAACGCGGTGCATCTACTGGGCTTTGCCGAGCGCGAGGGCGTGCTGGTGGTTAACCCCACTGCTGCGCTGTTGCAGTGTAATGAGAAGCTATTTGCCCAGCAGTTTCCCCAGTGCTGCGCGCCGACGGTTGTGGCGAGCCGTGATGATGTACTGCGCGCCTTTCATGCCGAGCACGGCGATGTGATTTTCAAGCCACTCGACGGCATGGGTGGCACGGGCATTTTTCATATCGGCCCCGATGGCCGCAATATTGGCGCGGTGATTGAGCAACTGACGCTGCGTGGCCAGCGCCAAATCATGGCTCAGCGCTACCTGCCGGAAATCAAGGATGGCGATACGCGGATTCTTTTGGTCGATGGCGAGCCGGTGCCGTTTGGCCTAGCGCGAATCCCTTCGGCGGGCGAAACCCGCGGCAATCTAGCCGCAGGCGGTCGCGGTGTGAGCCGCGAACTAACCGAGCGCGACCACTGGTTGATCCAGCAGGTGCAGCCAATGATTCGCGAGAAAGGCCTGATGTTTGTCGGCCTGGATGTCATCGGTGATTACATTACCGAGATCAACGTCACAAGCCCCACCTGTGTCCGTGAGATCGACGATCAACGCGGCACCGATATTTCCGGAATGCTGTTAGACGCTATCGAACGTCGCTTGGCCTAATCGGTGAACGTTCTATTCGCCAAATGACGTAAGGCTTGCCGAGTTATCGGCAAGCCGTAGGAGACGCATGCAAAGCTTAAAACACCACTTTTTGATGGCGCTGCCCCACATGGAAGACCCTAATTTCACGGGCAGCCTGATTTATTTATGTGACCATGACCACAATGGCTGTATGGGCGTGATTGCCAACCGCCCGCTGGAAATTACCCTGGATGCGCTGTTTGAGCAGCTCTCACTCGGCGGCGACGACAGCCCCCACCGCAATGCGCCGGTCTACTACGGCGGCCCCATGCATAAAGATCGCGGCTTTATTCTTCACGTTGGCGACAGCCAGGCGTGGGACTCCAGCGTCCAGGTGGAAGATGGCATTGCGCTCACTACCTCCATGGATATTCTCCAAGCGCTGGCGGATGGCACTGGCCCCGAACACTTTCTGGTGTGCTTAGGCTGCGCAGGCTGGGAAGTGGGTCAGTTAGAGGATGAGCTGAAAGAGAACGCCTGGCTAACGGTAGAGGGCCAAAGCAACGTGCTGTTTGATACGCCTCCAGCCGAGCGTCTTACGGCCGCTGCCGGTATTCTCGGGATTGATTTAAACCTAATGACGCGCAACGCAGGGCATGCATAAGCGTGCGGTTGGATGAGGCGTAAGTGGGATGGCAGATAACGGGCAGCGCCTGATCTTGGCGTTTGATTTTGGAACGCGGCGCATTGGCGTCGCCGTGGGTAACGAGCTGCTGCACAGTGCGCGGGAGCTGACGCCGCTGCCCGCGCGTGACGGCATTCCTGACTGGAACGTGGTCACACGCCTTATTGAAGAGTGGCAGCCAGATCTGTTCGTCGTCGGCTTGCCGCTCAATATGGATGGAACTGAGTCGCTTATGAGTACCCGGGCGCGTAAGTTCGGCAATCGCCTGCATGGCCGCTACGGCAAACCCTGTGAGATGGTCGATGAGCGTGGCTCGACTCAAGAAGCCAAGCGGATTGCCCACACGGCGGGCCACCGAGGTAACTACCGAGAAGAGAGCGTAGACGGTATTGCCGCGGTGTTAATTTTGGAAGGTTGGTTCGCCCACCAGGAAGGCCTTCCCGGCGGACGGAGCGCTTACTAATCCACCGCCGTATTAACGGTCCAGGGTGCCAGTTTGGGAAGGCACGAACCAGCGGACCGGGCGCAGGTCTTTCTCAATCAGGTCATCCACTTTTAGCAGCGTGGCAAAAATCGCCATCCGCATGGGGATACCATTATCGGTTTGGCGGAAAATCGCCAGCCGCGGATCGCCGTTCAAATCGACGTTCAAATCATTAGCGCCTGGGCGGCTATCTCGGGGAAGCGGGTGCATCACGATCGTGCTTTGGCTACAGCGCTGGTCAAGAAAATCACGGTTGACCATAAAGTCGTCAGAAAGCCCCTGGAAACTCTCGTTCATTTCATCCGTAAAGCGCTCTTTCTGAATGCGGGTGGTGTACACCACATCCAAATCGGCAAAGTCACTGGCCAGTGAGTCGCGTTGCTCAATGCGATGCCCGCGAGAAGCCACTAGATCAATTAAGTAAGAAGGCATCTCCAGCCCTGGTGGCGACACCAGCGTAATACGCAGCGGGTCATAGAGTGACAGCAGCTTAATCAGCGAATGCACCGTGCGACCGTATTTCAAATCACCGGTCAGCAGAATATGCGCCCCGCTTAAGCGTTTGCCTAATCGCTGAAACTCCTTATCAATCGTATAAAGGTCCAGCAGGGCTTGGCTTGGGTGCTCGCCTGGGCCATCGCCACCATTAATGACGGGCACATGGGTGGCGGCGGCGAATTCGGCTACCGAACCTTGGTCTGGGTGACGCATCACAATCGCATCGCAGTAGCCGCTCATTACACGGCTGGTGTCGTAAAGCGACTCGCCCTTGGCCATGGACGAGAAGGTAAAGCCTGTGGTGTCGCACACGCTTCCCCCCAGCCGGCAGAACGCGGCATTAAAGCTCACCCGTGTGCGAGTGCTCGCTTCAAAAAACAGGTTGCCCAACACTGCACCTTCCAACACCCGCGTGACTTGGCGGCGGCTAGCAATCGGCTCCATGCGTGCCGCCACGCGTAACAAGTGATCAACGCTCTCGCGGCTTAATGAATCGACAGTTAATAGGTGCTGGCTCATCATGGACCTCATCTTTAGTGGGCGTGGGTGAAGGTGGCAGTTATATAAAGTGCTAAGTGTAACCGCCAAACTAGACGTGCCGAAGCGGTTTCCATTGCTCTATAGAAGAGGGCAGATAAGGAGGCAGAGACTTTTTTCGACTATTTGATAATTAGCTCTTGCCAACCCGGCCGCGAATCCGTAAAGTACGCATCCGCTGCCGGGGACGCCAAGCGTTACCAGCGGTGAAGGAGGTTGAAAAACCTCTGGTTTGTCAGGAAGTTAGAGCCGTCTTGTTGTTGTTTAGATCACTCGCTTCACTCGCTAAAACAGCGGTTGACAAACACCAGGAAATGCGTAGAATACGCCTTCCTCGCTGAGGCAACACGGTTCAGGTCATCGAGCCAGTACAGCACAGCGAACTTAAGAAAGTTGCTCTTTAACAATTTGATCAGGTAATTCATGTGGGCGCTTGCCGGTGAGGGTGATAAATCACCAATTATCAAGGCAAGCGCACAAGAAAGATGTTCACATCTTTCGAATTCGTTTGAACCTTGAGCCAAGTTTGATCCGCTTTTGTCGCTTTCGAGTGACACGTAAGGATCACAATGATTTTAAACTGAAGAGTTTGATCATGGCTCAGATTGAACGCTGGCGGCAGGCCTAACACATGCAAGTCGAGCGGTAACAGATCCAGCTTGCTGGATGCTGACGAGCGGCGGACGGGTGAGTAATGCATAG
>Ga0209644_1000055_pt1 | contig 70275 bp, 56 predicted proteins | sample ETNvirome_2_1000_FD_184069 | JGI IMG/M metagenome (GOLD analysis project Ga0209644, IMG submission 184069) | Marine viral communities from the Pacific Ocean - ETNP_2_1000 (SPAdes) (version 2) | ecosystem: Environmental > Aquatic > Marine > Oceanic | place: Pacific Ocean | collected 2013-06-22 | reverse complement strand
GGCCAGCACGGCTTCGTCATCCAGTCTTGGCACCAGCCGTTCCAGCTCGCCAAAGACGTTCTCGCCGCCGCAAAGCTCTACTACCTGACCAATCAGATGTTCGTTATTAACGCTCATCAGCGGCTCGTCCCACACCTGATAAAACGTGGGTACCGGGTCGCGCTCCCTGTAGCGGGCGGTGAGCGCGGCCATGCCGTCTCTAAACTCGCTAGCCGCCTGCCGCCCAGTTGGTTCAGTTCCCGCTAAACGGGCCAGTCGCTCAATGGTGTGGGCGACGTCTTCCACGCTACGCGGCTCGATGTAGAACACCGGCATGCCCAGCGCTTCTAGGGTTTCCATCTGCTCGGCGGGGTTACCTGTTACCCAGCCGATGACTAAATCCGGGGCAAGCCCGACCAGGGCCTCTAAATCAATCCGCGTATGGCTGCCCACCGAAGCCACTTCTTGGGCTTGCGGCGGGTAGTCGCTGTAACTCACCACGGCCACGACCTGATCTCCTGCGCCTGCGGCGTAGGTCAGCTCCGTTGCCCCTGGGGAGAGCGTGGCAATACGCCGTGCAGCGTTGTGCAGGCATACTTCGCGGTCACGATCATCCACCACGCAGCGTGAGTGGTCGTGGCCCTGGACAGGTATGGCTATGAGCAAAAACGCGAGGCCCAAGGCCCCGCGCATTAACCCACGTTGGCTACTGGCCAAAGTGAACACTTAAGAACCCTGCTCGGCCTGCGTTGATGTAGTCACGCGAGGTTTCATACTCTTTATCAAAGGCATTTTCTACCGTAACACGGGCCGTCCAAAGCGGTGCAAACTGCCATCCCGCACGTAGATTAACCAACCCATAGCCACCCAATCGCTGAGTATTAGAGGCATTATCATAGCGGTAACCTTGTGCTACTAACGACCCTCCCAATGACCAATCGCCAAGCTCGCGGTCAGCATCTAGCCGCACACTTTGGCTAGCACGGCGGGCTAGTCGATTGCCTGTTTCCTGATCTTCCGGGTCCAGGTAGGTATAGGCAGCTTGCAGTACCCAGTCGTTGACTTCTACGCCGCTTGAAAGCTCAGCACCGCGAATACGCGCATTATTGACGTTTTGTGGCGCCCACAAACCGCTTGGCGTCGGCGCCCAGGCAATCAGGTCGTCGTAGTCGTTTTGGAAGACGGCCACGTCCCAGAACCACTGGCTGTACTGGCCGCGAACGCCCACTTCAACGGTTTCAGATTTTTCCGGATTGAGATCAGGGTTGCCAGAGTTCGGCCAATAGAGGTCATTAAAACTCGGGGCTTTAAACGCCGTGCCTATACTGGCGCGCAGCGTATGGTAGTTATCCAGTTCGTAGCCCAGCGCCAAGCTGCCGGTCACTTCATCGCCATAGGCCTCGTTGTCGTCGTAACGCAGGCTTGCCTGAATAGCAAACGGCGAAAAGTCGAGCAGCGCTTGCGTAAATACCGCGGTGTTATCGCGACTGGTGACCTCAAACTCATTGGTGCTTGAAACGCGGTCTTCGCTAATTTCAGCGCCCGCGATTACCTCATGGGCGCCGAGCTGGATGTTGTTTTGCCAGCGAGCGGTTTGGGTGCGGGTATCAATCACCGACCCACCGAAGTTATCCATCGTGTCCAGCTCATCGCGGGCTTCGCTTAGCGTTAACCGACTGCGCCAGGTAGTAGTTACCGGTAGCTCACCGTAAATACCCGCCACCTGCTGAACGAAGTCATTCTCACCGCCATCATATTCGTTGTGGCCGCGAGCGCGCAGCGCCAGCACGCCCACTTCAGCGCCACTCTCGAAGGTGTGTGCAACACGGGCCAGCGCCGAGGTGTTGTCGTAGCCTTTGTCTTCGCCACCGCGACGAATGGGCTGGCCGTCGGTATTGAAATAGCTACCGGCAAAACTGTAGCGCGTGCCGCCTTCGCGTCCAGAAATACCGGCACTTACCCGCTGGGTATTGAATGAACCACCGCCGATGGAAATATTGGGTTGCGGGCCTTGTTCGTCACCATCAGGGGTAAAGAGCTGTATCACGCCGCCAACGGCATCCGCGCCGTAAAGACTACCCCGCGGGCCGCGCACGATTTCCGCGCGGTCAAACATACGAGGATCTAAATACTGAAAAGCGGCACTACCCGCTGTGGCTGAACGCAGCCGAATGCCATCTATCATTAGCACGTTTGCATCGCCGGGCGCACCACGCAAAGAAACGCTGCCGCTTTTACCAAAACTGCCGTTGCTGGTGACATCAACGCCCGGCTGGCCGCGTAGAAGATCGGTTAGGCTGGTGGGGTCTTGGCGGCGAAAAGTAGCTTCATCCAGCACGCTAACGGATGAGAGGCTTTCATTGGCGGTGCGGGGCGCTAATGCAGCGGTGACAACGACAGGATCAAGCGCCGCTAATTCCGTGGTCGCTTCGGCGTACTGGGCCTGGGCTGAAAAGGAGATGGCCAGCGGCAGTGCTGCCATCGCAAATGCCGCCCGTGTGGCGGTGGTGTGAAAACGGTGGTTCATGAAAGGTCCCTTGCTCACTGTGCTCACCCGCACAGCGTGTTTTTAGTGGCCGGGCAGGGGCACACAAGGGAAAACAGCGGCTGAAAGCCACTGGTATTCGCCCTGCACATGCCCTCCGCATGCCGGTAATCTTTGGCTTTTTTTAGCCGTCACTCTTAGGCCGGTCTCCGGGCTGACGAGCGAAAGGGGCGGCTTAACGTAAGCGCCATACCTTTCCGAACGACCACCTTCCCATGCGTAAGCACAGTGGCGTCTCTAGCCGTTCTTATCTCGATCACCGTTGCGGGGGCAGCGTTGGATTCACAAAAAACGTTCACCAACTTCCCGTTTAATTGATGGCGTTAGTGCCACCAGCACCTGAGAGTGCGCGTAAACTAGCAACTTGTTAGAGGTTGGTCAATTTACCGTCTAGCCTTTCAGCGCCTGTAATAGGCCGTGGCGCACGTACCATACCTGCTCAGCGTGGGCGGCGGCATCCTGGGTGAACCAGCCGTTTAAATCGCGCAGGCGGCGCTGGTCTCGGGCGATGGGCACCAGGCCACGACCCAGTTCGTTGGCAATAATCACCAGCGTGACGTTATCCTCTGCGGCGGTTTGGTTTAGGCGCTGTAAATCTTCCCGCCACTGGGCTCGCCACTCGTCGCTGCTGAAGTCAGAATCCTGCGCGGCGGTGAGCCACTCAAACAAGCCGTGGAGCACCAGCGGCGTATTCGGTAGCATGACGTGGGCGACCTCATGAAGGCGCTGGCCAGGGGCTAAGCGCCACCATACCGCACTGGGGAAGCGTTGTTTTACAGCGTCGCGCTTACCTGCACTGGCACCGCCGATGAATAGTTGCATTGCCATTCTCCTTTTCCATCCTCACCTGCCTGATACGCGAGCTGCCAGCGCCGTCCTTGGGCCTGATGCACAATTCCCTCCCAAAAATCGAGGGTTTCAAAACGGCGGCGTAGCTCACGAATCACACCGCCGTGGGTCACCACTAACACTTTTTGATAGCCATACTGCTGAGTGTGTGTCGCGACATCGTCGAGCCAAGCATCTAGACGTTCGCGCAGCTGGCCAGAAGACTCTCCACCGGGAATTTGCAGCTCTCCGGCGCTATCAATCCAGGCGCGATAGTGCGGCAATTCTTTTAATTCATCGTAAACCTTGCCTTCGTACTCGCCAAAATCGAGCTCCCGTAGGCGCGGTTCGGCATAGACGGGTATACCCGGTTTTGCTGCTTGTGACCACGCCAGCGTTTGCTGGCAGCGGCCAAGGTCACTGGCATAAATCGCGTCAAAGCGTTCATCCATCAGGGCTTTCCGAAGCGTTAGCAGCCCCTCCTCCGCATCGGGAAACAGCAGCGGAATATCCCGCTGACCCTGGTAACGGCGCTCTAAATTCCAGGCGGTGATACCGTGACGAACTGCCACCAACTCCACATTAAGACCAGTAGCCAAAGCTCTCCTCCTTCAATGGTGGCACCGACCATATCGCCGTTAATGCCGTTAAATAGACGCAGCAGTGCCGCACGCGTCAGCGCTAACCAACACGCGACTGCGACCAGCCATAGCGCCATCGCGGGCCATACCAACACCAGCGGTAGCAGCGGCACCAGCGCTAGCCCAACATCGCGGCAGCTGAGCGACTGCTGCCAGCTCCAGGCCAGGCCGCGTGAGTGGGCGCATGGGGTCAGTACAAGTAGCGCGACTCCCGCCCAACGCCCCAACGCGGGCACCACCATCAGCCACCACAGCGGCGCGTGATACTGCAGCAGCGCCCAGAGCAGCACGCCCTTCCAGGCCAGCAAAAACAGCAGCGCTAACATACCGAAGCTGCCGATTTGTGGGTCTTTCATGATCTCCCAGCGCCGTTCCAGCGGCTGGTTGCTACCCAGCGCATCGGCCAGATCCATCACGCCATCCAAGTGCAGGCCACCGGAAATGGCCACCCACAGGCTAAGCAGTACCAGCGCCGCGATGGGCGATGGGGTTTGCCACTGGCCCAACAGCAGGGCGACACAGGCCAGCAGCGCCCCCACCATCAGGCCCACCAGCGGGTAGGCGCGAATGGCCCAGCGCCGGGTGGCCGGTGTCCAGGGGCAGGCAACGGGGATCGGCAGTCGCGTCAGAAACTGCAGCGCCAGCAGCATGCCGTACAGAGCGTTTTTCATGGTGCACCAGCCGCCTTCCATTCGATGGACTGCCCGGCCACCACCTCCAGCACTTGGTCGGCCTGGGCCGCCAGCCAGCGGTGCAGCTTTTGCAGGAATTCCACGTAGCGCCACACCTCTGCCGAGGCAGGCAAGGGCGCTTCGTTGAGATCGTTGGAGACCACCACCAGCGTCACCCCCCGGCGGCGGGCATCGTGAAGCGCACGCACCAACAGCGCAAAGGCTTCCGTTTCGCTGACCGGTGCGGCGTCCTCCTGAGTATTGAACATCACCTGGCTGGCCCAGAGGGTCAGGCAGTCCAACAGGGCGGCATGGCCGTTGGGCACCTGGGCCACGGCCTGTTCGATGTTGAGCGGGGCTTCCAGGGTGACCCAGTGGTTGGCGCGGCGGGCCTGATGATGGCCTACCCGTTCGGCCATTTCGCTATCGTAGATGTCGGCGGTGGCCACGTAGTAACACGTCTTGCCGTCGGCGTACTGCTGAACACACTGCTCCGCCACCAGGCTCTTGCCCGACCGAGCCCCTCCACTAACAAAGACAATCATTCAGCACCTTTGACAACCGATCATTGGTCACACCATCACGTAGCGCCAGCCTTAGCCAACCACCCTTCAGGCCAGCAAAACCATGGGTATGTCGCGCCAGCATACCTTGGTGAAGCAGGCGCTCAAGCAGCACGATACTGGAAATGCCCCGCTGCCGCTGGGCGGCCCCAGGCCGCACCAGATGAAAGCAGCTGTGGCTGGGCACCACCTCCAGCCCCAGCGCGGCCAGGGCAGCGCCCATGCGTGGCTGCTCACGGGCCAACCACTGGTGGGTACGCCGGGCAAAGCCCTCATCCACCAGCAGCGGCGGCACCAGTTCAGCAGCCAGATGATTGACGCTCCAGGGCGGTTGCTGCGCCTGAAGCTGAGCGATACGCCCCTCATCGGCCAGCACGTAGCCCAGCCGCAGGCCCGGCAGGGTAAAGAATTTGGTCATGGAGCGCAGCAGGATCAACGCCGGGTAGCGTTGGAGCAGCGGAGTCAGCGGTGCAGCCTCCAATGCCAGGTCGATGAAGGCTTCATCCACCACCAGCGAGGCCCCCGGTTTCAAGGCGCCCAGCAGCGCCTCGATAAGCGCCACGGGCAGCAGCGTGCCGGTGGGGTTGTTGGGGCGGCAGACGAACACAACATCAGCGCTGGCTGCCGCCTGCAGCAACGCGGCCGCGGGCGGGTCGAAGGTGCCCGGCAACAGGCCAAGCTCGCTGATGCGCACACCGTGGGCGTTGCAGGCCCGGGCATACTCGCCAAAGGTAGGAGTGACGATCAGCGCCTGCTGGCCAGCGTGGTGCGCCGCCGCCAGAAAGATGGCTTCCGCACCGCCGTTGGTGAGCAGTACCTGCCCCGGCTCCACGCCTGCGTGTTCGGCAATCGCCTGCCTGGCGGCGCGGTAGTCCGGTTCGGGGTAGCGGCCCAGCCCAGCCAGGCGCTGGGCCAGGTAGCCGGTTACCCAGCCGGGCGGGCCCAGCGGGTTCAGGTTGGCGCTGATATCTTCCAGCGGGTGGTCGGCAGGCAGGCCAAAGCGCTGCAGCAGCGCGGCGGCCTGGCCACCGTGGCTTGGCCAATGATGGAGAGGCAGGTTGCCGGGCTGGTCGCGCATCACCCGGCCCCCGTAGCCATCACGAGGCACAGCTGCAGGAAGAGCAGCAGCAGGAAGAACAGCAGCCAGGCCCCGTGCATCAGCCAAATCGTGGTAGTGATGTGGCTGGCTTTCAGTAAATCATGGGCGGTGCCCAGCGTGGCCCGGTGTGATACTTGCCCCTGGTAGACGTTGGTGCCGCCCAACTGGACGCCCAGCAAATTCGCCACCATCGCCTCGGGCCAACCCGCGTTGGGGCTTGGATGGCGGGGCGCTTCGCGCCAGGTGGCCGCCAGGGCGCCCCGCCAGCGCAGAGGTGAGCGGTGAAACACCCCATACAGCACGCCCGCCAGCCACAGGCACAGGGCGGTCAGCCGGGCAGGCAGCCAGTTGGCAAGGTCGTCCAGCCTGGCCGAGGCGTAGCCGAAGTCGCCGTAGCGCTCGTTCCGGTAGCCCACCATGGAGTCCAGCGTATTGATGGCCTTGTAGGCCAGCGCCAGCGGCGCGCCCCCCAGCAGCGCAAACAGCAGCGGCGAGGTAATGCCATCGACGGTGTTTTCCGCCACGGTTTCCACCGCGCCCCGGGTAATCTCGGCTTCATCCAGAGCCTGGGTATCACGCCCCACCACTCTGGACAGCGCCTGCCGCGCGCCGGGCAAATCGCCCTGCCGCAACGGGGCGGCAATGGCCCGCCCGGCATCCGCCAGCCCCTTGATGGCCAGCGTGGTGGCCAGCAGCCACAGCTCGGCGGCCAGCCCCAGCCAGGGGTGCACCCACGACAACAGCGCAAGCCCCAGCCAGGCCACCGACAAGGTGCCCAGCACCACCACCAGGGTAAGGCACCCGCCCAACAGGCGCCGCCGCTGGGGGCTGCCTTTGTTCCAGCGGTGCTCCAGGGCGCTAATCGCCTTGCCGATGATCACCACCGGGTGGGGCAGCGCGCGCGGGTCCCCCACGATCAAATCGATGACGATGGCCAGCGCGCCCCATCCGGCCAGAGCGGGCAGGCTCAGCAAGTCGAGGCTCATGGTGCCTTGCCACTCACCCCCGCCTGGGAGAACGTGGCCATGTCACTGAGCATAGCGGCGGCAGCCTGTAGCAGCGGGTAAGCCAGCGCCGCCCCACTACCCTCGCCCAGGCGCATTTCCAGGGCCAGCAGCGGCTGCGCCGCCAGGGCTTCCAGCGCCAGGACGTGGCCCGGCTCCGCCGAACGGTGGCCAAACACCAGGTAGTCGCACAGTGCCGGGGCCATGCGGCAGGCGGTCAGGGCCGCCACCGTGGCAATGAAGCCATCCACCACCGCAGGCACGCGGTGGGCCGCCGCCGCCAGGTACGCACCCGCCATGGCGGCAATTTCCAGGCCGCCCAGCTTGCACAACACCTCCAGCGGGTCGTCAGGATTCGCCTGGCGATTGGCCAGCGCCCGCTCGATAACCGCCGCCTTGTGGGCCTGCTGGGTGCTGTCGATACCGGTGCCCGCCCCCACCATCTGGGCGGCAGGCACCCCTAGCAAGGCCGCCAGCATGGCGCTGCTGGCGGTGGTGTTGGCGATACCCATTTCGCCCACGATGAGCCCATTGGCCCCCGCCTGTACGGCCCGCTCGACCGCTGCCATGCCGGCCTGCATGGCCTGGCGCGCGTCGTCCAGCGGCATGGCGTCGTGGTGCAGCATGTTGGCCGTGCCCGAACGCACGCGGGCATCGGTGGCTCCCGGCAGCGGTCGCGGCGACGCCACACCGACATCCACCACGTCCACCCGAGCTCCCAGCTGGCGGGCAAACACGTTGATGGCCGCGCCCTGCTGAACGAAGTTGGCGACCATCTGCGCGGTCACCTCCTGTGGAAACGCCGACACGCCTTCAGCGGCCACGCCATGGTCGGCGGCAAACACCACCACGGCAGGGCTATCCACCCGAGGGCGGGCGCTGCCCGTGATGGCGCTGAGCTGAATCGCCAGCGCTTCGAGCCTGCCCAGGCTGCCGGGCGGCTTGGTCAAGGTATCGAGGTAGGCACGAGTGCGCTCAGCGGCGGCGGCATCGACGGGGCCGATATCAGGCAGCCAGGGGTAAGCGGCAAGGGAGTCAGAAGCGGCAGCAGAGGACGCGCAGGGAGGCATGGCAGCTCCAGTGGCAGCAAAACCAGAGATGAAGTGATCGCAAGCGCAGCATGGTAACAGATGCGGGCGGCCAGCGGAGCCGCCCGGGCTGTGGTTACCGTACCGGCAATCAGTAAACGGGGGTTTCCTGCCAGCCACCCCCCAGCGCCTTGAACAGCGTGGCCGTGGCCGCCAGCTGTTCACGGCGCGCACCGGCCTGGGCCAAACGGGCCGAGAGCAGGTTGCGTTCGGCGTCCAGGCGCTCCAGCTGGCTCACCTGCCCCTGGTCGTACATCAGCACGGCCAGCTCCCGGGTACGGGCAACGGCCTCCAGCTGTTCGTCGATGGCGGCCAGCCGTCGCTCGCTGAAGTCGTAGCTGTAGAGTGCATCGCGCACTTCGTTGAAAGCGGTCAGCACGGTCAGGCGATACTGCGCTTCGGCCTGTTCGGCCAGCGCTTCGGCGCTTTCCACCCCGGACTGGCTACGACCGAAGTCGAACAGCGGCCCCATCACCGAGGCCCCGACGCCCCAGGTGCGGGCCACATCGCTGAACAGATCACTGGTGCTGGCGGCCGCAGTGCCCAAAAAGGAGCTGAGATTGAGCGACGGCAGGCGGTTGGCCTCGGCCACGCCGATCTGGGCGGTGGCCGCGATCAGCGCCGCTTCTGCCGAGCGAATGTCGGGCCTGCGCTGGAGCATCGCCGACGGCATCACGGCAGGTATGCCCACCGGCTGGGCCAGGTCATCCAGCCGCGACGTGCCGGTGTCCAGGGTAGTCAGCAGCTCATCAGGGGACATGCCCACCAGCGTGCCCAGGGCCCCGCGCAGGGTTTCCACCTGCTGCTTGAGCGACGGCAGCTCTGCCTGCAGGTTGCGCCACTCGGCTTCGGCCTGGCGCAGTTCCAGTTCGCTGATGTCGCCATGCTCGAAGCGCAGCGCCTGAAGGCGATAGGTCTCCTGGTACGCGGCCAGGGTCTCCTCCATCAGCGCTTGCTGGGCTTCGGCACTTTTCAGGCTGACGTAGGTGGTGACCACGTCACCGATCACGCCCAGCTCGGCGGCGTCTCTGGCAAACAGGCTCTCCTGCAGGGCGGCCATGGCCGCAGCGCGCTGGTTGGCCAGCCGCCCCCACAGGTCGATTTCATACTCCAGGCTAGCGGCCAGGGAGTACTGGTTGTTGGTGGAGGTCAGCAGCTCCTGCACGGACTGAACATCGATGGGCAGCAGCTCCTGCACGGACTGAACATCGATGGGCAGCGCCGCCCCCGGAGTGCGCTCACGGTTGGCTTCGGCCTGATAGCCCACGGTGGGAAAGCGCTCGGCATCGGCAAACCCCAGCTGGGCCCGGGCCTCGCGAATGCGCGCCAACTGAATCGCCAGTTCGAGATTGTCTTCGCTGGCGCGCTCGACCAGCCGGTTCAGCGCCGGGTCTTCGAAGCGCTGCCACCAGCGGTGCCAGTCGTCACGGGCCTGCTGCTCCAGAGTGATATGGGCAGGCCAACTCTCCGGCAGCTCAATGTCGGGCGTTTGATACTCCGGGCCGACCGCACAGCCTGCCAGCAGCAAGGCCAGCGCCGAGGCAGTGGTGAACGGTTTGAGGCGGGGGCCCCACGGGCGATTCCTGTGCACGCTGATCATCCTTGCAGTTCGGGTGAATACCGATTTAGGGCGGCGTTTAACCAAACACCTGTTCGAAGTGGCTAAGAGTACCTATTATAGGAGACTAACGAAACAGGGGATACATCACACCACCGTGATCCCCCATTGACTTGAAGGGAGGCATTGGATGAGGTTCATCCGCAAGGGGAAGTGGCTACCCACTCTGGCCGGGTTGCTGGCATGCGTGACGTTATTGGCAGGTTGCAGAGACGCCGAAGAGCCCCCCGAGCCTCCGGCTCAGGTGGTCAAACTGTTTGAGACTGGCCAGCAGCAGGCCTTTTCGGGCCGTCGTTTTGTGGGTCGCGTCGATGCCGTGAGCACCGTCAATCTGGCCTTTCAGGTGGGCGGCCGCCTGACCACCTTTCCGGCCGTGCAGGGCACCACGCTGGCCAAAGGCGAGTTGATCGCCCAGCTCGATCAAACCGATTACGCCCTGCAGGTGCGCGCCGCAGAGGCGGAATTGTCCCAGGCCCGCCAGCATCTGCAGCGGCAGGAAAATCTGTATCGCCATAACGCCGTCTCCGCCTCGGTGCTGGAAGCGGCCCGCACTGATGCCGAGCTGGCCGCTACCCAGCTGGAGAGCGCCCGCCAGGAGCTGGCCTACACCTCATTGTACGCGCCCTTTGATGCGCTGATTGCCCGCCGCCTGGTGGAAAACCACACCACGCTGCCGCCCAATGCCGAAGTCGTCCGTATTCAGGACATCTCGGAGCTGCGCATTCGCATCAACGTGCCCGAAGCGCTGATGCAGCATCTCGATGGCGAACACGGTTTCAACGCCGAAGCCGAGATCGCCACGCTGCCCGGCGAGCGCATTGCGCTGGAGTACCGCGAACACATCACCGAGCCCGACGAGGTCGCCCAGACCTATCAGGTGGAGTTCGCGCCCGCCCAAGGCGAGCACCTGGTGGCGCTGCCCGGCACCACGGCCACCGTGTTCATCGAACCCGCCGAGCGGCTGGTGTCCGGGGTGATGATGATTCCAGCCAGCGCCCTGGACACCACCGAGAGCGGTGATTTTCGCGTGTGGGTCTACGACCCCGACGAGGGCACGGTATCGCCCCGGGAGGTCACCGTGGGTGAGCTGAGCGACGACGCCGTGATGCTGGTGGCAGGCGTTCAGCCTGGCGAGTCGATTGCGGCGGCCGGGGTACACCTGCTGCGCGACGGCATGCGCGTCAAACCGCTGGATAACGCCCTCTAGGAGCCGCCATGAACATCGCCAAGCTGTCCATCGAACGGCCTCTCAATACCTGGCTGATCGTGGTGATCTGCCTGTTGGGCGGTATCTGGGGATTCAATACGGTGGGCAAACTCGAAGACCCCGCCTTCACCATCCCCAACGCCATCATCAACACGCCCTACCCCGGCGCCACCGCCGTTGAAGTGGAAGAAGAGGTCACCGAACGTCTGGAGCGCGCCATCCAGGAGATGGAGCAGATCGACGTCATAGAATCGAAGTCGCTGCCCGGGCGCTCGGAAATCCAGGTGGAAGTCCACGCCAGCTACCGCAGCCACGAACTGCCACAAATCTGGGATGAGCTGCGCCACAAGATCAACGATGCCCAGGGGGCCCTGCCCGAGGGGGTGCTGGGCTCCCAAGTCAACGACGATTTCGGTGAAGTGTACGGCCTTTTCTATGCGGTCACGGCCGATGGACTCACCACGCGGGAGATCCGCGACATTTCGACGTTTCTTCAGCGCGAGCTGCTGGCAGTACCCGGCGTGGCCAGGGTGACCACCGCAGGCGAGCGGGAAGAGACCATCTACATCGACATCTCCAACGAGCGCCTGACCACCCTGGGCATTCCCATCAATCAGGTCATCAACACCATCCAGACCGAAAACGCCGTGGAAAACGCGGGCAGCCTGCGGGTAGGGGAACGCCAGGTGCGGCTGGTGGCGCGTAGCGACATCGACAGCACCGCGCTGATCGAAGCCATTCGCATCGGCCGCCCCGGCACCACCGAACAGGTGTCGCTGATGGATATCGCCACCGTCTACCGCGAGCCCAGCGACCAGCCCAACCAGCTGATTCGCTATAACGGCGAGGATGCCTTCACACTCGGCATTGCGGGCGCCGCCAACGACAACATCATCAGAGTGGGCGAAGCCGTCGAAGCCCGCATGGAAGAGCTGAAAAGCCGCCTGCCGCTGGGCGTAGAGCTACATCCTCTCTACGAACAGCACCATGTGGTCAACGATGCCATCAACGACTTCCTGCTCAACCTGGCCATGTCGGTGGCCATCGTGATCGGGGTGCTGTGCCTGGCCATGGGCTGGCGCATCGGTGTGGTGGTCGGCAGTACCCTGCTGCTCACCGTGCTGGGCACCCTGCTGTTCATGGGGCTGTTGAACATCGAGATGGAGCGTATCTCGCTGGGGGCGCTGATCATCGCCATGGGCATGCTGGTGGATAACGCCATCGTGGTCGCCGAAGGCATGGTCACCAACATCAAGCGCGGCCAGCGCGCCAAGGAGGCTGCAGGCAGCGCCGCCAAGCGTGCCCAGCTGCCGCTGCTGGGCGCCACGGTGATCGGCATCATGGCCTTTGCCGGTATTGGCCTGTCGGACGATGTCACCGGCGAATTTCTCTACTCGCTGTTCATGGTCATCCTGGTATCCTTGATGCTGAGCTGGCTGCTGGCGATCACCGTCACCCCGCTGTTTGGCTACTACCTGCTGCGCCAGAAAGGCGACGACGAGGATCAGCCCGCTGACGAGCAGCAAGCAGACGAGCACCAGGACGAAAACGAGAACGACGACGAGCCCAGCAAGCGCGAGCTGTACGGCGGCCTGCTCTATCGCGCCTATCGCCGGGTGCTGCTGCTGGCGCTGGGCATGCGCATCGTCACCGTCAGCGCGCTGGTGCTGATCACCGCCGTGTGCCTGTGGGCCTTCAGCCTGATACCCCAGTCGTTCTTTCCGGACTCCAACACGCCGCTGTTCTTCGTCAATGTGGAGCTGCCCCAGGGCACCGACATTCGCTCGACCGCCGACTACGCCGCCGATATCGAGGCGTATATCCTGGAGCAGGAGGACGTGGTATCGGTGGCCAGCTTCATCGGCCAGGGCGCTACCCGCTTCATGCTCACCTACGCCCCGGAGCAGCCCAACACCGCCTATGCCCAGTTCATCGTGCGCACCGAAGACCTGGACGCCATTCCCGCGCTGGACCAGCGCTTCTACCGAGAGCTGAACGAAGCGTTTCCCAGCGCGCAGGTACGCACCCAGCGGCTGCAGTTCGGCCCGGGCGATGGCGCGGGCATCGAAGCGCGCTTTCAGGGGCCCTCCCCGGAAGTGCTGCGCTCGCTGGCCGACCAGGCCCAGCGCATCATGGCCGACAGCCCCTACCTGATCGACCAGCGCACCGACTGGCGCCAGCAGGAGCTGGTAGTGCGCCCGCGCATCAACGAGGAGCGCGCCCGCATTGCCGGGGTCAGTCGTGAAGACATTACCCAGACCCTGCAGTTTGCCTCGTCGGGCATTCGGGCAGGCACCTACCGTGAAGGCGAGCACCTGCTGCCCATCGTCGCCCGCCCCCCGGCGGCCGAACGGGACGATGTGGCGCTGCTGGAAAACCGCAACGTGTGGAGCGCCGCGCAGCAGCGCTTCGTGCCCATCAGCCAGGTGGTCTCCTCCTTCGATACCGATAGCGAGGAAGCGCTGATTCAACGCCGCAACCGGGTGCGCACGTTGACCGTCGGGGCCGACCCCGCCGAGGGCTATACCGCCGCCCAGGCCTTCGGCGGCATTCGCGAAGAGATCGAGGCCATGACGCTGCCACCGGGCTACCAGCTGAGCTGGGGAGGTGAACACGAGGATTCCGGCGATGCTCAGGAGGCGCTGGCCCAGCAGTTGCCCATCAGCCTGCTGGTGATGCTGCTGACCTCGATTTTGCTGTTTGGCAAGCTCAAGCAGCCGCTGATCATCTGGCTGGTGGTGCCCATGTCGGTATGTGGCGTGGTGATTGGCCTGCTGGTGACCGGCCTGCCCTTCTCGTTTACCGCCCTGCTGGGCATGCTCAGCCTGTCGGGCATGCTGATGAAAAACGCCATCGTGCTGGTGGACGAGATCGATGGGCAGATCAAGGAGGGCAAGGCGCGCTTTTCTGCTCTGGTGGACGCCAGCATCAGCCGCTTGCGGCCGGTCTTCCTGGCCGCTGGTACCACCATCCTCGGCATGCTGCCGCTTTTGGCCGACGCCTTCTTCAACAGCATGGCGGTGACCATCATGGGCGGCCTGGCGTTTGCCTCGCTGCTGACGCTGATTGCCGTACCCACCCTGTATGCCATGCTGTTCCATATCAGCAGCGACGAGGTCGACTCCTGAGCAGGCGCGTTCGGCCCATGAGCGCTTTTTGGCTATCATGGGCTGGACGCTGGGATCATCCGGCTCATCCTTTCGGGTAATAAAACTACAACTTAATCTATAAATAGCGTTTTTATTGCCGTAAAGTCTCTTATATCGACGCCATAAGATGTAAAATAACTACAAATCTGGATTCACCGTCTCTACACATGCAGAGGTCTCTATGCCTGGTTCAACACCCGCCACACTCAATCCTACGGTTGCTAAGGTTACCCAACGTATTCGTGAACGCTCTGCCGAGCGCCGCGCTCTCTACGAGCGCCGCATGGCCGACCAGCACAAGCGTGGCGTGCATCGTGCCGAGCTCTCCTGCGGCAACCTGGCCCACGGCTTTGCTGCCTGTAGCGCCCAGGAGAAAGACTCCCTGAAGCTGATGAACAGCGCCAACCTAGGGATTATTTCTTCGTACAACGACATGCTCTCGGCCCACCAGCCGTTTGAAACCTTCCCGGAAACCATTAAAGCGGCCGCCCGCGCCATGGGTTCTACCGCGCAGTTTGCCGGTGGCGTACCCGCCATGTGCGATGGCGTGACCCAAGGCCAGCCGGGCATGGAACTCTCGCTGTTCTCCCGCGATGTGATTGCCATGGCCACCGCCGTGGGCCTGTCGCACAACATGTTTGATGCCGCTCTTTACCTCGGCGTATGCGATAAAATCGTTCCCGGACTATTCATCGGCGCGGCGCGTTTTGGTCACTTGCCCGCCATGTTCGTACCCGCAGGCCCGATGCCCAGCGGCTTGCCGAACAAAGAGAAAGCGCGCATTCGCCAGCTCTACGCCGAAGGCAAGGTGGGCCGCGAGGAGCTGCTGCAAGCGGAGTCCGACTCTTACCACAGCCCCGGCACCTGCACCTTCTACGGCACCGCCAACTCCAATCAGCTGATGATGGAAGTGATGGGCCTGCACCTGCCGGGTACCTCGTTCGTCAACCCGGGCACCGAGATGCGCGAAGCGCTCACCCGCTACGCCACCGAGCAGGCCATTCGCAACACCGAACCCGGCGGCGAGTACCGTCCGTTCTATAAGCAGATCGACGAGCGCGCCATCGTCAACGCCGTGGTCGGCCTGCTGGCCTCCGGTGGTTCGACCAACCATACCATGCACCTGATTGCTATGGCGGCCGCGGCGGGCATTACCCTCAACTGGGATGACTTCACCGATCTGTCAGCGGTCACCCCCAGCCTGATGAAGGTGTACCCGAACGGCCAAGCAGACATCAACCACTTCCAGGCCGCGGGCGGCATGAGCTACCTGTTCCGCGAACTGCTAGGCGCGGGCCTGCTCCACGGCGATATTCCCACCGTGTTTGGCACCGACCTGACCGCTTACACCCAAGAGCCCTTCCTGGAAGATGGCAAAGTGGTCTGGCGCGAAGGCCCGGAAAACAGCCTGGACGAAGAAGTGCTGCGCCCGGTCGCTACACCCTTCGCCCCCACCGGCGGCCTGACCGTGATGAAAGGCAACCTGGGACGTGGCGTCATCAAAGTCTCGGCGGTAGCCGAAGAGCACCGTGTAGTAGAAGCGCCGGTGAAGATCTTCGAGGATCAGAACGAAATGAAAGCGGCGTTTGAGTCGGGCGACCTGGACCGCGACGTCATTGTGGTGGTTCGCTTCCAAGGCCCCAAAGCCAACGGCATGCCCGAACTGCACAAACTCACCCCCTTCCTGGGCGTACTCCAGGACCGTGGCTTCAAAGTTGCCCTCGTCACCGATGGCCGCATGTCTGGCGCATCGGGCAAAGTGCCCGCCTCCATCCATATGAGCCCGGAAGCGCTGGACGGCGGCCCGCTGGCCAAGCTGCGCGATGGTGACGTGGTACGCCTGGATGCCAACGCCGGCACGTTGGAAGCCAAAGTAGACGCCGCCACCTGGGCCGAGCGTGAACTCGCCGTTGCCAATCTAGACCACTACCATGTGGGCCTAGGCCGCGAGCTGTTCTCGGGCTTCCGCCACTTGGCAATGCGCGGCGAAGAAGGCGCAGGCTCGTTGGGCGGCTTCGAAGCCGACGATCTCGCTCGTCAAGAAGGTCAGATTTTTCAAGAGGACGCCTGATGCGACCGGCATTAATCGGGGACATTGGCGGCACGAATGCTCGCCTAGCGTTGGTCACGCCGGGCGAAGTCACGCCCCACGACATTCTTAACCTACCCTGCGCCGATTACCCCGGCGTGATCGAAGCGATTCAGGACTATCTCGCTCGGGTAGGCGCAACGGGCGATAACGCCCCGCAAGAAGCCTGCTTGGCGTTCGCCTGCCCGGTGCACGCCGAGCGGGTAAAGATGACCAACAACCATTGGGACTTTATGAAAAGCGACGTTCAGCAGGCGCTGAATCTGTCGCTGTTCAAAGTCATCAATGACTTCACCGCCCAGGCGTTGGGCGTACCCCACGTAGGGGAAGATAACCTGGTGGAAGTGCAGCCTGGGGAAGCCCAGTCGCACTCTACCCGCTTGGTCATCGGCCCCGGTACGGGCCTGGGCGTTGCCGGGGTGTTTCCCGGCCAGCATGCCTGGATTCCGCTGCCCACCGAAGGCGGGCACGTCACCTTTGCGCCCACCGACACCACCGAGCGCGCACTGCTGGATGTTTTCCTGCAGCGCCACCAGCGGGTCAGCGTCGAGCGCATCCTGTGCGGCCAGGGACTGCTGGAACTCTACCAGGCCCACTGCGCGCTGGAAGGCCAAGCGCCACGTTGCGAAACCCCCGCCGAGGTGACCCAGGCGGCCAACCAGGGCGATGCCCTGGCCACGGCTACCCTGCTGCGCTTTTTGAAAATTCTCGGCGACGTGTGCGGCGATGCCACCCTGACCATGGGTGCGCGCGGCGGCGTGTATCTCTGCGGCGGTATTCTGCCCCGCCTGTTGGACTGGCTGCCCAAGTGTGAGCTGCGCGCAAGTTTCGTCAATAAAGGGCGCATGGGCGCTTACAACGCCGACATCCCGGTGAGGATTGTGACTCACCCGTGGACCGGCCTGCTGGGTGCCGCCGAAGCGCTGCATAACGAAGAAGTCTTTTAAACTGACGGAAATACGCCATGGCTGCTGTGACCTTTGACGTGCCGTTCGTACTCGGCATGATGCGCCTGCATGAAGCGCAAGAGATGCACCAGGCGAGCCATTTGGCCGACTGGATCGAAGCTCGCTTAGAGCAGGGCTTGCACTGGTTCGACCATGCCGACATTTACGGCAACGGAGCTTGCGAAACGCTATTCGGCCAGGCGCTGCGTGCCCGCCCGGCCCTGGCCAAGCGGCTCCACGTGGTGACCAAAGCCAGCATTGCCAACGACAACCCGGCCCCCGGTTCCGGCAAGGTCAAGCACTACAATGCCAGCCCGGACTACTTGGGCCGCGCCATTGACGATGCGCTGGGCCGCTTGGGTGTCGAGCGTCTGGATCACTTTCTGATTCACCGCCCGGACCTGCTGATGGACGCCGCCGCAACAGGCCGTGCGCTGGATGACGCCATAGAGGCAGGCAAAATCGGCGCGGCGGGGATTTCCAACCATCTGCCCAGTCAGTGGCGCAGGCTGCAACGCCATATGTACCACCCGCTACGCGCCAACCAAATCGAGCTTTCGATTGCCCATAGCGCGCCGTTGTTTGACGGCAGCTTTGACGACCTCGGTGCCGATGGCCATGCGCCCATGGCGTGGTCTCCGCTGGCGGGCGGCCAACTGATGCAGGGTGAAGTGAGCCGCGTATTGAACCGTTTAGCAGGCGAGCTTAGCAGCACCCCCGGCGCGCTGGCGCTGGCATGGCTGCGCACCCTGCCCGGCCGCCCAGCACCGGTGGTGGGCAGCGTGAAACCGGAGCGTATTGCCGATATGCTGAACGGCCCGGAAACGCTGCCTAGAGAAACTTGGTATGAACTGCTGGAGGCCGCCCGCGGCCACTGCGTCGCTTAGTACGCTCACTCAACATTGATGCCAATAATGACAAGGAAAGACCTATGACACCGGTGATTGCTTTCGGTGAAGCCTTGATTGATATGCTCTCTAGCCGCTTGGGCGATAACACAGGGCAGGAAACCTTTACCCCCTATGCTGGCGGCGCGCCCGCCAACGTGGCGGTGGCCTGCGCACGGCTCAACGTGCCCAGCCAGTTTTTGGGCATGGTGGGTGATGATACGTTTGGGCACTTTCTAATTCGTGAGCTGAAAAGCCACGGCGTGGATACCCAGGGCGTCGTGCTTACCAAAGAAGCGCGCACGGCGCTGGCGTTTGTCTCCCGCGACAGCAGTGGCGAGCGCACCTTCGATTTCTACCGCCCACCGGCCGCCGACCTGCTCTACCGCTTGGAAAACCTTCCCCACGGCGTGTTCGAGCAGCCCGCCATCGTTCACCTGTGTAGCAACAGCCTGACCGACCCCGACATTGCCGAGACCACCCTCGCGATTGCCGCCATGGCCAAGCGCGCAGGCTGCCTTGTGAGCGTGGACGCCAACCTGCGCCACAACCTGTGGGCAGAGGGTGCGGCAGATCCTTGGCTGGTCACCGAGCTGGTCGATAGCGCCGAGCTGGTCAAAGTCTCTCTCGAAGAGCTGGACTACCTGCGTGGTGACCACCCAAAGGAAGCGTGGCTCGCCGAGCGCATGGCCGCAGGGGTGAAGGTGATTGTAATTACCGACGGCCCCAATAATGTGGTACTCAAAGGCATCGGCATTGACCAAACCGTGACGCCACCCAGCGTCACGGCGGTGGACACCACCGCCGGTGGCGATGCCTTTATTGGCGGCCTGCTCGCGGAGCTTTCAAGCTACGGCATCAGCGAGAGCTGGCACCAGGACAGCGCGTTTCTCACCCGCGCGGTGGACATTGCCTGCCGCTGCGGTGCCCACGCGGTCACCCGCCCCGGCGCGTATGCCGCGCTGCCCACCCACGCCGACATCGAAGCCCTGCGCAGCTCGGCAGGCTAGCACTGAGCGTCGTCGAGGCCGCTACTCGACGGCGCTTTGGATGCCCCCTTCTGCCACCTCCACCCGCCCACTGACGACTTCCAACGTCACCGGCTGACGGCGATGATCGACAAAGCTAACCTGAGTGATGCTGCGCTGTTCGGTGGCCCCGTCGACCAACATTTCCAGCGTGCCGTGATCGCACCACCACGTTACCGTCACCGTTAACCCATCGACGCTGCCTGCCGCGTGGTCGCAGGCAAAGTGCTCATCAAAGGCGGCCTGACCGTTACTCCCTTGACGCTCATAGTGTAGCGACGCTGTTGATTCGCCTGCGGTCAGCCATAGCCGCTGCTGATAGCCCTGCTGCAGCGACAGCGCCAGCCTTGTGCCTGCTTTAAGCACCAGCGTCAGCTGGCCGTAAACCGCCGCGCCCTCTGGCAAAGCAATGCAGTGCTCCCCTACCGTTTGCAGCGAGCGAGGCGATAGGCGGCGAGGGGCGCTGAGCGCTTGAGCTGCTTCGCGAGCAAAGCGCTGTCGTAACCGCACCCCACGAGAAGTCGCACGCAGCGTCAGCTCTCGCGGCAGGCTCATGGTGCCCCGCCAGCCCGTTTCGGGGGCATGGTTGGCGTACTGCCAGTTGTTCAACCACGCCAGCGCAAGCTGCCGCCCCGGGATATTCGACCAACTCTGCACCGCGTAAAAATCCCGCCCTTCGTCCATCATCAGCACGGCGTCAGAAGCGTTGTCATTGGTGAAACGCTGGCCGTCAAACTCGCCGATAAAGTACTGGGTAAACGAGCCAAACGGGTTATCCGGCGTGGCGCCAATCCCCACCACCAGCACCCAGCGCGTGGCGGGCTCATCCGGCCCAGCGCCGTCCACCGGCAGCTCAAACAGATCCGGACACTCCCAGGGGTGCTGGGTATGCGCGCCCTCGCCTTCGCCAAAGGCGCTGGCAAACTGCCACTCCAGCAGGTTATGGGAGGTATAGAAGTGAATCTCCTGCCCACAGGCCAGCGCCATTACCCAGCGCTGGCTAGGGCCATGCCAAACCACTTTAGGGTCGCGGAAATCTTTAAATCCAGGCGGTGGCAGAACCGGACTCCCCTCGTAGCGCTGCCAGGTACGGCCCCTGTCGCGGCTATACGCCAAGCACTGGGACTGCTGGTAATCTTCTGGGTCATCTGAGAGCACCCGGTGGCAGGTGTAAAACGCCAGCAGCCCCGGCTGGCCGTCAAACAGCCCCGTGACATCGTGCTCATCCACCACGGCGCTACCCGAAAAGCAGGCACCCTCTTCATTGGGTGCCAGCGCAATGGGTAAATGCTGCCAGTGGCACAGATCACGACTGACCGCATGTCCCCAGTGCATTGGCCCCCAAACGGTGCTGAACGGGTGGTACTGATAAAACAGATGGTACTCGCCCTCGAAAAACACCAGCCCGTTGGGGTCGTTCATCCACCCCATCGGGGGAGTAAAATGCAGCGCAGGATGCTGAGGCTCAAAATCCGCTAACGTCATGCTTAAAACCTTAACTTAATCGGTCAACTTAATCGTTTAAGTTAGCGTATCACGCCTATTAACTAACGGAAGTATCCCCTTTAGGTGTAGACGTAAAAAAGCCCGAGCATGGCGACATGCTCGGGCAAACGTCTTGCTCACACGACCCGACATCAGTGAGGCAAGTGACGAGAGTGCTCGGTACTGTGTTTTACATAAGTGGTGGAACCGTTTAGTGGTGGAAACGCTCCGCTGCTTGGCGGGCCAGTTCACGGATGCCATCCCAATCTTCGGCATCGACCATTGCTTTCGGCGTCAGCCAGGAGCCGCCGACACACATCACGTTGGGTAGTGACAGGTAAGATTCAGCGTTATCAACGGTGATACCGCCCGTGGGGCAGAAACGCGCTTCAGGAATTGGCGCGCCGAACGCTTTGATCGCCTTGGCACCGCCGCTGGATTCCGCGGGGAAGAACTTGAAGCGGCGGTAGCCGTACTGCCAGCCGGTCATCAGCTCAGAAATGGTAGAAACGCCCGGCAGCATCGGCACGGGGCTCTCTACGCCGTAGCGGTAAAGCGCGTCGGTGGCACCTGGCGTAACGACGAAATCAGCGCCGACTTGCTCGGCTTGGCGATATTGCGCGGGCGTCAGCACGGTGCCGACCCCAATGCTGGCACCCGGTAGCGCCTCTTTCATGCGCTTGATGGCTTCCAGGGCACAGTCGGTACGCAGGGTAATTTCCAGCACGGTCAGGCCGCCCTCAACCAAGGCGCGGCCCAGCGGCACGGCGTCTTCCAGGCGCTCGATGGTGATCACCGGGATCACTTCGGCTTTTAGGCAAATGCTGTCTAGCTCGGCGGTGCGCGTTGAGGGAAGCTGTTTATCGATGGTCATCAGTGAGTCTCCAAGCAAATTGTTATTGGCGAAGGCGGTTTATTAGGGCGCCCAGTAGATCGCCAGCGGGCAAGATAGAAACGCGCGAATCGGCAGCGTGCGAACATCGTCACCACCCATGGCGTTGGCCAATACGGCACGCTTATCGTCGCCGGTGATATGTAGAATGTGGCGCTTCGCCTGATGCAGGCGGTCCGCCGAGAAGGTAATACGCGGCTGCGGCTGGCTGGGGGTGCGCACGGCCACTAGCGGCTCATCGGTAGAAAGCGCTAGGCCCAGCTCTTGGCTATCGGGGAACAGCGAAGCCGTGTGGCCATCGCCGCCCATGCCTAAAATGACGACGCTCGCGGGCCAGGCAAGTCCTGCCGTTGCTTCTGCCACCGCTGGCACGCCCTCTTCCGGGGTGCCAGCGTCCGAGGTGAGCGGCACGAAGTTAGCCGCCGCCACCGGGCCCTGCAGCAGGTTCTCGCGCACCAGCTTGGCGTTGCTGTCGCTGCTTTGCTCATCTACCCAGCGCTCGTCGGCCAGGGTGATATCTACCCGCGCCCACTCCAGCGGCTTTTGCGCCAGCGCCTTGAAAAACGGCACGGGCGTTGAGCCACCGGAGACCACCAGCAGCGCACGTGATTGGTTGACAAGGTCATCGGCTAGCGCCTGATAGACGGCTTCCGCTAGCTGCTCGGCTAGCGCTTGACGTGCTTCGCTCATGTTAATAATCCTCGTACCAGCTGCGGCCATCCTGGGTAATCATGGCAATAGAGGCGACCGGCCCCCAAGAGCCTGCCGGGTAGCGGCGCGGCGGGGTTTCGCGTGCTTTCCAGCCGCTGATGAGCTGGTCGCACCAGCGCCACGCGTGCTCCACTTCATCCCGGCGCACAAACAAGTACTGCTGGCCTTTCATGACTTCTAGCAGCAGACGCTCGTAGGCATCCGGGATACGCGATTTCGGGAAGGCGCTGTTGAAATCCAGGTGCAGCGGGCCAGGGCGCAGGCGCATGCCTTTATCCAGGCCGCTATCCTTGGTGAGCACCTGAAGGGCAATGCCCTCTTCCGGCTGCAGGCGGATAATCAGCTTGTTGGAGGCGATGCCGCGCTGGTCCGGATCAAAGATGTAGTGCGGTTGCTGACGGAAATGAATGACGATTTGCGACAGTTTCTCCGGCATCCGTTTACCGGTGCGCAGATAGAACGGCACGCCAGCCCAGCGCCAGTTGGACACTTCGGTCTTCATGGCCACGAAGGTTTCGGTCTGGCTCTGGGTGTTGGCGCCCTCTTCTTCCAGGTAGCCCGGCACGGCCTGGCCATCGCTGGTACCGGCAATGTACTGGCCACGCACCACGTCGCGGCCCAACGCTTCGCCGGTAAACGGCTTCAGCGCCTTGAGCACTTTTACCTTCTCATCGCGAATGGCATCGGCATCCAGGTTGGAGGGCGGGTCCATGGCGATTAGGCATAACAGCTGCAGCAGGTGGTTCTGTACCATATCGCGCAGCTGGCCCGCATCATCAAAGTAGCCCCAGCGGCCTTCAATACCCACTTTTTCAGCGACGGTAATCTCGACGTGGGAGATATGGTTCTGGTTCCACTGGGTGCCGAACAGCGGGTTGGCAAAGCGCAGGGCGATCAGGTTTTGAACCGTCTCTTTACCCAGGTAGTGGTCAATGCGGTAAATGCGTGATTCAGGGAACACGGCACCGATGGCGTCATTGATCTCTTCTGAAGAGGCCAAGTCATAACCAATCGGCTTTTCCACTACCACGCGGGTATCGTCATCCAGGCTGTTGCTGGCCTGGAGATTGCGGCAAATGTCGCCATAAATACGCGCGGCGACGGAGAGGTAGACCACCATTGGGCGCTTGCTGCCTTCGCGCCACTGGCGAATGGCGTCGTAGCCCTCTGCGGTGGCAAAGTCGAGCTTGAGATACTCTAAGCGGTTCAGGAAGCGTTCAAGGCTTGCCTTGTCCTGCTCCTCTTTTCTCAGGCGCTTCTGCAGCGCGCCCTTGACCAGCTGACGGAACGCGGCAGTGTCGTGCTCCTGACGCGCCAGCCCCATGATCCGCGTGCTTTCGGGCATTAAGCCTTCGCGGTCAAGATGATACAGCGCAGGAAACAGCTTGCGCATGGCAAGGTCGCCTAGCGCCCCAAAAAGCGCTAAATCAATAGCGTGATTCGGATCGCCCAGCGGGGCATGTGACTGGCTCATCTCAACTCCTGTTTATAATTAGGCCGTCTAATGTAGTTAGATTACCTAAAATCTATCTTATATGAGGCATTATACGCAATAATTCGTGTAATTTTACTACAAAATATTGTCGCCTGCTGCCCTTTCCGGTGGGTTTTACAACGACGATGTCGCGCCCTGACCGCCTACGCTTCTACCTTTACTCTACGCCCCTTGGATACGCCACCCCTCCTCCCCCCAAGGAGGAGGTGGCCTTGCGCTGAATTAGAGACGCTGGCAGTGAACAAAGCACGTCCAACAACGAACGTGCCCGACAACAACAACGTCACAACGAGGTATGTACATCATGGCAATGGTTCGTCCATTTTTCACGCCGCTGCTCGCCGCTACGCTAGCAGCCACCGCCACACTCCCCGCCTTCGCCTTTGAGGATGACCGTTTAACCATCTGGATGGGCGACAATAAAGGCCAGGAAGGCATCCGCGCGGTCGCCGACCAGTTCTTAGAAGAGACCGGCATCGAAGTGGAAGTCGTGTTTCCGGACAACCTGACCGACCGCTTCCAGCAGGCGGCAGGCAGCGGCCAAGGGCCGGATATCGTGATTTGGGCCCACGACCGCATGGGTGAATGGGCACAGAGCGGCCTACTCAAACCGATTGCACCCAGCGACAGCTTCCGTGAAGCGTTCTACGACTTCACCTGGGAAGCCGCGCTGTGGAACGGCGATACCTATGCCTACCCGATTTCCGTGGAATCCCTTGGGCTGATTTACAACAAAGCGCTGGTGGAAACACCCCCCGATAGCTTTGCCGAACTGATGGAGCTGGACGCCACGCTGGCTCAAGAAGGCAAGAAAGCCATCCTGTTCGATTACAGCGAACCCTACTACGGCTGGACGCTGCTAGCCGCCAACGGCGGCTACCCGTTCAAGCAAACCGATAGCGGCTATGATGTCAGCGACATTGGGGTCAACAATGCCGGTGCCCTACAGGGGGCCGAGCTGCTGGTGGAGCTGATCGAGAGCGGCGTGGTGCCCCGGGGCACCGACTACAACCTGATGGATACCCGCTTCAACCAAGGCGAAGTAGCCACCATGATCAGCGGCCCCTGGGCGTGGCCCAACCTGGAGCGCAGCGGCATCGATTATGGCGTGGCGCTGCTGCCCCGGGTAGGCGACGAGCGCGCCCGACCGATGTTTGGCGTGACGGCCGCGATGATCAACTCCGCCACGCCCAACGACTTCCTGGCGGTGGAGTTTTTAGAGAACTACCTGCTCAGCGAAGAGGGTATGCGCACCTTCAACAGCGATGGTTCGCTGGGTGCGGTTGCCCATATCAACTATCAGGCGGAGCTGGCGGATAACCCCAACATTGCCGCTACGCTGGAAAACGCCGAAGTGGGCATGCCGATGCCCAACATTCCTGAAATGGGTGCGTTCTGGGCCGCCATGGAGCCAGCGCTGCAAAACATCGGCAGCGGGCGCCAATCGCCCCAGGAAGCGCTGGATGCCGCTGCACGGCGCATGCGTCAGTAGCCTCTCTTTTTTGCTCATCTGCCCAGCGGCATTAGCCGCTGGGCAGCTTTCAGGAAGCCATCATGTATACCACCAACGCGTCTCGTGGCCTTCCCCGCCATCGCTCTCGCCATCTTACTGAACGCTACACACGCTGGGCCATGCGTGGCGTGATTGCTGTTTTGGTGATTGCGCTACTTTGGTTAGTCTTGGCCTTTCATTTGAACGGCCAGTGGATGTTTGCTCTGCTGTTTTTGGTACTTGGCGGCTCGCTGGGCGTGGTCTTCACCAAGCGTTCGCTGATGAGCCACCGCTATATTTTCCCAGCCGTGGCAGGGCTGGGGGTGTTCGTCATTTTTCCACTGATCTACACCTTCGGGATCAGCTTCAGCAACTACAGCTCCACTAACCTGCTCTCAGAAGAGCGGGTGCGCGACCAGCTCATGAGCCAAACCTATCAAGCGGAGGGTAACGCCTTTGACCTAGCGCTCTACCCCGAAGGTGATTTGGTACGGCTCTATTTAGAGAGCCCTCAGGGCCAGCGGTTCGTGTCTTCCCCACTCAATTTGGCCAATCAGGAAAACCGCCAGATTGGCGTTCAGGCCACCGATGCCCCACCCGCACAGGAAGCGCTGGGCATGCGGGCCGTTATTCAGGCACGGGATGCCCTACAAGGCTTGCGGCTGGTCACTCCAGACGGCAGCGAACTGCGTATGGCGGGCTTGCGCCAGTTTGCGCCCATGCTCGACCGCTACGAGGCCCGGGAGGATGGCACGCTATATGATCGTCGAGACGACTGCGTGCTGACACCGGACCACACCATCGGCTTTTTCGTCGCCGACGATGGCCAGCGCATCACTCCGGGCTGGCCGGTCAACGTGGGCTTCTCGAACTACACGCAAATCTTCACCGACCCGGACATTCGCGGCCCGTTCATGCAAATTTTCGTATGGACCTTCGTGTTTGCCAGTCTCACCGTGGTGTTCACCCTGGCCGTGGGCTTCGTGCTGGCCTCTTTGCTGCAGTGGGATCAGCTGCGCGGCAAAGCGATATACCGTACGCTGCTGATTCTGCCCTATGCGGTGCCAGCGTTTATCTCGATTCTGATTTTCAAAGGCATGTTCAACCAGCACTTTGGCGAAGTGAACATGATTCTGGACACCTTGTTTGGGGTGCGCCCCGAGTGGTTTACCGACCCGTGGATGGCACGCAGCATGCTACTGATCGTGAATACCTGGTTAGGCTACCCCTACATGCTACTGCTCTGCATGGGCTTGATTCAGGCCATTCCCCAGGATTTATACGAAGCCTCGGCGGTAGACGGCGGTGGCCCGCTCACCAACCTGTTCAAAATCACCCTGCCGCTGATCATCAAGCCGCTCACGCCGCTGCTGATTGCCGCCTTTGCGTTCAACTTTAATAACTTCGTGCTGATCGCGCTGCTCACGGGTGGCAACCCGGACATTCTGGGGGCCAGCACCCCGGCGGGCACCACCGACCTGCTGGTGAGCTACACCTACCGCATCGCCTTCCAGGATGCCGGGCAGAACTTTGGCCTCGCGGCGGCCATTGCCACACTGATTTTCCTGCTAGTGGCGGGCATGTCGCTGCTCAATTTGCGCCTTTCCAAAGTGAAGGTATAGGAGGTTACACATGGCCATGGTTCAACCCCGCTCCGTTGGTGTGCGCCGCCTAGGAGCGCACTTAGCGCTGATCTGCTTTGTATCGCTGATTGTCTTTCCGCTGCTGCTGGTCATCTCGATTTCATTTCGCGAGGGCAACTTTGCCACCGGCAGCCTGATTCCAGAAAATTTCTCGCTGGAGCACTGGTCGCTGGCGCTGGGGATTCCTTGGGAGCGGCCAGACGGCACCGTAGTGCAGCCGCCCTTCCCCGTGCTGCTCTGGCTGTGGAACTCCATCAAGGTGGCGGTGGTGTCGTCGGTGCTGATTCTCATGCTCGCTACCACCAGCGCCTACGCGTTTGCCCGCATGCACTTCAAGGGCAAAGCGCCGCTGCTCAAAGGTATGCTGATTTTTCAGATGTTCCCAGCGGTGCTCTCGCTGGTGGCACTGTATGCCCTCTTTGACCGGCTGGGGCAGTTCGTCGGTTGGCTAGGCATCAATACGCACGGCGCGCTGATTGTGGCTTCGCTGGGTGCGGTAGCGCTGCATATCTGGACGATCAAAGGTTATTTCGAATCCATCGATGGCTCGCTTGAGGAAGCTGCCATGGTGGATGGCGCCAGCACTTGGCAAGCGTTTCGCTACATTCTGCTGCCGCTCTCTATCCCAATCTTGATGGTGGTGTTCATTCTGGCGTTTGTGATGAGCATTATGGAGTACCCCATGGCCTCGGTACTGTTGGTCGACGAGCACAAGCTGACGCTCGCCGTGGGTGCCCAGCAGTACCTAGCCGACCACAACCAGCGCTGGGGTAACTTCGCCGCCGCTGCTGTTCTCTCCGGCCTACCGATTACCGTGGCGTTTTTGATCTGCCAACGCTGGATTATCGGCGGTTTAACCGCAGGGGGTGTGAAGGGTTAAGCAGGAACTTACTAGGCTGTTTCCTCGCTTGAGCATGTTGCTCATGACCGGCGCTCATCAGCGCCGGTTTTTTTATGGGTTAGGTAATCTTTAGCACTACAGTCGTAACTACTGCCGTGATCGTTCATGCTAAGAAGCCCATTGGCGGCCCAAGGAGTTAGGTTTTTGGACTGATGGTGCGTTCTTCTCGTTACTGTTATGTTGAAAGATTGTTCATGGCTGAAGCGAGAAGCGCGATTATGGCGGGTGGATGGGCGAAAGATGGCGCAGAACACGAGCAGATGGAGAGCACGCTGGAGGATGCGGTGCAGCGTGCGCGTAGCCAATTACCCCGCGGCGAAAGTCTTGAGTTTTGTGAGGAGTGTGGCGACCCCATTCCCGAAGCACGCCGCAAGGCTATTCCTGGCGTTCGACTCTGTGTGGTGTGTCAAGGTGAATTGGACAAAAAGCAGTCGGCTTATAGTGGCTACAATCGTCGGGGCAGTAAGGATAGCCAACTGCGTTGAGATGGGGCTGTATGTCTACGCGTCCTGGTCGGTGTCCGGCAACTGCTTGAAATAGACATAGCGGTGAAGGCGAATCGCTGGGCGAATCAGCATTCGAGAGCGACGGTGTTGCCGTCCGGTACTTTGACGTCGGCGGGCGTCATGTCAGCCAGCGCGACGTGACTGAAGGATGCAATCAAGATAGCGGCGAGCGTCGCACGCGTCATAGGCTGGATGGTCATTTCAGTCTCCTTGGGTTTTGTATCAACCGCTTCAAATAGCGGCTGTATAGGGGATACACACAAGGAGACCGATTGGATGCACTCTTTTTTAAAAAAGTTTAATTATTTAAAAAATTATCGGCTCACCCCATCCACCGTGACTTGGCGTGGGCAGGCGTTGCCGTTGGAGTCAAACAGATGGCAGCGCTGCCCTGTCAACCCCAGATGTGACGCTTGCCCTTCTTCAAGCCGGGTTAAACCATCCAGGCGTTGGGTTAAAGGCGCTTCAATGCCCTCTACCTGCCAGTGGGCCAGAGTTTCATAGCCCAGCTTTTCGGCCACCATCAGGGTCGCGCTCAGCGTTGCATCCGCTTGCTCAGCCGCCACGAAGTCTTCGGCACGCAGTCCCAGGGTGGCCCTATCGCCTGCCTGGAGCTGCTGACCGTTGACTGCCACCGGCAACGTTTCACCGCTATGCAGGCGCACCACGGTCTGGCGCTCGCCGGGGTCGACCACCGTCACCGGCAGCGTATTGATACGCGGCGAACCGATAAACTCAGCGACTTCCAACGTGGTAGGAAAGTGATACAGCGACAGCGGCGCGCCCACCTGGGCAATACGCCCTTTCGAGAGCAGCACGATACGATCCGCCAGGGTCATCGCCTCCACCTGATCGTGGGTGACGTAGATCATGGTGGCGTTTAAGCGCTTATGCAGCGCGGCGATCTGTACCCGCATATCCACGCGCAGCGCGGCATCCAAGTTGGAAAGCGGCTCGTCGAACAGAAACACCGCCGGCTCTTTCACCAGCGTCCGGCCAATAGCGACCCGCTGGCGCTGGCCGCCGGAGAGGTCTTTGGGCTTGCGCTCCAAAAGCTCGGTGAGGTGCAGCATCTCGGCGGCGTGCTCCACGCGGCGGCGAATTTCCGCTTTGTCGGTGCGCGCCAGCTTCAAGCCAAACGCCATGTTCTCGGCCACGCTCATGTGCGGATAGAGCGCGTAGGATTGGAACACCATGCCGATGTCCCGCTCCTGGGGCGGAATCTCGTTGATACGCTGACCATCGAGCTGCATATCCCCAGTGGTGATGTCCTCCAAGCCCGCGATCATGCGTAGCAGCGTGGATTTACCGCACCCGGAGGGGCCCACGAAAACGACGAACTCGCCGTCTTCGATGGTGAGGTCGATATCTCGTGAGATTTCGACACCATCGAAGGATTTACCGATGCCGCTGAGGGTTAAACGTCCCATGGTGCTTCCTCCTGAGTGTGCGGGCAGCGGGCAATCGCCACCCCAAACGGCGGCAGTGTCAGCGTACCTGCCTGCCACTCGCCGTTTAGCCACTTAGGCGCATCCCCCAGCGCTTCAGCACCCTCGGGAGCCGGGCGGGTCACGGTTTGATCGCTAAAGTTCAGCGCCACCAGCAGGCGAGTTTGCTGATGGGTGCGCTCCAAACAGAGCACCTCGTCGCGTACCGGATGGTAGCGCACGTCGCCTTTAACCAGCGCAGGCTGCGTGCGGCGGAAGGCTAAAAAAGCTCGGTAGGCATTGAGCAGCGAATCGGCATCCTGCTCTTGCTGGTCCACCGCCAAACTTGCGTGGGAATCGGGCACCGGCAGCCAGGGAGTAGCACTGCTAAAGCCCGCATGGCGGGCGTCCGCCTGCCAGGGGTGCGGGGTGCGGCAGCCATCGCGGCCTTTATAGGCAGGCCAGAAGGTGATGCCCGCCGGATCGACAAGCTGCTCGAAGGTCAGCTCCGCCTCGGGCAGACCCAGCTCTTCGCCCTGATAGAGGCATACGCTGCCCCGCTGGCTGAACAGGAACACCAAATAGAGGCGCAGCTTCTCCAGCTGCCCTTCCGCCTGCCAGCGAGTTGCTAGCCGCGTTACGTCGTGATTTCCCAACGCCCAGCAGGGCCAGCCATCGCCAATGCGCGCTTCCATTTCAGTAAGCGTTTCGTGCAAATAGCCGGGGTCGGCTTTATCGGTCAGCAGGTTGAACGAGTAGCACATGTGCAGCCGCTTGCCGCCCTGGGAGTACTCCGCCATCACGCCGAGCGCGTCATCGTCGCCCACTTCGCCCACGCTGGTGGTGCCGGGGTACTCATCCAGCAGCGCCCGCAGCCGCTCCAGAAACAGCAGATTTTCCGGCTGGGTTTTGTCGTATTGGTGGAGCTGATAGCCGTAGGGGTTATCAGGGCGAACGCCCAGGAAGCTCTCGATAATTTCCTGGCGCGGCGGGTTGTCTTTTAACTCGCCGTGGGTGCAGAAATTCACCGCATCCAGCCGGAAGCCATCCACGCCGCGCTCCAACCAGAAGCGCACCTCTTCCAGCATGGCGTCGACTACCGCAGGGGTGCGGAAGTTAAGGTCCGGCTGGCTGGCCAGGAAGTTATGCAGATAGTACTGGCAGCGGCGGGTATCCCACTGCCACGCGCTGCCGCCGAATACCGACTGCCAGTTGGTGGGCGGCGCGCCGTCGGGTTTGGGGTCGGCCCATACGTACCAGTCGGCTTTGGGGTTGTCGCGGCTTTGGCGGCTCTCTTCGAACCACGCGTGCTGGTCGGAGGTGTGGGACATCACCTGATCGATCGTCACTTTCAGCCCCCGCGCGTGGGCCGCTTCGACCAGGCGGTCGAAGTCTTCCAGCGTGCCGAACATGGGGTCGACATCGCGGTAGCTGCTGATGTCGTAGCCGAAATCTTTCATCGGCGAGGTAAAAAACGGCGACAGCCAAATCGCATCGACGTTCAGTGAGGCGATGTAGTCGAGCTTATCGATTACCCCTTTCAAATCGCCAATGCCGTCGCCGTTACTATCCATAAAGCTGCGCGGGTAGATTTGGTAAATCACCGCGCCGCGCCACCAGTCTGCCCCCTGGCTGCCAACGTAGTGAGAAGTAGAAGGTGTCTGCATCATGATCCTTGTCCTTGTTATTGCCGTCGGCATCTCGATGAATAGAGAGATGACCCATGGTCGGCATGATGCAGGCTACGCCGCTCGATAGAATCCTCCCCCACTGGGCATACCAGGCGTAGGCCCGGGGAGGAGTGGTCACACGGCGCCTTACTCCCCCTGGATATGCGCCAAGAGCTGTCCGGCCAGGGCAATGGCCTCGTCCCGGCGGCGGATATTCTGCTTTTGGTAGAGGCTGCGGATATGGGTTTTGATGGTGGTCGGTGCTACCGAGAGCTGCTCGGCAATCTGTTCGTTGGAGAGCCCGGCGTGAATCAGCCCCAGGATTTGCCATTCGCGGCGGGTCAGCGGCGAGGTGCGGATCAGCTCTGGCACGTCGGGCCTCGCGACAATATCCGCGATGACCGTTTCATCTAGCATTAAGCGTCGGGCGCAGCCGAAATCCTTCTGTTGGCCCGCCAGCGCCAACAGCCGTTCTGCCCTCGCCTGCTCTAAAGCCGCTAGCGTGCCGCTGGCGAGTAAGCCGTTGAGCAGTTCCCCAAGCGGTTTCCCCAAGCGCAGAAAACTGCCTACCAGCGCGGTACGGGAAGCCAAGCTGAGCGCTTGATGCATGTGGTGGCGGGCTTGCGTCTCCTGGCCAGCCGACCACGCAGCGGCCGCGAGGCAGAGCTGATTGCGGTTGGCATCGGTAACCAGCCCTAGTCTTTGAGTATGCACTTCGAGCGCTTCCAGAAGCGTGCGGGCCTCCTCGCACTGGCCCAACAGCGTGAGCGCTCGGGCGTGGTTGCGCACGTTGCATTGGGCAAAGTGGTTGGTGGCCCCTTCGGTAACGGGAGCGGGCGCTTCTTGGCGCCAGCGCTCTACCGCGTCGAGGTCTTGCGTGGAGTGCCACCAGGCCAGCAGCGTGGCGTGGGCATTGGCCACCCAGTCGATATGGTAATCGCCTTCGGCGAGGATTTTACGCAACCGCCGGATATGGTCGGCGCACTGGGCCTGATCGCCACGACTCTGGGCAATTTTGGCCAGTTGAATATGGCACTGCAGCGTCCAGCGCTCGCCCTGGTTATCCAGCACGGCAATGCCTTTCAGCGCGGCCTGCTCGGCTTCATCCAGGCGGTGCCACTCCCAGAGCACCTGGCTGCGAATCCGGTAGAGAAATTCCGCCACGGGCAGGTGCTCAAGCTCTGCTCGCTCCAGGTGGGCAAAGGCGCGTTCTTGAATATCGTAGGCAGCCTGCAAGCGCCCCTGGGCCACCAGCGTTTCCGACTGATGGCAGAACGACCACAGCAGCAGCTGATGATCCTCACGCTGACGTGCCAGACGCTCCACCTCGCGCACCCGCTGCAGCGACTCATCCAGATAGCCCAGCACAAAGCGCGCCTCGCTCAAAATGGCTGTCGCGGTCAGCGGTGTGGAGGCTAAATAGCGGGCGGGCACGGCCAGCGCCTGTTCGGCGAGCGGAGCGGCACGCTCGGCGTTGCCTTGATTGATCGCTAACTGGGCACGCAGGGTGGCAAACTCCGCGCTCAACACCTGCCACTCGGGCACCTCAAGCTGCGCTTCGATCCAGCTAATCACCCGTGCGGTGATATCAAACTGAAACTGCGCGTGGGATACCCAGCCGTAAAGCAGCACCAGCTCTGGGCGTGTCGAGATTTGCGGCTCCCCCAGCAACCCAAGCCCTTGAGCCAGCAGCGCGTAGGCCCCGCTGGCCAACAGCGCTGGCCCTTGCGCGACCAGTAGACTAGCCACCTCCTCGGGCGATTCCGCCAAAATGGCTTGGCGCAGTGCCATGATCGGGTCGTTGAGTGCCAACCAGGCTTGGCTGGCCCGCTGGTGCAGGGTGCGCTGGGTGGCAAGGCTAAGCTCGTGGCGACGGTGGCGCAGGTACTCCCCGAACAGCCGTTGAAAGCGGTACCACTGGGCGTGGGGGTCGGGCCGCTCGATAAATAGCCCCGCCTGTTCAAAGGCTTCCAACCGCTGGGTAAGCCGCTCGCCCTCCAGTAGGCGCGCCATCAATTCAGGGGTAAAGCGCTCCAGCACCCCAAGCTGCAGCAGGAGTTCACGCTCTTCAGGGGGCAGCGCCTCGGCCAGCCGTTCATCGAACCACGCCACGAAATCGGGATGACCGCCGTTTAGCCGCTCGACCAGCGCATCGAATCCCGCGCGGGTCGTCGTACGCTCCACCAGCCAGTTCAGGGCCATCACCCAGCCGCCGCTTCGACGCAGCGCCCGCTCCAGGCTCACCCGAGTAGGCGGAAAACTGAGCTGCTCGGCGCAGAGAGTTTGCGCCTCTTCGCTATCGAAGGCCAGGGCGCTAAGGTCGATCTCTTCAAGCTCGCCGCGTAACCGCAGGCTGGCAAGGCCCAACGCAGGGCGGGAGCGGCTGGCCAGCGTTAAGGTCAGCCAGGGTGGCTGGTGGCGTAGCCAGTGGGCCAGCCCGGCTAAAATATCGGGATGGGTAAGGTGCTCAAACTCATCCACCACCAACCGGCAGGCTGCGCGCTGTTCAGGCAGCTCGGCCAGCCAGCGCTCCAACTGCTCAACACACTCTTGCTCATCGCACTCTGCCCCTTCGGCCAAAGGCGACAGCGGCGTATGGTCGCCTAGCAGCGACTGGATGGCCGCTTGCCAGTAGCTCAAAAAGCGCTCGGGCTGGTTATCGCGCTGATCCAAACGAAGCCAGGCCGCCTCTTGTTCCAGAGCCGGTAGCCGTTCCGCCAGCAGCGTGGTTTTGCCATACCCCGAAGGCGCTTGCACGACCAGCAAGCGTATCCGCTCGTTCAACGCGAAGAAATCGTTCAGGCGCGGCCTTGCCACGACGCTCAGTGGCAGCGGCGGTGCTTTTAGCTTTTCTTGAAGCAGCGGCATGGCCCTCTCCTTTCACTACCCAAAACCTAGCCTAGTAAACCTAGGCTAATAAAAAGCCCGCGACGAATCGCGGGCAATCAGCATTGGTGAAACAAACGTATCAATAACAGCCTTGCTAGTGAGCGGTTCGCCCTTAGAACCATACTTCGGTCTGGACACCGAAGGTAAACTCACCACCTGTGAAACCGTCGCTGCCCAGAGAGCTGGCACCGTAGCTGTTCAGGCTCTCATCCCAGTCGCTGTAAGTGGTGAACAGACGAATTTCAGGACGCTTCCAGAACCCGCCAACTTCCGGCTTGAAGGTCGGGGCGATGGTGAACTTCATGTAGTCGCCATCGACAGCGTTGCGGTCGCTGTAGCCCTGCGGTTTGAAATCCATCCACTGGTAGCTGGCTTCGTACTGCATTTCAAAGTTCTGGTTAATCTCGTTCGCCAGACGAACGTTCAGGGTCGCCCAGTCGTAGCTGTCACCGCTAGCAAAACGGTCATCGCTGGTTTCCGCCAGAATGGCGGGAGCAATGCGCCACTTCGGAGCAACATAGGTTGTACCGTAAACGGCCAGACGCGTCGTGGAGGCATCGTCGGTTAGATCACCGTTGCTACCGAGCCCCTTCACTTCGGCACCCAAGCCTTGGCCATGCAGAACCGCCGCTTTGAAGTTACCTTCACCCAAGCCGAAGAAGCTGTCGCCGTGTTAGGCCACCATGGTATGAAAGCCATTCTCGGCTGCTTCCTGCCCAGCGCCAATATTACGGGTGTCGTTATCGGCGGCGGACATGCCGTTAACCATCCACTGCCAATTACCGAAGTAATTGTTGGAGGTCAGGATCAAGTTATCGGTATCGTCTTTGAGGCCTGGGTTTTCGCTACTAACCACATCAAAGTCGGCGAAACTGCGTCCATAGATTGATAGGTTAGAGGTCCAGTTATCGGCTAGTTGCATATCATAGATACCGCCACCGGTACCGGCGAGGAAGACTACATCGCTGTCGAGCCAGTGAATGTCGAAGTTATTACGATCGAACCGTTTACCGGCCCAAATCGAGGCGTTCTCGAAGGCACCGGTGAAGCTCGGCAGGTCGCTGAATTCTGCGTACACCTGACGGACGTTCAGGTTGGTGTCATCGCCCACCCAGTCGTTGCCGGAATTGGTGCCATGGGCCAGCATGGTGGTGTAGCGGGCTTTTGCACCGTTATCGAACTGCATGCGGTAGTTCAGGATGGCTTCAGAGTAGGTGTCCGGCTCGTTACCCAAACGCCCCACTGCGCCGCCATTACCACCGGCGGGCGTTAGGTACGGGCCGCCCGGTGCGCTTTTGCATCTTCACCGATCAACAGGCCAGAACGAGCATACACGTTAAACGAGAAACCTTCTTCGCCGCTGGCTTGGCGTTCGACGCGGGCCAGGCGCTCTTCGATATCGGCATTGGTAGTCGCCGCAGCCGGGGCGCTGGATGCAGGCGCGGTTCCACGACCTTGCTCGGCTAGCTCGGCGCGGCGCTCGGCCGCTTCAGCCCGCTGCTCGGCGGCCGCAATGCGCGCTTCTAGCTCGGCAAAGCGCTCTTCCATCGTCGTGTCGGCGTTGGCAACACCGCAAAGTCCGAGGCTGGCAGTGGCAACGGCGATGGCTAATGGTGTCTTGAATGTCATTTTGTGCATTGTTTTAAATCTATTTTAAATCCTATTTTTGTTCTGATCGTGACGCTGGCTCCAGGCACCGCCTTCCCTTGAATAATGTTGCAAAGCAACTTCTATTTTGAGCCGAAGAGCGACAGCCACTAAAACTTAATCGATTAAGAGCTAGTAAACCAACAAGCTTTTACTAATTATCGACCAATGTCTAAAGCACTATTTATCTTAGAGAAACCGAATTGAAATAGATTAGACAAAAGTCTCTATTGAACTTCACGACGACAGACGGCTAACTGGCAGCGTACTTAATCGTTTAAGTAGGCGCTACAAGCGCTCTGATCCCCCATCACCCACAACAATAAACGCCGAGGAACGCCGTAATGAAAAAGACACTACTCACTTCAGCTATCGCTTTGGCCAGTCTTGCCAGTACCACCGGGTCTGCCCAGGCGGTCGAACTGACGATTTCCTGTGGTGCGGTTGGTGCAGAGTTGACCCTTTGCCAAGAAGGCGTGCGCGCTTGGGAAGAGAAAACCGGCCACAGCGTCGATGTGGTTTCAACGCCCAACTCATCCACTGAGCGCCTGTCTCTCTATCAACAAATTCTCTCCGCCAACTCCAGCGATATCGACGTCATGCAAATCGACGTGGTGTGGCCCGGCCTGTTGGCCAATCACCTGCTCGATCTTCGCGAGGTATTGGGTGACGACGCAGCCGCGGGCCATTTCGAGACGATCGTGGTCAACAACACCATCGATGATCGTCTGGTCGCCATGCCGTGGTTTACCGATGCGGGGGTGCTGTACTACCGGGAAGACCTGCTGGAAAAGCATGGCCACGAGGTGCCCACCACGTGGCAAGACCTGACTGAGATTGCGCGCGATATTCAAAACGCTGAGCGTGAAGCGGGCAACAGCCGCATGCAGGGCTTCGTATTCCAAGGGCGCGCCTATGAAGGGCTGACCGTCAACGCCTTGGAATGGGTCGCCAGCTTTGGCGGCGGTACCGTGGTCGATAATGACGGCGAAGTGACCATCAACAACGAGCGCGCTGCCCAAGCGCTGGATCTCGCTGCCTCTTGGATCGGTGACATCTCCCCGGAAGGCGTGCTGAACTATACCGAAGAGGAAGCACGGGGTGTTTTCCAGGGCGGCAATGCCGTCTTCATGCGCAACTGGCCTTACGCCTGGGCGCTGGCCCAAAGCGATGACAGCGACGTGCGCGGCAAAGTAGGCGTCGTGCAGCTGCCTGCTGGCGGTGAAGAGGGCCAAAGCGCTGCGGGCCTGGGCGGCTGGAACCTGGCCGTGTCGCGCTACAGCGAGCATCCTGAGATTGCGGCGGATTTGGTGGCTTACCTGACCGGTGAAGAAGAGCAGAAACGTCGCGCCATTCAGGCATCCTACAACCCCACCATCGATGCGCTCTACCAGGACCAGGAAGTACTGGAAGCGGTGCCCTTCTTCGGCACGCTCTACGACACATTCACCAATGCCGTCGCGCGTCCGTCTGCACCTACCGGCGGTGCCTATGGCCGGGTCAGCAACGCCTTCTTTAGCACCTCTCATGACGTGCTGTCCGGCACCAAAGATGGCGCTCAAGCCGTCGCTGACCTTGAAGGCGAATTGCTGCGCCTGAAGCGTCGCAACTGGTAAACGCGGAGACACCTATGTCGAGCTCTTCTCACCACTCTCACCAAAACGCGCCCCTCGGGGCGCGTTCCGCCACGCCAGCGCGGCGGCAACGGGGTACCAAGGTCCGCCGCCAACGCGTCAAGGCGGCGTGGCTGTTCTTAGCCCCCATGCTGATTGCCCTCACGCTGGTGGCGGGCTGGCCGTTACTTCGCACCTTCTTTCTCAGCTTTACCGATGCGTCGCTGTCCGATTTAGGCGCCGCAAACCTGATTGGCTTTGAAAACTATCTGGTTTACGACAACGGCCGCTGGTTTGGCGTGCTAGCCGACCCGGTATGGTGGCAGTCCGTGTGGAACACGGTCTACTTCTCGGTCGTTTCCGTTTCGCTGGAAGTAGTGTTTGGCGTCATCGTGGCGCTGATTCTGAACGCAGAATTTAAAGGCCGTGTGATTGTTCGTGCGGCGGTCCTCATCCCTTGGGCCATCCCCACCATTGTCTCAGCCCAGATGTGGGCGTGGATGCTGAATGATCAGTTCGGCATCATCAACCACCTGCTGATGGTGGTTGGCATTATTGATAATCCCATCGCCTGGACAGCCAGCGCCACCTACTCCATGTGGGCGGTCATTATGGTTGACGTTTGGAAGACCATTCCTTTCGTCGCGCTGCTGGTGTTAGCCGCGCTGCAGATGCTGCCTAAAGATTGCTATGAAGCTGCTGAGGTGGATGGCATTCACCCCGTGCGCGTGTTCTTCAAGGTCACGCTGCCGCTGATTACTCCAGCGCTAATGGTGGCGGTGATCTTCCGCTTGCTGGATGCCCTGCGGGTCTTCGACGTGATCTATGTATTGACCTCCAACTCCACCAGCACGATGTCGATGTCGGTGTATGCGCGCCAGCAGCTCGTCGAATTCCAGGACGTCGGCTACGGCAGTGCGGCCTCTACGCTGCTGTTCCTGATCATCGCGCTGGCTACCGTTGCCTACCTCTATATCGGCCGCAAACAGATCCAATTGGGAGGTGACTGATGAACAGCCGCCAGTTCGCCAAAATTGCTAAACGCGTTGGTTTTTGGGCACTGATTGCCGTCATTATGGTGTATGCAGTGTTCCCGTTTTACTACGCGGTGATCACCTCGGTAAAACCCTCTAGCGACCTGTTCCGCGTGGAGCTATGGCCCTCTACCTGGAACCTGGACAACTACGCGCAAATCTTTAGCCAATCGAGCTTTGTGCGAGCGATTTTCAACTCCATCATCGTCGCCTTTAGCGTAGTGTTTATCGCCCTGCTGCTGGGTATCACCGCCTCTTATGCGCTTGGGCGGGTACGCTTTCGGGGCCGTTCGACGGTGCTGCTGGTCATTCTGGGCGTTTCGATGTTCCCTCAAGTGGCCGTACTCTCTGGGCTGTTCGAGGTAATTCGCGCGCTGAACCTTTACAACAACCCCGCAGGCCTGATTCTCAGCTACACCATCTTTACGCTGCCCTTCACGGTGTGGGTGCTCACCACCTTTATGAAGCAGCTGCCCATGGAGCTGGAAGAGGCGGCGATCATGGATGGCGCCACGCCCTGGGTGACCATTACCAAGGTGTTTCTGCCGCTGATGTGGCCGGCCATGGCGACCACCGGGCTGCTGGCGTTTATCGCCGCCTGGAACGAATTTCTATTCGCCCTGACCTTCACCCTCACCGATGCCCAACGCACGGTGCCCGTTGCGATAGCGCTGCTGTCAGGCGGTAGCGCTTACGAATTGCCCTGGGGCCCGATTATGGCGGCTTCTGTTGTGGTTACCGTACCGCTGGTGATTTTGGTCATCATTTTCCAGCGCCGCATTGTGTCCGGCCTAACCGCGGGTGCCGTGAAGGGCTAACCGCCTTCACACCATGGTCCCATGAATTCGCTGATCAAACTCAGCAACCGTTTTTAAGGAACACAGTAATGCAAGACAACATGATGTGGTGGCGCGGCGGCGTTATTTATCAAATCTATCCGCGTAGCTTCTTAGACAGCCGCGGCGACGGCGTAGGCGATCTGAACGGCATCACCGAAAAGCTGGATTACGTGGCTTCCCTCAACGTGGACGGCATCTGGCTATCGCCCTTTTTCACCTCGCCGATGCTCGACTTTGGCTATGACGTGAGTGACTACCGCGACGTAGACCCGATGTTCGGCACCCTGGACGACTTCAAGGCGCTGCTGGAAAAAGCTCACTCGCTGGGCTTGAAAGTGATGATCGATCAGGTGATCAGCCATACCTCCGATCAGCACCCCTGGTTCCAGGAGAGCCGCCAGGATCGCACCAATCCTAAAGCCGACTGGTTTGTGTGGGCCGACCCGAAACCCGACGGCACGCCGCCCAACAACTGGCTGTCGATCTTTGGCGGCTCGGCGTGGACCTTCGACTCCCGCCGCCAGCAGTACTATCTGCACAACTTCCTGACCAGCCAGCCGGACGTCAATTTCCACCACCCGGAAGCGCGTCAGGCACAGCTGGACAACATGCGCTTCTGGCTCGATCTGGGCGTCGATGGGTTCCGTCTGGACACGGTCAACTTCTACTTCCACGATGCCGAGCTGCGGGACAACCCGCCGGTGACCAAAGGCGAAGCCAAAACCCTGGGCGCCCCGGAAGCCAACCCCTATACCTGGCAGCGCCATGTCTACGACCTCAGCCGCCCGGAAAACCTGGACTTCCTCAAAGACCTCCGTGCGCTGATGGATGAGTACCCCGGCACCACCACCGTAGGTGAAATTGGCGACGATAACCCGCTAGAGCGCATGGCCGAGTACACCGCCGGTGGCGATAAGCTGCACATGGCGTACACCTTCGACCTGCTCAACATGCCCCACTCCGCGAGCTACCTGCGCGAAGTGATTGAACGCTTCCAGCGCTTAGCAGGCGACGCTTGGCCCTGCTGGGCAACCTCCAACCACGATGTGGTGCGTAGCGCGACTCGCTGGGGGGCTGACGAAGACCCCAACGCCTACCCGAAAGTGATGCTGGCCATGCTGTTCTCACTGCGCGGCAGTGTGTGCCTGTACCAAGGCGAAGAGCTGGGCCTGCCGGAAGCGGACGTGCCCTTCGAGCGCATTCAAGACCCCTACGGCAAAGTGCTGTGGCCTGAGTTTAAAGGCCGCGACGGCTGCCGCACGCCCATGCCGTGGACCGACGGCGAACAGGGCGGCTTCTCTCCGGTGGAACCGTGGCTGCCCATGGAAGCTCGTCACTTGGATTTGGCGGTGAGCCGCCAGCAGGATGATCCCAACGCCACGCTCAACACCGTACGCGCCCTGCTAGCGTTCCGCCGCAGCCAACCGGCAATGTTCGATGGCGACTTGGCACTGGTAGACGTTGGCGAGGAGCTACTTGGCTTTACCCGTCAAAAAGGCGACGAGACCCTGCTGTGCGTGTTCAACCTGACCGGGCAAGAGCAGCAAACCACCCTGCCTGTGGAGGTCGCCAGCGACTTGCCGGTCGCCCACTTTACCGCCACGCGAGACGGCAGCACGCTCACGCTGCCCGCGTACCAAGCCGCCTTTATGCAGGTTGCCTAAACGCCGCCCATAACAGTTAATAACGATAGCCGACCCGCTCCGATCGAGGTCGGCAAGGAGTTACCATGGCAAGTGTTACGCTTGAAAAGGTCAATAAGGTATTTGGCCGCGATCACATCATCAAAGACGTTGATCTTTCCATTGGCGACGGTGAGTTTGTCGTATTTGTTGGCCCCTCCGGCTGCGGTAAATCCACGCTGCTGCGCTTAATCGCCGGTCTTGAATCAATCACCGATGGCGACCTGAATATTGGCGGCACCGTGGTCAACGACTTACCGCCTCGTGAACGCGGCGTAGGCATGGTGTTTCAGTCCTACGCGCTCTACCCGCACATGACCGTTTACGACAATATGGCGTTTGGTCTTAAGCTGGCCAACACCGCCAAAGAGACCGTTCACGAGCGGGTGATGAGCACGGCAAAAATCCTGCAGTTGGAAGAGCTTTTACACCGTAAGCCCAAAGCCCTCTCTGGCGGCCAGCGCCAGCGGGTGGCGATGGGCCGTGCCATGGCGCGGGAGCCGCGCATTCTGCTGTTTGACGAGCCGCTCTCCAACCTGGATGCCTCGCTGCGGGTGCAGATGCGTAACGAGATCGCCCGCCTGCACAACCGTCTCGGCTCTACCATGATTTACGTCACCCACGATCAGGTCGAAGCCATGACCCTGGCGGATAAAATCGTGGTGCTAAACCGCGGTCATATCGAGCAAGTGGGCAGCCCTCACGAGCTGTACCAGCGTCCGGCCACCAAGTTCGTCGCCGGCTTTATTGGCTCGCCCACCATGAACTTTATGCCCGCCGAGCTACTGAGCGGCACCGCCGACGGCTGCCGAGTGAAAGCGGCGGGAGTGGGAGAAGTATCATTGCCCCAAGCGGGCGACGCTTACTCGAAAGGCACCTCGCTCACACTTGGCGTGCGCCCCGAGCACCTTCGCCTGGAAGCGCCTCAGGGCGATAACTGCTTTGATATCGTCAACGTTGAATACCTGGGTAACGAAGTCTACGTGTATCTGGAGCCGAAAGAGGGCTCTACCCTGCTGATCCATCGCAGCGAAGCGCCCAGCCAGTGGCAAGAGGGCCAGCAGGTATCGCTGGTACCGGATACCGAGCATGTACATCTGTTCGACGAAAGCGGGGCCGCGTTAATCCTCTCTGCTACACGCACAGCAGCTTAAATACTGCTAGAAAGCCCCATCACGGCCTTGGCTGGGTGAAACGTCTTCCCAAAGAGTGTAGTCGTCACACCATCAAGGCCGTTATTCTTGTGCACTACAAGTTAATAATTAGCCTGCGCTGTATATGTGTCAGGCACGCACCCTCTCCGCTAACGTTCTTCACCTGTTTAGGAAGCACCGTGACCGCCCCTCGCCGAATGACCCTAAAGGATCTTGCGCTCGAACTCGGCGTCTCAACCGCGACGATTTCCAACGCCTTTAACCGACCCGACCAGCTCTCCCCGCTACTGCGCGACCGCATTCTTAAGGAAGCTAAGCGGCTGGGGTATAGTGGACCCGACGCCAAAGCACGCAGCCTGCGCACCGGACGCTCCAGCATCGTGGCGGTGATTCTGGCCGAAAGCCTGACTTACAGCCTGAACGATGCCGTGGCCAGTGAGTTTCTCTCTGGCGTGGCTGAAGTGCTGGATGCCCACGGCCATACCATGCTGTTATTACCGGGCCGAGGCCATGCTTCCCAGCCACCCGGCTCGGCTAATATCGCCGATGGATTTATCGTTTACGGGCTGATGCCCAACAATAAACTGCTGAACGAACTGTCCTCTCAACGCCCTTTGGTGTCGGTAGACTTCGATATCGACGGCAGCCCTACCGTGCACATCGATGATCGTGATGCCAGCTACGCGATGGCAACCCATGCGCTTAAGCAGCGCCCTCTTCGGCCTGCCATTATCAACCTGCGTTTAACTAAAGAGCACTGCAATGGCCGGGTGACCAAAGAGCACACGATGCTGCCCGACAGCAGCACGATAAGCCGTGCGCGCCTGGCCGGTTTTCATGCCGCGCTCACTGAGCATGGCTTTGATACCGAACAGGTTCCGCTGTGGAATATTGAAGAGAACGTGTTTGACGTGTGCTCGCCGGTGATTACCGAGATCATCGATCAGCCCGCAGAGCAGCGCCCTGACCTTTTGCTATGCATGTCAGATCGAATTGCGCTCACTGCGCTAACGCTAGCAGAGCAGCGAGGTATTCACGTCCCAGGGGAGTTACGAATTACCGGCTTTGACGGCATTGCCGAAGGGCAATATCGTGCCCCACGCTTAACCACCGTACGCCAGGACAGCGCAGGTAAAGGACGTGTGGCAGCCAAAATGATTTTAGGCCGAATACCAAAAACCCAGCAGCTGCTCAAAACCGAGCTGCTGCTGGGCGATACCTGCCCTTAAAGATCAAACAGGAGTTATTTGGCGGTTTTCTGCATGGCGATGGCGGTATCCAACATGCGGTTGGAGAAGCCCCACTCGTTGTCGTACCACGCCATGATCTTCACCAGGCGACCATTAACGCGAGTATGGTTAGCGTCAAAGGTAGACGAGTGCGCATCGTGATTGAAGTCGATAGACACCAGCGGCTGGGCGTTGACGGCCAAGACCGGGGAGTTTGCGGCGGCTTTCTCGACAATCGCGTTGATCTCTTCTTTGGTGGTATCACGACCCGCAGTAAAGGTTAGATCCACCAGAGAAACGTTGATCACCGGCACGCGCACGGCCAGGCCATCGAACTTACCCGCTAGCTCCGGCAGCACCAAACCCACGGCTGCCGCCGCGCCGGTTTTGGTCGGAATCATGGAGTGGGTGGCACTACGCGCACGGTAGGGGTCGGAGTGATACACATCCGACAGGTTCTGGTCGTTGGTGTAAGCGTGAACGGTAGTCATCAGGCCGTTTTCGATACCGACTGCATCGTTCAGCGCTTTAGCGACCGGAGCCAAGCAGTTGGTGGTGCAGGAAGCATTTGATACCACGGTGTGCTCGGCGGTCAAAATGTCGTCATTCACACCGTAAACGATGGTGGCATCCGCATCCGGGCTAGGCGCAGAAATAAGAACGCGCTTGGCACCGGCAGCGATGTGCTTAGCGGCCGCCTCGCGTTTGGTGAACAAGCCAGTACACTCCATGACGAGGTCGATATCCATGGACGCCCAGGGCAGGTTGGCCGGATCGCGCTCAGAAGAGATCACAATACGATCCCCATCCACGCTGATGCTCTCTGCATCGTGCTCGACCGCAAATGGGAAATGGCCGTGAACGGTATCGTGGCGCAGCAGATGGGAGTTTAGGGAAGGGTCGCCCAGATCGTTAATCGCAACCACCTGAACGCGATCACGGTAGCCATTTTCGTACAGCGCACGCAGTACGTTACGGCCAATCCGTCCAAATCCGTTAATGGCAACTCTTATTGTCATGGTGGCACCTCAATCAAGCAGTGGTCGTAGATGGCGTATCCAGTAAAAAAATTACTAAAAATACGTATTTAGTCACCTATAGGCCGATTAAAACCTGCCATAACCGCCCCTAAAGGCTAATAACTATCCAACATGTAGTAAAATTACTATATAAAGGCTATCGTAGTCCAATACTTAATCAACGATTCATCAGCCCTTTTTATAGACTATGTTCAGCCCACGCTGCTCATTAGGAGTACCACTATGACACGCGCAACGTCCCCAACCCCCCTTCGTCGTACCAAAATCGTCGCCACGCTTGGCCCAGCCAGTGACCGCCCCGGGGTGTTGGAAGCCATGCTAAAAGCGGGCGTTGACGTGGTGCGGCTGAATTTCTCCCACGGCTCTGCCGATGATCATCGCCGCCGCCTCACCGAAGTGCGCGAGATTGCTCAGCGCTTAGGCCGCAGCGTAGCAGCACTGGGCGACTTGCAAGGCCCTAAAATTCGCATTTCCCGCTTCAAAGAAGGCGCTATCCACTTAGACATCGGCCAAGCGTTTGTGCTCGATATGGCCATGGATGCCAATAGCGGCACCGCCGAACGGGTTGGCTGCGACTACAAAGCGCTGGTAGATGACGTTTCACCCGGCGACCGCCTGCTGCTGGATGACGGCCGCGTCGTGCTGGATGTCACCTCTATTGTTGGGCAGGAAGTTCACACCCAAGTTCACGTGGGTGGCAAGCTGTCTAACAATAAAGGCATCAACAAGCAAGGCGGCGGCCTTTCCGCCCCAGCGCTGACCGATAAGGATAAAGAAGACCTGAAAACCGCCATCGAGATTGGTGTGGATTACCTCGCCGTTTCGTTCCCACGCAGCGCCGCCGACATGCAGGAAGCGCGTGCTCTACTGGGCGACGAGGGCAAAGAGATCGGGCTGGTGGCGAAATTGGAGCGTGCCGAGGCCGTTGCCAACGACGAAACTCTAGACGCCATCATCGAAGCGTCAGAAGCAGTCATGGTCGCCCGTGGCGACCTGGGCGTAGAGATTGGCGATGAGGCGCTGATCGGCACGCAAAAGCGCATTATCAAGCATGCCCGTTCGCTGAATCGCGCGGTGATCACCGCCACCCAAATGATGGAGTCGATGATCGAATCGCCGCTCCCCACCCGTGCGGAAGTCTTCGACGTAGCCAACGCCGTGCTCGACGCCACCGATGCAGTCATGCTTTCGGCGGAAACCGCAGCGGGCGACTACCCGGTGGAAACCATCGAAGCCATGGACCGCGTCTGCCTAGGTGCCGAGCGGGAGCGCATCGCCCAAGCCTCCGGCCACCGCATCCATGAAGGCTTCGAGCGGATCGATGAAACCATTGCGCTCTCCGCCATGTACGCCGCCAACCATCTGACCGGCGTACGCGCCATTGCCTGCATGACCTCCACCGGCTACACGCCGCTGATTGCCTCGCGCATTCGCTCGGGCCTGCCAATCGTAGGCTTGGCCCATAGCCCCATCGCCCAGCGGCGCATGGCGCTTTACCGCGGCGTGGTCTCGCTTCCATTCGATACCACGCACATGGAGGCCACCGAGGTGAACCAGGAAGCCATCAAGCTGCTGAAGGCCCATGGATTGGCACGCCCAGGCGAGCATGTCATTCTTACTCGCGGCGACCACATGAATGCCCACGGTGGCACCAACACCATGAAAGTACTGGCCGTCGACGCCGAGTAACTAACCGCTTCGCCGCACTATCAATAATAAGCGAATGACCAGGAGAGCCATGCCATGAACGATGCCCGCCCACCCCGCCAAGCCGTGCGCACGCTGCAACCGCGCAAGCGTATTGCGCTGATTGCCCACGATGGCAAAAAAACCGAGATGCTGGAGTGGGCGACGCGCTGGCAAGACACACTCAGCCAGCACACGCTGATTGGCACAGGCACCACCGCAGGGCGGTTGAAAACCGCCCTAGGGCTAGAAGTGGAAGGCTTAATGAGCGGGCCACTAGGCGGCGACCAGCAGATTGGGGCGCGCATCGCCGAGCAGCAGCTCGACGTGCTGATCTTCTTTTGGGACCCCTTTGCACCGCAGCCCCACGACCCGGATGTGAAAGCGCTGCTGCGCCTTGCCGCGCTATGGAACGTGCCGGTGGCCTGTAATGCGGCTAGCGCCGACTTTCTGCTCTCCTCGCCCTATCTTAGCGAACGCTATGATATGTCGATTCCAGACGCCAACGCCTGGGCACAGGCCCGCACGGTATAAACCGCGCGCCTTGCGCTCAGCGGGTACGCAGGTGGCGCGCGACCACCTGCTGCCCGCATTGATAGCTTCCGTTCATTGCGCCCAGCGCGCACTGCAGCGTCAGCTCGGCGATACGGTCATAATCCTGCAACGCCGAATTAACCGGCTGAGCCAGAAAATCTAACAGGCGGTGGTCACCAAAAGTGGCTAACCGCAGCGTCTCCGGCAGCCCCCCCTGGGCAAGCAGCTCATCAAACACACCTTCCATGAGCGCGTAGGAGGCCGTGACCAGCGCATCTACCTCGCCTGCAGCAAAGAGCTGTTGCGCCAGTTCAACGCCCACATCCCGCTCGTAGCGCCCACCGCTAAAGGTAACGGCTTCAACCCCCGTCCCTTCCAGCGCGGCAAAAAAGCCCGCACGCCGCTCACGACTCACCGAGAGTTCGGGCATGGCATCCAACCAGGCAATGCGCCGTGTTGAGCCATCCATCACCGAGCGCGTCAGCGCGTAAGCCGCCTTTTGGTCATTGCTCACCACGCTGGCAAAACGCTCGGGGGTCAGGCCACGGTCCATCCCAACGACGCTCCAGCCTTCGTCGGCCAAATCCGTATAAAAGGTGTCGTTTTCCGGCAGGCAGCTGGCGGTAATCAGCACCTCACAGCGCTGGGCACGCAGCGCCAAGGCCAGCGTGCGCTCACTATCCGCGCAGTCATCGGAACTCACCACCAACAGCTGGTAGCCGCGCTCGCGAGCACCGCGTTCCAGGCGTTTGGCGAGGCGCGCGTAGCTGATGTTTTCCAAATCCGGCACGATCAAACCGATCAACCGGCTAGCGCCCCGGCGCAGCGCGGCGGCCTGGGGGTCAATGTGATAGCGGTGCTGACGCACCACAGCCATCACTTTATCGATGGTAGCTGAACTAATGCGCCGCTGTTCAGCCTGGCCGTTGATTACATAGCTTGCCGTGGTGCGCGAAACCCCGGCAAGCCGGGCAATATCGGCAAGTGTCATGCTGGTTTCTCCCTAGATGAAGACGGCAGTTTAGCAGCCGTTTTACCCTCTTCAGACAAAAGTCTAAAGAAACAACCCTTGTGCCAAAAAGTGAATCGATTCAGCATAGCCAACTAACCACAGGTGACACGATTCATCCAGCTAACCTTAACGATCTACGACTAACGTTTTATGCGCGCACTTTCGCCGCCAATCGCAGACGTTGCCGTTGCCTGACCGCGTTTACAGGAGACCCCTATGTTGACACTCGGCCCCGATGACATCTTGCTCGACCGCCACGCGGACAACTGGCAAGCTGCGCTCGACAGCGCCGCCAACGCTCTGGCAGAGGCCGGCTTGGTTGCGGCCGAGTACCGCGATGGCCTTCACGCCCGCGAAGCGCAGTCCTCAACGTACCTAGGCAACGCCATTGCCATTCCCCACGGCACTCCTGAAAGCCGCCATCACGTCAAACGTACCGGCGTACGGGTGCTGCAGTTCCCTAAAGGGGTGCAGTGGCACGACGGCAACACCGTTCACGTACTGGTCACGATAGCGGCACAAAACGACGAACACCTGGATATTTTGCGCCAGCTTACCCACGTTCTCGACCGCGAGGGTGTAGCAACCGAGTTGGCCCGCGCCAGCTCCGCCGCCGATGTTGCGCGCCTGCTCTCGAAGCCGTCATTAGCACCGCGCCTGGATGCCGATACGCTGTGTGTTAACTTCCCCGCCCGCGACCCGCAGGAACTGGCCCTAGCGGCGGCAGCGCGGCTGCGTCAAAGCGGCTGCGTGGATAACGGCTTTATTAGTGCCGTGGCGAGCGCCCAGCCCCAGTGGTTGGGTAAAGGCTTATGGCTTTCAAGCCACGCCCAAGGGGTGAACCAGCCCGCACTAGGCGTGGCAACGCCCGCCGATAGCACCATCGAGCATAGCGGTCATCCGGTTCATGCGCTGTTCTGCCTGGCCGCCAGCGGCGACGCCCACCGGCCGCTGCTTGAACAGCTCATAGCGGTACTGGAAAACGGCGAAAGCGACAGCTTCGTGGGCAAAAACAGCGCCCAGCTACTGGCGGCGCTGGCAGGTGAAACCGCCAGCACCCAAACCCGCCGCGTGCGCGTTCTGAACCCCCACGGCCTGCACGCTCGCCCGGCTAAACAGCTGGTACAGATCGCCCGCGCCCAGCCCATGCCCATCAACGTACGCCTGGAAGAGGGCAGCGCCACTACCGTCTCCGCCGCCAGCTTGACCAAAGTGATTGGCCTGGGTGCACGCCGTGGCCAATGGCTGATCTTCTCTGCCGAGGGCGAACAGGCAAGCGCCGCGCTAGATGCCATTGCCGCCGCTGTCGAAGAGGGCTTGGGTGAAAAAGTCACGCCGTTCGACGGGGGCCGTGATGCCACGCCCGCCGCCAACGCCAGCAAGCCCGCCGTTGAGCCGCTGGCCGCTGACACGCCGCACACCGGTGTAGCAGCCTCGCCAGGCTTGGCGATTGCGCCGGTGTTCGTCATTCGCCCGATGCAGTTCGACTATCCTGAGCACGCCAATCAGCCCGACGACGAGATCGCCCGCCTGGAGGCAGCGCTGAAAGAAGGGGCTGCCCAACTGCAGGCGCTGGTACACAAAGCGCCCGGCGGCGAAGTCGCGGACATTCTCTCCATGCACGAAGAGATGCTCGACGACCCCGAACTGCACCAGGCGGCGATTGACGCCATTCGCGAAGGCCGCTCAGCGGAAGCGGGCTGGTGGGAAGCTATCGACACCGCCGCCCACGCCCAAGAGATGCTGGCCGACCGGCTGCTGGCCGAACGCGCCGCCGACCTGCGCGATGTCGGCCGCCGCGTGCTCGGCGTGCTTTGCGACGTCAGCCTGCCCGAGCCGCCCGACCACCCCTATATCTTGGTGATGGACGATATCGGCCCCTCCGATGTGGCCCGCTTGGATACCTCCCGCGTGCGTGGCCTGCTGACCGTGCGCGGCGGCGCCACCGCCCACAGCGCGATTTTGGCCCGTGCGCTGGGCATTCCTGCCGTCGTAGGCGCCGGTGAAGCGGTCATGGCGCTACACAACGGCAGCATGATGATTCTGGATGGCGAGCGCGGCCGTGTAACTTCGCAGCCGTCTGAAGAGCGCCTGCGCCGCGCCGAGCAGCAGCTGCTCGACCAGCAGCAGCGTGAAGCGGACGCCTGGGAGCTGCGCTTCGAGCAGGCGCAAACCCGCGACGGCCACCGGGTTGAGGTTGCCGCCAACCTGGGCAACACCGCCCACGCCGCCGATGCGGTAGAGCGCGGCGCGGAAGGGGTCGGCCTGCTGCGCACCGAGTTCCTGTTTATGGCCTACTCCAGCGCGCCGGATCTCGCCACGCAAATCGCCGAATACCGTGAAGCCACCGATGCGCTTAATGGCCGCCCGCTCGTCGCCCGCACCCTGGACGTCGGCGGCGACAAGCCGCTGCCCTACTGGCCGGTGCCCCAGGAAGACAACCCCTTCCTCGGCCTGCGCGGTATTCGCTTAGCGCTGACCCAACCAGAAGTGTTGGAAACCCAGATTCGCGCGCTGCTGATGGCCGCCGTCGGTAAACCGCTACGCATTATGCTGCCGATGGTCAAAGACGTGGCCGAGTTCCGCGCGGCGAAGGCGATTTACGACCGCCTGCTCAACGAGATCTCCCCGCAGCAGCGCGCTACCGATGTACAGCTTGGCGTGATGATCGAAGTCCCTTCCAGCGCTCTGCTAGCACCGACGCTGGCCGCCGAGGTCGACTTCTTCTCAGTCGGTACCAACGACTTAACCCAGTACACCCTCGCGATTGATCGCGGCCACCCAGAGCTATCCGCCCAAGCCGATGGCCTGCACCCAGCGGTACTGCGGTTGATTCAAATGACTGTTGAGGCCGCCCACGCTCACGGCAAATGGGTCGGTGTTTGCGGCGAGCTGGCTTCTGATGCCATGGCCGTACCGGTTCTGGTGGGCTTAGGTGTCGATGAACTCTCCGTCAGCGCACGCCAAATCCCGCTGGTCAAAGCCCGCCTGCGCGAGTTTGATCTTGCCCAAGCCCAGGCCAGCGCCCAGTTAGCGCTGAGCAAAGCCACTAGCGATGAAGTCCGCGACGCCCTGGAGGCCAGCTGATGGCAAGAGTTGTCTGTATTACGCTCAACCCAGCGCTGGATCTCGCCTTCAACCTGGATGCGCTGACGCTGGGGCATGTCAACCGCCCCACCGGCGCGCAGCTGGAAGCCGCAGGTAAAGGTGTGAACGTCGCGCGGGTGTTGGCAAGTTTAGGTCACGAGGTGATCGTCAGCGGCTTCTTGGGCGAAGAGAACGACGCCCCGTTCAGCCTCGCCTTCCCCCGTTACGGCGTTGAAGATGCCTTTGTGCGGGTGCCGGGCAACACGCGCATCAATGCCAAACTGGCCGAGAAGAGCGGTCGGGTGACCGATATCAACAGCCCCGGCATGCCCATTGAAGCCGCCCATCTGGAGGCTTTACGCACCACGTTAAGCGGCCTGTTTGAAGGTAGCGCGCCGCCTGAGGCTGTGGTGATCGCAGGCAGCCTGCCTCCCGGCATCGACCAACCCGCGTTTGGCGAGCTGCTTGCCTTCCTGAAAGGTTTCGGGGTGCCGCTGTGGGTGGATACCAGCGGCCCGGCACTGCTCACGGCGATTGCCGCGCAGCCTGCCGCCGTAAAACCCAACGAAACCGAGCTGGCCGACTGGGCAGGAAGCGCGCTCGATACCGAACAGCAGCGCCAAGCCGCCGCCGAGCGGCTGCACGCCAGCGGCATCGAACACGCGCTGATTTCAGCGGGTGCTGAAGGCGTTTTATGGGTGAGCCAGCACGGCATTTGGCAATCCACGCCACCGACCGTCACTGCCACCAATACCGTTTGCGCGGGCGACACCTTTGTGGCGGGCATGCTGCATGGACTGCTGAGCCAGCATACACCCGTCGATACGCTTCGTTTCGCCACGGCGCTTTCTGCCGAAGCGGTACGCCATGTTGGCGTAGGCACTTCCCACGCCGATGATTTTGACTCACTCCAACAACAGACCCGGGTACGGCGTCTTGACGACACCCACACCGAGGGAGCCACGCGATGAACCTAATCCTGATTACCGCCTGCCCCAGCGGCATGGCGACCACGTTCCTGGCCGCCAAGCGCCTAGAGCAAGCCGCCATGCGGCTGGGCTGGAACGTTCATGTAGAGATGCACGGTGAGATTGCGCCACTGCAAGCCGCCAGCGCCGAGCAGATTGCTAACGCCGATTTGATCGTCGTGGCCGCCGACCACGTACCCGCTCCGGAACGTTTTGAAGGCAAGCGGCTATTCCAGGCCCCCATTGCCAGCGCCCTGCCCGACCCCAGCGCCTTCTTAAGCCAAGCTAAGCGGGAAGCGCCGATCTACAGTGCCCCAGCAGCCACTGCTGCGGCCCCGACTAACAGTGCGGGCGGCAAAAAAATCGTTGCCGTCACCGCCTGCCCCACCGGTGTTGCCCACACCTTTATGGCCGCCGAAGCGCTGGCCGAAGCGGGTAAGGCCATGGGCCACCAGATTCGCGTGGAAACCCAAGGCTCGGTGGGCGCGCAAAACAAACTCACGGAAGCGGAAATCGCCGACGCGGACGTGGTCGTATTGGCCTGCGACATCGAAGTGGACCCGTCACGCTTTGCAGGTAAACGGGTTTATCGCACCTCTACCGGCAACGCGCTGAAAAAGCCGCGCCCGACCCTGGAGGCTGCCTTCACCGATGCCGCTGTTGAAGATGGCACCAGCGCCGCCAGCAGCAGCGCCACCGCCAAAAAAGGCATGAAAGAGAAAGGCGTCTATAAACACCTGCTAACCGGTGTGTCCTTTATGCTGCCCATGGTGGTGGCGGGTGGCTTGTTAATAGCCCTCTCGTTCGTGTTCGGTATCGAAGCGTTCCAGGAAGAAGGCACCCTGGCCGCCGCGCTGATGCAGATTGGTGGCGGCACGGCCTTCGCGTTGATGATTCCCGTTCTGGCAGGTTACATCGCCTACTCCATCGCCGACCGCCCCGGTATTGCCCCCGGCATGATTGGCGGTATGCTCGCCGCCGAGATTGGCTCTGGGTTTATCGGCGGTATTTTGGCCGGTTTCCTGGCGGGCTACGTGGCCCTCGCCGTCACGCGCTACGTGAAACTGCCCTCCAGCGTTGAGTCGCTCAAACCGATTCTGATCATCCCGCTGATTGCCAGCTTGGTCACCGGCCTGACGATGATCTACGTGATTGGCGAGCCGGTGGCTGCCGTGCTGAGCGCGCTCACCAGCTTTTTGGAGTCCATGGGCTCGACCAATGCCGTACTGCTGGGCATTCTGCTCGGGGCCATGATGTGCTTCGACCTGGGTGGACCGGTCAACAAAGCGGCCTACACCTTTGGCGTCGGCCTGCTGGCCTCTGAAACCTACGGCCCAATGGCCGCGATCATGGCCGCCGGCATGGTGCCCGCGATTGGTATGGGCATTGCCAGCTTCGTGGCGCGTAACAAGTTCTCTGCCCCCGAGCGGGAAGCGGGCAAAGCCTCGTTCGTGCTGGGCCTGTGCTTTATCAGTGAAGGCGCGATTCCCTTCGCGGCGAAAGACCCGCTGCGCGTGATTCCCGCCTGTATCGCCGGTGGCGCGGTCACGGGTGCGCTTTCTATGCTGGTGGGTGCCAAGCTGATGGCCCCCCATGGCGGTATCTTCGTGCTGCTGATTCCTAACGCCATTACTCCCGCTCTGCTTTACCTGGGCGCGATTGTGGTGGGCTCATTGATCACCGGTCTGGGCTACGCGTTTATCAAACGTGGCGCTGCCCAAGTAGCCGTTGCCAGCTAAAAGCGGCACACTAAGGGCGAGGCAATCTCGCCCTTTTGTTTTTTAGTCAGACATTCAAAACGACCACCACCCCGCTGTTTTATTAACCATTTTTCGCTAGCTGTTGTTCTCACGCGCGCAATATGTAGTATTTTTACATAAATAACAGCGACGCCAGGGGGTCGGACACGCCCCGTTAGCGATAACGATGTAAAACAGATGTAAAAACAACAGGACCGCCCGTTATGTTTCAACTCACTCGCAGCGTTACTTGGCAGGCCCTAGAGCGCCTGCGCGATAAAACCGCCAATGACCGCATTCGTGACTACTTTACGAATGACCCGCAGCGCTTTGAAAAAATGAGCCTGCGCGTCGGCGGCCTCTTTCTAGATTACTCCAAACATCAGGTGTCGGATGAAGTGCTGGCCAAACTGATTGAGCTAGCCGACCACTCCGCCCTAGTGCAGCGCCGCGCCCAGATGTTCTCTGGCGACATTATCAACGTGACCGAGAACCGTCCGGTACTCCACACCGCGCTACGCCATCTTGGCGATGAGCCGGTGTATGTGGACGGCGAAGATGTGATGCCAGAAATCACCCGCACCCGTGAGCAGATCAAGCTGTTCTCGGAAGCGGTGCGTAGTGGCGAGTGGAAAGGCTATAACGGCCAGCGTATTAAAGACGTGGTCAATATCGGCATTGGCGGCTCGGACCTCGGCCCCAACATGGCGGTGCGTGCGCTGTTGAAGTATCGCCACCCGGAGCTGCACTTCCACTTTGTTTCTAACGTGGACGGCACCCATATTCAGAAAGTGCTCTCACGACTCGACCCGGCCACCACGCTGTTTATCGTCTCTACGAAAACCTTCTCCACCCAGGAAACCCTGCTCAACGCCAAGACTGCGCGGCGCTGGTTCCTGGAGAACGCTGGCGAAGACGCCGACGTGGGCGCGCACTTTATTGCCGCTTCCACCAACCGCAAAGCGGCGATGGAGTTCGGTATTCGCGAAGAGAACGTGTTTGAGTTTTGGGCCTGGGTGGGCGGCCGCTACTCCATGTGGTCGTCCATCGGCTTACCGATTGCGCTCTCGATTGGCTTTGAAGGCTTTATCGAGCTGCTGGAAGGCGCCCATGAGATGGACCGGCACTTTATCGAAGCACCTTTCGCTCAAAACATGCCGGTCCTGATGGCGCTGATCGGCATCTGGTACATCAACTTTATCGGCGCGGAAACCCAGGCCATCGTGCCCTACGACCAAGCGCTGAACCAGTTGCCCTCCTTCCTGCAGCAGTTGGATATGGAGTCTAACGGCAAGTCGGTGGATATTTTCGGCCACCCGGTGAACTACAAAACCGGCCCGATTGTGTGGGGCCAAACCGGCTCCAACGGCCAGCACGCCTTCTTCCAGCTGCTGCACCAGGGCACTCGCTACGTGCCCATCGATTTTATCGCCTCGCTCAAGCCGGAACCGGGCGTGGAAGACCACCACTTCGCCCTGCTGACCAACATGCTGGCCCAAGCCAACGCCTTTATGGAAGGCAGCCAAGGCGACAGCAAAGAGCTTAGCCAGCTCGACCCCTACAGTTGCCCCGGCAACCGCCCCTCCAGCACCCTGCTGCTCGACGAGCTAACGCCGAAAAACCTGGGCGCGCTGATTGCGCTCTACGAGCACAAAGTGTTCGTGCAGGGCGTGATTTGGAACATCAACTCGTTCGACCAGTGGGGCGTACAGCTAGGCAAGCGCATCGCCGGTGAAATCAGCGAGCGCATCGACGCCAACGCCGCCGACTTCGACGCTTCCACCCAGGGGCTTCTGGAGTTAGTACGAGCGCACTTTCCCAGCAGCGCACGCAAAGCCGATAGCGCCGAGCCAGCAAGCAGCGATAAAAAACCGGTGCGGAAGAAGCGATAAAGCAACTATGGCTCACCAGTGCCCCTACTGCTGTGGGGGCACTTTTTTGAGCCTTGGCTTACCTAGCTTCATTTCAAAACTCGGCGGATGAGTAGCAAACATCTGCCTGCTCTTTCCTATAGGGATAAAGGCCTCTCTTTTCGATCATCCTACGCATTATTTTCCCTATAGGGAAAGATCAGCTAGTATATCTGTTTTCATCCAGAAATTTTCCTTATCGGGAAAATGGAGCATGTATGCGTACCCTGCCAGCAACGACGGAAACGCCCCTTCACTCAATTGAATCCGCCAAGAGTCTCGGCCTGTTAATTCGACAAGCCCGCAAACGCCAACATCTGACACTAGAGACGGTGGCAGGACTATGCGGCGTCAGCATTCGTTTTTTAAGTGAACTCGAAAATGGCCGTGATACATGTGGCATAGGAAGAGTATTACGCGTGTTAGAAACACTTGGCATAGAGCTTCTCGCCCAGCCCATGGATAGTGATCTATGACCCCAGACCAGCTTATCGTTTGGCAAAACCATCAGCGAGTAGGTACCCTCTGGCGTGGTTTAGATGGCCGTCTCATGGGCTTTGAATATGACGAAGAGTGGCAAGCTAGCGGACAAGCAATTTCCAATAGCCTTCCTTTAAACCAACGAACATGGCCGCCCGAAACGCTGACCGCCCACCACTGGTTTGGCAACTTGCTGCCAGAAGAGCAGGCGCGCGCTGCTCTTATTCGCCAACTGGGCATTCCTGATGACGACTTCTCACTGCTTGCCGCTATTGGTGGGGATTGCGCCGGAGCACTATCGATTCTGCCGCCTCATCAAACACCAGAACCTTCTAATCGCCATGATTGCGATACGCCCCTTTCACAAGAAAGGCTTAATGAGTGGGCTGCTTTTAAGCAACGCTATGCGCTATTTGCAGAGTCACAACAAGCACCCAAGCCACGTCTTTCACTGGCGGGCGCACAGGACAAAATACCCGTCATCTGGCGTGATGAAACTTTTTATTTGCCTCAAGGCACTGCTCCTTCCTCACATATCGTTAAGTTTGCGGTAGATGGGCGCGACCACGTTATTTTTAACGAACTCTACCTCAATACGCTGGCAGCGCTTGTCGATATTGATTGCCCCTCCACCTCAGTACGTTATGCAGGGCGGTATCCCCTACTGGTTGTAGAGCGTTACGATAGAGCATGGGTAAACGGCTCACTACAGCGCATCCACCAGGAAGATTTATGCCAAGCAATGGGCATGTCACGTACGCAAAAGTATCAAGAGTACGGTGGACCGACACTGGCCGACTGTTTTCACCTTTTACGTGATGTATGTAAGCCTCCTGCACAATCATTACAACAGCTGCTCCGCTGGCAAATTTTTAACGTGCTGGTGGGTAATAGCGATGGCCACGCAAAAAATGTATCACTGCTACAAGATGCAAAAGGCAAATGGCGTATTGCTCCCGCTTACGATTTGATAGGTACCGTTGTTTTAGGGTATGACTCGAGGCTGGCATTCTCTATTGGCTACCAAAACAACGCCATGCAGCTTTTATCTCGTGACTGGAAACTGCTAGCTGAGCAGAGCCAGCTTAGCTATCCGTTTATCAAGCGAGAGATTAAACGTCTACGAGAGTTACTGCTTCGATTTGCCGACTCAAAAGAGATGCAGCAAGCACTGAAAGATGCAGGATTACCCGATAACGCTTGGTTACGCTTGCAACAACAGCGCCACCACATTGTAAAGCAGTGCAAGAAAGCGGCGCTTTGGTAACGTCACCCTTTTGCAAGACACTCGATAATCGAGATGAGCAACCCAATGAATCACCTTCACCAAACCATTCAGCGCTGCCCTCGGGTGGCGGTGTACGGCACGTTAAAGCACGGGCATCGCAATCATCATTGGTTAAACGGCGCAGATATGCTGGGTCAAGACCGTTTAACGGGGATCACACTTTACGACCTTGGCCCCTACCCAGGCGCTAAGCTCACGCCATCCACAGGCGTTGCGGTGGAGGTGTATGCCATTAACGCTGAACAGCTAGCGCGGCTCGACCAGTTAGAGGGCTACTTTCACCACGCGCCAAGCCAAGGCCTCTATAACCGCACGACTCTCCCTACCCAATACGGTGACGCTTGGTGCTACATCTACAACCCAGCCGTTGAGCAAGGGTCGCTGATGGACAGTGGCGAGTGGTAGTCATCACTACGTTATGGTGTCGGCAACACCTAAAGCTAACGCTAGCCCCCGAGCCGCTGCGCGAACTGCTGAAAGCCGTTCTACCCGAACGCGACCACCGCCGTTTAGCCACCATTCCCGCCAACCACCTAGCCCAGCGCCGCCTAACCCCCGGCAACATGCGTACAGCGCTAGACCAACTGGACTTACGAGGGCTGCCCATCCGCTTGAATACGCTACTGGATGCGCTAACGCTGGAAGAGCGCGAACAGCAAGGGCAGCGCCAGCCAATGGGGTTTGTGTAGGGTAATGAACGCCAAGAAAAGCCGCCTACTGCTGGCTGATACGCAGTATAGGGCACTTGGTCATCAGGCGATTCCATTGATCAACGTTGAACGCCTGCACATCAAAAGATTTGCGCCAACCGCTATAACGCGGCCCAGACACCCATTCTGTTCGCCAGAGCCTGTCTCGTAAACCTGCTAACTGAGCAGGCTCTAAGTCACTCAAACCTATTAAGGTAATATAGCGCAGCGGCTTATTGACGACGCCATACTCCAACCCCAAAAAGATAAGGCTGTCACGCAGTTTCGGGAATAAATGCCGCTCGATAAGCGATTGGCTGACGATATCCGCAAGAAAGCGTTGCCTCTGCTTTTCTCGATGCTGTTCAGGAATAGCACCGCTCTCTGGGTCTTTAATTTCCAGCAGCCATAATTGCGTGTCCCACTCCACAACAAAATCAACGCCACCCTTTAATAGGTGCGTTAAACCAGCGGCTGCCACTTGGTCGTCTAGCTTAATCACTTGACGAGCTTGAGAAAAATCAAAGTATAAATCAGACTCGCACCACTCCGGCTTTGCCTCCCAGGGTTTCACGAAAAGTCCCCCAGCGAGTGACGAACTTCCAAATCATAAAGGCGCTGAAACTCGTCCGCAATTTTATTAGGCCGAATGTCCCGGTAGCGGCTGAAACTATGTGCAATAACGCCATCCTCCTGCGTTAGCTCAAGGGAGAAGTAGCGTGTAGGCGTCTCCTGACGCGCAAAATCCAATTCCCGCAGAAAGGCATAATCGTGGGTTGCTACAAATACTTGCACACCACGCTCTGCAAGCATAAGCAGAATTTTAGCCACTTCTGGCATGAGCGCAGGGTTAAGGTTCGCTTCTGGCTCATCCCAAAATAGTGTGTTGTTGGCAAATAGCGAGCCATTATGGATCAACTGCCAAATCAGAGCCAATTTGCGGTGCCCTTCTGCCACCAGCGACATTTCCAACTTCTTACTTCCTGCGCTAAGGTGAAATTCATCTCCCTCTAATGTCACCTTTCCACCTACCGTCTTGCGGATGAGCTCTAATAGTGGCTTTTCATCATTGAGTGGCATTCCCTTGCGGGCAGGCAAGTAAGCTTGTTTGATAATATCGTAATAGACTTCCTCGAACGCGAGCTCATATTTATCATAGAGCGAGATAAAGCCGGGAGCGAAAGAGAGCACCTCTTTAACGGGAATGAATACGGGGGAACGCTCGACAGCCCACTCACCCTGGAGTTCAAACGTGTTATGCCGAGTGGTATCAAAGGTAAGCGATAACGACTGGGCCGCACTGTTGGACAAGCTAATGCGCGCCGTATTGCTGCCTTTTTTGCGGTTAACCAAGCGTGATACTTTATCGCCGCTAGGGCGAAAAACCGCCGCCAGCTTCTTTTTCAGTTCAGCCGCATCGTGACCCTGCATCTGCAAGGCATACATTAATTTCATGATATGCGTTTTACCGGTGCCATTGGCACCGATAAGCACGTTCACGCCCGGCGACCACTCGAAAGAGGTTTCCTTAAAGGCGGTAAAATTCTCCAACGCCAGGGTTTGGAACATACGCTTTCCTTCAGTGGTTTACTGAGAGATCAGTGCACTTAAACTGCTGACTTCCTTGAAAGTAACATCATCAGTCAGCGAGAAGTGCTTATGCCCACATTCAATCTTTAAGCTTTCATTACGGCGCAGGTCTGTCTTGACAGTGCTGGACTTGGTTTCAGCAACGAAGTAAACCCGCTCTTCATTTTCAAACACTACTGCCCAATCAGGGTTGTAGGTGCCCAGCGGGGTGGCAATTTTGAACTTGCCCGGCAGCTTGAAGAAGAACCTGACGCGAGGGTCGAGCGAACACTCATGGGCAAAGGTGTTTTCTACCTCGCTGTCGCTCATTACACAGCTGAAAGCGTCGCCCTTAGGGTCTTGAGTATCACTCTCTAGCGGTTGGGCTTCCAGCAGAGTTTTGTTCAAGGGGGTGGTTACATCATCGCGGGTTTGCGGGTAGACGCTGCTCAGGTAGGTTTCTACAGGCTCATCAAACAGTGTCATCTCGTAGCGTTTGCCGTTGATTTCATGGTACTCAATGCCTTTCACCAGCAGCGCTTGAAGCTCAGTTTTAATCGCAGCAACCACGGTATCCAGAAACGCCTGGGGGTTGATCAGCAGCTCATCCAGGCGATTGGACTGGTCAAGAATCGCAAACAAGGTGGCGCGCGTCAGATGCACACGGTTTTGAATGTAGGCGTAAACATCCGGTACCGGCACGTTTTGGTAACTGGCGTTGCTTTCATCAATACCGGTTTCCACACCCTGAATACCTTCCTCATTCATGTGCAGCTTGGCTTTGCGAGAGCGCACCTTGGGAGCCTGAACTTTAGGATACTGGTTAGTATCCGTTAAAACTTCCACGCATTTTTCAATCAGCTCAGGCGTATCCAGTGTCACGCTGTAGCGGGTCTGGTAATTGATGCGCTGCCAGATCGCCTTGAAAAGCGCTTCGTCACCAGCACTTAACGTCTTGCGCTGTACCCGCGCCTTGGCGCGGGCATTTTTCACCCGGCCTTTGAAGCTGACATCGGTTTCGTCTTCAATTTCCTGCTGCAGAGTGCGGGCAAACACCTCGTAGCTTTCATTGGGAATCACCGTGAGCACATTGATGCTTTTGTCGTGTATCCGTTCCCCCTGTTGGTTCACCGCAAGGCGCAAGCCACGGCCAATTTCCTGGCGCTTTTTCATCTGGCTCTGGGTTTCGTTCAGGGTGCAGATCTGGAACACATTGGGGTTATCCCAGCCTTCCCGCAGGGCCGAATGGCTAAAAATAAACTGCAGCGGCTCTGCCATATCTAACAACCGCTCTTTGTCCTGCATGATCAAGGTATAAGTATCATCATCCTTTTTAGAACCGCGTTCGGTGCTATCCACCCATATTTTTTTGGCGGCGGCCCCTTTGCCTTTTTTATCGCCTGAGAAGTAGCCGTTATGTGCCTCGCTGGCAGAGTAAGGAATCAAATCTTTATAGTGCGCCTTGGCGGCGTACTTTTCGAAAGCCTCTTCAAACCACTGGGCAAACTTGCCGGGTACGGCATTGCCTTCATCATCATAAGCGCGGTAATTGGCGACCTTGTCAATAAAGAACAGGCTGAGCACTTTAATGCCGCTTTCCTTGACTTTTTTCAGCTTGGCAAAGTGCGCGGCCACGGTGCGTTCGATCTGAAAGCGCATCACATCATCACTTAGGCCGCCCCGCTGTTCGTTCAGGCGCAGGACACCGTTTTTATTGAACTCAATTTCGGTATCGCTTAAAAATTCATTAAGAATGAACCCATCCGCATAGACTTCACGGTACTTGGATTTTTTATAGAGGTCATCGCCTACCTTGAGGCTCACGCTTTTTCGCTTAACGCCGGTTTTTTCATTAACGTCTATCACCACCTTGGCGGTTAATGATTTGGCCTTTTGTTCAATGGCAACCAGCTCTATAAACGCCTGATTCTGACTTTGATCCGACTCAACACCATCCACTTCAATCTGCTTGACCAGCCCCAGGTCATAGGCCTGCACCGGGTCTAGTTTATACAGTAGGTTATAGGGGTTTTTATGAGTGGCCGAATAGCGCAAAGTGCATAACGGGTTGAGATTGCGTATGGCTTTACGGCGAATATCCGTTTCAAAGTTCTGCGGCTCATCGACAATCACAATCGGTTTGACCGCTTTAATGTACTCAATCGGCGCGAAGGCTCTTTCGCCTTTCTGGTTGATTTTATTGATGCTTTTTTTCTTGGTGGCGTTGCTATCATCAATATCTTTGGAAAAACTGTCGATATTGATCACCAGCACGCTCAACGCATCGCTTTGAGCAAAATGGCGTAAGTCATTAGGCCGATTACTGTCGTAGAGCATCGGCAGGCAGGGCACGTTGGCGTAGTCCGCGGCGAAGTGGCTGCGGGTGACTTCCAGGTTTTTCATGGTGCCTTCACGAATTGCTACGCTGGGCACTACCACAACAAACTTCTTGAAGCCGTACACCTTATTCAATTCATACATGGTGCGAATAAAGGTGTAGGTTTTGCCGGTACCGGTTTCCATCTCGATGGTTAAGTGTGGGCAAAACTCGTCGCTTACCTGCCCCTCATCGCTCTTGACGGTCCAGCGGTCGGCCTGCAGCGTGGCAACGGTTTCAATGCCGTTGCTGGCCTGCACCTTGTGCACATTTTCCAGCACCTGCTGTTCGGTGAGCACCAACGAATTGCCAATACTACCATCCCCGGCGTAGTTCACGCTGGCAGTGGAACTGACCAGTTCAAACTCCCCGGTGGCCAGCGGCTGGCCGTCAAACACCTGCACGACCGACTGCACCGCACGCTCCTGGTAGGCCTGATGAGTAAACTGCAGCGTCATCTTGTGTGACATATCAAGCTCCTTAAATTACCAGCAGGCTGATATCCTGCGCGGCCAGTTCAAGCTGCAGGTTGCTGAGCTGTTCATCGCCTTGGGTTCCCGTAAAGCAGGAATTAAGCATAATCACTTGGGCAGGGTTGGCGTTAAGAATCTCGTCACGCACGGCATCAACATAGGGCTCAAAGCAGAGCCACAGGTAGCGGTCGTCTTCGCGTAACACCCGGTGCACGGTAACGCCGCAGGCCAGGGTGCGCGGCTTGCTGACGGCGTGAACGCCCAGGGCACCCAAGCCATTTTTCAGCAGTAGCTCGGTGAGCATGGCGGTCTGTTCGTCCGCGTGTTTTTCGGTGTTCTGCAGGGCATCCAGCTGTTGGCGAATGGCGCCGGGGTCGTTCAGCTCGCTGTTCCATACCTTGAAGTTGCTGGGGGCCAAGGTGAAATGGGCACAGGCCAGCCCTTCCGTTTTTTCCGGGTGTTCGGCTTTTAGCTTGGCGATGACTTTTTCGATACGGGCACGGGTAATATCCGCAATGGTGCGGTAACCGGCCTTATAAGCCTCGCTATTTTCTTCGAGCTTTTCGGGTAGCTGGACGCTAATAGACTGCCGATTGCCGCCGTCTTCTGCGTTGAGTTCCATGACGGCATGAGCGGTCGTTCCGGAACCTGAAAAAAAGTCAAAAACAACTGAATTTAAGTCATCATGTGTGACTGCTTTACATAAAGTACTGACTAAAGAGAAAGGCTTAGGATTGTCAAAAAAATCGCCGCCCAAAATTTCTTCTAATTCAGATGAAGCATCCTCGTTAGTTCCTACATTATAAGTGCTGGGGGACAAATGATTATGCATTTTTTTTATTTCACCGCCAGACCTAACATGATTAGGGCGAAAAGGGGACTTGGTAATTGTCAAAACGTCATTGCTTTCAATTATTTCATTTAGCCTTGACTGACTATATCTAAACTCTCCCTTCAACCTAAACTCGTTTACATTTTTATATTCCACAACCTGCACTTTATCTAGCAATTCAGTTAAAATATTCCCCTCACTCATATCGCAAGGATAATAAGTTTCATTTTTTTTAGAAAAGGTAACGGAGCCTGATGGAAACAAAAGCGTGCTTAATGAGTTGCCTGAGTTGTTTAAGGGGTACTTTTTCCCTGCTGTTGTCACATCAACCGAGAATGGAGGAGAAAGTTTAAAATTTTTAGCATAGCAAGCTATATATTCATACATTGATCCGAAGTTACTATGAAGAAAAGAGGGTTTTTTCTTTTTCTGTCTAAGAAAAAATCCAGAAAAATTATCTTCTCCAAAAACTTCATCACAAAGCAGCTTCAAATTTGCCGCTTCGTTATCATCAATACTAATAAAGATCACGCCATCTTCACGCAACAAATTCCGCGCAAGATAAAGGCGTGGGTACATCATCGACAGCCAGGCGCTGTGGTACTGTCCGCCTTCTTTGCTATTTTTCTTCCACAAACTTTGCTTGTTTAAAAAACCAGCCTCGTTCTTCTCTCCGGTCCGTTTCTGGTACTCTTCCAGAGTTTCCGAATAGTCATCCGGGTACACAAAGCTGTCGTTACCGGTGTTGTACGGCGGATCAATATAGATCATCTTAACCTTGCCGTAGTAGCTTTTCTGCAGCACACGCAGCACTTCCAGGTTCTCCCCTTCAATCAGCATGTGCTGGGCGCTTTCTGGGTTGTTGGCATCCGGCCGTAGGGTGTGGCTGGTTTTCTTTTGAATCTCACGCCGTGCGTCTTTTTTACCTGCCCAGCTCAGCTCATAGTGCTCGGCAGGTGCCAGGCGCTCTTCTCCCATCAGCTCTTTGAGGCGCTCCAGGTTTAACTGGTTGTCGCTAATCACTTCAGGAGCGGTTTGGCGTAGCAGGTTTAAAAGCTGCTGCTGTCGCTCTTGCTGGGCATCAGGGCTGTGTCCTAGTTCATTAATCTCAGTCGTATGATGGCTTGTGTCCATTAGATTCTTTCTCCTGATGCGGTGTGGTTCTATCCTGGTATTGCTTAAGTGCCGCTACACCACCTGCCAACGCAGGGTGAAGAGCAGTTCTGTTTCAGTGGTTTCCTTTAACCTAACCTGCAAGGAATCAATCAGTTCGTCGCGTTTGTCGATGATCTCATCTTCGGCATTGAAAATTTCGCGGCGCTGCTGGCGCTGCTGGCGTTCGAGAGCGGCGATTTTTTCCTGATAGGCGTTTTGTTCCTGTAGGGTGATGGCCTTACGGGCATCGCGCTTGTGCTGTTTAAGCTGGGCCTTGGTGTTTTTAAGGGCTTCTTCAGCGGCCAGCAGTTTATCGTCAGCCCACTTTTCCAGCTTGTCGCGCTCTTCCATAAATAGCCGCTGGTTATCTTCCAGCAGCTCGGCCGTCACCGCTTGCAAATGGCACTGGCTATTTTCGACCAAGGCCGCTGGGGGCTGGAGCGAAATAACGCTTGGCACGCCCCGAGCTTCTACCGACATTAGTTTTTCACAGGCTTCTTGGTCCAGCAGTACGCCACTATCGGTCATGCCGCTAAACAGTAGCCGTTCAGTGGTTTCAAAAGCGGTAAAGGCTAAGCGCTGCAGTATCAGCCAGCCAGACTGCCCAACCAGCGCTTCCACCTGCGAGAGCTTGGTTTCATGGCGTTGGTAATCAAAGGTGACACTTGCCACTGGCGTAGCTGCCTGACGAGCCTGCTGCAAAGCCCACTCCCCCAGCGGATGGCTCAAACGGTAGGCATGGGCCAGCATGTCCGCTTGAGCGGCCCCACGAATTAGTTGATAGTGTCCCGGCGGAGCGTGTTGACTCACATCACTGGGCACATCCTGCAGGGCAAAACTATAGGTTTGTGGCTCAAAACGGGCGCACTTGGCCAGCGCATAGCGGCTAACGCCCCAAAACCAGCGGCCTATTTTATCCAGCCGGGCTTCAGCTTCGTCCAGGCGCAGTTTAAGCCGGTCATGAACGTCTTCATCGAAGTTTTCTAGCAACTTTTCCTGGGTTTCCTGCACGCGGTGGGTAATCACTTCTTCTAGCTCGCTTTGCAACTGATTGAAGGCGGCTTCAATTTCCTCTGGCGTGCGGCAGGTATCATAAATGGTCAGAATGCGTTTTTCGAAGTCGATGCCGCTTTCAATGCGTCCCAGCACTTCATCAGAGGCACCAAACACGCCGGAAAACAGATTGAGCTTTTCTGACAGTAGCTCCAGCACGCGTTGATCCGCCTGATTGCGGGTATTAAGGAAGTTGATTACTACCACGTCAAACTGTTGACCATAGCGATGGCAGCGGCCGATACGCTGTTCAACGCGTTGGGGGTTCCAGGGCAGGTCATAATTAATCAACAGTGCACAAAACTGCAGGTTTACCCCTTCGGCGGCGGCTTCGGTAGCAATCATGATATCCGCGCCGTTTTTGTCTCGGAAATGGTCAATCAAGGCAGTGCGCTTATCAATCTGTGCCGAACCAGTCACTCGGTCGGTGCCTCTGTGCTCTTCCAACCATTGGCGGTAGATCACTTGGCTTTCCGGGTGGTTATTGGTACCGCTAAACAACACCAGCTTGCCCGCGTAGCCGTTAGCTGAGAGAAACTGGTGGAGGTACTCCTGGGTGCGGCGCGATTCGGTAAAGATAATCGCTTTGCGCGGCGCACGATAGGCCTGCATGTTCTCAAAGCCAAGGGTTAAAGCAGAAAGCAAGGCGCTGGCTTTAGTGTGGTCATTCAGATTACTTGCTTGCTCAATAATGCCCCCTAGTTCAGCCATTTCTTCTTCTAGGGCACGCGTTAAATTGGTGGGGTTATTAGCATCTGCTGCTATTGCTGCCGACGCGCTCTCTTGAGTTTGTTCTTCTAATGCTTCAAGCGTATCGCTTTCCAAGTCTTCTTCATCCGCCAGGGTGTACCACCAGCTGGAGCCATTAGACACTGAGACTAAATTTTCATGCATCTCCTTAAGCTGCTGTTCCAGACGTTGATAAATACTGCTAAGGGTACCCATAATGGCTGGAGTACTAGAGGCAAGTAATTTACGCAGAATCAGACCTGTCAGATGGCGCTGACTTTTCGGCAAAGCAAAAGAGTGCTCACGCTGCAAAAAGGCTGAGACAGCATCGTAAACTGCTTGCTCGTCATCAGTTGGCTCAAAGGGTTGAGTAAGGGCTTTGCGCTGAGTGTATTGCACATATTCCAACACATCTTTACGCAATGTGCGGTGGGTAAAGTGTTTTATCCTTTCGCGCAATTCCGGCAGGTTAGCATCATTATTCACAAACTGCTTACGGAAGGCTTTATCGTCGCCAAATAGATGCTCATCAATCAGAGTAGACAACCCATAAAGCTCCATGAGCGAGTTTTGCAGCGGCGTGGCGGTCAACAATAGCTTTTTACGCCCTTCCAGGGCGCGGCGTAATGCTTGTCCAATACGGTTGCTTGGACGATGGGCATTGCGCAGTTTGTGGGCCTCATCCAATACGACTAGATCCCATGGAATACCGCGCAGCTCTTCTTCCAGTCGAGTCGCAAAATGATACGACATAATCACAATGTTGCTACGCGTTATGTATTCGAGCGTCTGCAACATATTTCCGACTGCCTCTTGGCGCAATACAGCCGCATCCACTACTTTGGTGGGGACTGCGAATTTCTCATACAGCTCTTGTGCCCATTGCTTACGCAAGCTGGCGGGTGCAATTATCAAAATACGGCGACGACGCTCCGCCCATAGCTGGCAAACTACCAAGGCGGCCTCAATGGTTTTACCTAACCCTACTTCATCAGCCAGCAGTACACCTTGTTGTAGCGGGTTACGCATAGCAAACAGCGCCGCTTCAATTTGGTGTGGGTTTAAATCCACACTGGCATCAAACAGCGACTGTGATAGGCGGTCAACGCCGTTATCCGCATGGCGCTTGGTCAGCTCATGAGCATAGTATTTTGCGTGGTAGGCGGTGATATTCATTTAACACTCTGTGCAGTTGTAAACACGACGACTTTCACCCGCACCCGCGACGCTCCTACATACTCCACTTTCGGGTTCGCCGCCCAAGCGCTGGCACCCATATCAACCAGAACAACCACGGGTGCCTCCAACCCCTTAACTGAGGCCACGTTACACATACGCTCGCTATACTGCGGGCTGTGCTCCATGAGCGCTTGTAGCACTTGGCTATTGGCTACCTTGAAGGGGGTAAGTAGCAAGATATCTTCCGGTTGGAAGCCGTCTTGCTCCAGTTCGGCAATTGCTCTCTGTAACAGCGGCCATTGGTCTTGGGGCCTTTTCCACGTGTAAACAGCCACTGCTTTTTGGCTGCTGGGCAGGTACTCCCCTGGCTCTGCGACAGCGTCGTGACGCTCTTTTAGCCAGCAGGCAATTTCATAGGCATTGCGGTAAATACTCGCCTCAGTACGGGAAGGCAATGCTTCTAACTCAGCGTCGCTTAGACGTGGATAAACCGTGACCATTCTACCTCCCTGTCAGATTGCGGTGGCTACTTTGCCACTCTTGGGCTTAATCAAGCTAAGCTAACTTGCCTAGTATTCTACGCAAAGGCGTAGTGTCTGGCATCTGCTTAGGTAATACGCGTCCTCAGATCACCCAATCACGCCATATCTCTACCCCAGCCATCGTGCCGCTTGTTGGCGCCCCTGATGCTTCCACTTGTCAATCTCGATGGTGGTCTTGACTAATCGTGGCATTCCTTATTCACCATTATGCTTTTAGGGTGTATAGCTGCCTTGCCATCTGGTCTATTTTTCTCGCCACGCTAACGTCACTAGCCAGCGCTCCGGCAGCACTTTAGCCCCCATGCGGCACCTGCCAGTTGCCCCGTTACCACTGCAACGGTATTGGCGTCCTCGCCTAGATTTGCGGCCAACACCAGCGCCTCTTCCAGCGAACTCGTTTGCCAACAGCACCATAAACGCCTCTACACAAGGTTGTTCTCATAATTTACTCCTTCTTGCGACACCACGCGTCGCACTAGGATGAGATGCTGTGAGGACTTAACACGGAGGGAGATGAGGCATGGGCGATACAACACACTACGATATCATCGGGGATGTTCACGGGCAGTTCGACACGTTAGTGAAGCTGCTAATGCGCTTAGGGTATCGCGAAGAGAACCAGGGTTGGAGCCAGCCGGGGCACTTGGCGGTGTTTGTCGGCGATCTTATTGATAAGGGGCCGGCCCCAGGTGCGGTGCTTCGCTTGGTACGTCAAATGGTCGATGCGGGGCAGGCACTAATGGTTGTGGGAAACCATGAGCTGAACTGGGTACGCGATACCTACCAGCACCAAGACAACCCTCGCGCCTTTATTCAAGCAACGCGACAACATCACGATCGCCAACGGCTGGTCGATGAATTTGCCACTGGGAAAGACGGCTTAGCGTTGTTGTTGGATCATTTTAAGTGGCTACGAACACAGCCACTCTACCTCGAAGTGGGGAAGTGCCGCGTGGTGCACGCATGGTGGCATGAAACGTCAATTCAGCATCTCAAGGCAGCTGGTATTCACTGCTTATCCCCAAACTCGCGGCGCAGGTAAAACGCCACATCCTTCTCTTGCTGGTACCCGTACTGGCTGCGCTTATCACTGGAAGCTAAAGCATCTTTTTCCTTCAAGATCACCGCATTTGTCTCCTTACTCAAGCTTCAAGCGCGTTCTTTTGGCCCACTCTGATTCACTGGCTATACGCTTGGCCTTCATATCTAACACTTACCAAGCTCCGTCCTGGCTAAGATAGAGTACCCATCACCGTGGCTTATTAAAGTGCCCCATTGGGTATCTACGCGTAGAGCACCTACCACCCCACCATATTTTCCAGCTCAGTAGCACGCTGGGCGGTTTCCCGTAAAAAGCATTCATTACTCACTACTTGCGCCAGCGTGCCGCCCGCCGTGGCGTAGAAGTTGCAGTTGGCGTCTCGGTAGGAGATCCATAGGCGCTGGGCGGCGAGTAGAGCTTCGCGGCGCTCTTCGGAAAGCTCGCTGCGGGCATCGCTATACGCTGTGTTCAACCGTGTATCCTGGGCGGCTATTTCATCGGCAATACAGTTCAGCATGTTCACCGTGACGCCACCGGAGGCATCCATGCATTTGTTATAACGGGCGCTATATTCATCATCGGTGCTGCTTTGTGCAGTAGCCGCTAGCGGTAAAAGCACGCAAAATGCAAACGCTACTATTTGATAAACTTTTTGCATTACCATCTCTTATCAGATTTACGAAGCAGTCCAGCAATGCTGGGCTGGTAGCGCGTGGTTTAATCTAAGTATCGTACTGCTTTTAGCTGAGCTTTGCCTTGACCCCAGGTGAAAAGGGTAATGCCCTCTTCTTCTGCAGACTCCACAACAATCGCATCAGCGCCACAGGCGCAGGCATCCGCACGAGCGTTGTTGATCGCTGCTGAAGCACTTTTATCATGCCCAAGCGTCGTGCCCGTTTTTGATGAAATCATGCAAGCCACTTCATAAGGTTGCTCGATGTCATTTTCACTGACGTACTGATCCAACGCACAATTAGCGGGTTTAGCAACCCCCATTGCGACAGGCTGCACTCCTACCGAGCCGCATCCTGCTAATGCAAGAAAGATGAAACTTGCTGTCACTGTGCGAAAGGTAACTAAGCGGTATGGCATGGATTTGATTCCTATCGTTGATCGAGTAGGAGGGGGAGTCGCCTCCCCCGTCCTCTCACACCACCGGGCAAACGGATCCGTACCACGGCGGTTCCTGTCCCCCATTATCGGGCTGAGCTTCGTTCCGCTGAATTCGCTCGCCTGTGT
>Ga0209644_1000054_pt1 | contig 70324 bp, 61 predicted proteins | sample ETNvirome_2_1000_FD_184069 | JGI IMG/M metagenome (GOLD analysis project Ga0209644, IMG submission 184069) | Marine viral communities from the Pacific Ocean - ETNP_2_1000 (SPAdes) (version 2) | ecosystem: Environmental > Aquatic > Marine > Oceanic | place: Pacific Ocean | collected 2013-06-22 | reverse complement strand
AAGGTATCGCCCAGTGTGAAGTAGGAGAGTCATTGGCCTGGTACCTGCCGCCGTCGGATATTGTACTGCATCGTCGGGGACGGCCTTCCCAAGGCGAACGCGAAAACCCGGTGGCGGCGACGGTCAGTGAAATGGTGGTGTTGGGTGGCATGACATCAATCTCGCTGCGTGTTTCCCACGGAGATATGCTACGTTTCGACATCGCCACCCACGCGGCCAAACGTAACCAGCTTAGCTTGGGGGAAAGGGTGCACGTCTCGCTGCTGGCTGAGGGGATTCATCTTATGCCCGCGCAGCGTACCCACACGGCATCACACAACAAAAGGAACCTGTTATGACCCTGACACGCCGCCAACTGCTGAAAACCGCTGCCGGTGTTTCGCTTGCCGCCTGTTTACCCCTGTCGCTGTTAGCGGCTTGGGCAGCTGAACCCGCGCCAGCCAACACGCTGCAACTGGCGATCCATAGCGAAGGTGGCCCGCACCGTCTCGATGTCGAAGTCGCCGAAACCGCTTCCCAGCGCCAGCGCGGCCTGATGGGACGTGAACATCTGCCAGAAACACGAGGCATGCTGTTTCGCTTCGAGCGTGAGCAGCCCGCTGGTAACGCCTTTTGGATGTACCGCACGCTGATTCCGCTGGATATCGCGTATATCGACGGCGAAGGGCGCATCGTTGCTATTAACACCATGCCGCCCTGCGAATCTGATGCCCCCCAGGAGTGCCCCTCTTATCCTGCCGGGACGGCCTACCATGCGGCGCTGGAAGTTAACGCGGGTTACTTTGCGGAACGTGGCATACAGGTAGGCGACTGTGTCTCGGTGCCTGCGCTGGCCGGTTTTTGCCGCCCTGAGTAATGCGCTATTTCATGCTCTGGCGAGTAGCCTTTTAGCGCAAGCCTATGAAACGCCCTGACGCTGATGCGCGGGGCGTTTTGCGAAGTAGACACCTGGGGATAACTCACTGAGTTGCCAAGACCGACCTTAGATGGCTTCCTTTCGCTTGCTAACTGCCTACAATGGGCGTGTGCCTGTTGCCTTTCACTGGGCCGGGCATCTCATAAGAACCGCAAAAAGTATTGATAAAAAAAGAACGGATAAAAAGGATCGATAATAATGACGCTGACACGCTCTATGGCTCGTTTTACCGCTGGCTTAGCTGGCGCTGCACTGCTCTCGGCTGCTTTTTCCGCGCAAGCGCGCGAACTCTCGGTCTCTACCGTGCTATCGGATGCTTTTCCTTGGGGCCAAGCCGCCGAGAAGTGGGCGGAATTGGTAGAAGAGCGCAGCGGTGGTGAACTCACTCTGCGGGTCTACCCCAACTCTCAGCTGGTGTCGGGTGACCAAACCCGCGAATTTTCTGCCATGCGCTCTGGGCTGATTGATGCCGCCGTGGGTTCAACCATCAACTGGTCGCCCCAAGTGCCGGAATTGAACCTGTTCTCTTTGCCGTTCTTTATTCCTGATGAAACCGCTGTCGATGCCGTGACCGGCGGGGATGCGGGCACTATGGTGTTCGAGGCGATTGAGTCCCGTGGCGTTATTCCGCTGGCCTGGGGGGAAAATGGCTTCCGTCAGGTATCCAACTCCCGTGGCCCTATCAGCCAGCCGGAGGATCTGGATGGCCTGAAGATCCGTGTAGTGGGCTCGCCGCTGTTCCAGGATACGTTCTCCGCTTTAGGCGCTGACCCTACGCAGATGAGCTGGACCGACGCCCAACCGGCCCTCACCACGGGTGCGGTCGATGGCCAGGAGAACCCGCTTTCCGTATTTGATGTGGCGCGTATTGACCAGGTGGGCCAAGAGCATCTAACGCTCTGGAACTACATGAACGACCCGCTTGTTTTTGCCGTTAATCAGCAGGTATGGCAGTCGCTGAGTGAAGAGCAGCAGGCCATGCTGCGTGAAACAGCCGAAGAAGCGGGCGCGTGGGAAATTGCCATGACCCGTGAGCAGGAGAGCGAGCGTTTAGCCGCGATTCAAGAGCGTGGTGTCACGGTAACCGAGCTGACCGATGAGCAGTACCAGGCGTTTGTGGATGCCACTCAGTCGGTGTACGAAAAATGGACTCCGCGCATTGGTGAAGAGGTGGTAAATGCCGCCCAAGCCGCTATCAACGCACGTTAATTCTTCGAGGGTTTTGACTGCCGCCTAACCAGGGCGGCGGTTCTTTGCTGTGAGGCTGCCATGAAAGGCTTTCCTGATGCACGCCCAGAGCGCTGGCTAGGTGCGCTGGCGCTGATTGTGATTTCATTGATTAGCCTGGGTAATGTGATCACTCGTTACCTTACAGGTGGCTCATTTTCGTTCACGGAAGAGTTTTCCGTCTTTCTATTGGTCGTGCTGACCTTTGCCGGTGCGTCGGTAGCATTACGCCGCGACCGGCATATCCGCATTGGCTTTTTAGAGCGTGCCCTGCCTGAGCGGTGGCGGGGCGCGCTGATTCTTTTTCAAGCCCTGTGTGGCCTGATCGTATTGGGTTTAATTACTTGGTATGGCGGCAAGTTGGCGTGGCAGGAATATCAGTGGGAGTCACTGTCGCCTGGGTTAGGCCTGCCCCAGTGGTGGTACTTGGTGTGGCTGCCTATTTTGTCTGCTGCCATGCTATGGCGCTTGGTGCAGCAAACCCGTGACCGTTTGAAAGGGGAGCTAACCAGTGACGCCTGATATTTGGATGATTTTGGCATTTGCCGGGCTGTTAATTGCTGGCGTACCGGTGGCGTTTTCCTTGGCGCTTTCTGGTGCGGTGGGCATCGTGCTTGGGCTCTCGCCGGATATGCTGGCCACCCTGGGTACCAATACCTATAACAGCATCGCTAAATACCCTCTCATTGCGATTCCACTGTTTATTCTCACCGGGCTGATTTTTGAGCGAGCAGGCGTGGCGCTGCGTTTGGTGCGTTTTGCCCAGGCGCTCATTGGGCCCCGTCACGGTGGGCTGGCGCTGGTTGCGGTATTGGTGTGCATGATTATGGGCGGCATGAGCGGCTCTGGCCCCGCTGACGCCGCTGCCGTGGCCATGGTGATGCTGCCTAGCATGACGAAAGCAGGCTACCCCAAGCCGTTTTCGGCCACGCTCATTGCGGCTTCGGCATCCACGGCTATCTTAATTCCGCCTTCAGTGGCGCTGATTCTCTACTCGATTGTGGTGCCGGGCGTTGATCTGCGTGCGCTGTTCGCCGCAGGGCTTTTCCCTGGTGTGCTAGCGGGTTTGGCGCTGCTGGTACCGGCGATGCTGGTCGCCAAGCGTTACGGTTGGGAAGGCACGCCGGTAGAGGGAGCCGAAAAACTGACGGTACGCGGAACCTTCCGCGAGGCGCTGCCTGCTTTGTTTGCGCCAGTGCTGATTTTAGGTGGGCTGCGCTCAGGACTGTTTACCCCCACGGAAGCCGCCGTGGTGGCCGTTGCCTATGGGGCGGTGGTAGGCCTGTTTCTTACCCGAGAGCTGACACTTCGGGATGTGTGGGAGCTACTGGGGGAAGCGGCGATTATCTCTGGCGTAGTGATGCTGATTATCGCACTGGCGGGAATTTTTGCCTGGTCAGGCACGATGCTCGGCACCTTCCGCCATTTAGCGGAATGGATCATCAGCCTGACTGATAACGGCGTCTTGCTGTTGATACTGGTGATGTTGGCGGTACTGGTGGCGGGCATGCTGCTGGATGCGATTTCGATTTATCTGATCATGATGCCAATTCTGATTCCGGTGATGCAGCATTTTGAGTGGAATCCGGTATGGTTTGGTATTTTGCTGGCGATGAATATTGCCATTGGTCAATTTACGCCTCCGGTGGCGGTGAACCTGATGGTGACCACGGAAGTTGCCAAGATACGCCTAGAGCATACGATTGGCTGGGCGCTGCTGTTTGTGGTTGCCATGGGGGGCGCTTTGGCACTGGTGGCGATATTTCCCAGCATTGCTCTTTGGCTGCCCACGGTGTTGGGCTATAGCGTCTAATGATCAATCGAGATAACCAATAAGCGATGGCCTATGCCAATATGACATGATGTTTAACGTTTACTAAACGTTACCGGCTATTAGACTGGCGACAGACGTGCAAACAAGCGAGAAAGTATGGCAATGCCTAAGTGAAAGCCTTTAGGAAAAGCGCTTAGGCCAAACTCCTGAGAGAGTAGCTAGCGTCATCACGCTGCCTGCGGTGCAGGCATAAAATTGTCTCGTACTTCGCCAATTAGCAGTTTTTTCGCTAAAGTAGGAACAGTCGGCACTAAATGCCGAGATCGATAACAGACTGTCTTGACAACGTTTTGGAGCCGAAACACCTGAAGGGAACCGTTCTGCAGGTGGCTTCAAAGCGCATAACGCTCACAACATCAAGATAAAGAGGTGTGTTCATGAAACGCCATGTATTTTCTACCGCGGCTTTCTCAGGCGCGTTCATTGCGGCGGCAACCTTTGCCTCTCCGGCCGTTGCCCAGGAGCGCTACATCACCATCGGTACCGGCGGCCAAACCGGTGTTTACTATGTCGTTGGTCAGTCGGTGTGCCGCATGGTTAACCGTGGCAGCGATGAGCACAACATCCGTTGTAACGCCCCGTCTACCGGTGGTTCCGTTGCTAACGTCAACGGCATGAAGAGCGGTGAGCTGGATATGGGCGTTGTGCAGTCTGACGTTCAGTACCGCGCTTACCACGGTGAGTCCAACTTTGAAGAAGAAGGCGCTTGGGAAGATATGCGTGCCGTCTTCACCATGCACGGTGAGCCGCTGACCGTGGTGGCCCGCGCGGATTCCGGAATCGAGGACATCAGCGATTTCCCAGGCAAGCGCGTCAACATCGGTAACCCTGGTTCTGGCCAGCGCAATACCATGGACGTGGTCATGGATGCGTTCGGTTGGGATGAAGACACCTTCGCACTGGCGTCTCAGCTCGACGCGGCTGAGCAGGCAGCTGCCCTGTCTGACAACAACATCGATGCCATGGTGTACGTGGTAGGCCACCCGAACGGCTCTATCCAAGAAGCGACCACCACCATTGATGCGCGTCTGGTCTCTGTGACCGGTGACGAAATCGACGGTTTGATCGAAGAGTACCCCTACTACACCCGTTCTGTGATTCCGGGTGGCCTTTACCGTGGTAACGACGAAGATGTCGAAACTTTCGGTGTGGCGGCAACCTTCGTTTCTTCGACCGCTGTTGATGAAGATATCGTTTATGAAACGGTGAAAGCAGTATTCGAAAACTTTGATCGTTTCAAGCGCCTGCACCCGGCGTTTGAGAACCTCAACGAAGAAGACATGATCTCTGACGGCTTAACGGCTCCGCTGCACGATGGCGCGGCACGTTACTACCGTGAGCGTGGCTGGATCGAATAAGCTGTAAAAGAGTGATGCTACTGACGGAAGGTGAGTAGCGTCGCTTTGAGTTGCAAAGCGCGGGCACCTTGGGTGTCCGCGCTTCTTGTTGAGAGCGCTGATTGTCAGCGCTGACCATTAGGCAGGGCAAGCGTATGCGTGATGACAAACAACCTTCGGCAGCCGCTGAGAACGACCTGGAGGATATGGTCGCTTCCAGCGATACAGGGGCACGGAAACCCTTAGGCGTACCCGGTAAGCTGCTGGTGAGTATTGCAGCAGTGTGGTCGCTGTTTCAGCTATGGATTGCATCGCCACTTCCCTATATTGTTGGCTTCGGCGTATTTAGCGCCACGGAAGCGCGCTCGATTCATTTAGCGTTTGCGCTCTTTTTAGCCTTTATGGCGTACCCCGCCTTTAAGCGCTCTCCTCGTGATCGTGTGCCCTTAGCTGATTGGGCATTGGCAGCGGTAGCGGCGTTTTGCGGCGCCTATCTGTTTATTTTCTATGCTGATTTGGCCCAGCGGCCTGGGTTGCCGATTACCCAGGATATTATCGTGGGCGTTGTTGGCATTCTGATGCTGTTAGAGGCGACTCGTCGCGCATTAGGGCCGCCCCTGATGATCGTGGCGGCGGTGTTTATTGCTTACTCGTTGTTTGGCCCTTACATGCCGGGCATTTTGGCCCACCGCGGCGTTAGTCTGGGTGGTTTGATTAACCACCAGTGGCTAGGTACCCAAGGGGTGTTTGGTATTGCGCTGGGGGTCTCGACCAGCTTTGTTTTCCTGTTTGTACTGTTTGGTGCGTTGCTGGATAAAGCGGGCGCCGGTAACTACTTCATCAAAGTGGCGTTCTCGCTGCTTGGCCACTTCAAAGGCGGCCCAGCCAAAGCGGCAGTGGTAGCCTCTGGTATGACTGGTTTGATCTCGGGGTCGTCGATTGCCAATACCGTTACCACTGGCACCTTTACGATTCCGATGATGAAGCGAGTCGGCTTTAGCGCGGAAAAAGCGGGGGCGGTGGAAGTATCGTCTTCGGTGAATGGCCAGATCATGCCGCCCGTCATGGGGGCTGCTGCTTTCTTGATGGTGGAATACGTGGGTATTCCCTATGTCGACGTCATCAAGCACGCTTTCTTACCGGCGCTGATCTCCTATATCGCGCTGATCTACATTGTTCACCTGGAAGCGCTCAAGGCCAATATGAAAGGCCTGCCGTCCAGCAATCCGGCACGCCCGTTGCTGAACAAAGTGATCGGCTTTATGACCGGTTTGCTGCTGCTGATGGGTCTCTCCATCGCCGTCTACTACGGCTTGGGCTGGTTAAAACCGGTACTGGGTGAAGCGACCCCCTGGGTGGTCTCTGTAGGGCTGGCGATTGTATATGTCGGCTTGTTGAAAATAGGTGCTAACTACCCTGAGCTGGAGATGGACGACCCCAACTCAGAGGTCGTGAAGCTGCCGCAAACTCGCCCGACGGTCATGGTCGGCCTACACTATATTCTGCCGGTTGTCGTGTTGGTGTGGTGCTTGATGGTGGAGCGCCTTTCGCCTGGGTTGTCAGCGTTCTGGGCCACCATGTTTATGATTTTCATCATGGTTACCCAGCGCCCGATCATCGCGATTTTCCGTGGCCGCAGCCAAATGGCGGCCGATATCAAAGAAGGCTTTAAGGATCTGTGGGATGGCCTGGTGACGGGTGCCCGCAACATGATTGGTATCGGTATTGCGACTGCCACGGCGGGTATCGTCGTGGGTGCGGTCTCCCAAACGGGGGTAGGCCTAGTGCTCGCGGACGTAGTGGAAATTCTCTCAGGCGGTAACCTGATGATGATTCTACTGCTGACGGCTCTGCTGAGTTTGATTCTGGGTATGGGCTTGCCAACAACGGCGAACTACATCGTGGTGTCGGCGTTGATGGCTCCGGTGATTGTGCTGCTGGGCCAGCAAAATGGCCTGATCGTACCGCTAATTGCTGTGCACCTGTTCGTGTTCTACTTCGGCATCATGGCGGATGTCACGCCGCCTGTGGGGCTGGCCTCTTTTGCTGCGGCGGCAGTTTCTGGCGGTGACCCGCTACGTACCGGCTTCCAGGCGTTTTACTACAGCCTGCGTACCGCCGCACTGCCGTTCCTGTTCATCTTCAACACGGATTTGCTGTTGATCGATGTCACGGTGATGCAGGGCATTGTGGTGTTTATTGTCGCCACCATCGCCATGCTGATCTTTGCGGCAGGTACACAAGGCTACATGCTGACTCGGAACCGCTGGTATGAGTCGCTGCTCCTACTGTTAGTGGCCTTCACCTTGTTCCGCCCTGGCTTCTGGATGGATAAAATCCATGACCCCTACGAGTCGGTGCCACCTGCCCAATTTGCTGAAGCGTTAGGACGAGTTGATGATGGTAGCAACCTACGCGTGCAAATTGCCGGTGAGGATGATTTCGGCGCGCCCATGACCACCTATGTGCTGGTGCCTGTACCCCGTGGCGAAACAGGCGAAGAGCGCATGGCCAACCTGGGCATAGAGCTTTACGAAGATGGCGACCAAACCCTGGTCGACTTTGTCGAGTTCGGCAGTCAGGCGGCTGAGCTAGGCTTCGATTTCGATCAAGAGATCCTCGAAGTGCTGGCCCCGGTAGATCGTTGGACAAAAGAGTGGATGTGGTTACCCGCACTCGGCATCTTTGGCTTGGTCGTCGTGATGCAGCGTCGCCGTCGGCGTCGTGAAGAAGCCAACGAAGTGGCCGCTGTTTAAGGAGGTTGCTATGTACCATAAAGTGCTACTCCCCGTAGACTTGAACGAAGAGGCCTCATGGAAGAAAGCGTTGCCCACGGCGATAACGCTGTGCCAAACCTTTGGCGCATCGCTGCACGTGGTGACGGTACTACCGGAATTTAAAATGCCCATGGTTGGCGCTTACTTTCCGAAAAACTTCTCTGAAAAAGCGCATGAGGCGGTGAAAGAAGCGCAGCATAAATTCATTCAGGAACATGTGCCTGAAGGGATCAAAACCCAAAGTGTGATTGTTGATGGCTCACCATGGGAGGCCATCATCAAGGTCGGCAAGAAGATTGATGCCGATTTAATTGTGATGGCATCCCATACTAAGCGTAAATTCGTCGATTACGTACTGGGCCCCAACGCCGAGCATGTCGTTCACCACGCTAAAGTGTCGGTGATGATCGTGCGGTAAGCGCAACGTGCGTCATAAAGCTCCAAGCCCCGGCTTGGAGCTTTTTTTTGGCTCGAATATAAGGAAACGCTAACGCATCGAATTAATTGTCGTTAAAAGCGCCGATGAAGGATTTTTTGTACTGAGTGCCTTCAAAAGCATTCGCGAAGCAGCGGCTCAGCTACATTAATAGAACATTAAGCCATTAACGTTGGATTAATGGTCATCAATACACATGGTAGCTATTTCCCTTGGTGCTTGGGTCAGTGACAGCCATCTGGGGTAAATCACAGGAGTTACGCCATGAATGCAGTAACAACAAAAACACACGACCACTCATCCGGTGCGCCGAACGTCAAAATCATTATCAATAAGGTAGGGATGGAAAGACCACGTGCTTGGCTAGCCGCAGGTATGGAAGATTTTCGTCGTGCGTCTGCTATTAGCCTCGCTTACGGCATGTTTTGGGTGGGGTTGAGTATTGCCATTACCCTTGGTGCTTACACGCTGGGTTACTGGTATTGGCTATTGCCAATGATTGCTGGCTTCATGTTTATCGGGCCACTGGTGGCCGTTGGTTCCTATGGCATTAGCCTTGCCCTTGAGCGCGGACGTACCCCGAACTTGGGCGATGCGTTTGGTAGCTGGCGGCCCCATGCTGGGCAACTTGCCATGATGGGCGTCATGATGATGATCTTCTTTCTCGCCTGGATACGCCTAGCCACGCTGCTGTTTGCGCTGTTCTTTGGATTTGAAGTGCCCAGCCCGGCAACGCTATACACTACGCTGGTAACCACGCAGGAAGGCCTGAGTATGCTGGCCGTTGGCACGGTAGCAGGTGGTGTGCTGGCTTTTGGTGCTTTCGCGATCAGTGTGGTGGCCATCCCGACACTGATGGACCAAGACCTGACGTTTATGGAAGGCATTGAAGCCAGCGTACGCTGTGTAGCTCGCAATTTCCGGCCCATGCTGCTGTGGGCGGCCATTCTTACTGGCTGTGTGTTAGTGGGCGTTATGACGTTCTATATTGGCTTGGCGCTGATTCTGCCCGTGCTTGGCCATGCAAGCTGGCACGCTTATGAAGATCTAGTACGGTTTGAACCGGTCGAACAGCTGAAAACCTAGCGGCTAATAAACGCCAGGGTTACTCACTGCTTACCAAAAACATCGTAATTAGCCTGACCTATGAATTGAGATGGCGTACCCTAAACGCCATCTCTTTTTTTATTGCTTTGAGCGTGCGTTGGCGGTCACGGTTTCGTCGCCTGGGGCACTGCGATATGAGGAGTCAGTAGTGAAAGCGTTGTTATTGGGGTGGATTATGCTGGCGTTCAGCATTCCCCATACGGGGCTCGCTGAGACAGCAGATTCGCTGGCGGCACCGAGTGGGCCAGTGATACTCAAACTTGATGGTGATATTGCGGTGACCAATGTGGGCGAAGAAGCCCATTTTGATCGCGCGATGCTTAGCGCACTTCCGCAGCATGAATTTACGACAGGAACACCGTGGACGGAAGGGAACAGCCACTACCGTGGGCCGCTTATGCGTACCCTGCTTGAGCAGGTAGGCGCGGAAGGCAAGATCATTAACGTCGTGGCGCTTAACGGGTATGAAGCTGAAATTCCGGTCGCGGATTTCTACGACTACGATGTGATTTTGGCCTTAGAGCGTGACGAGAAAGCTATTCCTATCCGTGAGTACGGGCCTTTATGGGTGCTTTATCCCTTTGATCAGGATAAAGCGCTGCTAAGCGAACGAGTGCGCTTTAGAGCCGTATGGCAGGTAATGCATATTAATGTCCGCCAGTGAATCCGTCACACGAGCGCCCCGACTGCTTCGCTATCCGCGCCGCCTCAAGCTGGTGGCGATTATTACCGTACTTTTATTTGCGGCCGCGCTGGTGGTGGCCGCTTTATCCGCATGGCGACAGGATAATCTGACGCAAAGTCTGCGAGAAGATACGGCCTGGGTGGTCTATAAGCTCGACCGTGACGCCGTTCAACTACTGAACCACTTGCTGGCGGAAACACGGGGTCCCCTCTCTCCCGCCGCCCAGGATGAGCTAAACCTACGGTTTGAACTCCTCTATAGCCGGATCACCCTGTTAAGAGAAGGGGAGGTCAGCTCGCTGCTGCAGAGTATCAGTTCGGCAAGGGAGCTGCTTGACCAAATCCAACGGCAGCTCGACAGCTTAGACCCTATGTTTGAGCCGCATGATGAATTGGCACGAATGCCGGTCACCGCTTTGGAAAGCGAGCTGCAGGTGCTTACACGGCTTACTGAGCGCTTTGTTATTGCCATCAATGGCTACTTGGCTGAGTCCGCCACGGAAGAGCGAGCGTTGCTCAGCACGCTCTATAAACTCTTAATGTCACTACTGATAGGTATGAGCCTAGCGGTGCTGCTAGTGATTATCTTTTTGGTGCGTGAAATGCGTGAAAGTGCTGCGGCACGCCGGGAACAAGAGCAGCTTAGTAAGCAGCTTCAGGTAACGGCCAAGCAGGCCCAAGCCGCCAACCATGCTAAATCTGATTTTCTAGCAATGGTAAGCCATGAAATCCGCACGCCGCTAAACGGTGTGATCGGCATGAGCGAGCTCTTGCGTGAACCGGCAAGCCCCGCCCAAGTAGAGGATTACGCCCGCACCATTCACGACAGTGCCAACCAACTACTGGCGATGATTAATGAAATTCTCGATTTTTCTAAAATTGAGGCAGGCCACTTAACCCTTGAAACATCGTCCACGGCCATAAACCCTCTGGCAGAGGGGGTGATGGCACTATTTGAGCCACGGGCCCAGGAGAAAGGGTTGCGGCTTTCATTACACGTTGACCCGCTAGTACCTGGGTGGGTCATGATCGACGCGGGGCGACTGCGCCAAATTCTGCTCAATCTTATCGCTAATGCCATCAAATTTACTGACCACGGCAGCGTCTCCATTCGCGTTACATCAACGGTAGAGCACCTCCTGTTTGAAATTAGCGACACTGGCTGCGGGCTGAATAGCGAGCAGCAAGAGACGCTGTTCGAGCCTTTTCAGCAGGCGGATGAGAGCGTTGCCCGCCGTTATGGCGGCACCGGCCTAGGGTTAGCTATCTGCAAGCGGCTGAGCGACGCGATGCGGGGAAGATTAGGCGTCATTAGCACACCCGGCGAGGGCAGCACGTTCTGGTGCGAGCTGCCGCTAGTGGAGGCTAGCCCCGTTAGTACATCGCAACCTGCAGAGCCTACTCAAGACTTTAACGGTACTTCGCTGCTGTTGGTGGAGGATAACGCGGTAAACCGTAAAGTGGCGCTAGGCCTGCTTTCACGATTAGGGTGTGACGTAGTGTGCGCTGAAAATGGCTACGATGCGCTCGCGATGGCTAAGCGCCAGCAAGTACACCTGATTTTTATGGATATTCAACTGCCCGATAGTGACGGAATAACGGTGACCCAGCAACTGCGTGCCCAGGGTGGTTGGTGCAGCGATGTACCGATTGTGGCGATGACGGCTGGTGGCGCCGAAGACGACCGCAAGCGGTGTCTGGCGGCAGGTATGAATGACTATATTACCAAGCCGCTCTCGCTGTTGGCGCTAAGCAATGTACTGGCGCTTCAACTGACGCCTGCGCAGACGCCGTCAACGCCTATCGCCGCCGAATCAGGTAACGATGTGCTGCTCAATGAAGCGACGCTTGCGACGTTAACCAGCTCGATAGGGGCTGACAGCGTTAAACAACTGGTAATGCTTTATCATCAGCAAGTGCATGATTATATTGGCCAGTTGGTTGATTGCTTCGCTTCTAATACAGAAATAGCGAGTGAGCAGCTACCTCAGATGGAGCGCCTTGCTCATCAGTTGCGAGGCGAATCTTTAAGCATAGGTGCCGAGCAGTTGGCCGCTCAGTCAAAGCACTTAGAGCAACTAGCAGGGCAGCCAGAGGCCTCAAGCGCTCAGATTGAAGAGGCCTTTAGCGCGCTGCACCACTGTGCGGCACGCACCCACGCTGCGTTGGAGCAATGGCATCGTGAGCATCAGCTTAACTAACAGTGGCCTGATAACTGCTGCAAGCCGGGCTTCTGACCCCTATATAGCCGCCAACGAGTTGGCGGCGTCGCTCTACCATGAGCATGCAGGCTTTGTGCTGTTTTTCTGTAGCGCAGAGTATCCGCTGGCCGCGCTTGCCCAGGCGCTAAGCAGCGCCTTTGGCGCACTGCCTATTAGTGGTTGCACCACCGCAGGCGAGCTAACGCTGGATGGCTATGACCGCGGCTCGGTGGTGGCGATCTGCTTTGACCAGCGCTTTTTTGCGATAGAAACCGCATTGATTGATGACTTGGAGTACTTTGACCTCCCCACCGCGCAGCCCTTGGTGGATAAGCTGTTAGAGCGTTGCCGCCGCCAAGCTGTCGCACCGGTCAACGAGCACAGCTTTGCCCTGACGCTGCTGGATGGGCTATCCAGCCGTGAAGAGCAGGTGCTGGCAACGCTGGATGCGGCCTTGGGGCGCATCCCAAGCTTTGGCGGTTCCGCAGGGGACGATAACCACTTAACCCATACCCATGTATACGCCAACGGGCGCTTCCATACCCGTGCGGCGGTGGTGGTCATGATGAATACTCGGCTACCGTTTGAAGTATTCTCCACCCACCACCTTGAGCCACTTGAGCACAAGTTGGTGGTCACCGCTGCGGATCGTGAGCGCCGCCGCGTGCTGGAGCTTAACGGTGTCCCCGCGGCCGAACTGTATGCCGCGCTGGTGGGCTGTTCGGTTGAGGCGCTTGCGCCTCCCATTTTTGCCCAGCACCCGCTGGCGGTACACCTGGGCGGCCAGCACTATATTCGCTCGATTCAACGGGTTAATGATGACGGCAGCCTGAGCTTCTACTGCGCGGTGGAAAACGGCATTGTGCTGACTGCCATGCAGCCCACGCCGCTGCTCACCGATTTAGCCCATATGCTGCAGCGAGTGGAAGCCCGCTTAGGCGAGCCCGCTGCGATTATTGGCTGCGACTGCTTTTTGCGACGGATGGCGCTGGAGTCGTTGGGGCAACTTGACCAGGCATCGACGCTGCTGCGCCAAGCCCGTGTCGTGGGATTTAATACCTACGGCGAGCAGCACCACGGCATGCATGTGAACCAGACGTTTACGGGGGTGGCCTTTGGCGCTCTTCCAACTCCCTGATTCGCAACAAGGCGATGATATTGCGGCCCTGCGTGAAGAGAACCACCGACTACGCAAAGTGTGTACGGCGTTAATGGAGCGAGTGGAATCCGGCGGTAGCCCTAATGGCGCGCCCTATGCAGCCTTTGAGCGCTCGGTGCTGCTTGCCGAACAGGTGCGCGAGCGCACCGACGCGCTGCACCGCACGTTGGATGAACTAAGCCAGGTCAATGCTCGTTTGCTGGCAGCCAACGCTGAAGCCCACGCGGCTAACGTCTCTAAAACCAAGTTTTTGGCCGCCGTTAGCCATGACCTTTTACAACCGCTCAATGCGGCACGGCTGTTTGCCAGCGCCCTGGAAACCCATGCACTACCTGAGTCCTCCCAGGCGCTTGTCGGCCATATCGGGCGCTCGCTGAAAGATGTCGAGGGCTTGCTTGGGACGCTGGTGGATATTTCCCGCTTAGATGCCGGAGTGCTTCATGCCGATAAAGCTCCCTTTGCCGTAAGTACGCTGCTGGATGCGCTGGCGGAGGAGTATCGCCAAGTGGCAGGGGTACGCGGGCTCACCCTTCACTATGTACCTTCGCGGGTGTGGGTGGAGTCCGATTTAGCGCTGCTGGCGCGGGTGGTGCGTAATTTCCTTAGCAATGCGGTGCGCTACACAGAGCACGGCCACCTGCTGTTAGGCTGCCGCCGCCGGGCCGATGGCCTGGAGATTATGGTGGGTGATACTGGCCCCGGTATTCCAGAGCCCCAGCGCAAAGCCATTTTTCTGGAGTTTCGTCGCGCCAGCCAGCCACAGGCCAACCACAGTCGCGGCCTGGGGCTGGGTCTAGCCATTGTCGATCGTATTAGTACCATGTTGGATCACCCCGTCACACTGGCATCACGGCTAGGTCATGGCTCGCTGTTCTCTATTTTGGTGCCCTACGCAGCCTCTTGCGGCGCGTTAGAAGGCGCATCCAGCCCGGTGCCATCCGCGCAGTGGGGCGATGACCCGCTGCAGGGCTGTGTGGTGTGGGTGGTGGATGATGACCCCGCCATTACCGAAGGGATGCAGGCGCTGCTGGGCAGTTGGGGGTGTCGGGTACGGGCAGCGGCGACGGTGAGCGCGCTGGAAGCGGCTAGCGACGGCGAGCGCCCGGCGGTGCTGCTGGTGGATTACCATTTAGGGGAGCACCGTGAGAACGGCATCGACTTAGCTACTCGGCTGCGCCGCCGCTATCCTGGGTTAGCCACAGTGGTAATTACCGCCAACCATGAAGCTTCGTTAAAGCGGGCCACCCGAGAGGCGGGAATGCACTGCTTGTTAAAACCGCTTAAACCACTGCGCTTGAAGATGCTGTTAGGTACGCTGTTAGAGGGCCGTTAACGCGCCATTCGCTTGGCGATGTAGCCGTTTAAATCCTCCTCTCCGGCCATCACAATGGCGTGTACCCGGCTGGTGGCGCCCAGTTTTCGCAAAATAGCCGATACATGGGTCTTTACCGTGGTTTCAGCAATGTCCAGTTCTCGGGCAATCTGCTTGTTGGACATTCCCTGACTCATACAGCCCAACACGTCTAGCTGTTTGTCGGTGAGCCGGGGCAGGCGGCTCGGTTTATCCTCCGAATCTTCGCCTGCTGCCGCAGGTATTGCTCGGGGAGGAGGGCGTCGCATGATATCGGCGGGCAGGTAGAGTTGGCCCTGGAGAATTTGCTGTAGCGCGCTAAGAAGCTGCTCTCTAGGAGTGGATTTCGGGATATAGCCCACGGCCCCCAGAGTAATCGCATCCAGCACCAGCTGGCGCTCTTGATGGGCTGACACGATGGCAACGGGCAGCCCGGGGAAGGTCTCCCGTAGGGTTTTCAGCCCCTCTAACCCATCGGCATCCGGCAGGCTTAAATCTAAGAGCAGCAGGTCTAACCCTTCCAAGGCTTCAATGTGTGCCATGGCCCCCGCTAGGCTGTCGGTTTCCAGCAGTTGGGCATCGGTGAATCCGCTGCTGATCACCGCGTGCAGCGCATCGCGGAACAGCGGATGATCATCTGCGACTAACAGCGAGTACATGGCGTCTCCTTCCAAGGGATGAGGGTGCGTCCTGCCATCGGGCTATATCGAGAATGGCGCGAATGACCAACACTGGGTAGGCACCTTTTAATAATCATAATACTCAGGAGCAGTACCATGATCTACGCCAACCCAGGTGAAGCGGGCTCTGTTGTTTCGTTTGAGAAACGCTATGGTAACTACATTGGCGGTGAGTTTGTTCCCCCAGTGAAGGGCCAATACTTCGACAACATTAGCCCAGTTAATGGCAAAGTGTTCTGTGAAATTCCCCGCTCTAGCGCTGAAGATATCGAAAAAGCGCTGGATGCCGCCCATAAAGCCGCTCCGGCGTGGGGCAAGACCTCGGTACAAGAGCGCAGTAACATCCTGCTCAAAATCGCCGACCGTCTCGAGCAAAACCTCGAAATGCTGGCCGTGGCCGAAACGTGGGACAACGGCAAAGCGGTGCGTGAAACCCTCAATGCGGACATTCCGCTGGCTGTTGACCACTTCCGCTACTTTGCAGGCTGCTTGCGCTCCCAAGAGGGCACCGCCGCTGATATTGATGCCAACACGGTGGCGTACCACTTCCACGAGCCGTTGGGCGTGGTAGGGCAAATTATTCCGTGGAACTTCCCGATTCTGATGGCGGCTTGGAAACTAGGCCCAGCACTAGCGGCGGGTAACTGCGTGGTGCTGAAGCCTGCCGAACAAACCCCAGCGTCAATTTTGAAAGTGGTAGAAGTGATCGGCGATCTGTTGCCTCCAGGCGTGCTGAACATCGTTAATGGCTTTGGCGCAGAGGCAGGCCAAGCGCTGGCTACCAGTAAACGCATCGCTAAGATCGCCTTTACCGGCTCGACGCCGGTGGGCTCACATATTTTGAAGTGCGCGGCAGAGAATATTATTCCTTCCACGGTGGAGCTAGGCGGCAAATCTCCGAATATCTACTTTGCCGATATTATGAACGCCGAGCCGACGTTCATCGACAAAGCGGTAGAGGGGCTGGTGCTGGCCTTCTTTAACCAGGGCGAAGTGTGCACCTGCCCGTCGCGGGCGCTGATTCAAGAGAGCATGTACGACGAGTTCATGGCGAAAGTCATTGAGCGCACCAAGACCATCAAACGGGGTAACCCGCTGGATACCGACGTCCAGGTGGGCGCTCAGGCATCCCAAGAGCAGTTCGATAAGATCATGTCGTACATGGATATCGCTCGGGATGAAGGCGCTGAATTCCTTACCGGTGGTGACAAAGAAACGCTGGATGACAGCATCAACAGCGGTTACTACATTCAGCCCACGCTGTTGAAAGGTAATAACCAGATGCGCGTGTTCCAGGAGGAGATCTTTGGCCCAGTGGTGGCGGTGACCACCTTCAAAGATGAGGAAGAAGCGCTGGCGATTGCTAATGACACCGAGTTTGGCTTGGGCGCGGGCGTTTGGAGCCGCGATATTAACGTGGCCTTCCGCATGGGGCGTGGCATTCAAGCGGGTCGCGTCTGGACAAACTGCTATCACCAGTACCCCGCCCACGTAGCCTTCGGCGGCTACAAGAAGTCAGGCGTTGGTCGTGAAACCCATAAAATGGCGCTTGAGCATTACCAGCAAACCAAAAGCCTGCTGGTCAGCTACGATATCAATCCGCTTGGGTTCTTCTAAACGTTTGTTATGTCGTCCCATCGCCCGGCCTAGGCCGGGCGATGCTGCACATCCTCTGGCGCTAACTCTACGGATAAGAGCAGCTTAGAACTGCCGTTAACCATTATTAGGAGTCGAATCATGGATAATACAATGCGGGCGGCCGTCGTGCGCGAGTTCGGACAGCCGTTAGTCATAGAAGAAGTCGATGTTCCACGCCCAAAGCAGGGGGAGGTATTGATGAAGGTGGCGGCCTCGGGGGTCTGCCATACGGATCTACACGCAGTGCACGGCGACTGGCCAGTCAAACCTTCACCTCCCTTTATTCCAGGGCATGAAGGCGTTGGGCATGTTGTGGCGGTCGGGGCCGGTGTCTCCCATGTCAAAGAGGGCGACCGTATTGGTGTTCCTTGGCTCTACTCGGCCTGCGGTTTTTGCGAACACTGCTTAGGCGGCTGGGAAACCTTATGTGAGTCCCAGCAAAATACCGGTTACAGCGTTAATGGTGGGTTTGCCGACTATACCTTGGCCGATGCGGGGTATGTGGGTCGGCTGCCGGATAACGTTGGCTTTGTCGAGCTGGCTCCGGTGCTGTGTGCCGGCGTAACGGTTTATAAAGGTTTAAAAATGACCGATACCCGCCCCGGCCAATGGGTGGTGATTTCGGGCATTGGTGGCCTTGGCCACATGGCAGTGCAGTATGCCAAAGCCATGGGGCTTAACGTGGCGGCTGTCGATATTGATGACGGCAAGCTGGCGCTGGCTGAGCGCTTGGGCGCGACGGTTACGGTAAACGCCATGAAAACCGACCCCGCGGCATACCTTAAAAAGACCATTGGCGGTGCCCATGGTGCGCTGGTCACCGCAGTGTCGCCGAAGGCCTTCGATCAGGCGCAAAATATGCTGCGCCGTGGCGGTACGCTGGTACTTAATGGCTTACCGCCAGGGGATTTTCCACTGCCCATCTTTAGCACCGTGCTCAATGGGATCACTATTCGTGGCTCGATTGTCGGTACGCGTAGCGACCTTCAGGAAGCGCTCGATTTTGCGGCGGAAGGTAAAGTGGAAGCCACCGTCGCAACGGATACACTGGACAATATCAACGATGTTTTTCAGCGCATGATAGACGGTAAAATCGAAGGGCGTATTGTGCTAGACATGGCGGGTTAAACGCCCAGCGCGCATAAAAAATCCCGGCCGCGTGGCCGGGATTCTTCGTTTTACGCGTTGTACGTAAAGCGCTACTTACATCTGCGCATCTTCAGGCGGTTCGCCGATGGTGCCAGGCATTGCCTGCGCATGGCCACCCGCCAGAGCAAGGAATTGTAGGTGGCGCTCGTACTCTGCCACGAGATCACCGATCACCTGACCACGGGTGTAGCCGTTGAGGTCTTTATCCTGGCCACCTTCGGCAAGGTACACATCTAAACGCACGTAGAAATCATCGTCCGCGGGAATGAAGTTCGGTGTACGCATACGATGCGGGCATACCTGATAGACAAAGCTGGTGGCGTCGCCAAAGTCGACCTGCAGCATTAGGTTGGGCAGGGATTCCCCCTCAACCTGCTCTTCGGTGACGTTAGCGGTTTGGCCACGGCTCTCAAGCTCTTGGGCAAACTGGGTCATCGCGGGGCGAATCGAGTGCTCAATGGTCGCGGCGGCACCTGCGCGGTTAGAGGTATCCAGCGCGCGGTCCAAACGCTCACGCCAGTCGCCGCCGGGCGCGCTGCCCGCAATCATGCGGCGGGCGTCGGCTTTGCTGCCTTCCAGCTTCAGCGCTTTGTAAGTCCCCACCATGATGGCGAAGATCACCACCGAGAAGGGCAGCGCCGTAATCACGACTGCGCTTTGTAGCGCGTTTAAGCCACCCGCCATCAGCAAGGCCACGGTAATCAGGCCAATCACTGCCGACCAGAAGATACGCAGCCTCACCGGCGCATCGTGGTTCACGTCGCTTAAAATCGAGGTGAAATTAGCCAGTACCAGCGCGCCAGAGTCCGCTGAGGTAATGAAGAACACGATACCCAGAACGGTCACGACGGCGGCGGTAATGCCCACATAGGGGTAGTACTCAAGCAGTGTATACAGCGTGGTTTGCGGCGAGTTCAACGCCTGCTCACCCAATTCGACAACGCCCTGATTGGCCACCAGCTCGATGCCGCTATTACCGAAAATCGACATCCATACCATCATGAACGAGAGCGGAATGAACAGAGCGCCAGCCACGAATTGGCGAATGGTACGGCCGCGCGAGATGCGCGCCAGAAACAGCCCGACGAAAGGCGTCCAGGCGATCCACCAGCCCCAGAAGAAGATGGTCCACCACATCTTCCACTCCTGGGCACCTTCATCGGCAAAGGCGTAAGTATCGAAGCTGGCAGCAACGAAGCCTGAGAGGTAGTCGCCTGCGTTGTTGACCACTTTATCCAGCAGTACAAGAGTATCGCCAGAGAACAGCACAAACAGCATCAGCGCCAGGGCCAGCAGCATGTTGAACTCGGAGAGGCGACGGATACCTTTCTCAACGCCAGTCACCACCGAAATGGTTGCTAGAACAACCACCAGCGCAATCAGAACTACCTGGACCGTCAGGGTTTCCGGCACGTCGAACATATAGTTCAAGCCGTAGTTAAGCTGAATCACCCCAATACCGAGACTGGTGGCGATACCGAACACGGTAGAAATCACCGCCGTAATATCGACCGCGTTACCAATCGGGCCGTGAATGCGCTTGCCCAGCAGTGGGTAAAGCGCGCTACGAATAGCCAGCGGCAAGCGATGGCGGTAGCTGAAATAAGCCAGCGCCATGCCCGTCAGCACGTACAGTCCCCAGCCGGAAAGGCCCCAGTGCAGATAGGTTTGCACGACGGCGTTGCGCATGGCCTCTTGGCTTTCAGGCGTTAAGTCGGGCGGTGCCAAGTAGTGGGCAACCGGCTCGGCTACGCTGAAAAACAACAGGTCAATACCAATGCCAGCAGCAAACAGCATGGCTGACCACGACAGCAACGAAAACTCAGGGCGGGAGTGGTCGGGCCCAAGTCGAATACTGCCAAAGCGCGACATGCCGATGAACACCACAAACACGAGGTAGGCCACGATCGCTAGCATGTAGTACCAGCCAAACGTTTTGCTTACCCAGGCAAGGCCCGCATCAAAAAAGGCACCTGCTTGTTCGGTGAACAGCATCGTCACGATAAGAAACACGAGAATCCCCGCGACGCTGCCGTGGAAAACCACGGGGTTTAGGCGGTCTCGTGAGGGGAGAGCGGGGTTGTCTTTCGCCATGGAGGCGGACTCCTGTTGTTAAGACAAAGATGAGTGATACGTTATTTTTGAATGAACGTTCAAATAAAATACGCGGTTTAGGCATTCACTTCAAGCCAACGGCTAACGCATCAGGGCGGTAAAAAAGATGCCAACAGGCGTATAGAAACAAACACGCCCAGCTAGGCTGGGCGTGTAGGGTGGGTTTGACGCTAAATAAACGCTTACTCGGTAGCCGTTTCCTCGGCATCCATTTCCTGGGCCGAGTCACCGTGATGGTCGCGCTTACCGTGTCCACGTTCGTGGCGGTGCTCAGCATGCATCTCGTGCATAGCGTCACGCAGTGCCTGCTGCTCTTCTTCCGATAAAATCTCAGCGACACGGGCTTGATGCTCTTCACGCAGGGCAAGCACGGCTTCGCGGTGCTCAGCGTGTGCTTCATTAAGCGCCGTTTGCTGCTCTTCACTTAGTTCTGCGCGTTGATAGACTTCTTGGCGACGCTCTTCCATGCGCTCCATCATCGCTTCCCGGTCCATGCCACGGCCTTCATGGTTGTCTGCCTGGGCGGTAAAGGCCAGCGGTGTAAGGGCAACGGCGAGCAGGGCAGGAGCAAATAGCTGACGTAGTGACATCTTCATGGCATACCTCGTTTCTAATGAATACATGGTAATTTGACGATGTCAGTATTAACGGGCTTGGTGTAAATCGTTTGCACAAAGTGTGCAACAACCATGACCTTCTCAATAGCAGTAGTGGTTCATCCTTCCGGCTGATACTTATAACCCACTCCGTAAACCGAGCGAATGATCTCTTGGTCGGGTAGGGCTTCGGTGATTTTTTTGCGCAGCTTCTTAATATGGCTATCCACCGTGCGCTCGGAAACGATGCGGTTATCACGGTACATATGATCCATCAACTGCTCGCGGCTGAAAATGCGTCCTGGAGACTGCATCATCACGCGCAGCAACTGAAACTCGACCGCTGTTAAGCCTAAATCTTGGCCGTCGGCCAGTGCCTGCCAGCCCTCTTCATCTAGCGTGATGGGCGCTTTGGGGGCGGTGGTGGTGGGTGCTGCCTGTGCAGCGGCATGACTGCGGCGTAGCACGGCCTTAACACGTGCCACTACTTCACGAGGGCTGAAAGGTTTGCAGATGTAATCATCTGCGCCTAACTCTAGCCCCAGCAGCCGGTCTACCTCTTCTACCTTGGCGGTGACCATGATAATGGGGAGCTTGGGCCACTGTTGACGGATTTCCCGGCACAGCGTCAGGCCATCTTTGCCCGGTAGCATAACATCCAGCAGCACCAGTTCAGGCGAATGCTGAGTGAGCCAGGGGATCACCTCATTGCCGTGGCTGATAATGCTGGGCGCAAAATGATTGCTTTGTAAGTAATCGGCCATGAGGCGGGCGATTTTGGGCTCATCCTCAACGATCAGCAGGGAAGCGTCTTGGGGTAAACCATCTTGAGGTAATGCGTCGGGATGTGAATCACTCTGAGACATAGTCAGCTCGCTTATGGTCGTTTAAGAGGCGGTTAACAGTGGCAACCGTAGGGTCCAAGTTAAGCCACCCAGCGCCGAGGCGCTGGGTGTGAGCGTGCCGCCATGAGCCGTTACCAGCGCGCTGGCAATAGAAAGCCCCAGGCCGCTGCCACCGCTGGCGCGGTTGCGCGAACCCTCCACCCGGTAGAGCCGCTCGGTTAAACGTGACAGCTCCTCTTCAGGAACTCCGGGGGCACTATCTTGCCAGGTAATCACCGCGTCGCCCCGTTCGCAGATAAGGGAAACACTTAGCTTTCCAGGCGGCTGGGTGTAGGCACAGCTATTATCCAGCAGGTTGCTCCACAGCTGGCGTAGTCGTTGGGCATCGCCACGAATCATCACATCATCGGCCAGGGCCGTGGTGAGGGTCAGGCCGCTCTCTTCCAGCCAGCGGTCGGCGTCGTTCAGGCGGCTTTCCAGGCTTTCGCTGAGATTCATGGGGGCAAGCTGGATATCCAGCGCGCCCGCATCGCTTTGGGAGAGCAGGCGTAAATCGGCTACTAAGCGCTCTAGCTGAGCCACTTCCTGAGCCAGCGAACTTAAGTTTTCCTGGTTCAGCGGGCGGATGCCGTCCTGCATGGCTTCAATTTCACCCCGCAGCACGGCCAGTGGGGTGCGCAGCTCATGGGCGGTGTCCGAGACCCAGCGGGCGCGGGCTTCACGGCTGGCTTCAAGCGTGGCGGCCAGCACGTTGAAATCTCGGGCAAGGCGGGAAAGCTCGTCTTTACCACGCTCTGGCAGGCGGGTGTGGTAGTCGCCTTCGGTTAAGCGCAGCGTAGCCCCGGCCAGGGCGCGGGTGCGCCGACCCAGCCACCAGGAGAGCCCGCCTGCCAGCAGCAGCGAGGCCAGCCCTAGCGAGATCACGATTAGCACTAGGTTACGCTGCTGGCGCTCCAGAAAGCGGCTCTCCATGCGCTCCATCATCTCCTGCGGCGGGCGAAAACCCAGCGCGCCAATCGCTTCTCGCTGGCCGCTTGGGGTCATATCGCTATACAGCGTTAGCCAGCGCCAGCCCATTGAGCCACGCGGTGCATCCGCAGGTGGTACAACATAATCCCCTTTGCTATCGCGCAGAGCAAAATCCTCAGCTTCGCCGAGAGGCGATGGACGGTCACGATGCTCCTGACCGAGTTCAAAGCGCACAATATAGGGCCAGCGATCAGGCGACGCTTCTAACCAAGCCCAGTCGCCCTGGGTTTCCCAGCGGGTAATCAGCCCATCGGCAAGCAGCGTGGCCCGCCGCTCCTGGGCTTGATTGAGATACTCAAGAAAGCCGCGGTCGATGCTGTAAGAGACCGCCAGAAACACGCTCGCCGCGATGGCCACGTTAACGCTTAAAATTGCCACAAACAGCTTTAGCCCCAGCCGTGAGGGCCGCCACTGACGCAGTCGGGTCCATCTACTCATTAGTTTATGCCCTGCTGGCTGGGCTGGCGCGGGGCGCTTAACCGTTCACGCAGGTTTTCCAGCCCTAAATAGAGGCAGGGTACTACCAGCAGCAGAATCATGGTGGCGAAGAGCATGCCAAAGCCTAGCGAAATCGCCATGGGGATCATAAAGCGTGCCTGGCGTGAGGTTTCCAGAATCATCGGCGCAAGCCCCAGGAATGTGGTCAGCGTGGTCATCATAATCGGCCGCAAGCGTCGGGTGGCGGCGGCCACAATCGCTTCGCGAGGCGCCATGCCTTCCCGTCGCTTACGGTTAGCGTAGTCGATCAACACCAGCGCATCGTTAATCACCACGCCGGAGAGCGCTAGCATACCTAATAGGCTGATGATCGACAGCCCAAAGCCCATCAGCATATGACCGCCCACGGCACCGACGATACCAAACGGAATTGCGGCCATCACCAACAGCGGCTGTAGGTAGCTTTTGAACGGAATAGCGAGCAGCGCATAGAGGGCGGCTAACATCAGCCACATGGCGTTACGCAGGGTGGCGAGGTTGTCGGCGGTATCCTGTTGGCGGCCGCCCATGCTCACTTCAAGCCCCGGCCAGGTGTTGCTGAGCGTGGGGAAGACCTCTTCTTGAAGGGTGGCGAGCACTTGGTTAATCGCTTGGTCGCCCTCTGAATCGGCGGTGACGGTGATAATCCGCCGCCCATTGATACGCTGCAGGCTGCTAGAGGCTTGGCTCAGAGTGATATCCGCGACTCTAGAGAGTGGCACGCTCATCCCGTCGGGGGTTCTGATCGGCAGGCGGTACAGCTCGCTAAGGCTGTTGCGCGACTGCTTTGGCAAGCGCACTTCCACGCTCACCTCCTGGCGGCCGATAAACTGCTCCACCGCCGTGGCTCCTTGCAGCGGGCCGCGCAGCGCCTGGGCGAGGTCGCTGCCGGTTAGCCCGAGTGAACGACCTTCGGCGGAGAGGCGCATCTCTAGCTGTGGCTTGCCATCGCCCAGGCCGCTGTCGATATCGGTTAAGCCATACTCTGCCAACCGTTCTGCCAAACCTGCGGCGGCGTCTTCTAGTACTTGGGTATTGGGGTGGGAGAGTCGCAGGCTTAGCGCCGCCCCGCTACCGGGGCCGCCAAAGTCAGATTCAAAGCGCACTGACTGCGCGCCTAACAGATCCCCAGTGAGATCCCGCCACTCCTGGGCAATGCGAGAAGGAGGCCAGGCATCCAGGCTTTCCGGCGCGATATCCAAACGCACTTCCAGGCTTTCACCATCTAGGCTGCTGCGGGTGCTGCTGAAGGTGAGCGTCTCTTCCTGCTCGCTGAGCTGTGCGGCGGCATCGAGGAGCTGTTGGCTTAGCTCGCGGCTTACGCTGATATGGCTGCCAATCGGCAAGGTGACGGTGGCTTGCACCTGATCAGACTCGACCCGAGGCATCAGCGAAAAACCTAACCGCCCGCTCATCGCCCAGGCCATGGTCACGCAGAGAATGGCGACGCCAATAGAGACGGTGAGCAGGCGCTGATTGAGCGCGCGCTGTAACAGGGGCTCGAACTGTTGATAGGTGAAGTGATGCAAACCGCGCTGCATACTGAGTCGTACCGCTTCGATGGGCCGCTGCCACGCGGGCGTTTGGCGGGGCTTGCTGGCGTGGGCCAAGTGGGCGGGCAGAATAAACAGCGCTTCCACTAGCGAGATAATAAACACGGTAATCACCACCACCGGCACGGTGGCAAAAATCAGCCCCAGAAAGCCCGGCAGGAATAAGAGCGGTAGAAACGCGACGATATTGGAGAGGATGGCAAAGGTCAGCGGAGTGGCAATTTCTTGAGCGCCTTTAACCGCCGCATCTCGCAGCGAGTAGCCCTGCTCTCGGTAACTGTAGATGTTTTCGCCCACCATGATGGCGTCATCCACCACGATGCCGAGGGCGATGATAAAGGCGAACATCGACATCATATTGAGCGACACGCCGACCCAGGGTAGAAACAGCATGGCCCCTAAAAACGCCGTGGGAATGCCTAGCGTGACCCAAAAGGCCAGCCGCGCCTCTAAAAACAGCGCCATCAAAATCAGTACCAGCGCTAGCCCCATCCAGGCGTTTTTCAGCAGCAGGCTGAGGCGGTCTTCGTAAACTTCCGAGCTATCCCGTGAAACGTCCAGGCTGACGCCATCGGGCAGGTTGGCTTGCAGCCGCTCTAACTCACCGTAAACCGCATTAGAAATACTCGTGGGCGTTTGGTCGCCGATTTGATACACATCTACCGATAGCCCTGGCTGACCGTTGTAAAACTCCTCCCGGTCGGTTTCGGCAAAGCCTTCGCTCACTCTGGCGATATCGCCGAGCATAACGGGCGCACCCTGGGCGGTGGTTAAGATGGGCAGTTCGGCAAACTCCTCGGCGCTGTTGCGCCGCCCCTGGTAGCGAATCAGCCACTCACCCTCGTCGGTTGTGAGCTGGCCGCTGGCAAGGTCCAGCGCTTCCTCGGCGATGCGGCTCGCCAACTGCTGATGATCCAACCCGTAGCGCTCGATGGCCTCGTCATCCAAATGAACCTGGATTTCCCGTTCGCGGTTGCCGGAAAGCTCGGCGCGGGAAATACCGCTGGTGGCCTGCAGCTCGGCGCGTACGTTCTCGGCCGCATCGTGAAGCGCGGCCAAGCCCACGTTGCCATACACCTGAAGGCTGACCACGCTGCGCGAGCGGCCTGCCAGGGTGAAGCGGGGCGGGTCGGCGGCGGCGGGCAGGGTGGTGATGGCGTTCACGGATTGCTGAATATCCTGATACGCCCGCATCACGTCCACGCCATCAATCAGCGTGGCGCTGACCACCCCGCTGCCTTCGCTGGCGCTGGCGGTCAGTTCATCGATGCCTTCCACATCGGCAATCGCGGCCTCGACCGGCAGCAGCAAACTCTGCTCGACGTCCTCTGGCGTAGCGCCCGGATAGCTGATGGTGACCTGGACGATTTCCGTCTCGAATTCGGGAAACACCTCTTTTTTGATTGCCAGCGAGGCCATTAACCCGCCGACGATAAACAGTACCATCATCAGGTTGGGGGCGACGCCGTGATCGACCATCCACGCCAGCGGGCCTTTACGCATCATTGAGCCGCTCCCTCATCCTGAGCGGGGGTATCGCCACGCTGGCGAATCCGCACTTCCTGGCCCTCTCGGGGTTGGGCCAGCCCGGCTGTCACTACCCGCTGACCGGGCTCCAGGCCGCTGCGTATCAGCACTTCTTCCTGGCCGCGATAGGCGAGTGTGACCTGGGTACTCTGCAGGCGATTCTCGTCATCCACCCACCACACCTGCTCGCCGGGGCGTAGTGCGGCTGAGGGCAGCGCAATCAAGGGCTCTTCGGCGGTGGTATGAAACGCCACGCGCAGCACATCTCCCAAGCGCAGGGCGGGGCCGTCCTGGTTGAGCGCCAGCGGATCATCCACGGCAATCAACAGCTGGGCCTGCAGGCCGTTCTCTTCGAGGTTGGGCAGAATAGAGAGCAAGGTGCCTTCCCGAGAGGCACCTTCTGGCCAGCCTTGGCTGGTCAGCGTGACGCTCCCCCCCGGCGAGAGCCAATCCAGCGTTTCGCCCGGCAGCGAGGCGCGCACCCAGAACTGCTCGACGCCGACCAAACTCACCACGGCGGTGCCTTGGCTCAGCAGGCTGCCAGCGCCCACCAAACGCTCTTGCACCATGGCGCGCCACGGGGCGGTTAAGGTCGCACGCTCTAGGTTGAGCGCCGCTTGGTCACGCACCACGCGGGCTTGGGTCAGTTGAGCCTGGGCCTGACGGAGCTGTGGTTCACGCAGCACCAGCGCGCGGCGTTCGGCGCTGAGCTGGCGGCCAAAGGATTCGTACTCGCTGCGCGCGCGCTGCTGCTCGGCCTGCTCTAAGGCGAGCTGCGCCTGGGCATTCGCCAACTGGGCTTCGGCGTCTTCTAGCGTTAAGCGCAGGTCGGCTTGGTCGATGTGGGCCACAGGCTCCCCTTGCTCCACGACTCGCCCAGGCAGCACGCCATCACCAAAGCGCTCTAGCTGGCCCGCTACGCGGCTGGCAAGCTCGGTGGATTTTTCTGCCTCAACGCGGCCAAAGCCGTTCAGCGTGGGTGACTGCACCTGCTGTTCCGTGGTGATGACATCGACCACGGGCGGCGTTGGCGGAGGCGGCGGGCGGCGCTCGACCCGTGGCGGCTGGCTAACGATCCACCAAGCGAGGGCTAAACCACCGGCAAACACCAATAGCGCTGCCAGCGCACCGAAGCCGATGCGACCTTGCTGAGAAAAAGCGTAAGAGCGAGAGGGGGGCATGGACGGGTGTTATCCGTTGGCTGAGAGCAAAAATTCCAGAAAAGAGCGCATATCATGCTAGCATCACCGATTGCCACGCAGCGATTAGGTAAGCTTTGTGCAAAAAGTGTGCAACCCGACGTGACGGGGCTTTTTTGCACCAAACGCTGACGCAGCAAGTAATAGCTGCCATCATTCATGTGAAAAGCCATAGACTCCCTGGTCTGTATGACGTTATGAAAAACACCGCCACCCGCGACAAACTCATTGATTCTGGTGCCGAGCTGATTGCCCAGCAGGGCTATAATGCGACGGGTATCAATGCTGTATTAAAAACCTGCGGTGTCCCCAAAGGCTCGTTCTACCACTACTTTTCCAGCAAAGAAGACTTCGGTTTGGCGGTCATCGAGCGCTTTGCCGACGATTACGATGCGTCGTTAGCGGCGCTGCTGGAAGACCCCGCCCTGCCGCCCCTGGAGCGTTTGCGCCGCTACTTTGCCACCGGGCGCGCCCATATGCTCGACTGCGATCACATCACCGGCTGCTTGATCGGTAATCTCGGTCAGGAGCTTTCCGGCCAGAGTGATACCTTCCGTGATGCCCTGAATTTGGTGTTTCAGCGTTGGGAAAAACGCTTTGTGGCCTGCTTGAGCCAAGCCCAAGCCGACGGCACGATCAATGCCGCCATCCCGCCTGAGGCGCTGGCCAGCTTTATTCTCTCCGGATGGGAAGGGGCGATTCTGCGGGCTAAAACACTCAAATCTCTGGCCCCTATGGAACACTTCGAGGCCATTTTGTTCGATCAAGTGCTGGTGCCACGCTAGCAGGCGATACATCAATGGCGAGCGCGGAAGTGGTAATCACCGCTAGACACGTCGTTGTTCACGGCGGCGAGCAGAGAGGTGCTCGCGGTGTCGGCATTGAGCTGGCCGGTTTGTACCAGCGCCCGAAAATCGTGGTGGGGCAGGGCAATGTCGTCCGGCGTGACGCCAAAAAAGTGGCAAATACGCTGGAGCGCGGCATGGCTGGGGTAGTAGCGTCCGCTGAGGTGGCGGTTGAACTGCGCCCGGTTGATGGGCAGGCGACGGCACACGTCGGCAATAATGGAGGGGTAGTAACTGCACAGCAGGCGCAAATTGGCCACAAATTCATCGTGCATAGGCGTGACTCTTGGGCGGTGGCGGCTAATGTGCCGCCTTGCGCCCAAGAGTGCAACGGCTCGCCCCTCACACCTGCTTAAAATAAGCGGTGCACGTGGTTAGAAGCCCTCTAACACCAGCTTACCCACAGTACGATTGCTCTCGATCAGCGCGTGAGCGCGCGTTAGGTTATCGGCATTGATAGGGCCGAGCACTTCGCCCAGCGTCGTGGTTAAACGGCCGCTATCCACCATGGCGGCGACTTCGCTCAATAGGTCGTGCTGCTTGGCAATGTCCTCGGTGGTAAACAGCGGCCGCGTGAACATCAGCTCCCAGTGCAGTGACAGGCTCTTGAGCTTGAGTTTGCGCACGTCGATCAGCTCCGGGTCATCGATCAGCGCCAGCTTGCCCTGGGGTTTTAGAGCATTGATGATCGCCTCAAAGTGGTGGTCGGTTTGGTTCAGGCTGATCACCATATCCACCTGCTCGTAGCCTGCGGCGTTGAGCGCTTCATCCAGCGGTTGGTGGTGGTCGATCACCGCATCGGCGCCGAGCGACGTGATCCAGGCTTGGCTTTCCGGGCGAGAGGCTGTCCCAATCACGGTGATATCGGTGAGCTGCTTGGCGAGCTGAATCAGAATCGAGCCAACACCCCCCGCAGCGCCTACCACTAATAGGGTTTTGCCTTTGGTGTCGCGCATGCCCAGCTCTAGGCGGTCGAACAGCAGTTCCCAGGCAGTAATGGCGGTTAACGGCAGGGCGGCGGCCTGGGCGTCGGAGAGGCTCTTCGGCGCTAGGCTGGCGATGCGCTCATCGACCAGCTGGTACTCAGCGTTGGAGCCTTGGCGTGCGATGCTGCCCGCGTACCACACCCGGTCACCCGGCTGAAAGCGAGTGACCGCACTGCCCACGGCATCGACCACGCCCACCGCGTCGTAACCCAGCACGCGAGGCTCGCCGCCTTCGGGCAGCGCGCTCTTGCGCACCTTGGCATCCACCGGGTTAACGGAAACCGCGCTCACCGCGACGCGAATATCGTGGGGCTCGGGTGTGGGCAGCGGTAGCTCGACGGCGTGCAGGGCGTCTGGGTGGTCGATCGGCAGGCTTTTGGTAAACGCAAATGCTTTCATAGTGGCTCTCTAAAGGATGATGAATGGCGTCATCATGCCTGGGTGTCGTTTTATGAAAAAGAGGGCTAATGTAGCTAACAGTTTCTCATTTTCTTTGAAAATAAGGGCGCCATCGACCCATGCGTACCGATGACCTAAACGTGCTTGTCTACGCCGCCGAGCACGGCAGCCTTTCCGCTGCCGCGCGGGAGCTGGCGATTACCCCAGCGGTGGCCAGCGTTGCGATCAAACGGCTTGAAGACGCGCTAGGCACGCGGCTGCTGGTGCGCTCTACCCGCAGCTTGCGGCTAACGCCCGCCGGGGCGCACTATTTGGTGCATGCGAAAACGGCGCTGAGTGCCCTTGCCGAAGGGGAAAAAGAGCTGCACCGCGAGCGCCAGGAGATTGCGGGAGAGCTCAGCCTTTCCATGCCGTCTGATCTAGGCCGCAACGTGCTGCTGGGCTGGCTGGATCGCTTTATGGCGCGGCATCCGCAGCTGCGCCTGCGGCTTCGGGTGAGTGACCGGGTGAGCGATCTGTTTCGCCAGCCGGTGGAGATTGCCCTGCGCTACGGCGTGCCGGAGGATTCCAGCCTGGTAGCCCTGCCGCTAAAAAGCGATAACCACCGGGCGGTGTGCGCAGCACCAAGCTATATCGCGCGCCACGGCGAGCCTGCCACTCCAGATGAATTACGCCAGCACAACTGCCTCTGCTTCAACCTGGGCGAGCGGGTGCACAACCAGTGGCAGTTCGGCAGTGAGCGTATCAGCGTGCAGGGCAATCGGGTGAGCGACGATGCCGAGTGTGTGCGCCGCTGGGCGCTGGCGGGAGAGGGCATTGCCTATAAATCTCGCCTCGATGTTCAGGCAGACCTCGATGCAGGCCGCTTGGTGGCGCTGTTGGCCTCGTTTGCTACCGAGCCCGCGCCGCTGTATCTCGTCTGCCCGCATCGGCTGTCGCTCACTCCCGCTGTGGTCGCGCTGAAAGACTTTCTGATCGAACGGTTACAAGAGAACGCCAAATGAAGAGCATCATCTATCCGCGAGGAGCTAGCCATGTTTAAAGGGCTTGAAAAACAGACACGCTGCGTTAACGGCGTCGATACTGCCTATCGGATGGGCACCCGCAGCGCGGGCATGGCACCGTTCGCCCTAGAAGCGCTGGCGGAGTACGAGCGCTGCCTTGCGGGCACTATATCGCCGAAGAGATTCCTGACCTGCTGCTAGAGGAGTCGCTGCCGTTCTTGCTGGAGCCGCAATAAGCGATTCACGCGACTGCCCAAGACGAAGCGGGCAAAAAACTGGATAATGGCCGCCATTCGCCTGATGCGTTGGCGCTCAGGCACACTCATTACTCTGGACGCCCGCTTATGGAAATCAAAGTTAACTATCTCGACAACCTCCGCCTGGAGTCCAAGTTCGACGATTTTACGGTCATCTCCGACCAGCCGATTCGCTACAAGGGCGACGGCTCGGCCCCTGGCCCGTTTGACTACTTCCTGGCGTCGTCGGCCATGTGTGCCGCCTACTTCGTCAAGGTGTACTGCAACGCGCGCAATATTCCCACCGAGAACATTCGCCTGTCGCAAAACAACATCGTCGACCCGGAAAACCGCTACAAGCAGATCTTCAAAATCCAGGTCGAGCTGCCGGAAGATATCTCGGAAAAGGATCGCGAAGGCATCCTGCGCTCCATCGACCGCTGTACAGTGAAGAAGGTCGTTCAGACCGGCCCCGAGTTTCAGATCGAAGTGGTCGAGAACATCGACGAGGACGCCCAAGCGCTGCTGATGGGCGCGCCGGAGGGGAGCAGCACCTACATCGAAGGCAAAGATCTGCCGCTGGAGCAGACCATTGCCAATATGAGCGGCATTTTGGCCGACCTTGGCATGAAGATCGAGATTGCCTCCTGGCGCAATATCGTGCCCCACGTGTGGTCGCTGCATATCCGCGATGCGGCCTCGCCCATGTGCTTTACCAACGGCAAAGGCGCGACCAAAGAGAGCGCGCTCTGTTCGGCGCTGGGCGAGTTCATCGAGCGTTTGAGCTGCAACTTCTTCTACAACGATCAATTCTTGGGTGAAGAGATCGCGAACAGCGAATTCGTGCACTACCCTAACGAGAAGTGGTTCAAGCCGGGGCCGAATGACGAGCTGCCGGAAGGCATTCTCGACGAGCACTGCCTGGCGATTTACAACCCAGAAGGCGAGCTGGGTGGATCGAACCTGATCGATACCAACTCGGGCCGTGAAGACCGGGGCATCGTTTCGCTGCCCTTTGTGCGCCAAAGCGACGGAGAAACGGTCTACTTTCCCTCCAACCTGATCGAGAACCTGTTCCTCAGTAATGGTATGAGCGCGGGCAATACCCTGGTGGAAGCTCAGGTGCAGTGTTTATCTGAAATTTTCGAGCGGGCGGTGAAGCGGGAGATCCTCGAACAGGAGTTGACCCTGCCCGACGTACCCCAAGAAGTGTTGGCCAAGTACCCGAACATTGTAGAGGGCATTAATGCCCTGGAAGCCCAAGGCTTCCCGGTGCTGGTGAAGGATGCCTCCATGGGCGGGCAGTTCCCGGTCATGTGCGTGACGCTGATGAACCCGCGTACCGGCGGCGTGTTTGCCTCCTTTGGTGCCCACCCAAGCTTTGAAGTGGCGCTGGAGCGCAGCCTGACCGAGCTGCTTCAAGGGCGCAGCTTTGAAGGCTTTAACGACCTGCCGCTGCCGACATTTAACTCGCAAACCGTCTCCGAGCCGAACAACTTCGTAGAACACTTTATCGACTCTTTCGGCGTGGTGTCGTGGCGTTTCTTTAGTGCCAAGCCTGATTTTGAATTCAGTGAATGGGACTTCTCCGGCAGCAACGAAGAAGAGGCCAATACGCTGTTTGGCATTTTTGAACAGCTGGGCGCGGAAGTGTACATGGCGGTCCACGAAGACCTGGGCGCGCCGGTGTGCCGGATTCTGGTGCCAGGCTACTCCGAGGTGTACCCCATTGAAGATCTGATTTGGGATAACACCAACAAGGCGCTGGATTACCGCGAGGATATTCTCAATCTGCACCGCCTGGATAACGACCAGCTCACTGATCTGGTCGAGCGGCTGGAAGAGAGCCAGATGGACGACCACACCGATATCATCACGCTGATTGGTATCGAGTTCGACGAGAACACCGTGTGGGGCCAGCTGACCATTCTGGAGCTGAAACTGCTGGTTTACCTGGCACTTGGCCGCCATGAAGAGGCGCTTGACTGCGTGCAGATGTTCCTCCAGTACAATGACAACACCGTTGAGCGCGGCCTGTTCTACCAGGCGGTGAACGCGGTACTGGAGATTGAGCTGGACGACGAATTGGCGCTGGACGACTACTTACCCAACTTCAAGCGCATGTTCGGCGAAGCGACTATGGAGGCGGTCGTGGGTTCAGTAGACGGCAGCGTACGCTTCCACGGCCTCACGCCCACCAATATGCAGTTAGAGGGCTTGGATCGCCACCAGCGCCTGATCGAAAGCTACAAGAAGCTTCACGCAGCGCGAGCGGCAAAAGCGGGTATTGCGCGCATGTAACCTGTAGAGGCGATTGGGGTTGACGAGGCATTAAGTACTCCGTAAGCTAGAAATTATCCACGCCTTAGGCAGTAAGCTTTCCCACATATCTCGGGATAAGCCGACCCCTAGGGCGTTTTTTGTTTGAAGAAGGAAAAAAGCCATGCCTACAGCAATATTGATTGATGGTGGCTATTTTATTAAGCGTTTCAGGCGCATAGAGCCCTCCAATGCGTATGATGGAAAAAGAGCAGCTGATTGTTTGTTTCGGTGGGCGGTAAGTCACTTGCATGAGAAGAGCCGCCATGGAAACAGTCAAACGAATCAACGGCGTGATTTGTACAGAATTTTTTTCTACGACTGCCCGCCCCTATCGAAAAAGATGCATAACCCTATTTCAGGGAAAGCCATCGACTTTTCCAAAACGCCAGAGGCGCTTTTTCGTAAAGAGCTGCACCAAGCCTTGTTGGGGAAACGCAAATTAGCAGTCCGTCTGGGCCATCTTTCGGATGATGCTCAGTGGACACTTAAACCTGAAAAAATCAAAGCATTGCTAAAGCATAAAATATCGCTTGATGATTTGACTGAGAATGATGTGCGCGTTGATGTTCGGCAAAAGGGGGTCGATATGCGTATAGGAGTTGATGTCACTTCTTTGACGTTAAAAGGGCAAGTTGATCAAATTGTGCTTATGGCTGGTGACGCTGATTTTGTACCTGCTGCAAAAATTGCGAGACGCGAAGGTATCGATTTCATCCTCGATCCAATGTGGCAGACGATTCCCGCAGGATTGCACGAGCATATTGATGGGCTAAGAACGACTTGCCCGAAGCCAGAACTTCCTCTTAGGCGCCAATACTGATGAGGAGTTTTGTTTAGTCTTAAAAGAACAGTTAGTGAATTTTGTAAGTCCCCTAACGGTGCGTTGCCTTAAAAGGCCCGCACCGTTTTTATGTGATGCACTTTGGTGCAGCAATTGGCGCAGTGAGTGCAACCAACTGCACCGCTGCGCCAAATTTCATGGCAGGCCTGGCTTGGTACAACACTCTTCGCGCAATTCAGCCAAAGAACCAGTAGCACACCAGAATGGCGGTGGTGATGCCTGCTATATCGGCGACCAGGGCGCATCCCAACCCATGGCGAATGCGGGTGATGCCTACGGCACCGAAGTAAACCGCCAGCACGTAAAACGTGGTTTCGGTGCTGCCTTGGAAGGTGGCCGCCAGTAGCCCAGGGAAGCTATCGACACCAAAGGTGTTCATGGTTTCGATCATCATGGCTCGGGAGCCGCTGCCGGAGAGCGGTTTCACAAAGGCGGTGGGTAGCGCATCCACAAAGCGGGTGTCCCAGCCGATGCCCTCAACCAGCCAGCGGATCCCGCCAAGCCCGGCATCCAGCACGCCGCTGGCGCGCAGCACACCCACCGCGACCAGCATGGCAATCAGGTAGGGCAGTAGGGTGATGGTAAAGCTCAGGCCCTCTTTAGCCCCTTCGATAAAGGCGTCGTACACCTTCACTCCGCGAAGCGCGCCAACCACCAGAAACATCATCACAATGCTAAACAGGGTCAGATTGCCCACCAGCGTTGAGGCCGCCGCCAGCGCCTGAGCGGACATCCCCGCTAAAGTAGTGATCAATAGCCCTAACGCTAACGCAGCTGCCACTAAATAGGCCAACACGACCGGGTGCCAGAGCTTTAAACGCTGCATCACCGCTACTGCCAAAAGCCCAGCCAGGCTAGAAGCGCTAGTCGCGAGCAAGATAGGTAAAAATACCAGCGTGGGGTCGGTGGCTCCCTGCTGGGCGCGGTACATAAAAATAGTGACGGGCAGCAGGGTGAGCGACGAGGTATTAAGCACTAAAAACAGGATTTGAGCGTTGCTGGCAGTCTCACTGCTGGGATTAAGGCTTTGCAGCGAATGCATCGCTTTGATACCGATCGGCGTGGCGGCGTTATCCAGGCCGAGAATGTTCGCCGCGAAGTTCATGCTAATCAGCCCCATGGCCGGGTGGCCACGGGGCACTTCGGGCATCAGGCGGCTAAAAAGCGGGTCGAGTACCCGCCCCAGTAGTCGTATCAACCCTGCCTTTTCGGCAATGGAAAGAAACCCCAGCCACAGCGTCATGGTGCCCAGCAGCACCAAGATAATATCGACGCTCACCTTCGCCATATCGAACAGCGACTGCACCAAGCGGGCAAACACTTCGCTATCGCCACCCACCAGCCACTGCCAGAGCGATGCCGCAAAGGCGGCAATAAAGAAGCTTAACCAGATTCCGTTGAGCATGGCGGGTGGGCGTCCTTGGTCATAAAAGAGGGTATGCGTTTGCTGCGTATCCTAACCAAGGAGCGCCCGTGCGTGCTAACCCGAAAGCGAAAGAAAGAACAGAATCAGCGGAGGCGACAGCAGCGAGAGGATAAAGCCGCTAACCACGGCAATGGGCACACAGGCCACGCCGCCGTGCTGCTGGATAACAGGAAGAGTGAAATCCATGGAGGTCGCCCCGCCGTAGCCAATCGCCAGCGCGGTGTGGCGGTGAATGACCAGCGGGATCAGGATAAACGCCAGCAGCTCGCGGGAGAGGTCGTTGAAGAACGCCACACCACCCATCAGCGGGCCGAGCTGGTCGCCAATCAGGATGGCGGACAGCGAGTACCAGCCGAAGCCCGAGGCCATGGCGAGGCCCTCGTTCCAGCTCAGTGAGAGCAGCGGGGCGGCGGCCAGCCCCGCCAGTAGCGAACTCAACGCCAGCGTGACGGCAATGGCAAGCCCCAAGCGGTTGAGCAAAATCTGTTTCAGCGGCATGCCGGAGTTGCGTAACTGGCAGCCAATCAACACCAGCAGTAGATACAGCACCCACTCGGCTAGCCAGTCGGCGGTGGTGAACAGCGCCTCGCCAACCATAGGCCCAAGCAGCAGCCCCGCAGTGACACCCGCTGCGACCACGCCCACCAGCATTAACGAGCCCTGCATGGCGGCGAGTTTGCTGGTGGGGGCATCTTTCACTACCGGAGAGCCGCCCGCGCTGAGCCGCACTCGCCGAGAAAGCCACCACAGTGCGGCTAAGTTAAACAGCGTGGTGATGGTAAACAGCAGTAGGGCATTGCCACCCAGACGAGAGAGCTGGCTGCCTAAATTCTCAAGCCCGGCGAGGCTCACGCCCATAAACAGCAGAATCAGGTACACCGAGCCGCTGACGGCTCGGTTAATCAGATTCAGCAAGCGGGTCGAACGGACACGTACCAAGTAGCCCAAAAACAGCGGCAGTAAAACGATCAATAGGCCAGAGAGCATTTAGGGCGCGTTACCCCCGGCGGGGTTGAAGTGGGTCATGGTGAGTGTCGTTTGTCGGCGCCCCTCTTTTTCATAGGTGGCTGAGAGGATGAGCCCCGGCCAGTCAGGATGGAAGTTGATCAGCAAATGCCGGTCAGGCTTTTCGGCATCAATCAGCGTGACCTGCTTAGCGTCGAACTCACCGGCAGGCACACGGGCTGTAGTGGGCTCGTTCACGAAGTACTGGAAGTGTTCGTCGCGCCCACGGTGATCCACGAAGTCGATATCGCAGGGGTTGCTCTCGGTGCAGCCTTCGGTGCCAGCCCGGCGGGAGAGGTCGAACAGGGCGGCTTGACGATCGATGGAGGGAATGTCGTCTTGGTTGAGCTGATAGCTGTCGCCGACACCGAAGAGAGAGTAGCTGCTGTTATAAAGCAAAGAGTGTGTGTCGCCATCATCGATGTAGAAACGACTGCGCTCGTTACCTCGGGCGACGGCAATGGAGAAACTCATGTCGCTCAGCCAATGCGAGCCTTCATGCGTGAGCGTATGGGTAATGTTGGCGCTCGGCCAGCCGCGAATTTCAAGCCGGTACTGCGCCTCGAATGGCTGAGGAGAGGCCAAGGAAGCGCTGTCATCGGCAAGCGCGACGGCGCTGTTCGTCATCAGCGCGGCAGTCAATGTAGCGCCCAATAGGCCGTGCCGTGTGTTACGAGCGAATGTGTGTTGCAAAGGCTCCTCCTCCCTACAGTGTGTCTTCCTAAGAGCCTTTAGCGAGCGCTTGGTTCCGTGGGCGAGTATAACGAGCGTGGCGTTAAACGTCAGTAGCCCATGTCGGGGTTAACGGTAGCCAGGGTTTCACCCGCCTCAAAGGCGTGCAGGTACGAAATCACTTGATCAATGGCGTCGTTCAACGGCGTAGGGGCCGCCATATGCGGAGTGACGATTACCTTAGGGTGCTGCCAGAGCGGGTTGTTTGCCGGTAGCGGCTCTTCATGGAAAACATCCAGCAGTGCTCCGCGCAGGTGCCCTGGCTGGCCGTCATGGCCAAGTGCGTCCAGCAGCGCTTGCTCATCAATCAAGCTACCACGGCCTGGGTTAATGATGCTGGCACCTTTCGGCAGTTGTGCCAGCCGTTCGGCGTTAAGAATGTGCTGGGTAGCCGCTGTATCGGGGAGAATGGTCACTACGCTTTGCGCTTGGTTCAGTAGCTCGTTTAAACCGTCCTCGCCATGCAGGCAGCGCACGCCGCTGATCTGTTTGGGGGTACGGCTCCAGCCAAGCACCGGGAACCCAGCCTGTTGAAGCGCGCTAGCCACATAGCTGCCGATAGCGCCTAGCCCTAATACACCCACCGGCCAGTTCGCTTTATCCGGCACCGCATGGGGCTGCCACTGGGCATTTGGCTGCTGAGCGGCGTAGCGGTCCATGCTGCGGTAGAAGTTCAGCACGCCGTAAAGCACATAGTCGGCCATCAATTCGCTCATGCCTGCATCGCGTAGTTTCACAATAGGGACATCCTTGGGGAGCCCAGGCGTCTTCAGCAAATAATCGACCCCAGCCCCTAGGTTAATAATGCCTTTTAGCTGCGTTTGTTCTTGCAGGAGGTGAGCGGGCGCTTTCCACACGGCTAGGTAGTCGGCGTTGGCTCGTTCGCTGGCGGGGGCATCACTGGTAAGCACGGTGGCCTCTGGAAGCGCCTCTGCAATAGCGGCCTGCCACTGGGCCGCGTCGTCAATATGCACTACGACTTTCATGTTATCTCCTTGTACTCAGTTAATAATGCATGCTGACTATCATGGGCGAGAGGAGCTTAATACCGCAACCTGAGGGCATTATGGAGAACGCTGTCAACGTGTAGATAAAGCTAACGTTAACAGCATATGAAATTTTTGTAATAAAGGCTTTGACCGGCAGCCAAGGGGGGGTGCTAGTATCGCCTTAAGACGACATTGGCGGGCCAGCAGCGGCGGTGGCCAGGTCGATCCTGTGGCCCAGCGCAGTGAGCCTTAGGGCATGCGCTGGTTCTTAGTGATCTTTGATGGCGAGTTGCCCGATGACTGAGGTTTCCCTGCCTTTCACTCGTGAAGAGTATGCAAACCGCCTGTGGAAGGTGCGTGCTGAAATGGCCGGTCGTGGTATTGACGTATTGATCGTCAGCGACCCCTCCAACATGGCGTGGCTAACCGGCTACGATGGTTGGTCATTTTATGTCCACCAGTGCGTGCTGGTGGGGCTGGAAGGCGAACCCGTATGGTTCGGCCGCCGGATGGATGCCAATGGTGCACTGCGCACCTGCTGGATTCATCCCGATAATATTACCTACTACCCGGATTACTACGTCCAGAACCCTGATATGCACCCGATGGAGTATCTGGCGCAGTCGATTATGCCGGACCGTGGCTGGCATATCGGTGTGGTGGGCATGGAGATGGATAACTACTACTTCTCCGCTAAAGCGTATCAAAGCCTGCTGAAAGAGTTGCCCCATGCGCGCTTTATGGATGCCAACTCGCTGGTGAACTGGTGCCGGGCGATCAAGTCGCCTCAAGAAATTGCTTATATGCGGGTAGCGGCCAGAATCGTCGAGGGGATGCACTCGCGCATTCTTGAGGTGATTGAGCCCGGTCTGCCCAAGAGCAAGCTGGTATCGGAGATTTATCGCGTGGGTATTGAGGGCTTTGTCGATGAAAACGGCAAAGTATTTGGCGGTGATTACCCCGCCATCGTGCCCATGTTGCCCACCGGTAAAGATGCAGCCGCACCCCACTTAACCTGGGACGATACGCCATTTCGCACCGGCGAAGGCACCTTCTTCGAGATTGCGGGCGTGTTTAAGCGTTACCATGCGCCTATGTCGCGCACGGTGTTTCTCGGCACGCCACCGGTTGATTTTATCCGTGCGGAGTCGGCGCTGCTGGAAGGTATCGAGAATGGCCTAGCGGTTGCCAAACCCGGCAACCGCACGGCAGATATTGCCATGGCGCTGGGTGCGGCGATGGATAAATATGGCTTTGACCGCGGTGGTGCCCGCTGTGGTTATCCCATCGGTATCTCTTACCCACCCGACTGGGGCGAGCGCACCATGAGTTTGCGCCCCTCGGATGAAACTATCCTGCAGCCCGGCATGACCTTCCACTTCATGCCCGGCCTATGGGTTGATGACTGGGGCCTGGAGATTACCGAAAGTATCCTAATAACCGAAGATGGCTGTGAAACCCTGGCGAATTTCCCCCGCCAGCTGTTCGTCAAATAGCCGCGTGATAACACAAGGGAAACACAATGACGCTTCAACCGAACCAACTGCGGCCAAGCCCCATTTCCGCCACCGTTGACTTCGACGCCGATGGCGTGCAGCACGGCTTCCTGAAACTGCCGATTTCCACCGATGAGTCGGCTTGGGGCGCGGTGATGATCCCCGTCACGGTAGTAAAAAATGGCGAAGGCCCCACGGCACTGCTCACCGGTGGCAACCATGGCGATGAGTACGAGGGCATCACTTCGCTGTTGAAGCTCTCCTCGACGCTGAAAGCGGAAGACGTGACCGGACGCGTGATCATCGTGCCCTGCATGAATACCCCAGCGGTGATGGCGGGCAAACGCACCTCACCCATGGATAAAGGCAACCTGAACCGCAGCTTTCCTGGCGACCCTAACGGCACGGTGACCTCGCAAATTGCCGACTACTTCACCCGCGTGCTGGTGCCCATGAGCGATGTGGTGCTCGACCTGCACTCTGGCGGCCGCACGCTGGATATTCTGCCGTTTGGCGCTTCCCACGTGCTGGATGACAAAGCTCAACAGCAGGCCGCCCTGGAAGGGGCTAAAGCGTTTGGCGCACCTTACGCCATGGTGATGTTTGAGCTAGATGCCGAAAAGCTTTTCGACACCGCTTGCGAGCGCCAGGGCAAAGTGTTTGTGGCCACGGAGTTGGGCGGCGGCGGCACCTCTACGCCGCAAAGCATGGCGATTGCCGAGCGTGGCGTGCGAAACTTCTTAATTCATTACGGTTTGGTAGCCGGTGACGTGGAGATGCCCGAAGGCGGTCAAATGTACCTCGATATGCCGGATGCTAGCTGCTACGTGCAGAGCCAGCATTCGGGCGTATTAGAGCTGCTGGTGGCACTGGGCGACGAAGTGAAGAAGGGCCAAACCATCGCTTATGTCTACGATATGACCCGCAGCGGCACCGCACCAGTGGCGTACAAGGCCGAGCGCGATGGTATTCTCATGGCCCGCCGTGCGCCGTCGCTGATCAATATGGGGGACACTCTAGCGGTGATTGCCGATGTTGTTGAACGGCTAGAGGCGTAGCCCTCGGTATGATGAAACTGGACCGTTTTGATCTCAAAATTCTCGATATCCTCTCCCGGGACGGGCGAATCACCAAGTCTAAGCTGGCCGAGGCGATTAACCTCTCGGTCAGCCCCTGCTGGGAGCGGGTAAAGCGGCTGGAAACAGCCGGTGTGATCGAAGGCTATACCGCGCGCATCAATGCTGACGTGCTGGTGCCGCGCAACCCCGTATGGGTGCAGATCGAGCTCAAGCAGCACAACGCCGACAGCTTTGCCCGCTTTGAAGCCTTGGTGATGCAAACTCCCGAAGTGACCGAGTGCGTGGCCGTCGGCGGTGGCGTCGATTATCTGGTGAAGTTCGAAGCCCGCACCATCGATAGCTACCAGCGCTTGATGGATAAATGGCTGGTATCGGAGGTGGGCATTGAGCGCTACTTTACGTATATCGTGACGAAGACCGTCAAGCATCAGCCGATTGGCATCGACCCCAGCGCTGCGCTTTAGCCGCTTTGCCTTGCGGCCAAAAAAAACCATCATAAAACGTCTTGCCACAAAAAAAGTGCCGGAAAACACCGGCGCTTTCAAAAACACTTCGTGGCGATTCTCCCTTACGCTAGACACATCGATTTAGCGCGACCCTTGAGCCGCGATGGATGATCCTTTTGATGTGCACGGTGTGTCGCCTCTAGCAGGCCTCATCGTATTGGCTGCAACCTGGGGAGGTGCCCATGACCACACTATCGACCACGCTTGCTAAACGCCTGGAAGATCCGCGCCTGTTCCGGCAGTACGCCTACGTGAACGGCAAGTGGACCCATGGCGAAGGTGGCCGTGAAGAGGCCGTGTACGACCCGGCAACCAACGAAGCCATTGGCCATATTCCGCTGCTGGAAGCAGAGCAGATTACCGCTGCTGTGGATGCCGCCGAAGCGGCGTTTGTCCACTGGCGGGCACTGCGCGCCGACGAGCGTTGCGAACGCCTGCTGGCCTGGTACGACCTCATTCAAGCCAACCGCGAAGACCTAGCGACCATCATGACCCTGGAGCAGGGCAAACCGCTGCCCGATGCCCGTGGTGAAGTAGAGTATGGCGCAAGCTTCGTGCGTTGGTTCGCGGAAGAGGGCAAGCGCACCTACGGCGAGACCATCCCGAGCCACATTCCCAATGCATCGCTCGGCACCATTAAAGAGCCGGTGGGCATTGCCGCGATGATTACGCCGTGGAACTTCCCGCTGGCGATGATCACCCGCAAAGCCGCTGCCGCGCTGGCCGCAGGCTGCCCGGTGATTGTGAAGCCTGCCAACGAAACGCCGTTCTCGGCGCTGGCGCTGGCAGAACTTGCCGAGCGAGCGGGCATCCCAGAAGGCATCTTCAACGTGGTATTGGGCGAGCCTGCGGAAGTCTCCAAGATTTTGTGCAGCGAACCGCGTATTCGTGCGCTCTCGTTCACCGGCTCCACCCGCGTTGGCCGCCTGCTCATCGAGCAAAGCGCTAACACCGTGAAGCGTCTTTCACTGGAGCTGGGTGGCAACGCGCCGTTTATCGTCGGGCCAGATATGGACCCGAAAGAGGCCGCCTATGCTGCGGTAGCGGCCAAGTTCCAAACCGCTGGGCAAGACTGCCTAGCCGCGAACCGGATTTTAGTACACGAATCGATTCACGATGAGTTCGTGGCCCAGTTCACCGAGCGTATGGCGGCCCTCACCGTGGGCAATGGCCTGCACGGCGAAGTCGATCTTGGCCCGCTCATTCACCGCCAAGCGGTCGAAAAAGCAGCCGCGATTGTGGACGACGCAATCTCCCAAGGCGCCACCATGATCGCGGGCGACCAAAGCCAAGCACCGGGCGACAACTTCTTTATGCCAGTGCTGCTGACCGGTGTGACACCGCAAATGAAAGTATGGCGGGAAGAGAACTTTGCCCCCGTGGCCGGCATTACCGCTTATAGTAGCGACGACGAAGTGATCGAGATGGCCAACGACACCGAATACGGCCTGGCCGCGTACATCTACACCCACGATATTCGTCGTATTTGGAAGCTGATGCGCGCACTGGAGTACGGCATGGTGAGCGTCAACTCCGTGAAGATGACCGGCCCGCCCGTGCCCTTCGGCGGCGTCAAACAGTCCGGCCTTGGCCGTGAAGGTGGCGCTACGGGTATCGATGAGTACCTGGAAACGAAATACTACTGCCTGGGCGCGCTGGGTTCGGTATCGGGCAGCTAGGTTTAGGAACCACGGCATCGCGCGCTGAAGCGCCCTCCCACAACACCCGCTGAGGCGCTTGAATAGGCCCTGTGGGAGGCCGGCTCCGCCGGGCGAAGGCACCGCTAGGTGCCCAACATTACGTCAGTCACCAAAGATAAAACACCCTCCCCAACAGTGGGGAGGTTTATCGTAAAGAGAGAACATTATGAGCTTGCATCAGGATCTGATCGAACGCGACCGTAAAGTCACCTTCCACGCCTCTACCCACCTGCGTGACTTCGCCCACGGCGACGCACCGGGCCGTGTTATTACCGGTGGTAAAGGCATTAATATCGTTGATAAAGATGGTCGTGAGTTCATCGACGGTTTTGCGGGTCTTTACTGTGTGAACATCGGCTATGGCCGCACCGAAGTAGCAGAAGCGATTTATAAGCAGGCGCTTGAGCTCTCCTACTACCACACCTACGTAGGCCACTCCAACGAGCCGCAAATCGAGCTTTCCGAGCGCGTGCTGAAAATTGCAGGCCTCAACATGTCCAAGGTCTACTACGGCATGTCCGGCTCTGATGCCAACGAAACCCAGCTCAAGATCGTGCGTTACTACAACAACGTACTGGGCCGCCCGCAGAAGAAAAAGGTCATCTCGCGCATGCGCGGCTACCACGGCTCCGGCATCGCGTCTGGCTCGCTGACCGGCCTGAAGGCGTTCCACGACCACTTCGACCTGCCCATCGATACCATTCGCCATACCGAAGCGCCGCACTACTACCTGCGTGCCGCCGAGCAGCATGGCATGACCGAGCGGGAGTTCTCTGCCTATTGCGCGGATAAGCTCGAAGCGATGATTCTGGAAGAGGGCCCGGACACCGTTGCCGCCTTTATCGGCGAGCCGGTACTTGGCACTGGCGGTATCGTGCCGCCGCCGGAAGGCTACTGGGAAGCGATTCAGCCGGTACTGGACAAGTACGACGTGCTGCTGATTGCCGACGAAGTGGTGTGTGGTTTTGGCCGTACCGGCTCCGACTTCGGTAGCCACCACTACAATATGAAGCCTGACCTGATCACTATCGCCAAAGGTCTGACCAGCGCCTACCAGCCGCTGTCTGGCGTGATTGTCGGCGATAAAGTGTGGAAAGTGCTTGAGCAGGGCACCGGTGAATTCGGCCCCATCGGCCACGGCTGGACCTATTCCGGCCACGCCTTGGGCTGTGCTGCTGGCCTTGCCAACCTGGATATCATCGAGCGCGAAAACCTGGTGGGCAACGCGGCAGAAACCGGCGCTTACTTCCAGCAGCAGCTGAAAGCCACCTTCGAAGGTCACCCGCTGCTGGGCGACGTGCGCGGCGTAGGCCTGATGGCTGCGCTGGAATTCTCTCCGGATGCCAAACAGCGCCTGCACTTCGACCCCGCGCTGAAAGTGGGCCCGCGTGTCGCGGCTGCGGCCATGGAAGAGAACCTGATTGCCCGCGCCATGCCTCAAGGCGACATTCTTGGCTTTGCACCGCCGCTGACTATCAACCGTGGCGAAGTAGACGAAATGATCGGCCGCGCCAAACGCGCCATCGACCGCGTGACCGATGAGTTAGTGCGCTCCGGCGACCTGAAAACGGGCCAGCAAGAAGCCGCTTTTACCGTTTAATCGCCTGCGTTAGCCGTTTAAACGCCGCTGCTGATGCAGCGGCGTTTTTGTTGTGCGCCAGGCATGGCGCGCAGCGCCTTGACTGGCGCTATTCCTGAGGGTGGTGCCTCACAGGATGACTTGGGGGTGAAAGTCCCCTACGGACCCTGATAGCGGGAACCGTTAGCTGAACAGCAAGGGTGTCTGCCGCAAGGCAGAATCCGAAGGAAGCTGAAGGCAAACTCCCGGCCCGACGAACAGAAATCGCATACGAGGCTATCGCACCCGGGCGAGAGTGCAATGATCCTCAAAGCCCCATAGCTATCCGGAAGGAGCGATAGTAAATGCGGCGGGTAGGTGGGAGGAAGGTCGCGCGTCTTACCCTGGGAGGTCTGGTGGTCTGCCACGGTGCTACCGGCGTCGAGAGGCGACGGGATGGATCACCAGACGTCAGCAGAGGCCATAGTAAGTGCCGGTTCACCACGGCACCAAGGGCCGAACATGAAGAACCGCGAGTAGGCGATAACGTCTCGAGGATCGATCATGAAGACAGAAACCGACGCTAATACCGTCACTCACCCAGAGGGGCAGGAGCAGAACTCCACGCCCCGGCCGGTGAGCGTCGAGACGATCCCGGCGTCGCTATCGTGGACGAAAGCGGAGTCAGCCTCGCTCATGGAACGGGTCGTTGACCCGGTGAATATGGAGGGAGCTTACCGTAAGGTGGTTGCCAACAAAGGGGCACCGGGTGTCGATAGCATGACGGTGCACCAGTTAGCGGGCCACCTAAAGCAGTACTGGCCAACGCTGCGCGAGCGGCTATTGGCCGATGCGTATCACCCCAGCCCGATCCGAGCAACCACGATCCCTAAGCCCAAGGGTGGGACGCGGCAGCTCGGTATTCCCACGGTTACCGACCGCCTAATCCAGCAAGCGCTGTCCCAGGTACTGATGCCGATCTTCGACCCGGGCTTCTCCGAGTCGAGTTACGGCTACCGCCCCAAGCGGAGCGCCAAGCAGGCCGTCTCGGCCATGAAGGCCCACGTCACCGCCGGTCACCGCTGGGTGGTCGATCTTGACCTGGAAGCCTTCTTCGACCGAGTGAATCACGACCTGCTGATGGCACGGGTCGCGCGGCGCGTTGACGACAAGCGTGTACTGCGTCTGATCCGTCGCTATCTGGAGGCGGATATGTTCCAGCATGGCTTGCCCACGCCGAGGCGGCGGGGGACACCCCAAGGCGGGCCCCTCAGCCCGCTACTGGCGAACATCCTGCTGGACGACATGGACAAGGCGTTGGAACGCCGAGGCCACCGCTTCTGCCGCTACGCCGACGACCTGCAGGTATACGTCAGGAGTCAGCGAGCGGGTGAGCGCGTCATGGCCAGCCTGAGTGATTTTCTCGGGAGCTCACTCAAGCTCACGGTCAATCGCGCCAAGAGCGCAGTGGACCGCCCCTGGAACCGGGGGTACCTGGGCTACACGCTGACCCGGCACAAGCGGCCGAAGCTGACGCTGGCCAAGGCCAGCCTGCAGCACCTGATGCAGCGTGTCCGCGAGATCCTCAAGCGTGGCAGGGGGCGCAACATACGGCGCGTGATCGAAGAGTTGACCCCGGTCCTACGGGGCTGGGCCAGCTACTTCAGCCTCGTCGACGTGAAGCGCCCGTTGGAAGCGCTGGATCAATGGATGCGACGCCGACTACGTTGCGTGATCTGGCGGCAATGGAAGCGCCCACAAACCCGGCGCCGGAAACTCCGAGGCCTAGGTCTGGACGCGTACCGTGCCTGGAAGTCAGCGGGAAATGGTCGAGGCCCTTGGTGGAACGCCGGAGCGTCGCACATGAATCAGGCCCAGCCACGGAAGTGGTTCGACCGTCTGGGTCTGATCTCGGTGCTCGATACGGTAAGATGGCTTAGTCGTTCTTCATGAACCGCCGTGGTACGGAACCGTATGCCCGGTGGTGTGGGAGGGCGCCGGGGGTGACCCCGGCCCCTACCCGATCACGGCTGTTTTTGATCGCGGCGTCTATGCTGAATACAGTGAATAGACAATGGATCATTAAGGAGGCGTACACAATGCAACCGGTACTAGCCTTTGACGTATACGGCACGATAATTGATACCCAGGGGGTAACCGTTGAACTGGAACGCCGCCTGAGCGATGCCAGCAAGGCAGGCGAGTTTGCCAAACGCTGGCGGGAAAAGCAGCTGGAGTACAGCTTCCGCCATGGCCTGATGGGGGCTTATGTGTCCTTTACCGAGTGCACGCGTGAAGCGCTGGTATTCACCGATCGAGCGCTACAAACCGGCCTTTCCGATAATGACCACGACCACTTAATGGCCGTTTATGCGGAGCTGCCTGCGTTCCCAGATGTGGTGCCTGCGCTGGACCAACTGCGCGATGCGGGCATCCGCTGCGTGGCCTTTTCCAACGGCACGGAAGAAGCTGTTAGCCAACTGCTGACTCGCGCAGGTGTGAGGAGACATATGGATGTCGTGATCAGTGTCGATGAGGTTAAACGCTTCAAGCCCGACCCCGCCGTTTACGCTTACTTACGCACATGGCTAGAAACGCGCCCGGAAAACACCTGGCTGATCTCTAGCAACCCCTTTGATGTGATTGGCGCGGCCCACGCGGGCCTGCGTAGTGCCTGGGTACGCCGCCATTCGGACGCTCCCTTCGACCCCTGGGGCATTGAGCCGGATATGACGGTACCTGAATTAGAAACGCTGGCGGAACGGATGATGCGATAGGTTGGTATCTACCGCTATCGGCCCCATAATGGTGGGCAGAACCCTCCTTACATGGAACACAATATGTCGAAAAAAATCTACTGCATCGCTAGCTTCAAACCCAAGGCCGGTAAAGAGGAAGCCGTATTTAAAGCGCTGCAGACGTTAGAACCCAATACGCACCGCGAAGATGCCTGCTTGCACTACACGGTGACTCGCCAGATCGATAACCCGTTTGCCCAAGGCACTAGCTACCCGATTGTGTTCCATGAAATTTGGGCCAGTCGCGAAGAGTTTGAAGCCCACTGCCAGCGTAAAGAGATTCAAGACTTCTTCGCCAAGCACGTTGAGTCGCCCGAGGGCGATATCGAAGACGCCAATGTATGCGTTTATACCGATGAGCCGTGGAATTTCGACGCTCCCAAGGTGTAACCAGCCTTCAGCGTGTAGAATAGGCGAGCGAAAGAGAGCGACGACGGAGCCACCATGACCGAAAAGAAGATGAACGTTGAAAGCTTTAACCTGGATCACACCAAGGTAAAAGCGCCCTACGTACGTTTGGCCGATATTAAAGAGGGCCAGAACGGCGACCGTATCCACAAGTATGACCTGCGGATCTGCCAGCCCAACAAAGAGCACATGGAGATGCCCGCGCTGCACTCCCTGGAGCACTTGATGGCGGAAATGTCGCGCAATCATACCGATAAAGTCGTCGATATCAGCCCGATGGGCTGCCAGACCGGCTTCTATATCGCGCTGATTAACCACGATGATTACGACGATGTACTATCGATCATCGAGAAGACCCTCAACGACGTACTGACCGCCACCGAAGTACCCGCCTGCAACGAAATGCAGTGCGGCTGGGCCGCCAGCCACAGCCTGGAAGGCGCTCAGGAACTCGCCAAAGGCCTGTTGGCCAAGCGCAGTGAGTGGACGGAAGTGTTTGCGTAAGCAGCCTTGAGTCGATTCAGAACGCAAAACGCCCCCGTCTGGGGGCGTTTTAGTGTGAGCTTGAAAAACTGAAGGCACCTAACGCTGTGTTGACTAAAAAGGTGCTGAAACTGCCTTGAGAATGCTGTGTTGTCCAAGTTGCTCTGGCAGCACACGTGCTGAGTACTCGCCCTCTATTTCTTGGCAAATCTCTCGGTATGCTTGCAATTTAGGGCCTTTTTGTACCTTCGGTGCCTGACTAATAAACACCATATCGTCAGGGTTATGGCCAGAAATTTTAAGGCGGCGTAAATGCGCTAGCCACTTATCACCCTTCTCAATAATTTTGCTGGCGTCATCCAAATCAAAACTGATGGGTTTGATGGCCTGTCGTATGTGTGCGCCTTCTTGCCAGACGAACGGCAACTTTACGCGCACGATATCGTTTCCCAGCGTTTGCTCTGTGTAACGACGGTTCAGCGATTTTAGCCATTGCGTGACATCTTTGGTGAGCTGCTCTTCTGGTGATGCTACGTGCTTAAAATCATGATGAACATAGCGGTTGAATAGCTCATCCAGCGCTGCTTGCGGGTCTTTAGCGGCTAGCGTGCCTGGCCTGCTAAAGCGAAACATGGCTTCACGAGGCTCTATTAAATCTTTGAAAATGCGCAGCTGCACCTCAGGTTGGCCTTGGTGCTGGTTGGCTAGATCAACCGTCCTCTTGAGCTCTGTGACGAAATGTTGGCGTGCCTGAGTAAACACTTTTGCTGGCAGTTTATCGAAAAATTGTGTGATGCGTTTGCGAGCAACGGTTTCAACGCGTTGAAGGAACACGCCGTTATTGCAGAGCATGATGATTCCCAGGTTCGCGAACTCACCCGTATCCAGGTAGGGCTGAAAGCGCAGCACTGCATAATTACAAATAATGGCGCTCATATCAGGCTCCAGAAGGAAGGATCGCGTAACCGTGCTAATAGATTGAAGCGCTCTGCCAGTGAGGGGTGTATCTCTGAGGTGTCATCGTCTATATCGTGATAGAGCCACTCCAGAGGAATCGAATCGATGATCATATCCCAATCGTTCAGGGCCGCGTCAAGCACCGCCTCGTGGCGTGCGCGTACTTCCAGGTCCGCAAAACATGCACGTTGATGGCTAAATACATGATTTTCAAAATCGCCGTTACCGTTGATAGGGTCGAAAGCTAGATTATGATCAATCACTACCAAACCGTTCACTGAGCTCCATAGCAGGTTGACGTTGCCTCCTTGAGCGCTCAGGCGACGATCCTCATTGTTAACCCACATATCGAATAGCAAAAGCCGCTGCTGAATCACTTCATCGACTTCTGAGATTTGTGAAAAAAGCAGATCCTGGCTATGCGCAGCGACCTTAGATGCAAACGCTAGCCCACCTTTCAGATCGGAAGCACGAGGCTCCATGGAAAAATCTAGCATGCCTGCTGGAAAGCGCATCAGAGCGTACTCAGCGATAGGTAATTCACACCGCCGTGCCAATTCAGCGCAAATGAGCTCAGATACCAATGATGGTTGGCCAACGCCATTGATGCCTTTTACAACGTACTGCTCATCCATAACATCACGCACAATAAATGGCTTGGTGCGCCCTTGAGTTGATTGGCGCAAAATTTCCTTGGCTTCTACTATGCGGGGCTTTGCCATCATCTACCTCACCAGCCGCCAGTGGTCGTCATCTTGCTGGGCTTGGCCGAGGGCGGCGAGGGCGGAGAGTACCTCGTTGACGCCTTTTAGCGGTTTGCGTTTGAACTGGGCGGCTAGGCTTTCCGCGCTGTGGGGGCTTTGGGCGAGCATGTCCCGCAGCAGCGTGACCTGGGTGGCGAGGTCTTTGGGCCAGGTGGCTTTTGTTTTGTCGGCGGCTGGGGCGCTGGCCTCAGCCGTGGTGCTTTGCAGCTCGGTTTGGGCGGGGGCGGCTTCTTCCGGCGCTTGGTAATCCGGGCGTAGCCAGCGTACTTTGCCTTGCGCTTCTTCCGCGGCGCGCTGTTTGTTGAGCGCCACTAGGCGCATCAGCAGCTCTTCTTCGGCTTCTGCCTGGGCGGCGGGTTTATCCGGCAGGGGCGTGGTGGCACCGGGTAGGCCCACGAGTGCTTTTGCCAGGTCATCCCAGCCGTAGGCGTTAAATACCGCGCGGTCTAAGGCATCGTGGTCGGCAAGCAGGGTGCTGACCAAGCCTTGCTGGTTGATGGTTTGCTCTCTGGCGTTGAGCTCTTCGCCTGCGCGCAGCTTTTCCATCACGTTGTACATGCCGGTGAGCGTGAGCGTTGGGTGCTCGGCCTGCTGACGCTTGCGATGGGAGTCGATCTGTTCGGCCAGTTGGCCGATCTTCGCCGCCTGCTTGTCGGTAAGCTCAGGGAAGGGGAAAGTCTCGAAGCAGCGGGTCTTGTTGTAGCGCGGCCTATCTTCAAGTGTGCCACCAACCGATAACGCCCAGTGAATATGTAAACGGCTTGATAAAGCACCCAACCAAGCAGGGTTATCAACGGCAATATTCACCAACATATTGTCTGGCAAAATATCGGCATCTAAGAAAGTAAACAGACGATGTTTCGTAGTTTCGACCGTGGCGATATAGCGGGGAAGGTCGGCAAGTTGATTACGTAATTTCGGGTTGGTCTCTCCAAAGAGCCACCAGTTGCGCTTTCGTGACTCACGCTTATTGTTGTCCCGCTCAGGCTTAACCCGTTCAAGTAACCACTGATAAGCCGCTGGGTATTGTGATTTTGCTTCATCGGCAGTTAGCCCGAAGAAGTCAATGACCATTACATCCCGAGAACTTTGGGTTAGGTCTCGTCCATTTCGGTAATGCCTAATATGTTGCTCTAAGCCTTGAGTAGCGCCAAGCCCAAGATGCCTAGCTTCTTCCTGCGAAACAATGAACCCTTTACCGAATAATGATACGCCTCGGTTACTAAGTTCGCTGTTAGATTGTAATGGCTGTGCATTTGCCACATCTGCCCCAATACTTAAATCGGCAAACACCTTACCTTCGCGGCGGCTAAGCGCTACGCCGCGGGCTTCGCGGTTTTCTTCGCTGCTTTCGCTGGTGACTTGCTGCAACAGCCCCGGCGCTTCGCCTGCGCGGCCCACGGTCATGGCGATGCGTACGGCGGCACCGTCGTTGCCATCGACCCAGGGGTGGTCGGGAATCGCAAAGGTGAGCGAGAGTGGCTTTTTGGCATCGCTTAGGTGCGGCTCCAGCACGCGGCGGTTAAAGGTTTGGCGCAGGCTGTTGGTGGTAATAAAGCCAAACTGCTGGGCGTGGCCGTTGCGTACAGCGTCGGCGGCGATATGCCACCAGTACATCACAAAATCCGCCGATTCCGGCACCGTGCCTTTAAATACCTGGCGCACGGCGTCTACATAGCCATCGCCGAGGGCGCGGCGCATGGTAGAGGCCCCAATAAACGGCGGGTTGCCGACAATGTAATCCGCTTCCGGCCACTCGGTGCGCTTGGGGTTGTGGTAGCGGTACACCGTGGTGCGGGCGGTTTCATCGGGGATCAGCTCGCCGGTGGCGGGGCTTTTCTTCATGCTGATGCCGTCCCAGATGGTGACTTCTTTGCCTGCGTCATCCAGCAGCGGCTCGCGGCGTTCAAATTCTATCAGCGCATCGCGGTTTTCGATGTTGTGGAAGTCTTTGAGAATTGGCTCGGGCAGGTCGAGCTTGCCGTTAATGCGGTAGTGCCACTGCAGGTAACCAATCCACAGCACAATTTCGGCAATGGCGGCGGCGCGGGGGTTAATTTCCATGCCGAGGAACTGCTGGGGCGAGACGGTAAAGCCTTCGGCTTCCAAGGAGTCTTGCCCGCCGCTGAGGTCGGCAATCAGGTTTAACACCTCACCTTCCAGGCGCTTCATGTGCTCAAGCGCGACATACAGGAAGTTGGCGCTGCCGCAGGCGGGGTCCAGCACGCGTACTTGGCAGAGCTTGTGGTGAAAGGCGCGCAGGCTCTCTAGCGCTTTATCGGTTTTGCCTTTCTGGTTGTGGGTTTCCGCGACCACCTGGGCGGTGGCCCACTCCCGGCGTAGCGGTTCAATCAGCGTGGGCATCACCAGCCGCTCGACGTAAGCGCGGGGCGTGTAGTGGGCACCTAGTTTGTGGCGTTCGCGGGGGTCTAGGGCGCGCTCCAGCAGCGTGCCGAAAATGGCCGGTTCCACAAAGCGCCAGTCGGCTTTGGCGGCATCAATCAATAACTGAATTTGTTCGGGGGTGAGCGGGATGGGGTCGATGCCTTTGAACAGGCCGCCGTTAAAGCGCATTACCTTGGCCGTGAGCACGCCGCTAAAACCGCCGCTGTTCATGCTTTCCCATAACGAGCCAATGGCGTCGGCAAAGTGCTCGGGGGTCTCTTTCATGCGGGTGAGGAAGTCGGTAAAGCTGTTTTTAGGCAGTAGCTCTACGTCTTCACTGAACATGGTGAACAGGCAGCGCTTCAAAAAGTGCGCCACGCGGTCCACTTCGTAACCATCGGCTTCCAGCGCTTTGGCAAGCTGGGCTAGCGTTGCGCTGACTTCACGGGTCACGCGGGCAGCGTATTGGCTCGGGTCTAGGGTGTCGGGCGCTTCCCACAAGGCTTTTAGGCGTTGTTGAACCTCAGGTTGGCGCAGGTCTTCCAGCTTGATGCGGTAGTTGCGCGGGTCGGGGAAGGGGATGTAGTTGCCCCCAGAGCGCGAAAATTCCGAATACAGCGCCAGGGTGCGGCCCACATCCGTTACCACAATAAACGGCGGGCGGCCTTCGTTGGCGGGCAGGGCGCGCACGTACTGGTCGGCTTGGTTGAAGGCCGATTCCATCGCTTTATCCCAGCCTTTGGTTTCTAGCCCTTTGCCGGTTTGCTTGGCTTCCAGTACAAAGGCGCCGCGCTTGTAGAGGTCGATAAAACCGCGGTTCTCGCTTCCGTCGGGGTTTTGAATATCTACCCGGCGCTCAAAGGTGTAGGCGTTTTCACTGTTATCTTTGCTGGCGGGGTCGGGCGTGGGTAGCGCAAGCAGTGCGCATAGCTCTGAAAGGAATAGCTGATAGTTGGCCTTTTCGGTGCCGGTAGTGCCCTTCCAGCGGGCAATAAACGTCTCAACGGCTTCAGGCGTAGCAACAGCAGCGGGCGCGTCAAACATCAGCAAGCATCCTTTCAGGCAGCAGTATTTAACAAGGTTATTTAACTAGATTAAGAGAGGTTAGATGTTAGCATGGGTATCTAAGTGAAAAAGCCCTTTTGTTGAACCGCCACTTGCTTCTGGCGGTCAGTGCCCCTATAACGCATTTATCATCAACTACATGAGCCTTCCATGTTCCTCCTCATCACGATTGCCACCTTTTCAATCGCGTTCTCCTTTCTGTGTTCTATTCTTGAGGCAGCGCTGCTGTCGATTACGCCGAGCTATATTGCCAAGCAAAAAGAAGACAATCCCAAACTTCACACCGCGCTGACCAAACTGAAAACCAATATCGATCGGCCGCTTGCTGCGATTCTGACGCTCAATACGATTGCCCATACGGTCGGGGCAACGGCGGTGGGCGCTCAGGCAGCGGTCGTGTTTGGTGAGTCATCTATTGCGATTGTCTCTGCCGTGATGACCATGCTGATTCTGATTCTGTCAGAGATCATCCCCAAGACGATCGGTGCTACCTACTGGCGTGGCCTAGCGCCGCTGTTGCCGAAGTTGCTCAACCCGATGATTATGGGTCTGCTGCCGTTTATTTGGATGTCGGAGCAGATTACCCGCCGCTTAGGTAAGTCAGAGCATGACGTGGATCTGCGCGATGAGATCAAAGTGCTGGCGCGGGTTGGCCTGGAACAGCAAGTGTTGGACGCCGATGAGTCGCGCACCATCATCAACATGCTCAACCTGCACGAAATTGCGGTGAGTAAGGCCATGACGCCTCGCACCGTGTGTGAGACCGTGCCACCGAACATGTCCGTTAGCGAATTTGACGAGCAGTACGGTACAGCGCCGTTTACTCGCTTCCCGGTGATGGATAACGGCGAACAGGCATTTGGCTACGTACACAAGGCGGATATGTACCATGCCGACGATACCAAAACGATGCGTGAGCTGATGCACCCCATTGGTAGCGTCGACGTCTCCAATAATGTGGAGCAGGTATTTACCTCTATGTTGAAAGATCACCTGCACATGCGGGTGGTTTACGATGAGCACGGCACTTTTGTAGGGCTGATCACGCTGGAAGATATTATTGAGACCATTCTCGGCCAAGATATCGTCGATGAAACTGACAGCGTGGCGAACCTGCGCCACTATGCGAAACAGCGTTGGGTCAAACGTATTAAACGCGAAGATAAGAATGTGAAACCAGCAGAGTGAACGCTGCCATAACCTCATTGTCTTAGTGTGAAACGTTCTATAGTGAAGGCGTTGAAAGTCATATAAGGTATGAGAGCCACATCACTTTAACGAGGAGCAACGATGTCATTACGTATCAATGCAGTCGTACCTGACTTTGAAGCAGAAACCAGCCAAGGGCCGATTCGTTTTCACGATTGGATCGGCGATAGCTGGGCGATTCTCTTCTCGCACCCCAAAGACTTCACACCGGTGTGCACCACTGAGTTGGGCGCAGTAGCGAAACTGAGTGCCGAATGGGAAAAGCGCGGCACTAAGGTAATTGGTGTTTCTGTTGACGGCGTGGAAGACCACAATCGCTGGGCAGGCGATATCGAAACCGCGAGCGGCAGTAGCGTGGGTTTCCCCCTCATTGCTGATGAAGACCTCAAAGTCTCCAAGCTGTTCGATATGCTGCCGGAAGATGCCTACCTGCCCGATGGCCGCACGCCAGCGGACAGCGCCACCGTGCGTTCGGTCTTCATCATCGGCCCGGATAAGCAGCTAAAGCTCTCCATGACCTACCCGATGACCGTAGGCCGTAACTTTGCTGAAATTTTGCGTGCGCTGGATGCGCTGCAAACTACGGCAAAGCATGGCATTGCCACCCCGGCGGATTGGACAGTCGGCCAGGATGTCATCATCCCGCCCAGCGTCTCAGACGAGGACGCCAAGCAGAAATTTGGTGAGTTTGACACCGTGCTGCCCTACCTGCGCAAGACCAAGCTGCGTTAATCGCGCGCAAGCAGTCGATCGGAAGCCCCGCCAGTGCCACTGTCGGGGCTTTTTTTATGCTAGGCGGGTTCTTCTAGTGGCTGCCAGCGCCCCTGTTTTTTCTGGTGGCGTAACTGATCTAGAATCTTGAATTTCAAGATGCCAAATACCCAGGTTTCAAACTCTGAGCGGCCTTCAAACGTCGTGCTTTTTTCAAAGGCGGTCAGTAAAGTTTCTTGAACGGCATCTTCGGCGGCGGCTGAGTCCCTTAGCTGTAAGCGCGCAAAGGCAAGTAGGCGAGGGCGCATGTAGCTGAAATGCGTGGCGGCCAGTGAAGCGGTGATGGTCACAGTGTCCCCTTGTCGTTGCTGGTTCCTTCTCATCGCACATCGAGTTTACGATATTCATGGAAAATACGCTGTTATTAGGATTTTTAGGCAGTTTGGTGGCTGGGCTATTGACCGCCGTGGGGGCGTTGCCCGTGCTGCTGGGCAAAACGCCAAGTCGGGGGTTTCGTGATTTAGCGCTGGGCTTTGCGGCCGGGGTGATGCTGGCGGCTTCGTTTTTCTCACTAATTATTCCGGCGCTAGATGCCGCAGAGATCTACTATTCGGGCGGGCCAATTCCGGCGGCACTGGTGTGCACCGCTATTTTGTTGGGTATGGCGGCGATTGCACTGCTCAACGAGCGCTTACCCCACGAGCACTTTCAGCAAGGAAGGGAAGGGCCTGAAGCCGCATCGCTGCGCCGGGTATGGCTGTTTGTGTTTGCTATTGCAATTCACAACCTGCCGGAAGGCTTGGCGGTCGGCGTTGGCTTTGGTGCCAATGGCTTAGAGGGCGGAATGCCGCTGGCAATTGGGATTGGCTTGCAGAATATGCCGGAAGGGTTAGCGGTAGCCGTGGCGCTGATGGGGGAAGGCTACTCCAAGTGGCGCTCCTGGTCGATTGCGGCGCTGACCGGGCTCATTGAGCCGATTGGCGGGCTGTTTGGCGCCAGCGTCGTCACCGTTTCTCAAGTGCTGTTGCCCTGGGGCCTGGCATTTGCCGCAGGTGCCATGCTCTACGTGATTAGCCACGAAATCATTCCCGAAACCCATCGCTGCGGCCACCAGAAGAAAGCGACGTTTGGCCTGGCGATGGGCTTGGTGATCATGCTGTTTCTCGATGTATGGCTGGGCTAGGCTCAGCCTTTTAGGTGCTCCACCAGCGCCTGGGCGAAGGTATCGGTGGTGCCGGTGCCACCCATGTCGGGTGTGACCATATCGCGGCGTTTTTCCAGCACGGCGCGAATCCCTTGGCGAATTGCGTCACCCTTGGCGGTCATGCCGAGGTGGTCGAGCATCTGGGCGGCGGCAAGCAGCAGGGCGCAGGGATTGGCGATTTTCTTGCCTGCAATGTCGGGTGCCGAGCCGTGTACCGCTTCGAAAATCGCCGCTTTTTCACCGATGTTCGCCCCTGGGGCTAAGCCCAAACCGCCCACGAGGCCCGCGCACAGGTCGGAGAGGATATCGCCGAACAGGTTAGTGGTGACGACCACATCGAATTGGTGAGGGTTCATAACCAGCTGCATACAGGCGTTATCCACGATCATCTCTTGGAATTCGATCTCGGGATACTCGCTGGCCACTTCACGGGCAACGTCTAAAAACAGGCCGGAGCTGGTCTTGATGATGTTGGCTTTGTGAACGGCGGTGACCTTCTTGCGACCATTCTGTTTGGCTAGCTCAAAGGCGTAACGCACGATGCGCTCGGAGCCTTTGCGGGTCACTTTGATCACCGAGATGCCGGTATTGCCGTCGTCGAGCATCTCTTGGCCATCGGAGAGGTAAGCCCCTTCGGTGTTTTCCCGCACGGTGATCATGTCGATATCATCGTAGCGGGAGCGGGTGCCCGGAAAGCTGATGGCGGGGCGCACGTTGGCATAGAGGTCAAAATGGCGGCGTAACTGCACGTTGATGGATGAAAAGCCCTTACCAATCGGCGTGGTGAGCGGGCCTTTCAGGGCAATGCCGTGCTTTTCAATGGCATCCAACGAGGCTTGTGGAATCAGCGTGCCGTGCTTTTCAAGCGCTACCAGACCTGCGTCGATAAACTCGTAGTTCAGCCCGCACTCAAGGGCGTCTAACACTTGCAGGGTGGCGTCCATTATCTCAGGGCCGATGCCATCGCCTTTAATCACTGCGACTGTCTGGCTCATGTGCGGTTCCTCTCGTTGGTAGGGTAGAAAGTGGCGAGGAAAGGGCGGTGGGGCCGCCGTTTGAGTGCCATGGTAAGCCAAGCTTAGAGGGAAGGTCATCGTCTAAACGTCTAGGGTGGCGGGTGCGAATTGGCCTGTTTGCTGGTAGAATGCCGCGCTCAGACGACCAAGGCACTTGGGATCAAGATACTTAGGATCAAGTCACTTAGCGGCCACCCCTTCGTCTGAAAAACGATAATAGAACAGCAAGGTTTATTTGTAATGAACAATGCAATGGCAGCGATTGCTCTGCCCACCCCAGGGCTGATGACTCCGCCCTAGGTTTCCCCTCCTTTATTTAGCGCCATAACGCTCTTCGCGTTATATCGGTGCTATGGCACCCCGTTGCCGCTATTTGGCTATCGGCGCGTTTGCGTCTTCGATTGGTAGCATTCATCCGACAATCTATTACTAACGTGCGCTCTTGTGCTGCCTTTGTGTGCGGCTGCGGCGCGCAATGTCTTTAACCCCCTAACCATTGGACTCCCTGAATGGCACTTTTCAGTAAGCATGAGTGGTTCTCTAACATTAAGGGCGACACGCTCTCAGGTATTGTCGTCGCGCTGGCGCTAATTCCTGAAGCGATCGCCTTTTCAATTATCGCGGGCGTGGACCCGAAAGTGGGGCTTTACGCCTCGTTCTGTATCGCGGTGATTATCGCCTTTACCGGTGGCCGCCCAGGTATGATCTCTGCGGCCACAGGGGCGATGGCGCTGCTGATGGTGACACTGGTGAAAGAGCATGGCCTGGAGTACTTGCTGGCCGCCACGTTGCTGACCGGCGTGCTGCAAATTATCGCGGGCTACCTGCGGCTGGCGGAGCTGATGCGCTTTGTCTCCCGCTCGGTAGTCACCGGGTTTGTGAATGCGCTGGCGATCCTGATTTTTATGGCGCAACTGCCGGAGCTCACTAACGTGACGTGGCATGTGTATGCCATGACACTGGCCGGCCTGGGAATTATCTACCTGTTCCCTTATTTGCCGAAGATTGGCAAGTCGGTTCCTTCTCCGCTGGTGTGCATCGTGGTGCTGACCGTGGTGTATATGGTGAGCGGTATGGATATTCGCACCGTGGGAGATATGGGCGAGCTGCCGGATACGCTGCCGGTTTTCCTATGGCCGAACGTGCCGTTAAATCTTGAAACCCTGACGATTATTTTTCCCTACGCCGTGATGCTGGCAGTGGTGGGCCTGCTTGAGTCGATGATGACCGCCACGATTGTGGATGATCTTACTGATACACCCAGCGATAAAAACCGCGAGTGTAAAGGCCAAGGGGTGGCTAATATTGGCGCTGGTTTAATGGGCGGTATGGCTGGTTGCGCGATGATTGGCCAGTCGGTGATCAACATTAAATCGGGTGGCCGGACGCGTTTATCGACGCTGATTGCGGGCGTGGTGCTGCTGCTGATGGTGGTGTTCTTGTCAGACTGGGTATCGCAAATTCCCATGGCGGCGCTGGTCGCGGTGATGATTATGGTCTCGATTGGTACCTTTAGCTGGGAGTCCATTCGCGATCTGAAAAAGCATCCGATGAGCACCAATATCGTCATGCTGGCGACTGTCGCGGTGACCGTCGGTACCCATAACTTAGCGATGGGGGTTTTTGTCGGCGTGCTGCTGGCGGCGCTGTTCTTCGCCAATAAAGTTAGCAACATCATGTACGTCGGCTCAAAAGAAATAGAGGCCGGTAAAGAGCGCGAATACCAAGTGGTTGGACAGGTGTTTTTTGCCTCGTCTGAGCGCTTTATGGCCGCGTTTGATTTCAAAGAGAGCATCGATAAGGTGATCATTAACCTATCGAAGGCGCACTTCTGGGATGTGACCGCCGTTCAGGCGCTTGACCGCGTGGTGATTAAATTCCGCCGCGAAGGCACCGAGGTTGAACTGGTAGGCCTAAACGAAGCAAGCGCCACCGTGGTGGACCGCTACGCCGTTCATAACGACCCGGAAGCCGTTGAAAAACTGATGGGCGGCCACTAAGCCAGGCAAGGAGAACAGCATGACTGAACACGTACTCGCCGCCATTGACGGCTCCCAATTTGCCGAAGGCGTTTGCGACTATGCCGCCTGGGCAAGCCTGGCCCTGGGTGCACCGCTAAGCTTTGTGCACGTTGTAGATAATCACTCTTGGGCACCCGAAGAGCAAAACTTATCCGGCAGCCTGCGCTTCGGTGCCCGCGAAAAGCTGATGGAAGAACTCTCAGCGCTTGATGAGCAGCGTGCCAGGGTAAATCGTGAGCAAGGCAAGCTGATGCTCGAAGCGGCCAAGGCCAGGGCGGTGGAAGATGGGGTAAGTAGCCCCACGACCCGCCAGTTAAACGGCACGCTAGTGGAAACACTGGTAGAGCTGGAAAAAGACGTGCGCCTGCTAGTGGTAGGCAAGCGCGGCGAAACCGCCCACCAGGCAAGTGGGCACCTGGGCGCTAACCTAGAGCGGGTGGTGCGGGAAATGCACCGCCCGATTTTGATGGTGCCGAAAGCCTTTCAGCGGCCGGAAAAGGTGCTGATTGCCTTTGATGGCAGCCAAACCGCCCGCAAAGGGGTGGAGATGCTGGCCCGCTCGCCGCTATTTGCGGGGGCAACCTGCCATGTACTGATTGTAGGAGCAGAAACAGCCGAGCACCGCAGTGAGCTGGCGTGGGCGCTAAACACTTTGCGTGAAGCAGGGCATCATGCAGAAGGCGCGATTCGCGCGGGTGAAGTGGATGACGCTTTGCAAGCTTACGAGCAGGAAAGCGGTATTGATCTACTGGTGATGGGAGCCTACGGGCACTCGCGCATTCGTCATTTGCTAGTAGGCAGTACCACCACGGCCATGCTGCGAAGCAGCCGGATACCTGTGTTAATACTGCGTTAACCGCTTATCAACATCGCTTAAGCCGGGCTGCTCGTAAGAGCAGCCCGGCTTTTTTGTGGGAGGTTGTTGATGCTGCAGTGCAATACTGTGCTATTCGATACTATGCTGTTAGGCAGGTTGTTACCTATCCACTCTCTGGAATAGCGAGGAGCCTGCCGTGCCAACGTTGGAAAAATCGCCTATTGGCTTTGATGCAACCTCACCCTCTCACCGTTTTATTGCCGAGCTATTGCGCGAGGCTGACATTCAACTGGATGGGAGCCGCCCTTGGGATATACAGCTGTACGCACCCGGCGTTATCGATAGTGCTCTTTCGCGAGGTAATCTGGGACTTGGCGAAAGCTACATGCGAGGGGAGTGGGATGCCATACGGCTAGATGAGCTGTTTTACCGCATCATGCGTGCCCAGCTTGGCCAACGCATTAAGCCCACCCAGCTGATTTACCACTCGCTACGTTCACGCCTGCTCAACCGCCAAACAGCGAAGCGGGCGTGGGAAGTAGGGGAGAAGCACTACAATCTCGGCAACGACTTTTATGCCGCGATGCTCGACCAGCGGATGACCTACACCTGTGGCTACTGGAAACATGCCCAAACGCTGGATGAAGCCCAGGAAGCCAAGCTTGATCTTATTTGTCGTAAGCTCCAGCTAAAACCAGGGATGCGTGTTCTGGATATCGGCTGCGGCTGGGGCAGTTTTATGGGCTACGCTGCCGAGCATTATGGGGTGGAGTGTGTGGGCCTGACCATTTCTAAGGAGCAGGCTGAATTTGGGCAGCGGCTGCTAAGAAAAGGCTTACCGGTAGAGTTTCGCCTGCAGGATTATCGTGATGAAAGCGAGACGTTTGACCGCGTAGTGAGTATCGGTATGTTTGAGCACGTAGGTCATAAAAATTATCGCGAGTATATGAGTGTTGTTCACCGCTGCTTAAAAGATGATGGACTATTTTTGCTGCATACCATTGGTAAAAACTTAAGCAATACCGTGACCGACCCTTGGATTGATAAGTATATTTTCCCCAATGGTGAGCTGCCTACCTTAGGGCAAATCACAGACGCCGCCGAAGCACTGTTTGTTATTGAAGATCTACATAACTTCGGGGCTGACTATGATCGCACCTTAATGGCTTGGCACCATAACTTCGAAACCCACTGGCCGCGATTTAAAGAGCAGTATGGCGAGCGCTTTTACCGCATGTGGCGCTATTACCTGCTGGTGTGTGCAGGGGCTTTTCGCGCCCGGCAAATTCAGCTCTGGCAACTAGTGATGAGCAAGCAAGGGATACTTGGTGGATACTCCCGTGTTAGCTAACCACTCGCCCCGGCAGCAGTTTGTGGCAGCCAGAGGATCAAGGAGAGATAAACCTAGGGCTGCTGCTGTTCGAGCGACCCGCGTATCAAAAGGTTAGGCCGCTGGTGGGTGTGAAAAGGCCAAACGCTCGCCCATCCAGGCGGAGAATACACAGAGGGGCAGGCTGCCTATGCCGTACAGCAGCGCCAGCCCCATACTGCCCTGCTGTGCCAAGTGCAGCGTTTCCAGGCTGAAGAGCGAAAAGGTAGTGAAGCCGCCGCAAAACCCTGCCACTAACAGCGGCTGCCAGTGCGCCAGTTTGCCATGTGGCGCGCGAGACGCTGTCGCGGCTAACCAGCCGATGAGGCAGGAGCCCAGCACGTTTACCAATAGCGTTCCCCAGGGAAAGTGGGTACCCAGCATGACCATTGAAGCCAGCGAAACGCTATAGCGAAGAACGCTTCCCATAGCGCTGCCAAGGCCGACGGCTAGATAGGCGTTGATACTCATCAAGGACTCCTTGCTAACCCTGGGCCAACCACCAGCCTAGCGCTGTCATGGCGATGCCTAATAGTAACGTAGCGACCATATTGAGCGCGGCGCGAATTGCCTGGCCGCGCTGCCACAGCTCAAGGGTCTGCAAGCTAAACGACGACACCGTGGTATAGCCGCCTAACAGGCCCGCTACCGCAAATAGCCAAAGCGACTGCGTATTAGCCACGCCGTAAACGCCTAGTAGCCAACCTGCTAATAGCGCTCCGCTAGCATTGACGCAGAGTGTTCCCCAGGGGAAGGCTTTACCCAGCGCATGAGCCATCGCGTTGGAAATGGCAAAGCGCCCGATACCCCCCAGTGCGCCGCCCAGTGCCACGAGTAATACGCTGGTGATGCCATGTCCCATGCTGCTCCTCGCCCTATGATGAATCTATTGATAGGCGGCTAATTGTAGCATCTGTATCCATCAAGGGCGGAGCGCCTAAAAACGTGCCGCTGACGGTGTTGCTGTCCAACGTCTTCGTGTACAACAGAGTCAGAATAACGACAACGTTTGGTGCACCCTCTTCAAGGAGAAGCCAGTATGTCTGATTACGTGTTAGCAGCCATTGATGGGTCCCACTATGCAGAAAGTGTGTGTGACTATGCGGTTTGGGCAGCCACGGCGCTTTCGGCACCGCTGCGTTTTCTTCACACCGTTGATAACCACACGCAGGTGGCGGAGCCCGACTTAACCGGCCATCTAGGCCTGGGCACGCGGGAACATCTTCTGGAGCAGCTCTCGGATATTGAAGAGCAGCGCGGCAAGCTTGCTCGCCAGCAGGGGCGCTTGATATTGGATGCCGCAAAAGCGCGGGTAGAAGCGGCTGGGTTTGCAGAGCCGCCCTGTATGCAGCGCAATGGCACCCTGGTGGATACCTTGGCCGAGCATGAAAAAGAGATCCGCTTGCTAGTGCTAGGAAAGCGAGGGGAAACGGCCCACCAAGCCAGCGGCCACTTGGGCTCTAACCTTGAGCGCGTGGTACGTGAGCTTCACCGTCCCATCTTGATGGTGCCGAAGGCGTTTACGCTGCCCAAACGCGTGCTGATGGCCTTCGATGGCAGCAAAACAGCGCGAAAAGGCGTTGAAATGCTGGCGAAAAGCCCCTTGTTTGATGACGCATCGTGCCATGTGGTGATTGTGGGCGCAGAGACTGCAGAGAATCACTCGCAGCTGCAGTGGGCTATGGATACCCTCCAGGCCGCAGGCCACCAAACCGAAGGCGCTATTCGCGCCGGTGAGGTGGAAGAGACGCTGCGCGCTTATAAGCAAGAAAAGGACATTGACCTGCTCGTGATGGGGGCTTACGGCCACTCGCGCATTCGCCATCTGCTGGTGGGCAGCACCACCACGGCAATGCTGCGTAACGCGCATTTACCGGTGTTGATACTGCGCTGAATAGCGGTTGACGCTAAACCCTGGCCGCCGCTACCCCTTAGCGGCGGCCAGGCGGCTTACGCGAGGCTGGTGGCGGCCTCTGGCTGAGTGGTGCGGGTTGCTTGCGCTGCGTTAATCCCCGATAGCACCGCTTTAAGCGAGGCGCTGACCGTGTCGCTATCTTCCGCCACGGCACAGATGCGCTGCCCATCAATATTAAGCTGCACGAAGGCAATGGCGTTGGCCTCGCTGTCGCCGCCTAGCGAGTGCTCGCTGTAATCGAGAATGGCCACATGGGTGCCGGTATGTTTCTTCCAGGCGTCGGTGAATGATGACATCGCGCCATTTCCCGTGCCGGATAAGCGCAGCGTTTCGGCACCCTGCCACAGCGTCACATCGATACCTTCCTGCTGCCCCTTCGAGAGCCGGTAGTCGGCCAGCGCTAGGGGGGCGTCATGGGAGAAGTTATCGAACATCACTTGGCGAATCATCTCGCTAGAGAGCTCGCTGTTACGTCGCTCGCTCTCTTTCTGTACGTAGGGGGCCAGCGCTAGCATCATCCAGCGGGGCAGGTTAATGCCGTAGTCGCGCTCTAGCAGGAAGGCCATGCCGCCCTTGCCCGACTGGCTGTTGACCCGAATAACGGCTTGGTAGTCCCGCCCAATATCATGAGGGTCGATCGGCAGGTAGGCCACTTGCCATGGCTCGTCGGGCTTCTGGTGTTTGAGCGATTTGCGAATCGCATCCTGGTGGCTGCCTGAGAAGGCGGTGTAGACCATTTCGCCTACCCAGGGGTGGCGGGGGTGCATCGTAATGCCGGTACATTCGTGAACCACTTGAATGATCTCGTCTGGATTGGAAAGATCCAGCTCGGGGTCAATCCCCTGGCTGTAGAGGTTCATCGCCAGCGTGACAATATCCATATTGCCGGTGCGTTCGCCGTTACCCAGCAAGGTGCCCTCTACCCGGTCAGCACCCGCTAACAGTGCAAGCTCAGCCGAGGCCACGGCACCGCCACGATCATTGTGGGTGTGAACGGAAATAATCACGCTGTCGCGGCGGCTAATGTGCTGGCAGAAGTACTCGATTTGGTCGGCGTAATGATGCGGGCCAGCCACTTCTACCGTGGTGGGCAGGTTAAGAATGCACTTGTTGTCTGGGGTGGGCTGCCATACTTCCATCACCGCTTCGCAGATCGCCAGCGAGAAGTCGATTTCCGTGCTGGAGAAGCTCTCCGGCGAGTACTGGAAGCGCCAATCAACGTCTGGGTATTGCGCGGCATAGGTTTTTACCCAGGTCGCCCCTTGCACGGCGATATCGGTAATACCATCGCGGTCCATCTCGAATACTCGCTCCCGCTGGATGGTCGAGGTGGAGTTGTACAGGTGGATAATGGCGCGTTTGGCGCCCACCAGCGAAGCAAACGTTTTTTCGATCAGGTGTTCGCGGCACTGTACCAGCACGGCGATGGTGACGTCCTCAGGGATTTGGTCCTCTTCGATCAACCAGCGCACGAAGTCGTAATCCGGCTGGCTGGCGGAGGGAAAGCCCACCATGACTTCCTTAATGCCCACTTTAATAATCTGGTGCCAAAAGCGCTGCTTCTGCTCAACTGTCATGGGCTCCAGTAGGGCTTGGTTACCATCGCGTAGGTCTTCGCTTACCCAGATAGGAGCGTGGGTAAGCTCCCGGTCGGGCCACTGGCGGTTAAAGGCGGGCACCCGCGGAGCAGGGCGATATTTGCGATGATCAAAAGCAGCCATGGTAAGTTTCCTGAAAACGTTGAGTTGTTTGGGGCGGCCGCTTGTGGCGTCAGCCGCTTTTAAGACGATCCTGCTTGTGACAGTCACACCAGTTTACTCAACTTGCCTTGAAAGGTTATTGCGAAAAAATGGCATTATTGAGAGTAAGTGGCAGAATGTATCAATATATGCTTTTTTATTGGTAGGAGCTGTCGGCTATGACGGTATCACCCTTGACGCTGGATCGTTTTGATCGGCGTATTCTGGATGTGCTACAGGTGGAAGGGCGCATTAGTAACCAGGAGTTGGCCGAGCGTATTGGCCTTTCGCCATCGCCCTGCTTACGCCGGGTGCGGGCGCTGGAGGAGCATGGGCTGATTACCCAGTACCGTGCGGTGGTGGATGCGCGCCCGCTGGGGTTTCAGCTGATGGCATTGCTGCACATCTCGATGGACCAGCACACCCCTGAGCGGTTTGATAACTTCGAGCGACATATTCGCACTATCCCCAACGTGGTGGAGTGTTTGATCATTACCGGGCAAGCAGCGGATTTTCAGCTCAAAATTCTGGTGAAGGATATGGATGATTACCAGCACCTGCTGCTGCACGTCATCAACCGAATTGAAGGGGTTACCGGGGCCCATACGAGCTTCGTTTTGCGCCGCGTGTTTGAGCATCGTCCCGTGCCCACCTAATGCGCGTTGGCTAACGAAGCATAGGCAGTGGCTTGGTGGCGGTTTACACTAGTTTTTTTCATCTTCTTAGGAGATTAATCTATGAGCATTCAGCGTCATGATACAAAAGCTCGTATGAGCCGCGCCGTGATTCACCAGGGCGTTGCCTATTTATGCGGTCAGGTGGCGGGTCCTGAGGCGCGCCATGGCGACATCAAAGCGCAAACTGAGAGCATGCTGGCGCGGGTAGATGCGCTGCTAAAAGAGATTGGCTCCAGCCGCGAGCAGCTGCTAAGTGCCACTATCTACCTGAAAGATGGTGGCGATTTCGCAGCGATGAACGAAGTATGGGATGCCTGGGTGCCAGATGGCTATGCACCGGCACGCACCTGCGTATGCGCGCCAATGCCTGCCGACGAGTTAAAAGTGGAAATTACCGTCACCACCGCTGTGGACGCGTAACCACTAGCGACGCTTATTTAGTGGGCTTTTCCGCTGGAAAGCGGGTATCGCGCAGGCTGTCTTTGATCTTTTTCAGGTGCGGCAGAAAATCTTCGCCGCGCCTAAGCGTTACCCCGGTGGCGAGCGCATCAATTAAGGTGAGCTGAATAACTCGTGAGGTCATCGGCATATAGTGGTCGGTGTCCTCTGGAGTGGCGACTTCAAGCGTGGCGGTGCACTCCTGTGAGAGCGGAGAGTTCGGTGCGGTAATGCCGAGTGCGACGGCGCCTGCTTCCCTGGCCACTTTGGCGATATCCACCAGCTCCCTGGTACGTCCGGTATAAGAGATGATCACCACCACATCGCCGGTGTGGCAGGCGGCGGCTACCATGCGCTGCATCAGCACGTCTACATAGGCCATGACCGGCAGGTTAAAGCGGAAAAACTTATGCTGCGCGTCTTGCGCCACGGCACCTGACGCACCCAGCCCAAAAAAGTGAATCTGCTTGGCCTGCGTCAGATAATCCACCATCCGCTCGACGGCGGCCATATCCACTTCCCGCTGGGCTTCGTCCAGCGCGGCAATGGTGGCCCCAAAGATTTTATGGGTGTACTGAGTGGCAGTATCGCCGGGCTCAACGGCGCGGGTGACGTAGGGCGTGCCCCCCGCCAAGCTTTGGGCCAGCTTGATTTTAAAATCCGGGTAGCCTTTGGCGCCAAAGTTACGGCAGAAACGGTTAACGGTCGGCTCGCTGACACTAGCTGCCTGGGCAAGGCTTGCGATGCTCAGGCTGGTGGCCGCGGCGGGGTCTTCCAAAATTACGTTCGCGACTTTGCGCTCTGAGCGGTTCAACTCTTCTAAGCGTTCCCGTAAGCGGTCTAGCAGGTCATGCGCCATTAACAGACTCCGTGGCAGGCGTTAAGTTTGGGTGAGGTTTCCAATTCGTGCACCAGCGATAAAATTCATCGGCGGGCAACGGACGAGCATAGTAATACCCCTGTGCAGCTTCGCAACCAATAGAACGTAAGTAGTCTGCTTGAGCTGCGGTTTCGATGCCTTCAGCCACCACATTACAGCCTACTGCATGGGCTAACTGGGTGATGGTCAGAGCCAGTTGGCGATCCACCGTGTCTTTTTCCAAGTCCAGCACAAAGGCGCGGTCAATCTTTAGGGTTGAAAAAGGTAGTGTCTTTACATAAGCCAGCGAGGAGTGCCCGGTACCAAAATCATCGATGGCAACAGCAATCTTTGCTTCGGTCAATTGAGCTAACTGGATGCGCGCGTTGTGCATATCGCTGAGCAGGCCGGATTCGGTGACCTCTAAAGCAAAAAAGCGCTCAGGAATGTTGTGCTTAGCTAAGCGTGTTAGTAGGTTTTGAGCAAAATCCTTACGTGCCAGCTGGCGGGCTGCCACGTTAACCGCAATATGGAAGCGGTCATTAAGAAGCCCTTGCTGGCGCCACTGCACAATATAGCGCATGGCCTCTTCTAGCACCCACTCACCAATGGAGAGAATATCACCGCTTGCCTCGGCAAGGGGGATGAAATCTGCAGGTGACACATGACCAAGTTCTGGATGGTACCAGCGGAGCAGGGCTTCCGCGCCGATGACTTGCTGGGTGGCGAGCGATAGCTTGGGCTGAAACGCCAGTGACATTTCCCCCCGTTGGGTTGCCCCGCGAACCGCCTGTTGCAGGTGTAGGCGATGACGCTGCTGGGTTTCCAGAGTTTCGTTGTAGTTTTGGATACGTAAAGAGCCGTTTTGGGGCAGGGCTAGGGCGGCCATGTGCACAAGTCGCTCGGTTTCAAAATGGCCATGGGACCAGCTAATACCCATGCGGGCGTTGAGCGGTAGCAGTAAATCGCCCAGCGTCTGGTCATGGTCGAAACAGCTTAGTAGACGAGAGGCTAACTGCCGTAGCCCGGTGAGCTCAGCACTTTGGGTGATCACCAGTAGCTCGCTGCCGCCCCAGAGTCCTAATGTACATTTAGGGGATAATTGGGCGTTTAAGCGGTGGCTGATATGCATTATTAACTGGTCTGCAATACCGTAGCCATGGAGTCGAACCGCATCGTCCAAGTGATCCAAAGCAATAAACAGCAGCCCAGTGCCGTGCCCTCGTTGAGCGGCTTCTTGCAATAGCTGTGTCAGTGCCCGCCGGTTGGGTAGCTGTGTGATGGGGTCGGTGCGTGACTGGTGATCAAGCTCTTCTGTCCGCTTGGCAACCATTTGCTCCAGGGTTTCTGCTTGTTTATCGCGAACCTGGTAGCGATGCTCGACATCAAGCGTATTACGAATGCGTTGTAGCACTTCATCGTGCTTAAACGGTTTGGTAAGGAAGTCACGAATGCCCATTTTAAGCGCCCGGTGGCGGGTGTCGTCGTCAATTTGGGCGGTCAGTACAATGACAGGGGGCGTCTGGTCTGCAAAATGTTCCTGCAGTTGCTCCATCACCGCGTAGCCATCTATATGAGGCATACGGATATCGAGCAAAATCAAATCGGGCAACTGCTGCTGACAGTAGGCAAGTACGTGACGCGGGTCGCTTAGCCCATGCACATTGTCAAACCCATGATCGTCTAATAGGTCGAGAAGCAGCTCAATATTCACGCTGTTGTCGTCAACAACAAGCAGGTGTTTGTTCATAAATATCATGGAGCCTTCCTTGGTGCGTCTGTTGCCGGTGCAGCGGAAAAATAGGTGCTGAGCGTTGCCGATAGCTTGTCGATATCGATAGGTTTGGTCAGGTAATCAGCAAAACCAGCGGCTAAGCCGTGGGTTAAATCACGTTCCATCGCATTGGCAGAGAGCGCAACTACATTAATCCCGGCTTATTCATGAGGCCGGCCTGATAACGAAGATAGCGAATGGCATTCTCTTGAAAATTCAGTGTGTTCCGCCAAGAACCTGAACCAAGAGAGCCATCCGCTATGGGTGAAAGCCTATCCACCTGGACGCCCTCATGCAACGGCGCTGCACGCGGCATGACGCCCCTGGTCCAGGACCGGCCGTCTCAAGCCACGCTGTCGCGGCTGCTGAACTGCCTCGGTCGTAACGACAATATCGATGTCGTGCACGAAGGCCTGCCGATCGAGGTGCATGGCCACCAGGGCGGGTCGGCGATCACGGCTGCTTGGACGGCCGCCATTGATTCCAAAGAGCTATAAGAAAGCGGGAAAGTTTCAGCGTTTTGGCATTACCCAACAGCCACTCGCGCTGAAGATGCGAATCCTGATAAGCAATGCCAACAGCCAGTACCTTCAGACCGATCAATCAGCGCCCTCGTGAATGAGGCGGGTTTATCGGTCCAAAAGATCGTAAGCAAAACAAGGTGGTTGGTACGCTGTCATGGCCTTGATGGTACAGTAAACGATTCACAACCTATGCCAGTGTGCCATGGGAGATGTTATGCGTTCACGCTCGC
>Ga0209644_1000051_pt1 | contig 71193 bp, 56 predicted proteins | sample ETNvirome_2_1000_FD_184069 | JGI IMG/M metagenome (GOLD analysis project Ga0209644, IMG submission 184069) | Marine viral communities from the Pacific Ocean - ETNP_2_1000 (SPAdes) (version 2) | ecosystem: Environmental > Aquatic > Marine > Oceanic | place: Pacific Ocean | collected 2013-06-22 | reverse complement strand
GACCAGCAGTGCCAAGGCATTGAAGGCAACGAACATCGAAGCAGGAACCAGGAAGGTAACGACCTGGGAATCCCCTTCCTTTCCGCTGCAAGGCGGCAGCGCAAGCTGAGGGAGGGGAGGATGTCAAATCGAGCGTTTGCAGCGCCACGGTATCGAAGTAGTGGTGCCTACCGAACCACAGCGCGAGCGCGTGCACACGTGATCTACCAGGAGCTGTGCCTGGGCGTGGTGAAAGCAGAGGCCAAAGCCGACTACCTGGCGATCATCGAGGCGCTTGCCGAGCGCGGCGCGCAGGGAGTGATTCTAGGCTGCACCGAAATTGGCCTGCTGGTTCAACAGGCCAACACTCCCATGCCGCTCTTCGATACGACCGAGATTCATGCTGAGCAGGCGGTGCAGTGGGCGCTGGGGCATGGTTTTGTATAAAGCCTGCTGCAGTAACGGCATTGCTTTCGGCTTTAGAATCTTGTTGAGTGAGTAAAAAAGGAATAATTTATACTCATGAACGAGTTCGAGTTTGACGTCAACAAAAGTCAGGCCAACCTGACAAAGCACGGTATTGATTTTGAAGCGGCACAAGCGCTGTGGAAGGATCCATATCTGCTAGAAATTCGCGCAAAATCCGAGGGCGAACCAAGGTTTTTACTAATCGGTATGATCAGTGAAAAACATTGGTCGGCAGTCGTCACCTACCGAGAAGAGCGTATTCGGCTGATTTCTGTTAGACGCTCCCGCAAGAAGGAGGTAGACATCTATGAAAGCTAAAGATTTCGATAAAAAATTCGATGAAAATCAAGATGATGTTCTCGATGATCTAGACTTTTCCACTGCTCGACGGGTGAATCAGGAGCAAAAGCGGATTAACGTAGATTTTCCTGCATGGGTAGTGGAGTCACTAGACCGTGAGGCTGCGAGAATGGGTGTTACCCGTCAGTCGATTATCAAGGTTTGGTTAGTGGAGCGTCTGCAAGCTGAAGCGGCTCATAAACCTCATGGCCATAACTCAGTAGGGGGACCTCACTAGCGCTGGCCTCTTGGAGGCCAGCGCTCCACCGCTTACTCCAAAAACGCCCGCAGCGTATCGCTGGCTTGCTCGATGGCCACCACGCCATCCAGGTGGCCTCGGTTGCCTTCCAGCGTTTCTAGCGCCACCTCAGTGCCGTCGGCTTCGATCAGCTCGGCGGTGCGGCGTACGCCCTCGGGGGCGAAGACCAAGTCGTTCTCGCTATACAGCATCAATGTGGGGGCTTCGATGGCGGCCAGCCCCGCTTCCAGCGAGTCGCCGTAGCCAGCCATGAAGGTCTGGTTGGCGCGCACCAGGTAGAGCAGGTGGTTGGCATCGGAAAGCGCTGCACGGGCGGCGGCGATGTCATCCAGGGTTTGTTCGATGGCATAGCGGGCGGTGATGTCCTGGGCGGGGGCGCGCGCGTCGTCGGCCCAATCTCGGTTGAACGCTTCGTTGGCCCACTGCCAGTGGTTGGCATTGAGCGTCACCAGCTTCAGCGCCTCTTTGAGCCCGTCGGTGGGCGGTTCGCCGTCGTAATAGTCGCCTTCGTTCCAGCGGGCATCCAGTCGAATCGGCGCGGCCCAGGCGCTGAGCGTGGCCAGCAGCCACGGGTCGGCCACGCCGCCACCAATCACAGGGATCAACCGCTCAACGCGCTCAGGGTAGGCGCTGGCCCACTCGATAGCCTGCAGGGCGCCCATAGAAGCGCCCATCACCGCATGCAGCGATTCAATGCCTTGGCTTTCCAGCAGAGCGCGCTGCACTTCGACAAAGTCACGAATAGTCACCACAGGAAAATCCATGCCCCAGGGCTCGCCGGTATCGGGGTTAATGGAGGCTGGCCCGGTGGTAATAACGTTAGGGTCATTCGCCCCCAGGTTGACCAGCGTATCGGAGGAGATGATGTAGTACTCATCGGTATCCAGCGGTTTGCCGGGGCCGATGATGGCATTCCAATAGCCGGTGGGTTCACCATCAGCCCCATAGCGGCCTGCCGCATGGCTGGTGCCGGAGAAAAAGTGGGTAATCAGAATCGCGTTGTCGCGGGCTTCGTTAAGCTCGCCGTAGGCTTCCCAGCCTATCGTTACGTTGGGAATCGTCTCGCCGCCCTGAGTGGTGAAGCTCTCCATCTCGAACGTCTGCTTCTCGACCACGCCATCCCAAGCCCATAAGGGCGTGGCCAACAGCAGGCCAAGGCTGGTGAACGAGGCGACCGTCACTAGCGCGAATGGTTGCTTGCGTCGCATGCGCTTTCCTTTTTTGAGGGATTATTGTGATTGTTTTAGGGCTGCTTATTGCAGCCTCTCCCTCAGCATAGTCAGCGTTAGCCGATTTTAAACGGATTCAACCCATTGGCTTGCTGCATCATCATGCGTTTGGCAAACGGCACTCGCTCGGCGAGGTGCAGGCTGAGATCACCCAGTTGGCGGAGCGGCTTGGCCCCGGTGAAGAGGTGGTGGAAGCTGTCGGTGGCGGCAATCATCGCTTGGTTGGCGAGGCGGCGCTGGCACTCGAAGCGGTGCAGGCTGATGTGGTCGCCGGGGTCGCGGCCTTTGATGATCAGCTCGGCCAGGGTGTCGGCGTCGTGCAGGCCGATGTTCAACCCTTGCCCGGCCAGCGGGTGCACCACGTGGGCGGCGTCGCCGATCAGCGCGAGGCGTTTGCCGATGTAGCGCTTGGCGTGCTGGCGCTTGATGGGGAAGCTGGCCCGCGCCACAATACGGGTGAGCTTGCCCAGGCGTTGGGGGAAGGTGGTTTCAATGGCGTGCTGGAGCGCGTTGTCGGAGAGCTGTTCGCGGGCTTTGGTGGCTTCGTTGCTGTCGTACCACACCAGCGAGGCGCGCTGGCCGGGCAGCGGCAGCATGGCAATCGGCCCTTTGGGGGTAAAACACTGCCAGCTAACATCCTGCTGGGGCAGCTCGGTCTCGACGTTAATGATCATCGCCCGCTGGTGGTAGTCGTGGCTGGTCACGCCAATGCCCGCTAGCTCGCGTAGCGTAGAGCGCGCGCCGTCGGCCCCCACAATCAGCCGGGCACTTAGGGTTTTGCCGTTATCCAGCTCTAGCATGCGGGCGGTGGTGGCTGCCATGGTGCTGAGCGGGGCGCACTGGGTATAGCAGGTCACGCTGGGCAGTTCTTCCAAGCGTTGCCACAGGGCGTACTGCAAAGCGCGGTTTTCGATAAAAATACCGAAGTCGTTCATGCCGCTCTCTTCGGCGGAGAACACGGAGTGGCCGGTGCCATCCTGATTCGCCACGTCGATATGCCGGAACGGGCAGCAGCGCTCGCCGGGCAGTATCGCGCCGCTGGCTTTCACAAACGCCAGCGACCGGGCGTTGAGCGATGAAATACGCAGGTCGTAGTCGCCGCTGGCGGGTTTGGGGGCGCTGCCGCGCTCGACGAGCCCCACGGAAATGCCCGCTTGGCCGAGCCTTGCCGCCAGGGCCGCGCCCACCATGCCGCCACCGACAATAATAATCTCGTGATCCCACTGCATGAGAGGCTCCTTAATCCGCTATCGAGGGCACATTGCATGTGCTTATATTGTCATACAGTATCGTTGACTTGTCGCAGTATTGCCTAGGGTGATCCATTGACGCAGGCCGTGGAAAGTACAGAAAAACGCGAGAGCAGCCAGGTGGCCGGGGAAGCGCTGGCCGCGTTCATCAAACGCCACCCCAAACTCTGGGTGATTACCGGGGCGGGGGTGAGTACCGACAGCGGGATTCCCGATTACCGCGATGCCGATGGCCAGTGGAAGCGCCCGCCGCCGGTGCAGCATGGTGATTTTATGAGCTCCTTCGCCGTACGCCAGCGCTACTGGGCGCGAGCGCTGGTGGGCTTCAAAGCCATGCGCGAAGCCCAGGTGAGCGGGGCGCATCGGGCGTTGGCAGAGCTTGAGGCCATGGGTCATGTGGAGTTGCTGGTCACACAAAACGTGGACCGCCTGCACCAGCGGGCGGGCTCAAAAAAGGTGATCGATCTTCACGGCAGGGCGGACGTGGTGGCCTGTATGGCCTGCGGCTATCAAATGATGCGTCACGCCATGCACAGTGAAATGGCGCGCATGAACCCAGCCTTTGCCACGTTGGATGCCCGCCACGCGCCGGATGGCGATGCGGATCTGGAAACCGACTTTTCCACCTTTAACGTATTGGATTGCCCGCGCTGCAAGGGCATTCTCAAACCGCAGGTGGTCTATTACGGCGATGTGGTGCCTCCAGCGCGGCGGCTGGCGGCCCAGTCGGCGCTGCAGCAAGCCGACGCGGTGCTGGCAGTGGGCACGTCGTTGATGGTCTATTCCGGCTACCGCTTCTGCCGGGATGCCCACGCCATGGGCCTGCCCGTGGCATCGCTCTCGCTGGGCGTGACCCGTGCCGATGGGTTCTTGACCCACCAGTGGCGCGCGCCGCTAACGCCGGTGCTGGAATATGCGGTTGGGCGTCTGAAAAAGGGCTAACGTGTTTTGGATACCGGCGGGTTACTATCGAAGCGAGCAATTTCAAATTGGTTAAGAGGCTCTCTGCGACAGGCTATCGCCAATTACTTGAGTAAACTGCTAGGGTATTCCTAGACGATAAACTGAAAAACGGAGTTGCCCGTGCTGACCTTTGAACACCAGTTTGCCACGCTGCCAGAGCCTTTATGGGTGGCTTGCCAGCCTACGCCCGTGGCGCAGCCCAGCCTGATCGCGTTTAACGATGACCTGGCCGCGCAGCTAGGCATGCAAACCCGGCCCGACGATGCCACGCTGGCCCAATGGTTCAGCGGTAACCGGCTACCGCCAGGGGCCGAGCCTAGAGCGCTGGGCTATGCCGGGCATCAGTTCGGTAATTTCGTGCCTCAGTTGGGCGATGGCCGAGCGCTGCTGCTGGGGGAGGTGGTGGATCAGCAGGGCCAGCGGCAGGACGTGCAGCTCAAGGGCAGTGGCCGCACGCCGTTTTCACGGGGCGGGGATGGGCGCTCGCCGCTTGGCCCAGTGCTGCGGGAATATCTGGTGAGCGAGTTCATGGCCGCCGTGGGCGTGCCCACCACTCGGGCGCTGGCGGCCGTGACCACGGGGGAGCGCGTGGTACGCCAGATGGCCGAGCCGGGGGCCATCCTGACCCGTGTGGCTCGCAGCCATATCCGCGTGGGCACCTTCCAGTTTGCTGCCGTGCGTCGCGATGAAGCGGTGCTGAAAGCGCTGGCCGACCATGTGATTGCTCGCCACTACCCAGAAACGGCCAATGCTGACGATCCGTACCTTGCCCTGCTGGAAGCCGTTACCGCCCGCCAGGCGGCACTGGTGGCACGCTGGATGAGCCTGGGCTTTATTCATGGTGTGATGAACACCGACAACTGTAGCATTGCTGGCGACACCATCGATTACGGCCCCTGCGCCTTCATGGAGCAGTTCGACCCGCAAAAGGTCTTCAGCTCCATCGATCAGGGTGGGCGCTACGCTTTTAACCACCAGCCGGGCATCGCTCAGTGGAACCTGGCCCGCTTTGCCGAAACCCTACTGCCGCTGATGCGCGCAGAGGGCGATGCCGCGGTAGAGCAGGCCACCGAGGTGCTACGCGGCTTTACCGCTCGTTTTGGCGCCGAGCAGCGCCGCCTGCATGCCGACAAGCTGGGCCTTGCCCCGGAAAGCGACCGTGCCGTGGCGCTGATGGAAGCGCTAGAGATCCAGATGCATCAAGGCCGCATGGACATGACCGCGACGTTCGACGCGTTGACGCACTATGCCAAAACGCTGGGTGCCCAAGCCTTGAGCGCGGACACGTCAGCCCACTCCCAAAAAGAGGCGCTGCTGGCGCTGACCACGCAGCCCGCTGGCCTGACCGCTTGGCTGGCCGACTGGGAAAACGCCCAGCAAGCCAGCCAGCAGAGTGAACGCCAGGAGGCCATGCGCCGCGCCAACCCTGTGGTGACTCCCCGCAACCACCGCATTCAAGAGGTCATCGATGCGGCGGTAGAAGGCGATTTCGCGCCTTTCCACACGCTGCTCGCGGCGGTCACGCAGCCCTTTGATGAATCCGCAGAAGCGTGCCGCTTGGCTGCTCCGGCCACGGAAAGCGAACAGGTGTTGCGCACCTTTTGTGGTACGTGAATGCTGCACACCCTGTGATAAACTGTGCTTTTTTACAGTTAATGGCGGAGGCAAGGTCGGCCTGTGCGCAAAATTATCCACTGCGACTGTGACTGCTTCTATGCGGCGGTCGAGATGCGCGACAACCCTGCGTTAACCGATATCCCTATTGCCATTGGCGGCAGTGTGGAGCAGCGCGGGGTGGTGGCCACCTGTAACTATCCTGCCCGCGCGTTTGGCATCCACTCCGCCATGCCCATGGCTCAGGCGCTCAAACGCTGTCCTCACCTCACGGTGATTCGTGGCGACATGGCGAAGTACAAGGCCGTGGCACGCCAGGTGTTTGCCATCTATCGCGATGTCACCGAACTGATCGAGCCGCTCTCGCTGGACGAAGCCTTTCTGGACGTCTCGGAGGTCACGCTTCACCACGGCAGCGCCACCCGTATGGCCGAAGCCATTCGCCATCGGGTGAAGCAGGAAGTGGGCATTACCGTCTCGGCGGGGGTGGCACCCAACAAGTTTCTCGCCAAGATCGCCAGCGACTGGCGCAAGCCCGATGGGCTGTTTGTCATCACGCCAGACGATATCGACGCCTTCGTGCAGCAGCTGCCGGTGAAAAAGATTCATGGGGTGGGGCCGCGCACCGCTGAAAAGCTGGCCGAACTGGGGATTCAAACGGGGGCGGATCTGCGCGCCCGGCCGCTGACCGAGCTGGTGGAGCGCTTTGGTCGCTTTGGGCATCGCCTGCATGAACTCAGCCACGGGCGCGATGAGCGCCCGGTTAAAACTCACCGCGAACGCAAGTCGATCAGCACCGAGCAAACCTACTCTCAAGATTTACCCACCTTGGAAGCCTGCCGTCGTCAGCTCCCCGAGCTGATTGGCGATTTAGAGCGCCGCTACGCCCGCCTAGACCCGGCACCCGCCGTGCGCGGAGTAATGGTGAAGATCAAATTCAACGACTTCACCCAAACCACCGTCGAACACGCCGACCCCGCACCCAACTTGGAACAGTTCGAAACCTTGCTGAATGTGGGATGGGCAAGGGGCGAGCGCCCCGTGCGCCTGCTGGGGGTGGGCTACCGCTTGGCGGAAGAGACCGCTGCCCAGCAGCTCTCGCTGTTTTAATTAGCCTGTTAACCCTTGGGTGGATTGACGGGTTTCAGTGCTCGCGTTAAAACAGACGTATGATAGATAGCGCTTCTTCCCGTTAGCCTAACTGCGAGCCTGCCATGCCTGCCGATGCCACCCAACGCCCCCGCTTAGTGTTTGCCCATGCCAACGGCTTTCCCGGTTTGAGCTACCGCAGCCTGTTAGACCCGCTGGCAGAGTCGTTCGATTTACACCCGCTAGATCGGCTAGGCCACCACCCGGATTACCCGGTGAATCACAACTGGGGCAACTTGGTAGAGGAGCTGCTTAGCTACCTCCCCGATACTGACGAGCCGTTGCTGGGCGTGGGGCATTCGCTGGGCGGCACGCTGATGGCCATGGCTGCGGATAAGCAGCCGGAGCGTTTTCGCGGTGTGATCATGCTCGACCCGCCGCTGATGCTGGGGCCAGACGCCTGGGCCATGAAAGCGGCCAAGCGTTTTGGGTTCATGGACCGTATCACCCCCGCGGGTAAAACCAAGGGGCGGCGCACGGTGTGGCCCAGCCGTGAGGCCATGGCGACCTCGCTGCGGCGGCGGGGGCTGTTTCGTCGCTTTACCCCCGAGGCACTCAACGACTACATTGAAGCAGGCACGCGGCTTTTAGATGACGGCAGCGCCGAGCTGACCTTCGACCCGCGCATCGAGCTGGAAATTTTCCGCCACCTGCCGGATCACCTCTCCGGCTTGCCCCAACGGGTAGGCGTACCCGTACAGCTAGTGGCCGGGCTGGAGTCGCACTTGATGACGCCATCGCGGGTCAAGCGCATCGCCCGCCGGGGGTTGCCGGTCAGTACGGTGCCGGGCACCCACATGTTCCCCATGGAGCATCCGGAGGAGACGCGCTCGGCGATCCTGGCCGCGTGGCAGCAGTTTCAAACAGCGCCGTCATAGGGCGCTCAAGGAGTCGATATGTACCTTTCCGTACAGCTGAGTTACTACCCGCTGGCCGATGATTTCAAGCCCGTGGTGAAAGAGGTGGTCAAACGCCTGGAGGCCACCGGGTTGGAAGTACACCCCAACCGAATGAGCACTCAGGTATTTGGCGAGTTCGATGAGGTGATGGCGGCACTCGGCGAGGTGATGAAGTGGTCGTTCGAGGCCCACGGCAAAGCCGTGTTTACCGCCAACTTTTTGGAAGGTGATCGGCGGCCCCGGTAACGCTCCTCAACTGCGTGGGGATGAGAGTTTAGATCAGCGATTCCAGGCAGGACTCGATGATGTCCAGGCCTTCGTTCAGCACGTCGTCTTCGATGGTGACGGGCATCAGGAAGCGGATGGTGTTGCCGTACATGCCGCAGGAGAGCAGGATCAGACCCTCTTCACGGGCTTTTTTGCACAGCGCCGCCGCCAGCTCCGGGTTCGGGGTGCGGTCGGTTTTGTTGTTGACCAGCTCAAATGCTGCCATGGCGCCCATGTTCCGCACGTGGTCGATGCAATCGAACTTGCCTTGCCACTCGTTGAAGCGCGCCGCCAGTTTGTCGCCCAGCGCCTGGCTCTTCTCAAGGATATTTTCCTCTTCGAAGACTTCCATCACCGCCAGCGCGGCTGCGCAGGCGGTGGGGCTACCGGTGTAGGTGCCGCCCAGGGAGTTCGGGCCAGAGGCGTCCATCACTTTGTCGGTACCGACGATGGCAGAGATCGGCATGCCGTCGGCCATGCTCTTGGCCATGGTCATCATGTCCGGCTCGACGCCGCTGTGCTCGATGGCGAACATCTTGCCGGTGCGGCCAAAGCCTGACTGCACTTCGTCGATGATCATCAGCATGCCGTGCTCATCGCAAATTTCGCGAATCTTCTTCAGGAAGCTGGTCGGGGCGGGGTAGAAGCCGCCTTCACCCAGTACTGGCTCAAGAATGATGGCGGCAGTGTCTTTGGGGTTGGCGTCGGTTTTCAGCGTCATCTTCAGGCCGCGAATCGCTTCGTCTTCGCTGACGCCGTGGTAGGGCACCGGGTAGGGCGCGCGGAATACGGTGCCGGGCATCGGGCCGAAATCGGTCTGGTAGGGCGCGACCTTGCCGTTCATGGCCATGGTGTAGAAGGTACGGCCATGGTAGCCGCCATCGAAACAGATCACGTTGGAGCGACCGGTAGCGGCGCGGGCGATCTTCACCGCGTTTTCCAGCGCTTCGGCACCAGAGTTGGCCAGCATCACCTTGGCGTGACCACGTACAGGGACGATGTGGCTCAACTTCTCGGCGACTTTAACGTAGCCCTCGTAGGGCATAACCGTTTGGCAGGTGTGCATCACCTTATCCAACTGGGCTTTCACAGCGGCCACGACTTTGGGGTGACGATGCCCCACGTTCAAGACGCCGATACCGCCCGCGAAGTCGATGAAGCGGTTGCCGTCGGCGTCCCAGATCTCAGCGTTTTCGGCGCGGTCCGCAAAGGCGGTGGCGGGGCTTGCAGCGCCCGCCGCGACGTATTTCTGCTTTAGTTCGTTAAGCTCGGCATTGCTCATGACTCAGCTCCTTAAAGGATAGGGTGTAGCTCTAGCATAGTGCGCAATAGCGTTGATCACACTGATGACGATGCGATGACAATCCGGTTGCGCCCGGCTTGTTTGGCCTGATACATCGCTTTATCGGCGCGATCAAGCATTCGAGTACTCGACGTTTCAATGTAACACGCGATGCCTGCTGAAAGCGTCACGGTTAGCTGATGCTGAGTGTAGGGCGTTTTGAGAAGCGGGGCGGTAGGCTCGTTTGCCGCCAATAGCGTCTGATTAAATAATGCCCGCTTGGCGAAGCACTAGGCGCTGTTCATCGGTGATGCCGATGGCATTCAGCACGCTGTCGGTGTGCTCGCCAAGCGTAGGGGGCGCGGTGGTGGCACTGATGGATTCGCCGTTGATGCGGATCGGGTTGGCTACAAGGTTGACCTCACCTGCTTGGCGATGGGGCAGCGTCTGCCTCAGGCCGCGAGCTTTCACGTGGGGGTCGTCAAAGACGCGGTCCAGGGTGTTGATCGGCCCGCAGGGCACGCCCACCGCTTCAAATGCCGAGAGCCACGTATCCGTAGGCTGCAATGCTAGGGCGAGTTCTAATACCGGCACCAGCGTCTCGCGATGCTGCACACGGCTACCGTTGGTGGCAAAGCGTTCATCTTGCGCCAACTGCGGCTGGTCAATGACCTGGCAGAAGCGCTTGAACTGCTCGTCGTTGCCCACCGCCACAATCATATGGCCATCTGCCGTGGCAAACGCTTGGTAGGGCACAATATTAGGATGCGCGTTGCCCAGCCGCTGAGGCACCTGACCGGAGGTCAGATAGTTAAGCGCTTGGTTCGCCAGCACGCCTACCTGAACATCCATCAGTGCCAAATCGATATGGCAGCCTTCGCCGGTGTCGCGGCGCTGGTAGAGCGCTGCCAGCACTGCGTTGGCGGCATATAGGCCGGTAAAGATATCGGTAAACGCTACGCCGCTTTTGACGGGGCCGCCACCGGGCTCACTATCCGGCTTGCCGGTCAGGCTCATAATCCCGCCCATGGCCTGAATCATAAAATCGTAGCCCGCCCGGTGGGCGTAGGGGCTCTGCTGGCCAAAGCCGGTAATGGAGCAGTAGACCAGGCCAGGATTGAGTGCTTTCAGGCTCGCGTAGTCCAGGCCGTATTTTTTCAGCCCGCCGACCTTGAAGTTTTCCAGCACCACGTCCGATTGGGCCGCCAACTGCTTGATCAGCGCTTGGCCTTCGGGCTTGGCCATATCCACCGTCACCGAACGCTTACCGCGATTGGCGCACAGGTAATAGGCCGACTCCGTGCTGCCGGAGAGCCAGGGTGGCCCCCAGTGGCGCGTGTCATCGCCGCTTTGGGGACGCTCGATCTTGATCACTTCGGCACCCATGTCGGCCAGCATCTGCCCGCACCAGGGGCCTGCCAGTACGCGAGAGATGTCGAGTACCTTGATGCCTGCCAGGGGCTTTGCGACTGTGCTCATGGGGTGCCTCGCTGAGTGATGACGACGTTAGAAGAACGACTGAATGCCGGTTTGTGCGCGGCCCAGAATCAGGGCGTGCACATCGTGGGTACCTTCATAGGTATTCACGGACTCCAGGTTCACCATGTGGCGAATGACGCCATACTCGTCAGACACGCCGTTACCGCCGTGCATGTCGCGGGAAACACGGGCGATATCCAGCGCTTTACCGCAGTTGTTGCGCTTGATCAGCGAGATCATTTCCGGTGCCCAGTTACCGCTGTCCATCAGGCGGCCCACCTGCAGGGCGGCTTGTAAGCCCAGGGTGATTTCGGTCTGCATGTCGGCCAGCTTCTTCTGGATGAGCTGGTTGGCGGCGAGCGGGCGGCCAAACTGCTTGCGGTCCAGAGTGTATTGGCGGGCGGCGTGCCAGCAGAACTCAGCGGTGCCCATCACGCCCCAAGCGATGCCGTAGCGGGCTTTATTCAAACAGCCGAAGGGGCCTTTCAGGCCGCTCACGTTAGGCAGCAGGTTCTCTTCGGGAACGAAAGCGTTGTCCAGCACGATCTCGCCGGTGATAGAGGCACGCAGCGATACTTTGCCTTCGATTTTCGGGGTGGAGAAGCCTTCGGTACCACGCTCGACGATGAAGCCTTTGATCTGGTTATCGTGGGCAGCGGACTTGGCCCAGACCACCGCGATATCGGCAATCGGGCTGTTGGTGATCCACATTTTCGCGCCGGTCAGGCGGTAGCCACCATCGACTTTTTCCGCACGGGTGATCATGGAGCCCGGATCGGAGCCATGGTCGGGTTCGGTCAGGCCGAAGCAGCCCACCATCTCGCCGCTGGCAAGCTTGGGCAGGTATTTCTGTTTCTGCTCTTCGGAGCCATACGCTTCGATGGGGTACATTACCAGCGATGACTGCACGCTCATGGCCGAGCGGTAGCCAGAATCGACACGCTCCACTTCACGGGCGATCAGGCCATAAGCCACGTGGTTGACGCCCGCGCCGCCGTATTCCGGGGAAACCGTGGCACCTAGCAGACCCAGCTCGCCCATCTCGTTCATGATCTCGCGGTCGAAACGCTCTTCGCGGAAGGCGCTCAGCACACGTGGCTGCAGGTTTTCCTGGCAGTAGTCGTGGGCCGCATCGCGGATCTGGCGCTCTTCGTCGGTGAGCTGGCTTTCCAGCAGAAGCGGGTCGTCCCAGTTGAAGCGTGTCATGGCGTGAACTCCGAAAGATGATCGTGTTGAGCTCAATGTATCGCCGTTATTTAAAAATTTCTACATTTTTTTAAAACGCAGAATTTAATCACCTGGCATTCAATCGATGCCGCGGGATTGCAGTACCCGTGTGATGATAGGCACCGGGGTCATCAGGTGGTCGCGCATCAGGTTAGCGGCCTGCTCGGCATTGCGGGCGAGAATGACGTCGACCAGCGCAGCGTGCTCCTGGCGCTTGATGTCCAGCGCCTGGGGCGACATGACGGTCTCTTGCAGCCACAGGTGGCGATAGCGCTCTACCTGATCAAACAGGGTGTCGCGCATCTGCAGCAGGTGGGGGGAGTTGCAGCCGCTGGCAATGGCGGTATGGAACGCCTTGTGGCGCAAATCCCAACCATCCAGCAGCTCGTCGGGGGAGCTGACGCCGGTGACTTTGGCTAGCCGGTGTGCCGTGGCCAGCACGTTGGCTTCCCAGTCGTCGTCGCCACGTTCGATGGCGAGGCGCAAAATCAGCCCTTCCAACTGAGCGCGAGCGTCGTAGATATCGTTCAGTTCGGCCAGCGACATGGCGGCCACCCGGTAGCCCCGTTGGCTGATGGCCACGACCAGCCGGTCGGCGACCAGCTGTGACAGCGCTTCACGCAGCGGCCCGGTGCTCACGCCGTAATACTCTTTCAAACGGCTCATCAAGAGCTTCTCTTCGGGGGCATAGCGGCCACGAATGATGTCCTGCTTGAGCGCGTGGTAAGCGCTAATTGCTAGGTTCTGGCGCGGTGCATCGTGCTCCATAGGGACTCCTTGGATCAGTGTGGCTTAGACCAATGTAGGGGTGTGGCGGTCAACGTAGAATAACGGCTATTATCAATAAATTTTGAAAATTTGGCACAGGTAACGACATTCATGTGGGATTTCATCATTGTCGGCGGCGGCATACTGGGCTTTTCCACCGCCATGCAGCTGCAACAGGCCTACCCGGACAAACGCTTGCTGGTGTTGGAAAAGGAAGCAGGCCCCGCTCAGCATCAAACCGGCCATAACAGCGGCGTGATTCATGCCGGGGTGTATTACACGCCGGGAAGCCTGAAAGCGAAGTTTTGCCTGGAAGGCAATCGCGCCACCCGTGAATTCTGCGACCAGCACGGCGTGCGCTACGACATTTGCGGCAAGCTGCTGGTGGCCACCAACCCGCTGGAAAAGCAGCGTATGGAAGCGCTCTGGGAGCGCACGGCGGCCAACGGTCTGGAGCGTGAATGGCTAGAGGCCGAGGCACTCAAGGAGCGCGAGCCCAATATCACCGGCGTAGCGGGTATTTTCGTGCCCTCTAGCGGTATTGTGAATTACGCTGAAGTCACCCGCGCCATGGCGGCAGAGTTCACGCGCCTTGGCGGTGAGATCCGCTTTGACCACTGCGTCACCGGCCTTGAGGAGCGGGCTGATGAGGTCGTGGTGACCACTCAGCAGGAAACGTTTACCGGCCGCTATTTGGTCTCTTGTTCGGGCTTAATGGCGGACCGCGTCATCCGCATGCTGGGCAAAGATCCTGGATTTACGATTTGCCCCTTCCGTGGCGAATACTACCTGCTTCCCGAGCGCCACAACCGCATCGTCAACCACCTGATTTACCCCATTCCCGATCCCGCCATGCCGTTCTTGGGCGTTCACCTGACGCGGATGATCGATGGCACGGTCACCGTGGGGCCGAACGCGGTGCTGGCGTTAAAACGCGAGGGCTACCGCAAGCAGGACATGTCGCTGAGTGACATGGGCCAGATGTTCAGCCACCCAGGCATCCTGAAAGTGCTGGGCAAGCATCTCAAGCCTGGGCTGGTGGAAATGAAAAACTCGCTCTACAAGCGCGGCTATCTGGAGCTGGTCCGCAAGTACTGCCCGAGCCTGACCCTGGAGGATTTGACCCCTTACCCGGCGGGCGTACGCGCTCAGGCGGTCTCCAACGATGGTCGGCTGGTGGATGACTTCCTGTTCGTGAATACTCCGCGCACGGTCAACGTGGGCAATGCGCCATCGCCTGCGGCGACCTCGGCGTTGCCCATTGGTGCGCATATCGTGGAGCAGGTGAAAATGTTGTTGGATTAGTATCTAACGCGACTGCCGTGCTAACGTTTAAATACCGTTCTCGGCGCCGCTGACGGCGGCGAGAAACTGGCTCCTTACCTCCCTTTACGTCAACCATAATCAATAAGTCCAAGCAGGACGGAGGCAATTCCAATGAAAAAACTAAAATATACCGTTGCAGCGACCATGATGGCGGCTGCTCTGCCCGCCAGCGCGCAGCAGCTCTCCATCGCGACCGGCGGTACCGGCGGCGTTTACTACCCGATCGGTGGTGGCTTTGCCGAAATGATCAACAACCATATCGATGGCGCTCAGGCGACCGCCGAAGTGACCGGCGCTTCCGTCGAGAACATGGGGCTGATCATGCGCGGCGATGCCGACCTGGCACTAGTGCTGGCAGATACTGCTTATCAGGCGTATACCGGTACCGGCGATTTCGATGGCCGCCAGATTGAGAACACCCGCGCGCTCGCGTCTGTGTATCCCAATGCTGTGCAGTTGGTCACCCTGGCAGAGTCTGACATTCAGAGCATTGCGGACCTAGCCGGTAAGCGTGTCTCTGTAGGCGCACCGGGTAGCGGCACCGAGCTGAACGCCCGTGCTCTGCTAGAAGCCAACGGCGTCAACTATGAAGATTTCACTCCTCAGCGCCTGAACTTCAACGAAACCGCTGACGCGATTCGTGATGGCGATATCGATGCTGGTTTCTGGAGCGTTGGTCCGCCCACTAGCTCGATTCTCAACCTTGCTGCCACGCGCGATATTCGCCTGATCGGCCTGTCCGATGAAGAGATTGCCAACGCTCAGGAAGTGGAGGCGGTGTTTGCGCCTTATGAACTGGCCGCGGGTATGTACGACGGCATGGACGAGGCGGTACAGACCATCGGTATCCCTAACGTGCTGGTCGTCAACGCCGATATGGATGAAGAGCTGGCCTACCAGTTGACTCAGCTGCTGTTTGAAAACACCGATGAGCTGATTGCCGTTCACCCAGCGGCTAACGACACCACCATCGAGTTCACCATGAGCTCTACGCCGGTACCGCTGCATCCGGGCGCGCTTCGCTACTTCGAAGAAGTTGGCGCTGAGATCCCGGACCGTCTGCGTCCATAACCCATTAGGAGCCGTGCCATGCAGTGGCAACGACGACTGATGGCGCTCTTACTGATGAGTGGTTTGTTCGCCGAAGCGGAGGCCTCCCCCGCTTCGGCGACTGCGTCTTGGCATCTGCGGGTCGTGACCGAGCAGGGCGACACGCTCGTAGATGCAGCCGCGCCGCAGGGCAGCCGCTGGTGCATCCAGTGGCAGCACTCTGTCGAGCACTTTACGGTGTTGGACTGTTACCGTAACGCGGGTGGCATCATGCAGCTAGAGCGTAGCCACCAGCCGGATTTTGCCGCTGGGCTTGGGCATATTTACGGGCGTGGTGAGCAGGTATCCGACGGTGAGGGCGGGTACTGGATCAATACGATTAACGAGCCGGTGGCGAATAATCGCTACGTGCTACGGGTCGGCTCGACGGCCGTCAATCACCGTGTCATGTGGCCGGATGGCGAGCATCCCACCGTGAGCCTGAGTGAGCGAGCGGCTGGCCAACGCGTCACGATAGCCTTGTCATTGCGTTGAGTGTCGTTAGTCAAACACCTCATAAGTGCGCCGATCGATGTCGCTTTTCATAAAAATTAAGTGGGTGTTAATCCCCTAAGTTAGCTTATGCTTCCGAGGACTTTATGAACGAATCCACGCCACCGCCGACTGTGATGCCGGGCGGCAATGCGATTCAACCCCGCTTCGTTTTATGGTGTATCACCATCGTTGCGGTGGGACTGTCGTTATTCCAACTCTACTCGGCGGGTATTCAGCCGCTGGGCCTATTTTATCAGCGCAGCATTCACCTAGCGCTGATCATGCTATTGGCATTTTTGATGTTTCCGGCCTTTGGGCCAAACCATAAGCGCGGCATCGTGGGCTGGGGAATCGACCTGGTCTTCTTTGCCGGTGCGCTGATCACGGGTGGCTACTTGGTGTTCAACTTGGATGCCATCTTCAGTCGCGCCGGGTTCTGGAACCAGACCGATATTTTGGTTGCCTGTATTGCCACGGCCACTGTACTCGAGGCCAGCCGCCGCGCGGTGGGTTTTGGTATGACGGTGATTGGCTTGCTCGCTATCGTTTATGCGTTTGCCGGCCCCCGTGGGGAGCTTCCCTGGCTGGGCGAGTGGATGCCCGGCATCATGGAGCACCGTGGCTATAGCCTTGACCGCGTAGCGGGCCAGCTTTACTTGGGCCAAGAAGGCATCTTCGGCCTGCCGCTGGGAGTTGCCGCTACCTATATCTTCATTTTTGTGCTCTTCGGTGCTTTTTTGGAAAGCACGGGTGCCGGTAAGTTTTTCATCGATATGGCTTACGCCGCTACTGGACGCCAGCGCGGCGGTCCGGCCAAAGCGGCCGTTCTGGCCTCGGCGGGTATGGGGTCGATTTCGGGCAGCGCCATTGCCAATGTGGTCACCACCGGCGCGTTTACCATTCCGCTGATGAAGAAACTGGGCTACCAGCCGAAGCAGGCGGGGGGCATCGAAGCCGCCGCTTCCACCGGCGGGCAAATCATGCCGCCGCTGATGGGCGCAGGCGCCTTCTTGATTGCCGAATATACCAATACGCCTTACTTAGAGATCGTCAAAATCAGCATTCTGCCGGCGATCATGTACTTTGCCACGGTCTATCTGTTCGTCCACATCATTGCCTTGAAACAAGGCATGCAGGGCATGGCCAAGAGCGAGCTGCCCCAAATGCGCCAAGTCATGAAAGATGGCTGGCACTTCCTGCTGCCGCTGGCGGTGTTGGTATGGCTGCTGGCCATGAGCATGTCGCCCATGCGCGTGGGGTATTACGCAGTCATCACCATGGTGGCGGTGGCCGTCTTGCGCTATGCGTTATGGTACTTCTTCGTGGCACCCAAACAGGGGCAGCCGGTCACGGTCGAGCGCACGAAAGTGGTCGTGTGGGCAGGGCTCGTGAAGCTGGTCCAGGGATTAGAGTTGGGCGCGCGCAATGCCGTGGCGGTCTCCATGGCTTGCGCTGTCGCCGGTATCATCGTTGGCGTGGTCGGTTTGACTGGTCTGGGTCTGAAGTTCTCCTCCATGATGCTGGCGTTCTCCGGTGGCAACCTGGTGCTGGCACTGCTGTTGGTGCTGTTGGCGAGCCTAATTTTGGGGATGGGGTTACCGGTCACTGCCAGCTACATCGTTCTGATCGTGCTGGTGGGCCCGGCGCTGACCGCCGAGTTCGGTGTGCCGCTGTTGATCGCTCACTTGGTGGTTTTTTGGTACTCCCAGGACTCTAACGTGACGCCGCCCATCGCCTTGGCAGGCTTTGCTGGGGCGGCGATTGCGGGCAGTAAACCTATGGAGACGGGCTTCCAAGCGTGGAAGTTTGCCAAAGGCCTCTATTTGATTCCGCTGTTTATGGTGTTCAATCCGGAGATCATCATTGGCGGGCCGGTACTCGTGGTGGTATGGAATGCAGTCATCGCGCTACTGGCGCTATGTGCATTCGCGGCCTCGCTAGAAGGCTACCTGTTCACGCGTATGTCTTGGCTGCCTCGTTTGGCCATTGGTGGTGCCATCGTCGGTGTGTTCTATCCAAGCTTGTGGACGGAGGTGGCCGGAGTCACGGTCATGGTCGTAGCCATCGCCGCTAACTGGCAGGCGAGCAAACGGGAGACAACGCCGGTGGCTGGTTGATTTTGCCCAGAAGAAAAGCAGCACCAAAAAAGCCCGGGAACATTCGTTCCCGGGCTTTACGTTTTAGCGTCGGTTCGTATTTAGAAAATTGACTCTGCCGTGCCAGACCCTTGCGAGCCGCTGGCTTCCTCGAGCTCTTGGCTAATGCGCCGAGGCTGGAAATCCGGTAGATGGTCTCTGTGGAACAGCTCGGTCATGCCGCCCGGTTGGTCATCGTGTAAACGACGGCCTGTCTCCTGGTCCACCCGTGCGGTGACGATGGTGTCGGGACGCTCTGGCAGAGCAGAGGGCGTTCCTTCTAGCGCATCCCCCATGAAGTCGATCCAAATCGGTAGTGCTGCATTCGCGCCGTACTCGGCAATGGTGTCGTTGCTGTCTTTACCGACCCACACCGTTGTCACGAGATTGCTGTTGAAACCGGCAAACCAAGCGTCCCGCTGGCTGTTGGTCGTCCCGGTTTTACCGACGATATCCTCACGATTAAGACTCAGCGCTGCCCGGCCCGTGCCCGATGTGATGACGTCGCGCAGCATGTCACGCAGGATGTACACCGCGGCGGCGTCGGCAACGCGGGGCGCCACTGGGTAGCTTTTGCCATCAATCTCGACGGTCTCCTGGCCTTCGGCACAGTTAACGCAGGCGACTTGGGGAGTGGCTTCATCGATGATCTCGTTGTCATCGTCACGGGTAACGCGCTCAATAAACCAAGGGGCGACTTGGAAGCCACCATTGGCGATCACCGCGTAGGCGTTGGTCATCTCCATCGGCGTAAGGCTGGCGCTGCCTAGTGCCAGTGACAGGCCACGGGGCAGGCGCTCAGGTGCAAAACCGAAGCCTTCTAGGTACTGAATAGTGTGGTCCAACCCCATGGTTTGCAGCACGCGGATAGTGACCAAGTTACGCGAACGCGCGAGCGCCGGGCGCAGGCGCATCGGCCCTTGGAAGTCGCGGCTGGAGTTCACCGGACGCCACAGCGAATCGCTGCCGTCGTCTAGCACCACTGGGGCGTCATTGACCACGCTGGCCGCATTCATCTCGCCATCTTGCAGCGCGGCGAGGTAGATAAACGGTTTGAAGATCGATCCTGACTGGCGCTGTGCCTGTACAGCGCGGTTGAATTTACTGGCGTTAAAATCAAACCCGCCCTGTAACGCTAGGATGGCGCCAGTGCGTGGGTCCTGGGCTACCAGCGAGCCTTCTGCATCGGGGCGCTGGGAGAGGCGCAGTGTGCCTTCGTCGGTTTCCATTACGCGAATCAGGTCGCCACGCTTGGCAATCTGGTCGGCGCTGCTGGGTTCGGCACCACGGCTACGCGGGCTTAAGTAGGGCTGTGCCCAGCTTAGGCCATCCCAGGCAATGGTTTGCAGCTCACCGCCGCGGGTTAATACCTGCATTTCACGGCCGCTGCTCTCTACCACAATCGCGGGCTGTAGCAGACCGTAGTTGGGCGTGCGCTCCAGTACTTGAAGCCAGTTGCTCACATCGCCATCTACGCCTTCGACTTCTGTTTGGCTACGTTGCGCTGCCTGACGGGCAGTTTGGCGGATCTCAGGCGACTCAGATAGCTCCTCTTCCAAACCCTGGGTAGTGGTCTGCTCTTGGGCTTCGACCAAGCTGGGGGCAATGTCCTCTTGCTCGGCACCCCGCCAGCCATGGCGTAGGTCGTACTCGATCAGGCCGTTGGCCAGTGCTTGGCGGGCAAACGGCTGCAGCTCGCTATCAATCGTAGTGTAAATACGGTAGCCGCCGGTGTAGGCGTCATCGCCAAAGCGCTCAATGGCATACTGGCGAGCCATCTCTGCCACATAGGCCGCGTCCACTTCGGCTTGGGTGTAATGGCGGCGAGCGGTGACCGGCTCTTGCACGGCATTTTGGTAGATATCGTTATCGATATAACCAAGCTCGCGCATACGGAACAGAATCCAATTACGACGGATCAGCGAGCGCTCAGAGTTCGCCAGTGGGTTAAAGGCAGAAGGCGCTTTGGGTAGCCCAGCAATCATGGCGGTTTCGGCCAGGCTCAGCTCGGCAAGCGGCTTGTCATAGTAAGTCTCGGCGGCGGCAGCAATGCCGTAGGCGCGGTTACCCAGGAAGATTTTGTTGACGTAAAGCTCGAAAATCTCCTCTTTATCGAGGATCTGCTCCATCTGCAGGGCTAGCAGAATCTCGCGGATTTTGCGTGTGAAGGTCTGGTCCAGGGTCAGCATGTAGTTACGCGCGACCTGCATGGTAATGGTCGAGCCGCCCGACTGAATGGTGCCACCGCTCTGTACTAGCTCCACCGCCGCCCGTGCTAGACCGCGAGGGTCGACGCCGGCATGGTCAAAATAGCTGGCATCTTCTGCCGCAATCAGCGCATTAATCATATCCTGGGGGATCTCGTCGAAGTCGATCGCCATGCGGCGCTCTTCGCCGAATTCGCCAATCAGTTTGCCGTCGTTGGTGAAAATACGCAGCGGTGTGTGCAGTTCAAAATCTTGCAGTTGGCGAACGTCGGGCAGTCCCGGCGAGAAGTAGATAGCGGCACCAATCACCGCCAGTATGACCGCGCCTGAGAGCGCAACAACCAGCGAAAATAGTGACAACACAAGAGTTCGTAAAAACGTCATGAACAGTGGGTACCCGTGAAAAGAGGAGTAGCCAGGGCAGTATTAACGCCATGGCGCGCAAGTGGCTGCCATTATAGGAAGGGGAGGCAGCGGCCACCAGTGTTGATATGGCGTAGAGGCATTGGCGTGTGCCTTAACTAAAAATCATGTAACCTCGAAACTCGCACGATAGGCAGGCGGAGCCGGAGTCAGCATGCGCTTACTAAAACCCAGTAAAGGGTTGATTGGTGTCGATATTACCTCGGCCACCGTCAAGCTACTTGAACTTAAACAGTGCAACGACAACTATCAAGTTGAGAGCTACGCCGTGCGCCCGCTTCGCGAAGGCGCGGTAGTCGAGCGCCGTATTCGTGACATGAACGATGTCGCCAATGTGCTTAGTCGCGCCGTTGAGCATGCCAAACCCTCGACGCGCAAAGCCGCCGTGGCCGTTCCGGCCAGCGCCGCGATTACCAAAACGCTCCAGTTTCCCATTTCGCTTAGCGAAGATGAAATAGAGGAGCGCATCATTGCTGAGTCTGACCGGCATATTCCGTTTCCGTTCAGCGAGGTAGCGTTCGATTTCCATTGCCTAGGCCCCGCGCCCTTTGATGAAGAGCAGCAGCAGGTGATTTTGGTGGTGTGCCGCCAGCAGGGTGTCTCACAACTCACAGAAACCTTAGAGCGCGCAGGTCTTGAGCCTGCGGCGGTGGATGTGGAAACCTTCGCTATGGAGCGCTCGCTGGCCGAGCTACGCCGTCAGCTCAGCGTAGAGAACGACCCCAACGCCTGCGTAGGGCTAGTGGATATTGGTGAGAACATGAACGCCTTCCACGTGGTGCGTGGAGGTCACATCGTATACAGCCGGGACACGGTGTTTGGCGGTCGCCAGCTCACCGACGCGATTCGCGACCATTACTCTTTGAGTAACGAAGAGGCCGGCTTTGCCAAAAAGTACGGCGGCCTACCGGATGACTATCACGAGAAAGTGCTGAATCCGTTTTTGGAAACCGTGGTACAGCAAGTAGGTCGCTCGCTGCAGCTTTATTACACCGCTGCTCGCCAGCATGAGGTGCAACACATTGTATTAGCGGGAGGTTCAAGCGTTATTCCCGGCCTTGCCGAACGTATTTCAGAAGATAGCGGTATGTCGGTGACGATTGCCAACCCGTTCCAACGTATGCGTGTGAATAAACGCCTTAATATTGAAGGCCTAACCAATGATGCACCGGCCATGCTCACCGCTGGTGGTTTGGCGATGAGGGTTGGACTGTGAGCATTAATATCAACCTACTTCCCTGGCGGGAAGCACGCCGTGAAAAGCGTACACGCCGATTTTATGGGGTAGTCGTGATGATGTTCTTAGCGGGTATTGGTTTAGGGCTGGGTGTCTTGCAAGTTTATCAGCAGCAGTTATCAGCTCAGCAGCAGCGCAATGCGTATATCACGAACCACATTGAGCGCTTGAATAACGAAATCGCCGACGTGCAGCGCTATCAAGCAACCGCAGCCCGGTTGGGTGAGCAATTAACGCTGTTTCAAACCCTGCAAGCCGAGCGGATAGGCACTGTACAGTTGTTCAATAATATTGCTGCCAGCGTGGTGGATGGCGTGGTGTATCAGCGCCTTTCCCGCAGTGGTGAACAGGTTAGCTTTTCTGCCATGGCGGGCAGCGAGCGGCAGGTATCGGATCAACTGCGCCAAATCGCCAGTATGCCAGGGTTTGGGGTGCCACAACTCTCTGAGGTAGCCAGTGGCGATGATGGTACCAGCCGAGTGTTCCAGTTTGACGTGGTACAGTCTGTCGTAGAAGAAGCCGCCGCTGAGGAGGAAGCGCCATGATCTGGGGGCGTGAACGCTGGCGGAGTGAGTGGCGGCAGCTGCAAGATGTAGATTGGCAGGGGCTGGATGTAAAAGAGGCGGGAGAGTGGCCTGCGCTATTAAAAGCGCTATGTGGGGTGCTGGCCTTTGTCATTGCCGTTGGCGCATTAAGTTGGTGGCTGGTGGGCGAAAAGCGCGCCGAGCTAGAAGCGGCGCAGCGTCAAGAGATGCGCCTGCTGAGTGAGTACCGCAGTAAAGTCTCTGAGGCGGCATTTTTGCCCGAGGTACGCGACCAACTAATGGTCTTAGAGGAGCAAATGGCCACTATGCGTGCCATGCTGCCCACCAGTGCCGAGATTCCTTCACTGCTGGATAGTATTAGCGATGCGGCGGTGAACAATAACCTAAGTATCGAAACGATTCGTCTTCGGCCCATCGTGCGTAACGCCCATTATGTGGAGCACCCTTTGGATATTCAGGTGCGTGGCGGCTATCACGAGCTGGCGCAATTCGTGGCCGATATTAGCCAGCTTGCGCGTATTGTGACCCAGCACGATTTAACCCTAGCCCCTGCCGGGCAGAGTGGTGACTCGCTGCGCATGTCGCTGCTGGCACGTACCTATAGCTATATAGAAGCAGTGGAAGGGGAGGAGACCGCCCCATGAAGCGTCTACTTAGCATTGGCGCGGTGGTTCTGTTAGCGGGCTGTGGCGATGCCAATCTGAGCCAGTTAGATACCGTGATGGAAGAGATTCGTCGTATACCGGCAGGGCAGCCACCGGTGATTATACCGACGATTCCTGAGTATCAGCCGGTAGATTACCGTTACCGCGAGGTGCGAAGCCCCTTCTTAGCACCAGAAAGCATTCGTGCCAACGACACGGTAGCAGTGATGGAGAGTGCGCTCGCCCCGGATCAGCAGCGCACCCCCGAGCCGCTAGAGGAGTTTCAGCTGGAGGCGCTGCGTTTAGTTGGCACATTGCGCATGGGCGGGAAGCAGGTGGCGTTGATTAGCGCCCCTGATGGCAGCACTTATAGTGTGCGTGAAGGCAACTATTTAGGCACTAACTACGGGCATATCACCGCGATTGGCCCGCAAGAAGTACGCATAACCGAACGTATTTTTAATCAGTTGCAGGGTTGGCAGGAGCGTCAGGCATCGCTCACCCTGAATGAGTAGGCTAAGCACATATCGCACGGTGCGCCCTATGTATTTTTACTTGTTATCGGATAACACGCTATGGTCGTCATGCTTCGTCTAATTACGCTGCCATTGTTAGCCCTGATGCCCACCTTTGCCCTGGGTTCAGTGCTAACGGACCTTGATGTGCGTTCAACCAGTGGCGGTGAGGTGGAGCTGGTATTGCAATTTAGCGGCGGCGTTGCCGAGCTTCGCGGCTATCGGCTGAATACTCCGCCGCGTCTAGCGCTAGATCTAGCCGATACCCAAAGCAGCTTGCCCCAGCGGCGTATTAACGTAGCCAGCGCAGGTGTGGAGCGTATTACCGCGTTGGAGGGCAATGGCCGTACACGGCTAGTGGTCGACCTGAGCGAGCCGCTGGACTACACCTCTCGCATAGAAGGGGATCAGCTGCGCATCACCCTAAGCCCTGAAAGTATTAGCGCTGCGAATGACAACTCGCCCGCAGGTATGAGTAGCGAGCTGGAAACTGCCCTAGGGCCGCAAGTAACGGATATCGACTTCCAGCGGGGGGCTGATGGGGCAGGGCGTTTGCTGGTCTCTTTTGATCGTGAAGGGGTAGTGACGCAAGTGCGGGAAGGGAGTGAGGGCCGCGTTATTGCTGAGCTTCGCGACGTAGATATTCCTGATTCCTTGAATCAAATTTACGATGTGACCGACTTTGCTACCCCCATTACTCGCATAACCCCCCGCACTGGCCAGCGGGAAACCCTGCTTGAGCTACAAACGAACGGCCCCTACGCGATGATTTCATCGCAAAGCGGGCGAACACTCACCGTGGAAGTACAGCCGGTGAGCCAAGCCTCTCAGCAGGACCGCGCGCAGCAGGGAGAAAGCTTCACCGGCGACCGTCTGAGCCTCAATTTCCAAGATATTGAGGTGCGAGCCGTGCTGGCGACGCTGGCTGAGTTTACCGGCTTGAACCTAGTCGCCAGTGATAGTGTTACTGGGCGAGTAACGCTCAACCTCAACGATGTGCCCTGGGACCAGGCGCTGGCGCTGATTTTGCAAAGCCAAGGGCTCTCTAGCCGTGAACAGGGCAATGTGATTGTAGTAGCGCCGGCCAGTGAGCTGGCCGAGATTGAGCGTCAAGAGATTGAGGCCCGTAGCCAGCAGCAAATCTTGGCGCCGTTGGTGACTGAGTTCATCGAGATAAAGTACGCACGGGCCGAAGATTTAGCACAGCTGTTGCGTGGTGGTGACGGTTTTGGGCTGCTCACTGAGCGTGGCCGCGTTAGCGTTGACCAGCGTACCAACACACTGCTCATTCAAGACACGGCCGAACAGGTGCGCGATATTATGCGGACGCTGGTCCGGCTGGATGTGGCGGTGCGTCAGGTACAGATCGAAGCGCGCATCGTGATTGCCCGTGATAGCGCTTCCCGAGAGTTGGGGGTGAACTGGGGCGTCTCCAGCACCCGAGGCTTCCTGGAAAACGAAGCCGGGCAGTTCGTGCCGCGCAACATCAATCCTGGCGGCCTCAACCGTGCCCAAGGTGGCCTGGCGGTGGACTTAGGCTCAACGGCAGCGGCTGATACGGGCTTCAGCTTTGGCTATCTCTCAGGGGATATTCTGCTCGACCTTGAGTTGCGCGCCCTTGAAAGCGAAGGCAAAAGCCAGACCATTTCGCAGCCTCGGGTGATTACCGCCAACCAGCGCACCGCAACGATCCGCCAAGGGGAGGAGCGGGCATTCCAGAGTGTCGATGCCCAGGGCAACCCCGATACCGAGTTCAAGGAGGCGGAGCTGTCGCTGGAGGTCACGCCGCAAATTACCCCAGATAACCGCATCATTATGGATTTGGTAATCAAGAACGACAGCTTCCGTGAGAGCGAGTTCGGCGGCGAGCCGCCCATTGATACCAACCAAATCGAGACCCAGGTGCTGGTCGATAATGGCCAGACGGTGGTGTTAGGCGGTATTTTGACCACTGAACAGCTGAGCCAAATAGCGAAAACACCGCTGCTGGGCGATCTTCCTATACTGGGCAGGCTGTTTCGCTATACCGAAGAGAGCAATGAAAAGGTAGAGTTATTAGTCTTTATCACTCCACGATTACTTGATGATGGTTTGGCGGTTCGCTGATGCAGGATTTACCCAATCTTTTCTTAATAGGCCCCATGGGGGCTGGTAAAAGCACGATAGGCCGCTTATTGGCGGGAGAACTATCGCGCCCGTTTTACGATAGCGATCACGCCATACAAGACCGCTGCGGTGCCGATATACCCTGGATTTTTGACGTGGAGGGTGAGCAAGGCTTTCGTCAGCGTGAAATTCAGATGATTGACGAGCTCACCCAGCTCACGGATGTCGTGGTCGCCACCGGCGGTGGCGCGGTGCTGCGAGAAGAGAACCGCCGAGCGCTGCGCGATCGCGGTACAGTGGTGTACTTGATGACCACTGTCGAGCAGCAGCTAAAACGCACCGCCAAAGATCGCAACCGCCCGTTGCTGCAGTGTGCGAATCGCGAACAGGTGCTCAACGATATGTTCGCCGCCCGTGATCCGCTCTATCGTGCTACTTCCGACATTACGGTACGTACGGATCGCCGTAGCCCCCGTGCCGTGGTGAATGAAATTTTACGCCGCGTGCATCGCCTGATTGATCCGTTAGAAACCGCCAGCGCCCCGCATAAAAAGGTATCTCAATGACAGAGCTAGCCCATGACCGTACGTTAACCGTTGAACTGGGTGAGCGCAGCTACCCCATCCATATTGGCGTTGGGCTATTAAATCGCTCCGACAGTTTTGTGCCCTATCTGGCCGGTAGCCAAGTCATGATCGTCACCAATGAAACCGTGGCGCCGCACTACTTAGACACGCTGCGTTCTAGCTTACCCGAGCATTTAGACGTGCGTGCCGTGGTGCTGCCAGATGGCGAGCAGTACAAAACCATCGAACAGGTAGGACGCATTTGGGGTGCGCTGCTGGAAGCCGGCTTTAACCGCCGCTGCACACTCATTGCCCTTGGCGGCGGTGTGATTGGCGATATGGTGGGCTATGCCGCTGCTTCCTATCAGCGCGGGGTGGCCTTTATTCAAGTGCCCACCACGCTGCTTTCCCAGGTGGACTCCTCGGTGGGCGGCAAAACCGGTGTTAATCATCCGCTGGGTAAGAACATGATTGGCGCGTTTTGGCAGCCAAAAGCGGTAGTGGTGGATATTGCCACGCTGACCACGCTGCCTGCCCGAGAGCTTTCTGCAGGGCTTGCGGAAGTGGTGAAGTACGGCTTTATTCGTGACGCTGCTTTCTTAGCGTGGCTAGAACAAAACATGACGGCGCTGCGCCGCGTTGAACCTGAGATCGTTGCAGAGGCCATTGCCAAAAGCTGTCAAATCAAAGCCAATATTGTGGCGGAAGATGAAACCGAGCAGGGCGTTCGTGCGCTGCTGAACCTTGGCCACACGTTTGGCCACGCCATCGAGGCGCATCAAGGTTACGGCAACTGGCTGCACGGCGAAGCCGTAGGAGCCGGCATGGCGATGGCCGCCACGCTCTCCCACCAGTTGGGGTGGATCAGCGCTGATGCCTTAAAGCGCACGAAAGCGGTGATCGAAAGCGCGGGCCTTCCGCTGGTTGCGCCAACGGGCATGTCGTCGGATGACTTCTTGACACGAATGCGGCTGGATAAAAAGAACGTGGACGCGCGTCTGCGTCTGGTGCTACTGAACGACTTGGGCGATGCCTGCGTTAGCGATGCCACGCCTATCGAGACACTGAGACAGCTACTCGATGATTATCCGCGCGGCTAGGGGAATCACCCGTAAGCGCACCCGCTCAAAACCCGCCTCGAAACAGGCGGGTTTTGTTTGTCTAGAAAGCGCCGAAGTGGCTGCTGACTAGTGATATCCGTATGCCTTATGCGCTATCGGCATGGGGTTTTTAGTAAAAATTAGACTAAAGTCTAGTGCTCTGTATTGATCGTTGAAATACCGTTTCTTTGGCCTGCAAGCCGTTGAAGTATAACTATTTTTTTATTGAGCGGTAGTGCAACTACGGGATTTGGCGAGGGTTTTTGACGATTGGCGAGTGTCGAGCGATTGCGCTACGCGGTGGCAAATCGCTATGCTGAGCGACCTTTTTCTCGCAGCAGCGAATGCGGACAACACCCTATTTTGGGCGGGCAACAAGAGCCATAAAAAAAGAAAAACCCGTGATTATACCATAAAAACGCTGCTTACAAAATACGCTGACTAGAGGCACGCCCATGAATAGAGGTCTTCACCAGCCAGGCGAGTTTCGCGATAACTGCGGCTTTGGCCTTATTGCCCACATGGAAGGGCAGGCCAGCCACGACTTGCTGAAAACGGCTATCGAATCACTGACTTGTATGACCCACCGCGGCGGCATCGCGGCAGATGGTAAAACCGGCGACGGTTGCGGCCTGCTGCTAAAGATGCCCGCACAGTTCATGCGTGCTGCCGCCAAAGAAGCGCTCGACGTCGAGCTGGGCGAGCGCTTCGCGGTGGGGTCGGTGTTTTTACCCAACGACGATGCGCGTGCCGCCAAAGCCAAAGAGACGCTGGTGGCTGAGTTAAGCGCACGCGGTTTGGACGTGCTGGGCTGGCGCGTAGTGCCCACGGACTCGAGTGTCTGCGGCCCCATGGCGCTGGACTGCCTGCCGCGTATCGAGCAGCTGTTCGTTGCCCCCGGCAGCAGCGACAATTTCGATGTCGATCTTTTCATGGGTCGCCGCTACGCCGAGCAGGCGCTGCGCAGCGACGAAGACTTTTACGTGGCATCGCTCTCCAGCGAAGTGGTCTCCTATAAAGGCCTGGTCATGCCGGAAGATTTGCCGGCCTTCTATAAAGACCTGAACGATCCGCGCTTGGAAACCGCCATCTGTGTCTTCCATCAGCGCTTCTCCACCAACACCGCACCGCGCTGGCCGTTGGCACAGCCGTTCCGCCTGCTGGCGCACAACGGCGAGATCAACACCATCGAAGCCAACCGCGGCTGGGCGAACTCGCGTAAGGCGAACTTCGTCAACGAGCGTCTGCCTGATATCGCTAAACTAGACGAAATCGTCAACACCACCGGCTCCGACTCCTCCAGTATGGATAACATGCTGGAAGTGCTGCTGACCGGCGGTATGGAACTACACCGCGCCGTGCGCATGATGGTGCCGCCCGCCTGGCAAAACGTCGAGACCATGGGCGCCGAGCTACGCGCGTTCTACGAGTACAACTCCATGCACATGGAGCCGTGGGACGGCCCTGCAGGCGTGGTCATGACCGACGGTCGCCAAGCGGTCTGTATGCTGGACCGTAACGGCCTGCGTCCGGCGCGCTGGGTGATTACCAAGAACGGCTACATCACCCTGGCCTCCGAAATCGGCACCTACGGCTACAAGCCGGAAGACGTGGTGGCAAAAGGCCGCGTCGGCCCCGGCCAGATGCTGGCCGTCGATACCCAAACGGGCGAAGTGCTGCACACTCAGGACATCGACGATCGCCTGAAGTCCGCATACCCCTACAAGCGCTGGCTGAAACAGGAAGCGAACTACCTGGAGTCGGCGCTGACCGAACTGGCGCGCTTCCAAACGATGGACACGGATGCGCTGAACGTGCAGCAGAAGATGTTCCAGGTAACGTTCGAAGAGCGCGACCAGGTACTGCGCCCGCTAGCGGAGAGCGGCCAGGAGGCGGTGGGCTCCATGGGCGATGATACGCCGATGGCGGTGCTGTCGAGCCGCCCGCGCCTGCTCACCGACTACTTCCGGCAGAAGTTTGCCCAGGTCACCAACCCGCCGATCGACCCGCTGCGCGAAGCGATCGTGATGTCGTTGGAAACCTGCTGTGGCGCGGAGCTGAACGTCTTCAAGGCCACACCGGAACACGCCCATCGCTTGATTTTGACCACGCCGGTGCTCTCGCCGCGTAAATTCACCGCCCTGGTGAGCCAGGACGATCCGGCCTTTGCTAGCCATATGCTGCCGCTCGGGTACGATCCAGAGCAGACCAGCCTGCAGCAGGCGATTACCGCGCTTTGCCAAGAAGCCGAAGCGCAGGTAAAAGCGGGTAAAGTGATTCTGGTGCTGAGCGATGCGGAGCTGCCCAAAGGCCAACTGCCTATTCAGGCAGCGCTGGCCGTGGGTGCGGTGCACTCCCACCTGGGCCGCCTGGCGCTGCGCCCCAATGCCAACATCGTGGTCGAGACTGGCTACGCCCGCGATGCCCATCAGATGGCGGTACTGTTCGGGGTGGGCGCCACGGCGGTCTACCCGTGGCTGGCGTATCAGGTCATGGCGGATATGCACCGCACCGGAGAATTGACTGGCAACCCGGCAGACGCCCGCGAGAATTATCGTAAAGGCCTGCAGAAGGGACTCTTCAAGATCCTTTCTAAGATGGGCATTTCGACGCTGGCCTCCTACCGTGGCTCCATGCTGTTCGAGGCCGTCGGCCTGGCCGATGAGGTCATGGAGACCTGCTTCGTGGGCATGGCGTCGCGCATTCAGGGCACCGGCTTTGCCGAGCTGCAGCTCCAGCAAGAGCTACTAGCCAAAGAGGCGTGGATTCCCCGCAAAGGTATCTCCCAGGGTGGTATGCTCAAGTACGTGCACGGCCACGAGTACCACGCCTACAACCCGGATGTGGTCAAGGCGCTGCAGGCGGCGGTGCAAGAGGGCAGCTACACCAAGTGGAAGAAATTTGCGCAGCTGGTGAACGAGCGCCCCGTGGCCACCATTCGTGACCTGCTGAAACTCAAGCCTGCGGCCACGCCGATTCCGCTGGAAGAGGTCGAGCCCATCGAAGCGCTGATTCCACGCTTCGACAGCGCAGGCATGTCGCTGGGCGCGCTGTCGCCCGAAGCGCACGAAGCGCTGGCCCAGGCCATGAACGAGGCGGGCGGTCGCTCCAACTCCGGTGAAGGTGGCGAAGACCCAGCCCGTTACGGCACCATTCGCAGCTCGAAGATCAAACAGATCGCCTCAGGTCGTTTCGGTGTTACGCCAGCTTACCTAGTCAATGCCGACGTGCTGCAGATCAAGGTGGCTCAGGGCGCGAAGCCCGGTGAAGGCGGCCAGCTGCCGGGCGGCAAGGTCAATCAGCTGATTGCCCGCTTGCGCTACTCGGTGCCCGGCGTTACGTTGATTTCGCCGCCGCCGCACCACGATATTTACTCCATCGAAGACTTGGCGCAGCTGATCTTTGACCTCAAGCAGGTCAACCCAGACGCGCAGGTCTCGGTGAAACTCGTCTCCGAGCCAGGGATCGGCACCATTGCCACTGGCGTCGCCAAAGCCTATGCGGACTTGATCACCGTGTCTGGCTACGATGGCGGCACGGCGGCTAGCCCGCTCACCTCCATCAAGCACGCCGGTTCCCCTTGGGAGCTGGGCCTGCCGGAGGTGCATCAAGCGCTGCGCATTAACGGCCTGCGGGACAAAATTCGTCTGCAAACCGATGGTGGTCTGAAGACCGGTCTTGACGTCGTCAAAGCGGCGATTCTGGGTGCTGAAAGCTTCGGTTTCGGCACCGCGCCGATGGTGGCGCTGGGCTGTAAATACCTGCGTATTTGCCACCTGAACAACTGCGCCACCGGTGTAGCGACCCAGGATGACTTCCTGCGCGGCGAGCACTTCCGCGGCACCGTGGATATGGTGAAGAACTACTTCCGCTTTATTGCCGAAGAAGTACGCGAGCTGATGGCCATGCTGGGCGTTCGCAAGCTCACCGACCTGATTGGCCGCACGGACCTGCTGGAAGTGTTGGAAGGCAATACGGCATCACAGCGCAAGCTGGATTTAATGCCGCTGTTGGCGAACGACTTCGTGCCTGCGGATGCGCCTCAGTTCTGTGAAGTGAGCCGCAACGTGCCTCACGACCCGGGTGCCAAGAACCAGGAAGTGCTGGCGGCGCTGAAAGAAGCCATCGAGTCTCAGTCAGGTGGCACCTTCGACTTCACCATCACCAACTGCGACCGCAGCGTCGGGGCGCTCACCTCCGGTGCCATTGCCAAGCGTTACGGTGAAGAGGGGCTCGAAGCCGCACCGGTGACGGCGCGCTTTATCGGTGTGGCGGGCCAAAGCTTCGGCGTGTGGAACGCCCGTGGCCTGAACCTCTACCTGGAAGGCGATGCCAACGACTACGTCGGTAAAGGCATGAACGGTGGCAGCATCGTCATCGTGCCGCCCAAGGTCAGCCAGTTCGAGAGCCACAAAACGGCCATTATCGGCAACACCTGCCTCTATGGGGCTACGGGTGGCACGCTGTTTGCTGCCGGTACCGCTGGCGAGCGCTTTGCGGTACGTAACTCCGGCGCCACGGCGGTGATCGAAGGCGCGGGTGACCACTGCTGTGAGTACATGACCGGTGGTTTGGTCTGCGTGCTGGGTGAAACCGGCGTTAACTTTGGGGCGGGCATGACGGGTGGCTTTGCCTACGTGCTCGATGAAGACCGGACCTTCGTGGACAAGTACAACCACGAGCTGGTCGAAATTCACCGGGTCAACACCGAAGCGATGGAAGCCTACCGTCGCCACCTGCGGGAAATGATCGAGGCCTACGTGGCCGCGACGGGTTCCGCACGCGGTGTGGCGATTCTGGAAGACTTTAGCGACTACGCGCGCCACTTCTGGCTAGTGAAGCCAAAAGCGGCCAGCCTGGGTAGTCTGCTGGATCAGTCTCGGCGTCAGCCGCAATAACCGTCAGCGCCTACGCTTCGAGGAGAAAGATCATGGCCAACCGTTTAAATAACGATTTTCAGTTTGTCGACGTGGGTCGTAAAGACCCACAGAAAAAACCGGCGCACACCCGAGCCAAAGAGTTCGCGGAAATTTACGAGCCGTTCAAGCCCACCGATGCGGCGAGCCAGGCGCACCGCTGCTTGCACTGCGGCAACCCCTACTGTGAGTGGAAGTGCCCGGTACACAACTACATTCCTAACTGGCTTCAGCTGGTGGTGGAAGGCAACATTATTGAAGCCGCCGAGCTGTCCCACAAAACCAACTCGCTGCCGGAAGTGTGTGGCCGCGTGTGCCCGCAAGACCGCCTATGTGAAGGCGATTGCACCCTGAACGATGGCTTTGGCGCGGTGACGATCGGCTCGGTGGAGAAATACATCACCGATACCGCCTTTGCCATGGGCTGGCGCCCTGATATGTCCAAAGTGGTGTGGACCGATAAGAAAGTCGCGATTGTTGGTGCAGGTCCTGCGGGCTTGGGCTGTGCCGATATTCTGGCGCGCAACGGCGTCAAGCCGGTGGTGTTCGATAAGTACCCCGAAATTGGCGGTCTGCTGACCTTTGGTATCCCTGAGTTCAAGCTGGAAAAGAACGTCATGGAGCGCCGCCGTGCGGTATTCGAGGAAATGGGCGTTGAGTTCCGTCTGAATACCGAAATCGGTACTGATGTCGAGTTCGAGACGCTGCTGCAGGAGTACGACGCGGTGTTCCTGGGCATGGGTACTTACAAGTACATGCAGGGTGGCTTCCCCGGTGAAGACCTGCCCGGTGTCTACAAAGCGCTGGATTTCCTAATTGCCAACGTCAACCGCCGCTTGGGCTTCGAGAAAGACCCGAACGACTTTATCTCCATGGAAGGCAAGCGCGTGGTGGTGCTGGGCGGTGGTGATACCGCGATGGACTGTAACCGCACCTCGATTCGTCAGCGCGCCGCCAGCGTGACCTGTGCCTACCGCCGCGATGAAGAGAACATGCCGGGCTCGCGCCGTGAAGTGGCTAACGCACGGGAAGAGGGCGTCGAGTTCTTGTTCAACCGCCAGCCGGTAGCGGTAGTGGGCGAAGATAAGGTCGAGGGTGTGAAGGTAGTCCGCACGCGCCTGGGCGAGCCGGATGAGAACGGCCGTCGTCGTCCTGAAGTGGTGCCGGGGTCTGAAGAGATCATTGCGGCCGATGCGGTCGTGGTGGCCTTTGGTTTCCAGGCAAGCCCGGCACCGTGGTTCGATAGCGCCAATATCGATGTCAACGAATGGGACCTAGTCAAAGCGCCTGAGCATGGTCAGTATGCATTCCAGACCAGCAACGAGAAAATCTTTGCCGGTGGCGATATGGTGCGCGGCTCCGATCTCGTGGTCACCGCTATATATGAAGGGCGTCAGGCGGCCGAGGGCATTCTGGATTACCTAGGCGTGTAAAGTGTGTATGCCATGCCGAACAGCACCAGGGGTAGGTCGTAGCGAGGGTCTTTTGTCATGGATGACAAAAGTAGCGCCCAGGGATGGGTTTACAGCGCCCTCGCGCAGACCTACTTCTGGGGCAACTGCGCATCGGCATCCTTTAGCCCGATCAATTGGCCTCCCACTGTTTATGTACAGTCAGTAGCTAGTTATGTGTAGCCAATAGCTAGGGTGGGAGGCAGCTTTAGCTCGCGACCGAGAGCTGGCGCTGTTTCACTTCAAATTGAGCCTTAAGGCGTACTCTGCTATTCTGTCGTCCCATCCTGGTGTGGCTTTCTGTTACGCCTTTTGATCACGTTTCGACAGGTTTTCCATGACACGATATATCTTCGTGACCGGCGGCGTTGTGTCCTCTCTTGGCAAGGGCATCGCGTCGGCCTCGCTGGCGGCGATTCTCGAGGCCCGCGGCCTTAAGGTCACCATGCTCAAGCTCGACCCGTACATCAACGTGGACCCGGGCACCATGAGTCCCTTCCAGCACGGCGAGGTGTTCGTCACCGAGGATGGCGCCGAGACGGACTTGGACTTAGGTCACTATGAGCGCTTTATTCGCACCAAAATGACCCAGGGCAACAACTTCACCACCGGCCGCGTGTACGAACATGTGCTACGCAAAGAGCGCCGGGGTGACTACCTGGGTGGCACTGTGCAGGTCATTCCGCACATCACTGATGAGATCAAGCAGCGCGTCTACGCTGGAGGCGAAGGCTTCGATGTGGCGCTGGTGGAGATCGGCGGGACGGTTGGCGATATCGAATCACTGCCGTTCCTGGAGTCCATTCGTCAGATTCGTAGCGAGCTGGGCGCAAGCCGCGCCATTTACATGCACCTCACCCTGGTGCCGTACATCAAGACCGCTGGCGAAACCAAAACCAAACCGACGCAGCACAGCGTAAAAGAGCTGCGCTCCATCGGCATCCAGCCGGATATTTTGATTTGCCGCAGCGAAGTGGAGCTTGAGGAGAGCGAGCGCCGCAAGATTGCGCTGTTCACCAATGTGGAAGAGCGTGCGGTAGTGCCGCTGCAAGACGCCGACACTATCTACCGCATTCCGCTAATGCTTCACGAGCACGGCCTGGACGATATCGTCTGCGACAAGCTGCGCTTAGAAGCTGAGCCTGCGGATCTGTCGGAGTGGGTCAAGGTACTCGATGCCAAGCTGAACCCGCTGAAGTCGGTCAGCATCGCCATGGTCGGCAAGTACATGGAGCTGCTGGATGCGTATAAGTCGCTGAACGAAGCGCTGATCCACGCGGGTATTCAGGGCCGCATCAAGGTCAACGTCGACTACATCGACTCTGAAGACATCGAGCGTCACGGCACCGAGCGTCTGGCAGGTAAAGATGCCATTCTAGTGCCCGGCGGTTTTGGCGAGCGCGGTGTGGAAGGCAAGATTCTGACCGCCCAGTTTGCCCGTGAAAACAACATCCCTTACCTGGGTATCTGTCTAGGCATGCAGGTAGCGGTGATCGAGTTCGCCCGCAACGTGGCTGGCTGGAAAGACGCCAACTCCACCGAGTTTACCCACGATACCAAGCACCCGGTGGTGGGGTTGATCACCGAGTGGATCAATGCCGAAGGCAAGATCGAGCTGCGCGACGCGGCCTCCGACCTGGGCGGCACCATGCGTTTGGGCGGCCAAGTGTGCCATCTGGCCGCTGGCAGCAAAGCCCGCGAAGCGTACGGTGCCGACGAAATCGTTGAGCGTCATCGCCACCGCTTCGAAGTCAACAACCAGTTCATTGATGAGCTGGAAGCTGCGGGCCTGGTGATTTCGGGCAAGAGCGTCGATCAGTCGCTGGTCGAAGTCGTCGAGCTGGCGGATCACCCTTGGTACGTGGCGTGTCAGTTCCACCCGGAGTTCACCTCGACGCCTCGCGACGGTCATCCGCTCTTCTCGGGCTTCGTCAATGCCGCACTAGAACACAAAACGGCACGCACCCGTGCCCACGCCGCACCTCAGGAATAAAGGGGGAAGCATGTCTTCTCAGTCCCAATTCCCAGAGCATCACATCAACGTTGCCGGCTTAACCGCCGGCAATTCTTTGCCACTCATGCTGCTTGGCGGCATGAACGTGCTGGAGTCGGCGGAGCTGGCCGATGAAGTGGCGCAGGCCTACGTGAATGTGACGCAAAAGCTGGGTATGCCTTATGTGTTCAAGGCCAGTTTCGACAAAGCGAATCGCAGCTCGATCCACTCCTACCGGGGGCCTGGGCTGGAAAAAGGCCTGCAAATCCTGGCCGATATCAAGGCGCGCTATAACGTGCCCATCATTACCGATGTGCACGAGCCCTGGCAGGCAGCGCCTGCTGCTGAAGTCGCCGATATCATCCAGCTGCCGGCCTTTTTGGCGCGCCAGACCGATCTAGTGGTGGCAATGGCGAAAACGGGCGCTGCCATCAATATCAAAAAGCCGCAGTTTTTGGCCCCGCACGAAATGCGCCATATCCTTAACAAGTTTCAGGAAGCGGGCAATGACCGCCTGATGCTCTGCGAGCGCGGCACCAGCTTTGGCTACAACAACCTGGTGGTGGACATGCTGGGCTTTGGCGACATGAAGCAGACCGGTTACCCGGTGTTCTTCGATGTCACCCATGCTCTGCAGCGTCCAGGTGGCCGGGCGGACAGCGCCGATGGCCGCCGTGCCCAGGTTGCCGAGCTTGCTCGCGCGGGTGTGGCAGTGGGCTTGGCCGGGCTGTTTTTGGAAGCTCATCCAGACCCCGATAACGCCAAGTGCGATGGCCCCTGCGCACTGCCACTGGACCAGCTCGAACCGTTTCTGACCCAACTGTCACAGCTGGACGCGCTGGTCAAAGGCTTCGCCCCCTTGACCATCCGTTAATCGCGGCGGATATCCGTGGTATACATTGGACCTCTCATCGATTAGACCGACAACCAAAGGACACTGTCATGACCAAAATTGTTGAAATCAGTGCGCTGGAAGTGCTCGATTCGCGCGGTAACCCGACCGTTCAAGCCACCGTACGTTTGGAAAGCGGTGCCGTAGGCGTTGCCTGTGCCCCCAGCGGTGCCTCCACGGGCTCCCGCGAAGCACTCGAACTGCGTGATGGCGACAAGGCGCGCTACCTCGGTAAAGGCGTTTTAAAAGCCGTCGAGGCCGTGAATGGCAAGATTCGTGATGCGTTGTTGGGAATGGATGCGCGGGACCAGCGCGGTTTGGACAATGCCATGCTGGAGTTGGATGGCACGGATAACAAGGCGACTCTGGGAGCCAATGCGATTCTGGCGGTGTCGCTCGCGGCAGCCAAGGCGGCGACCAATGCCAAAGGCGTGCCACTGTATGCCCATATCGCCGAGCTTTACGGTCAGCCAGGCCAGTACAGCATGCCGGTACCGATGATGAACATCCTCAACGGCGGTGAGCACGCCGACAATAACGTGGATATTCAGGAGTTCATGGTGCAGCCGGTGGGCGCCCCCAACTTCCGTGAAGGTCTGCGTATGGGCGCGGAGATTTTCCACGCACTGAAAAAAGTGCTCTCTGCCAAAGGCCTCTCGACGTCGGTCGGTGATGAGGGTGGCTTTGCGCCGAACCTGGCGTCCAACGCCGACGCCCTGGCGGTCATCAAGCAAGCCGTTGCCGATGCGGGTTACACCTTGGGCAGCGACGTCACGCTGGCACTGGACTGCGCCTCTTCCGAGTTCTACAAGGATGGCCAGTACAACCTCTCTGGCGAAGGCAAGAGCTACGACGCCGAAGGCTTTGCGGACTACCTAGCGGGCCTGTGTGCCGACTACCCCATCGTGTCTATCGAAGACGGCATGGACGAGTCCGACTGGGCCGGTTGGAAAGCCTTGACCGACAAGCTGGGCGACAAGGTGCAGCTGGTGGGGGACGACCTATTCGTCACCAATACCAAAATCCTTAAGCGTGGCATTGACGAGCAGATCGGTAACTCGATTCTGATCAAGTTCAACCAGATTGGCTCGCTCTCCGAAACCCTCGACGCGATTAAAATGGCCCAAGATGCGGGCTTTACGGCGGTCATCTCCCACCGTAGTGGTGAAACGGAAGATACCACTATTGCCGATTTGGCCGTAGGCACCTGTGCGGGACAAATCAAGACCGGATCGCTGTGTCGTTCTGACCGTGTCGCGAAGTACAACCGCCTGCTGGTGATCGAAGCCGAGCTAGGGGATGTGAGCTACCCCGGTTTGAAAGCCATCAAAGGCCAGTAGGTCAAAAACATAGCGTTCGCGTGTAAGGGATCTCTCAAAAATTTGTAAGAGATCTCTTACAAATGCCGACGAAATTCGCTCGAAACCTTGTAAGAAAAAGCGAGATTTTTCACTAATTCAAATTTAAGTGATTGTCTTAGTTGGGTTTTATGAAAGAAAGGCGGGTCCCTTGGGCTCGCCTTTTGCGTATTGGGTCCGATTGAGAAGTTGCGCTGTTCTGCCACAATGCATTCAGGACAAGGGGAGGCAAGGATGCTTCAGGCAGGATGCAACGGGATGCAAGCAGGTGCGCCGGGTGATACAGAGACGTGAGTCCTGGCAAGGAAGTCACCTGAGGAGGTTGACACAGGGAGTGGTCAGAGGAAGTGCTTGGAGCGGGCGGCCTACGGGCCGCCTTTTTTTGTGTAGGCCATTCACGCAATCATGGACGCCTTCCATCCGACTACAAAAAAACCAGCGTAAACGCTGGTTTTTTTGGGATGTGCTAACACTCTGCGCTTAACGCTCGAGTTTTTCCAGCTTACCCGTTTTGCCATCCCACTCTTCTGCATCGGGCAGAGGGTCTTTCTTCTCGGCAATATTGGGCCACACTTCGGCCAACTCCGCGTTGATCTCGATAAACTGCTCTTGGCCATCTGGCAGCTCATCCTCCGAGAATATTGCCTCAGCAGGGCACTCTGGCTCACACAGCGCGCAGTCGATGCACTCGTCCGGGTGAATAACCAGGAAATTGGGGCCTTCGTAGAAACAGTCGACTGGGCAAACTTCCACACAGTCGGTGTATTTGCATTGGATGCAGTTCTCGGTAACGACAAACGTCATCTTGCTATCCCTCTTGCGAGACCGAGAAGCCTCCCGGTCGTGGTCAATCGTGAATGGTTATAAATCTGCGGTTTTTTATAAGGTAAAAAGGTATGGGCGACATTCTAGTGGTGCCCATACCCGGCGGCAAGCGCTCGCGCTCATCTGTTGATGCGATTACTGACGCTCATTATATCCATTGTCTATAGCAACTCTCGCCACTGATACAACAAGGTCAGCGCTTCGCGAGGCGACAAGTCGTCGATATCCGCCTTGCCGAGCGCTTCTACCACCGGGTGCAGGGCGCTGGCGAACAGGTCGTTTTGCTGCGGTATCGCAGGGCTCGCTGAGGGCCGCTGCTGCTCGTCGACATCCCGCTGTTCGAGCATCATCAGCTTTTCCCGAGCGCGACGAATTACCGGAGCCGGGACCCCGGCGAGTTGGGCGACCTGTAAGCCATAACTCTGGCTGGCGGGGCCTGCCTCGATACGGTGCATGAACACGATACCATCGCCGTGCTCCGTTGCCGTCAAATGAATATTGGCGATGCCCTCCGCCTGCTCAGGCAGTGCCGTCATTTCAAAATAGTGCGTGGCAAACAGCGTGAGCGCCCGAGCGTTAGCGAGATGCTCGGCGCTTGCCCAGGCCAAGGAAAGCCCATCGAAGGTGCTAGTGCCACGGCCAATCTCATCCATTAACACCAGGCTGTGTTCGGTGGCATTGTGCAAAATATTGGCGGTTTCGGTCATTTCTACCATGAAGGTAGAGCGCCCTCCCGCTAGATCATCTGACGATCCGATCCGGGTAAAGATGCGGTCAACCGGGCCGATCTCGGCGGCATCGGCGGGTACGAAGCTGCCGCTATGGGCCAGCAGGGCGATCAGGGCGGTTTGGCGCATGTAGGTCGATTTACCGCCCATGTTGGGGCCGGTGATGATCAGCATGTGCTGCTTGGGCGTTAGCATAACATCGTTAGGCACGAACGGCGTGTCGCTCACCTGTTCGACCACCGGGTGCCGTCCGGCGGTAATGGTAATGCCGGTCGCGTCCACTAGCTGCGGGCGTACCCAGTTAAGAGCGCCGGCACGCTCGGCAAAAGCACACAGTACATCCAGCTCAGCCAGCGCGCGTGAGGTGTTTTGTAGCTCGTGCAGTTGGGCGTTGAGCTCGGCTAGCAACTGATCGTAGAGCCATTTTTCCCGCGTCAGCGCCCGCGACTTGGCGGAAAGCGCTTTGTCCTCAAACTCCTTCAGCTCTGGGATAATAAAGCGCTCGGCGTTTTTCAGCGTTTGACGACGGATATAGTCAGCTGGCGCATGCTGCGCCTGGGCGCGGGGCAGCTCAATAAAGTAGCCGTGTACGCGGTTATAGCCGACTTTTAGGTTGGCAAGTCCCGTGCGTTCGCGCTCTCTCAGTTCTAACTGAACGAGATAGTCGCCTGCGTTTTCGGCCATGCCGCGATGCTCATCTAGCTCGGCATCGAAGCCATCGGCAATCACGCCGCCATCCCGAATCACTACAGGCGGGTTGTCGACCAGCGCTCGCGCTAGCGTATCGGCCAGCTCGGGGTAGGGGCGGATATGCGGCTTGAGGCTATCCAGGGCGCTGCCGCTGTCGATATCGGTCAGCAGCGCTTCCAGCGTGGGCAGCGTGGCGAGCGCATCTCTCAGTCGCGCGAGATCGCGTGGGCGTGCGCTGTAAAGAGCGACGCGGGCGAGTATGCGTTCCACGTCCCCCACGTCGCTCAGCGTATCCCGCAGGCTCATATAGTTGGCATCAATAGAGAGTAGGGCCACGCCGGCTTGGCGGCCCTCGACGATCTCCCGCTGGCGTAGCGGGCGATTCAGCCAGCGCTTTAAAAGCCGCGAACCCATGGCCGTGGTGCAGGTATCAAGCACGCTGGCCAGGGTGTTATCGCCGGTGCCGCCGAGGTTGATGTCGATTTCCAGATTGCGGCGGCTGGCGGCGTCGATCACCACGGCATCGTCGCGGTTCTCTACGCTGATGGCGGTCACGTGGGGCAGGCGCGAGCGCTGGGTATCGCGCGCGTAGTCGATCAAGACACCGGCCGCGATCAGCGCCGTGGAGAGATGCGCGCAGCCAAAGCCACGCAGGTCGCTAACTTCAAATTGGTCGCACAGGCTGCGGGTGGCGCTTTCCAGATCGAATAGCCACTCCCCCTGGCGGCGTAGGCTGCGCTTTTGCGACCACGCATCGGGCAGGGTCAGGCTCTCCGGCACCAGTAGCTCCGCAGGGGAGAGGCGGGTCAACTCGGCGAGCATTTCCGCTTCGCTCTCGACTTCCAGTACGTTAAAACGACCGCTGGAGAGCTCCAGCCATGCCAGTCCCCAGCCAGCTTTTCCGGGGGCAACGGCCACCAGAACGTTATCTCGCCGAGCATCTAGCAGGGCTTCATCGTGCAGTGTGCCGGGGGTGACGATGCGCACCACCTGACGCTCCACCGGGCCTTTACTAGTGGCTGGGTCGCCGATTTGCTCGCAAATCGCCACCGACTCACCGCCTGCTACTAAGCGGGCTAAATAACCTTCCGCGCTATGGTAGGGCACCCCGGCCATGGGGATGGGTTTACCCCCCGACTGGCCGCGCTGGGTCAGGGTGATATCCAGCAGCGCAGCGGCGCGTTTAGCGTCATCGAAAAACAGCTCGTAAAAATCCCCCATGCGGTAAAACAGCAGTACCTCGGGGTGCTCGCGCTTGATGTTAAGGTATTGCGCCATCATTGGCGTATGGGCGGGGCTGGCCTGTGACATGGGCGTCCTGATTGAGCGTGGCGCAAGCGGTTGGCCTGCGGCATGTTCGTTGAGCAATTTCATTGAGAAAGCTAAACGCAGTATTCTACGCTACCCTAAGGTCTTACATGAAGGAGTCACCATGCCCCCCAGCGTTTCCAGCCTCAAGAACCTCGATTTATCGCTGCTTGCCCAGCGGCTGGGTCGGCAATGCCTTCAGCTAGGCGTGGAAGTGACCACGGCAGAATCCTGCACGGGTGGTGGCATTGCCAGCGCCATTACCTCGGTGGCCGGAAGCTCGGCCTATTTTACGGCGGGCTATGTCACCTACTCCAATGCGGCAAAAACACGCCTGCTGGGCGTAGAGCCTGCCATGCTTGACGCCCACGGGGCTGTCAGCGAGCAGGTGGTTAACGCCATGGTGGCGGGGGCTTGCCAGGAAAGCGGTGCGGACGTTGCCGTAGCCGTGAGCGGTGTGGCTGGCCCTGACGGCGGCAGCGATGACAAGCCGGTGGGCACTGTATGGATTGCCTGGGGCTCCTCTGAGCAGCAGCAGGCCGAGTGCTTTCACTTCCCCGGAGACAGGCAAGCGGTACGTGAACAGGCCGTACGCGAGGCGCTGGCAGGCCTAGTGGCCCGGTTGAGCGCTCAGGCGCAGAAGAAATAATCGTTAAAGTTGCCGCTGAGGATTTGTTTAGCCGCTAATCTTTGGCATACTACTGGCTAATTATACAGCTTGTTATGAGGAATTTCCGCATGGCTCAGGAAGACAACCGCACAAAAGCGCTTAATGCTGCACTCAGCCAGATTGATCGCCAGTTTGGTAAAGGGACCGTTATGCGCCTTGGCGATGCGCCACGCGTCGTGATGCCGTCTGTCTCCACCGGTTCGCTGGGGCTGGATATTGCACTCGGCATTGGTGGTTTACCGTTTGGTCGTGTCGTCGAAATCTTTGGCCCAGAGTCATCGGGTAAAACTACCCTGACGCTTTCGGTCATTGCCCAAGCGCAAAAGCAGGGCAAAGTGTGTGCCTTCGTTGATGCCGAGCACGCGCTCGACCCCAGCTACGCTGAGAAGCTGGGCGTCAACCTGGACGACCTGCTGGTTTCCCAGCCGGACACCGGTGAACAAGCGCTGGAAATCACCGATATGCTGGTCCGCTCGGGCGGCGTGGATGTGATTATCATCGACTCCGTGGCTGCGCTGACTCCGCGTGCGGAAATCGAAGGCGAAATGGGCGACTCCCACGTGGGCCTGCAGGCGCGCTTGATGTCCCAGGCGCTGCGTAAAATCACCGGTAACATCAAAAACGCCAACTGCTTGGTGATCTTCATCAACCAGATTCGTATGAAGATTGGCGTGATGTTCGGTAGCCCCGAGACCACGACCGGCGGTAACGCGCTGAAGTTCTACTCCAGCGTGCGCTTGGATATTCGCCGCACCGGTTCGGTGAAGTCGGGCGACGAAGTCACCGGTAACGAAACCCGCGTGAAAGTCGTCAAAAACAAGGTGGCACCGCCGTTCCGGCAAGCTGAGTTCCAGATCCTTTACGGCAAAGGTATCTACCACGCGGGTGAGGTTATCGATCTTGGCGTGCAGTGCAGCCTAGTGGACAAAGCAGGCGCTTGGTACAGCTATAAAGGCAACAAGATCGGCCAGGGTAAAGCCAATGCGGCGCAGTACCTGGAAGAGCATCCTGAAATCATGAACGAGATTGAAACTCAGATTCGTGATCAGCTACTGGCCAAGGCGGAGCCGAAGAAGGAAGAAGCGTCTGCCGCTGATGTGGCTACAGATAGCGATGATGATCTGCTTTAAGCCGCTACCTCCATTGCATGTGCTAAGAGGGAAACTCGATGTTTTCCTCTAATGTGGATGCTTCTGCACGTGAAGTAGCGATTCAACTACTGGCTCGGCGCGAGTATTCTCGCGCCGAGCTGGCGCGTAAGTTACAGCAAAAAACTTTTGATGCCGATGAAATCTCTGCTTGCCTAGACGCCTTGGCCGAGCAGTCGCTGCAGTCCGATGCACGCTTTGCCGAGAGCTTTATACGCTCGCGTATTTCCAGAGGGCAGGGCCTAATTCGCATTAAAGGCGAGCTTCGCCAACGCGGGGTTGACCAGGAAACTCAGGCCGCCGCGTTGGCAGCAGTAGAAGAGCGTGAAGCGGTAGACTGGTTTGAGCTTGCTCGAGAAACGCTGGAAAGGCGTTTTTCCACTCCGGGTGATTCCCCCAAAGAGCGTGCCAAGCGCGAGCGTTTTTTAGCAGCGCGTGGGTTTGATTTTGAACAAATTCGCTATGCTCTTTCCTGTTTGTAGCCCCGCTCAGGGCTGTCTATAACCCCGCTCAGGGCTGTTACTGCCCTAGCTTACAGCGGCTTTCTTCCTGTTTGTTTCTTCTCTGTTTGGGCCGTCTGTTTTGGTTTTGCCACTAACTGCGGCTTTAGTCGTTTGACAACTGCGTTATAATGGTCCCTTTGCGACCCCAGCGGGTGGCGGCGACAGCGCCCTGGGGCATCACGCTTTCTTGTTACGGATACCCTATGAAAAGCGCAGAGATCAGACAGGCCTTTTTAACGTTTTTTGAAGAGCACGGCCACACGGCTGTTCCGTCTAGCTCGCTGGTGCCGGGCAACGACCCGACGCTGCTGTTCACTAATGCGGGCATGGTGCCTTTCAAAGATGTGTTTTTGGGTCGTGACCCTCGCCCCTACGTGCGTGCCACTTCTGCTCAGCGCTGTGTGCGTGCCGGCGGCAAACATAATGACTTAGATAATGTTGGCTACACCGCTCGCCACCACACCTTCTTCGAAATGCTGGGCAACTTCAGCTTTGGCGACTATTTCAAGCGTGACGCCATCCGCTTTGCCTGGACATTTTTGACCGAAACCCTGGGGTTACCCAAAGAGAAGCTCTGGGTCACCGTACATATCAGCGACGACGAAGCCGAGCGCATCTGGAAAGATGAGATCGGTATCGACCCCGAGCGTTTCTCCAAGCTGGACGAGGACAACTTCTGGCAAATGGGCGACACCGGCCCTTGCGGCCCCAGTTCTGAGATCTTTTTCGATCACGGCCCGGAAGTGTGGGGTGGCCCGCCCGGAAGCCCTGAAGAGGATGGCGACCGCTACATCGAGATCTGGAACCTCGTCTTCATGCAGTTCGAGCGCGATGCCCAAGGCACCCTCAATCCGCTGCCTAAGCCCTCTATCGATACCGGTATGGGCCTGGAGCGTGTGGCGGCTGTCATGCAGGGTGTGCACTCCAACTACGAAATCGATCTGTTCCAGAATTTGCTCAAGGCGGCAGCAGACGCCACGGGACATAGCGATACCACCGCGCCCTCGCTACGCGTCATTGCTGACCACATTCGCTCCTGCGCTTTCTTGATTGCCGACGGCGTACTGCCCTCCAATGAAGGCCGCGGCTACGTGCTGCGCCGGATTATTCGTCGCGCCATTCGCCACGGCCACAAGCTGGGCGCGTCTGAGCCGTTCTTCCACAAGCTGGTTAGCGCGCTGGACGCCGAGATGGGCGATGCCTACCCCGAGCTGCGCGATGCCAGCGAGCAGATCGCCCGCGTACTGCTGAAAGAGGAAGAGCAGTTTGCGCGGACGCTGGATCACGGTATGGGCTTGCTGAACGCGGCGCTCGAAGAGCTGCAAGGTGATGTGCTGCCCGGCGAAACCGTGTTCAAACTCTACGACACCTACGGCTTCCCGTTCGATTTGACTGCTGACGTGTGCCGAGAACGTGAAGTGACACTGGATGAAGCCGGTTTCCAGCGTGAACTCGAAGCTCAACGCGAACGCGCTCGTGCCGCCAGCCAGTTTGGCGCGGATTACACGGCCTCTATCGAACTGGACGGCGAAACCCAGTTTACCGGCTACGAGCGGCTGGAAGACCAGGCCACCGTGACCGCCATAGTGGACAGCGAAGGCAACGCGCTGGCGGCCTTGGAAGCCGGTCAAAAAGGCACCGTAGTGCTCGATCGTACTCCGTTCTATGGGGAGTCCGGCGGCCAGGTGGGCGATACTGGCTACTTGCACGTCGATGGTGGTCGTTTTCAGGTGAACGATACTCAGAAACAGAGTGGCCACCACCTTCACCAGGGGGTAATGGTCGAAGGGAGTCTGAGTGTCGGCGCCAACGTACGCGGTGAAGTGGACGCCAGCCTGCGCAGCGCGACCATTCGTAACCACTCCGCGACCCACCTGCTGCACAAAGCACTGCGTATGGTGCTGGGCGATCACGTTCAGCAGAAGGGCTCGTTGGTCAACGCAGAGCGTCTGCGTTTTGACTTTAGTCACTTCGAACCGATGACCGCAGAGCAGCTTGCTGAGGTCGAGCGCATCGTCAACGAGCAAATCTTGGCCAACGCGCCGACCAAAATCGAGCAGATGAGCCTCGCCGATGCCAAGGCCAAAGGCGCGGCAGCACTGTTCGAAGCCAAATACGCTGATAACGTGCGCGTATTGACCATCGGTGCCGATGACTTCTCCATCGAGCTTTGCGGCGGTACCCACGTCAAGCGCAGTGGCGACATTGGCTGCTGCCACGTGGTCAGCGAAGTAGGTATTGCCTCGGGTGTGCGTCGCATTGAAGCGATCACCGGCGAAAACGCACTGGCGTATTTCCGTGAGCAAGAAGCCCGTGTTCAGCGGATTAGCGAACGCTTAAAAACCAAGCCAGAGCAAGTGGAAGCGCGTGTCGAATCGCTGGTGGAGCGCAACCGCAGCCTGGAAAAAGAGCTTGAGCAGCTCAAAGCGAAGCTGGCGAGCGCGGCGGGTAGCGATATGCTCAGCCAAGTGCAGGAAGTGGGCGGCGTGAAGCTGCTGGTAACTGAGTTGGATGGCGTGTCTGGTAAAGATCTGCGCGGCGTATTGGATCAGCTGAAAAACAAGCTAGGCTCTGGCGTGATTATGCTAGCCACTGCTGACAAGGCCGCTGGTAAAGTCAGCCTGATTGCTGGGGTCACTTCTGATTTAACTGGCCGTGTTAAAGCGGGCGAGCTGGTTAATCATGTGGCCTCCCAAGTGGGTGGCAAAGGGGGTGGGCGCCCTGATATGGCTCAAGCAGGCGGCAGTCAGCCAGAGGCGCTGCCGGACGCGTTGAACAGTGTCCCGGCTTGGTTGGAAAACACACTTCGCTAAATAGAGAGGCCGGTGGCATTATTTGCTACCGGCCTTTTTGCTAGTTAGGAAAGTTGGCAACAATAATATTCACCCTCCATTCCCGAACGTAAAGGAAAAACGGCATATGGCACTATACGTACAGAAGTTCGGCGGCACCTCGGTGGGCTCTGTCGACCGTATCAAGGCCGTGGCGGAAAAAGTTAAAGGCTTTCGCGACCAGGGCCATCAGGTAGTGGTTGTTGTCTCCGCGATGAGTGGCGAGACCAACCGCCTGACCGAAATGGCCCATGCTCTGAACGAGGATCCCGCCCCGCGTGAAATGGATATGTTGCTCTCAACAGGGGAGCAGGTGACCATTTCCCTACTGGCCATGGCGCTACAGCAAATTGGCGTGTCGGCGACCTCGCACACGGGTGCCCAGGTAGGAATTCATACCGACAGCGCCTACACCAAGGCGCGTATTCAGCGTATTGAAACTGACGATCTCAAATCTGACCTGGATGCAGGGAAGGTCGTGGTGGTCGCTGGTTTCCAAGGCGTAGACGAAGACGGCAATATCACCACGCTGGGGCGTGGCGGCTCTGATACCACCGGCGTGGCGCTTGCTGCCGCCTTGGGGGCTGATGAGTGCCAAATCTATACCGACGTAGACGGTGTTTACACCACGGACCCCCGTGTATGTTCCAAAGCGCAGCGCCTTGAAAGCATCACCGTAGAAGAAATGCTCGAACTCGCTAGTTTGGGCTCCAAAGTGCTGCAAATTCGCGCTGTTGAATTCGCCGGTAAATACAACGTGCCGCTGCGGGTACTGTCTAGCTTTGAAGACGGCCCTGGCACCCTGATTGTTGCAGATTCAGACCAAGACGAGGATTCTATGGAAGAACCGCTAATCTCCGGTATCGCGTTTACCAAGAACGAAGCCAAACTCACCCTGCTGAATACGCCGGATGTACCTGGTGTGGCTTCACGTATTTTGGGGCCGATTGCCGACGCGAATATTGAAGTAGATATGATCGTCCAGAACGTTGCACCAGCTGGCGATTACACCGACTTCACCTTCACCGTGGCAAAAGGTGACTATAAAGCCACCAAAAAGCTGCTAGAAGAGACCGTTATTCCTGACCTGGGCGGAGGTGAGCTGCGCGGCGATGACAACATTGCCAAAGTGTCGCTGGTCGGCGTTGGCATGCGCTCTCATGCGGGTGTTGCCTCTAAAATGTTCCGCGTATTGGCCGATGAAAACGTTAATATCCGTATGGTCTCTACTTCAGAAATTAAAATTTCTGTCGTAATTGACGAAAAACATATGGAGCTTGCAGTTAACGCCTTACACAAAGCGTTTGGTCTCGATAAGTCCGATATCGAATCTGAATAACAATTGTGGCCTAAACCTTCTACGCTGAAGTTACTCGCTGCCGTGTGGTGGTGAGCTTTCTTTCAACGGGAGGGTAAGGTGTCATAGGGGCCAAAGCCTTTGGTGGCAGGCGTCACCATGCCGCATAATGGCATGGTGACGCCGCTGGCGGACACATCCCGTTGTATAAAACGTCTGAGAAGGAGATCAGCCATGCTCATCCTAACCCGCCGCGTTGGCGAAACGCTGATGATCGGTGATGAAATTACCGTCACAGTATTAGGTGTGAAAGGTAATCAAGTGCGCATTGGTGTGAACGCACCAAAAGATGTCGCGGTTCACCGTGAAGAGATCTATCAGCGCATTCAGCGTGAACGTAATAGTGAAAGCGAATCAGAATAAATGGCCGCCCGTGTTACGCTCATTAAAGGGCGTTTAAGCGGTGATTTTAGGCCAGCGCGAAAAAAATCGGAATAAGACTGGACACCAGTCATCAAAATCGGTAATATTCGCGCCGTGCCGTTGAGGAGAGGTGGCCGAGTGGCTGAAGGCGCTCCCCTGCTAAGGGAGTATAGGGTTTATAGCCCTATCGAGGGTTCGAATCCCTCTCTCTCCGCCAACTGCATGATGTAGCATCGTAATTTGATACGCGCCCGTAGCTCAGCTGGATAGAGTACCTGACTACGAATCAGGTGGTCGGAGGTTCGAATCCTCCCGGGCGCGCCAAGTTGCAAAGCTAAGTGCTTGATGTTACACTGATTTCATTGCTTGACGAATTAGGCAATGACTGAAAAGCGCCCGTAGCTCAGCTGGATAGAGTACCTGACTACGAATCAGGTGGTCGGAGGTTCGAATCCTCCCGGGCGCGCCAGATTTCAAAACCCGCTCTTTAATGAGAGCGGGTTTTCTGTTTTCTAGCCTGACTAACGTGGCTCGCGCGTTAGTCTTGCGATCGTGTAAAGCGCCCCCGCAACTTTGCGGAAGGGCGCTTTTTTTTGGCTCGAAGGAAATGAGGTGGGTCGAGCCCGCGTATGGGTCGAAAAAAAGCGCCTCGATAGGCGCTTTGACTCAGCAGGTTCAACGGCGGCTGGTTCAGGCACTTCGCCCGGCTTAGGCGGGTTCGTAGGCGGCGAGGGAGCTTGCGCTAGGGGTAAGGCTGCCGAGAAGTGCATCCAAGTCGGTCAGGCGCTTCAGGCGCTGAAAGTGCTGGTCGGCTTCAGCGTTGCCTTGACGCATCTGGGCAAGCCACTGCTTCACCAGCGACACGACCACGCGGTCAGGAAGGTGTTGACGCTGGAGCGCGGCGTACTCTTGCAGTACGCTGGCGCGCATTTCCCAAGTGGTTTCCGCCAAACGTTCGCCGGTTTGTTGCCAGTAGCGAATCCGAGGTGCCAGCCAGGGGTCAGCCAGCGCGCTGCGTCCGAGCATCACATCGCAGCAGCCGGAGAGCGTGCGTGCCTTCCAGTAATCCTCAAGCGTCCAGATATCGCCATTGGCCACCACGGGGATCGAGAGGTGGTGGCGCACTTTGCCAATCCACTCCCAGTGAGCGGGTGGGCGATATCCCTCGTCCCGTGTCCGGCCATGTACGACCAAGCGCGCTGCGCCGCCTGCTTCCGTCGCCTGCGCACAGGCCACCGCCAAGCGGCGATTGGCAAATCCCAGACGAATCTTCGCGGTCACCGGAATTGCGCCGTCTAGCGCCTCTGCGACCGCTTTGACGGCCTGGTAGACGCGGTCTGGCTGGCGCAGTAGCGATGCGCCGCCGTCGTGGCGGTTCACCAGCTTGGCTGGGCAGCCAAAGTTGAGATCCACGCTAATGGCTCCAAGGGCTAGCGCCTGGCGGGCATTTTCGGCTAGTGTCCTAGGGGCGGAGCCGAGTAGCTGTAGATGGACGGGTACGCCGCTAGGCGTCGCTACCGGGCGGCCGGTGAGTTCGGGGCAGTGTTTGTAAAACACCCGTGGGGGAAGGCGGGTATCCACTACCCTGACAAACTCCGTCACCGTCCAGTCGAAACCGGCCTGACGAGTCAGTAGATCGCGGGTGAGCGCATCGATAACGCCTTCCATCGGTGCAAGACCGATCTTGCCTTTATGTAGTAAATTAACAACCATGACTTCCACTATGGCGCGATTGCATTCTATCCTGAATGTGGCAGGTTAGTGTATTACCCTTATTGCGCCAAGCGCCGTTAGAGGCGTTTGGCGTGCCAATAACCCTATAAAACAAGGAGAGCACGCTATGCAGGGGTCGGAGTTACTCCAAGAGGGGCTCGCTCTAATGGGCCTTGGTATGGGCTTTGTTTTTGTTTTTCTTACTATTTTGGTCATTAGCGTTACGCTGATGTCGAAGTTGATCGACCGCTTTCAGCCTGCTCCAGTGGCAGCGCCAGCGGGTCGAAATAGTGCAAAAACACCCGCCAGTAACGGCCAAAATGACGAAGTTGCCGCGGTGATCAGTGCTGCAGTGCATCGTTACCGCTCGTCCCGCCGTCCGTAAGACGCACGCTTTTGTGTGCCTATTTCGCCCTAATGGCTATTTTTTTGTTAAATTTACTACATCCATAACGCTAAACTGTGAGCCACGACCATGAACGAAATAAAACGTCCTCTGGGAATCACCGATGTTGTCCTGCGCGATGCGCACCAATCGTTGTTTGCTACGCGCCTGCGCCTAGATGACATGCTGCCCATCGCCGAAAAGCTGGATAAAGTCGGCTACTGGTCTCTGGAAACCTGGGGTGGAGCAACGTTTGATGCGTGTATCCGCTATTTAGGTGAAGACCCGTGGGAGCGTATTCGTGCCCTTAAAGAGGCGATGCCGAACACACCTCAGGCGATGTTGTTGCGCGGTCAGAACCTGCTGGGCTACCGCCACTATGCCGATGATGTCGTCGATAAGTTCGTCGAGCGTGCTAAAACCAACGGCGTTGATGTGTTCCGCGTGTTTGATGCCATGAACGACCCGCGCAATCTGGAACGCGCCATCAAAGCGGTTCGCCAAGTCGGCGGCCATGCACAGGGCACCATTTCCTACACGGTGAGCCCGGTACATACCCTGGATAGCTGGGTAGATCTTGCCAAAACCATTGCTGCAATGGGCGCAGATTCTCTGGCTATCAAGGATATGGCGGGGCTACTCACGCCGTATACCGCTTACGATTTGGTCTCACGGCTGAAAAAAGAGCTCTTCATTCCAGTGCATTTGCACTGCCATGCGACGACTGGCTTATCCACGTCGACCATCCTGAAAGCGGTCGAAGCGGGGATTGATAACGTCGATACGGCGATCTCCTCCATGTCGATGACCTATGGCCACAGCCCGACTGAATCCGTGGTTGCCATGCTCAAAGATACTGACCGCGACACTGGGCTAGACCTGGAGTTGCTGGAAGATATCGCCGGCTACTTCCGTGAAGTGCGCAAAAAGTACGCTTCTTTTGAAGGTTCGCTGCGCGGCATCGATTCGCGCATTCTGGTGGCCCAAGTTCCCGGCGGTATGCTCACCAATATGGAGAGCCAGCTAAAAGAGCAGGGCGCTGGCGACAAGCTGGATGACGTGCTGAGCGAAATCCCCCGCGTACGCGAAGACCTCGGCTTTATTCCGTTGGTGACGCCCACCTCACAGATTGTGGGCACTCAGGCAGTCATGAACGTCATGATGGGCGAGCGCTATAAGTCGATCTCTAAAGAAGTGCAGGCGCTGCTGAAGGGCGAATACGGCTCTGCCCCGGCTCCTTTCAATGCCGAATTGCAAAAGCGTGTACTGGAAGGCGGCGAGCCGATTACTTGCCGCCCGGCAGATAATCTCTCTCCAGAAATGGACAAGCTCGCGGCCGAGCTGAAAGAGAAAGCCAGCGCCGATAGCATTCGCCTTGCCGAGGGCGAGCGGGAAGTGGATGACGTGCTGACCTATGCGCTGTTCCCGCAGATTGGCCTGAAATTCCTCAAAAACCGCGACAATAAAGACGCCTTTGAGCCTGCGCCCGAAGCGCCTCAGGCAGCCGCCCCAGCTAAGGCAGAGGCTCCCGCAGCAGCACCTGCGCCTGCCGGTGGTCCGGAAACCTACACCGTGAAGCTCAACGGTAAGGCTTACGTGGTCGAGGTGTCGGAAGGTGGCGAGATTGGCGATATTCAGGAGCAGCCTGCTGCACAGTCTGAGGCTGCCGCCCCAGCGCCCAGCGGTGAAAGCATCGATGCGCCGCTGGCCGGTAACATCTTCAAGGTGAATGTACGCCCAGGCGACCAAGTGGCCGAAGGCGATGTGGTGATTATCCTGGAAGCCATGAAGATGGAAACCGAAGTGCGTGCCAGCAGTGCCGGTACGGTATCGAAAGTCAATGTCAGCGAAGGCGATAGCGTCGCTGTTGGCGATGCACTGATTGAGCTTTAAGGGCAACTCGGGAATGGATAAATTAATCACCTTATGGGAAGGCTCCGGGCTCTATAATCTGGAGCTGGGCCAAGCGGTTATGATCCTGGTAGGGCTTGGGTTGCTCTACCTGGCGATCTACAAGAAGTTTGAGCCCCTGCTGCTGGTGCCAATCGGGTTTGGCGGTATTCTTGCCAATATTCCTGAGGCAGGCTTGGCGATTTCAGCGCTGGATCAAGCGATTGAAGTCGCCAAGCCCGCCGTGCTGCAGCAAATGGCTACAGCGTTGGGCGCGACGCTAGATCCGCTGACTGGGGTAGAGGGTTGGCGCGAGACGCTGAAAGCGATTGCCCATGATTCGGCTGCGCCGGATCAGCTGCGCGCCGCGAAAGATATCGCAGTGAGCGTCGGCTACAGCGACGGCATGCTCTACAACTTCTATAAGGTCGCCATTGGCTCGGGCATTGCGCCGCTGCTGATCTTTATGGGCGTTGGGGCAATGACCGATTTCGGCCCGCTGCTGGCCAACCCGCGCACGCTGTTTCTGGGCGCGGCGGCACAGTTCGGCATTTTCGCTACGCTGTTCGGCGCCGTGCTGCTCACGTCCATGGGCATTATGGACTTCTCGCTCAATCAGGCGGCAGCGATTGGTATTATCGGCGGGGCAGATGGCCCGACCTCTATCTATGTGTCCAGCGTACTTGCGCCGGAGCTGCTGGGGGCGATTGCCGTGGCGGCCTATGCCTATATGGCGCTGGTACCGCTGATTCAGCCACCCATCATGCGTCTGCTGACCACTGAAAAAGAGCGCAAGATCACTATGACACAACTGCGTCCGGTCTCTAAGCTCGAAAAAGTGGTTTTCCCGCTGATGCTATTGATCGCCGTGGCGCTGTTTCTGCCGGACGCGGCACCGCTGCTAGGCATGTTCTGCTTTGGTAACCTGATGCGCGAGTGCGGTGTGGTCGAGCGCCTTTCCGATACCGCGCAAAACGCGCTGATCAATATCGTGACGATCATTCTGGGGTTGTCGGTGGGTTCCAAGCTGATGGCGGAGAGCTTCCTGGCGTTCGAGACGTTGGGGATTCTGGGTCTGGGGATCGTGGCTTTCGGTATCGGTACCGCCGCCGGAGTGTTGATGGCCAAGCTGATGAACCTGGTCAGCAAAATGCCCATCAACCCACTGATTGGCGCGGCGGGTGTGTCTGCTGTGCCGATGGCGGCGCGTGTGGCGAATAAGGTCGGTCTGGAAGCGAACCCGCATAACTTCCTGCTGATGCACGCCATGGGGCCGAACGTAGCTGGGGTCATCGGCTCGGCGGTGGCTGCCGGGGTAATGATCAAGTACCTGGGCTAAGCGGCTAGTTAGACAGCACGTCTGCCGCTATAGAACGCGGCTTACCGAGCAAGCGCTCGTGTAAGCCGCGTTTTTTTATGTTCGCTGTAGCTCAATGGATGTTTTAAGGCGGTTTTCCAGTCCGCTGATATCCAGCTCGACATCGCGTGGCCAGCCAATGGTTAAGCTCACGCCGTTGCCATCGTACTCCGCCTGTTGCACGGGCAGTGCCTGCTCGTCGCACCAAGCGCGGGCTTGCGCTTCGTGGGCGAAGCTGACCTTTAATAAATAGCTATCCCGCTCGACAACTTCCTGGGTGGGCAGCGTTTCCAGCCCGGCATTAACCGCCTGCGCATAAGCGCGTGCCAAACCTCCGGTACCTAACTTGGTGCCACCAAAGTAGCGAATCACCACGCAACCAATTTCGCCAATCTGGCTGCCCTGCAACGCCTGGAACATCGGACGGCCTGCGGTTCCGCCGGGCTCGCCGTCGTCGGAAAAGCCAATATGCGTTTGCTCTCCAGGAGGTCCGGCGATAAACGCAGTGCAGTGATGGCTGGCATTCGGGTGGGCAGCTTTGGCCGCTTGAAGCAGCGCGTCGAAGGCGTCGGTGGTAGGAGCGTGGCACACCCAGGCCAAGAACTGACTCTTTTCAACGTCAATCTCGGCGGTGTGCCATGTCTCAGGGGCTAAATCAGGGACTCGATAGCGCAAATAGTACTCTCAGCAGGGTGGATAACGTTAATGGTGCCGGGTTTCCGTTGCGTGGTGGGCCACACCCATCACCATGCCCAGCACCTGGATATCACAATTATGCAGGAAGACTTCGGGCATCGCTGCATCTTCGGGCCATAAATGAATGCCTAAACGGCTGATAGAGAGCTGCTTCAGCGCCACTTCCCGCTGGTTAATCGTTGCTACGGCGGTTTCTTGATGAGCGTCGTGCTGGTGGCGATGAATGATAATAACGTCACCATCGAAAAGATTGCAGTCGCGCATGCGATCGCCGCGAATACGCAGGGCGTAGGTGTTGCGACGTGTGACGCGAGGGGCTGTGCACGCTTGGCGCGCATGTGATGAGGCGCTGCGAGACGCTAGTGGGGTAGGCGTCGATGGCGCTACCGGTTGAGACAGCGTCTGAGAGGGTACGTAAGAAGGTACGTGAGACGTTACCTGAGGGGATAGGCAAATCGTCATAGTGTGTTCTCCCATGCAGCGCCCGTTGCCAAGGCGTTTGATTGAGTCGATAGCTGTAGTTTTATTCTGTGGTGTCTATTTATACAGTTGTTACAGTATAAGCCTGTTTTTGCATACAGTTCTAGTGCTGTCTCACACCTGGGTTTCTTACGCGGAAATTGAGACAGGTCACGCTGCGACCCAAGACCGCAGAGCGTGACTGGCGAGAAAGGGCCTTTCCGTGTAGAGTTCGACCCAAAATCAACGTGCCTGGAGTGTCTTTTGAGCCTGTGCCTGCAAGCCCGACAATTGGCCTGTGAACGCGACGACCGTTGGCTGTTTGAAGGGCTCGATCTCGATATCCAAAGCGGTGAGATCGTGCGCATTGAAGGCCCCAACGGCAGCGGCAAGACAACGCTGCTGAAAATACTCTCTGGCCAATTAACCGATTACCGTGGCGAGCTTTACTGGAATGGCGAACCCATGCGCCAAGCCCGTGAACATTTTCTCGCCAATTTACTCTATCTAGGTCATGCCCCAGGCGTGAAAGCAGGCCTGTCACCGCTGGAGAATCTAGCTTGGTATCAGGCGCTTAGCGGGGAAAAGGGCAGCGAACCTGCACGTGAGGCAGCGTTGGCTGCCGTTGGGTTGGCGGGGTTTGAAGATGTCCCCGCCGGCCAGCTTTCAGCCGGGCAGCAGCGGCGCGTGGCGCTGGCACGCCTGACCCTGACCCAGCGGGCGCTGTGGGTGCTCGACGAGCCTTTCACCGCAATCGATCGCCAAGGGGTGGCGGCGCTAGAGGCGCAGCTGGTGGCGCATGCGCAGTCTGGCGGCTGCGTTCTGGTCACTACTCACCACGCGTTGACCGAGTCACCTGTGCTTAGGCGCATTCAGCTGGGGTAAGAAGGAGACAGCGTTGCAACGTTCATACGCTCAACTGAGCACCCCAGAGGTGGCTATGCATGCACCCCAGGGCGGTTTGATGGTGGCCATAAAGGCAACCCTCAAACGCGACCTCACCTTGATGTTGCGCCGTCGTGGCGAAGTGCTCAATCCGCTGGTGTTCTTTGCGCTGGTGATTACCCTGTTTCCCATTGGTATTTCACCGGATCCAGAGCTGTTGGCAAGCATTGCGCCAGGGCTTTTATGGGTGGCCGCACTGCTCGCGGCACTGCTTTCGCTGGATAGCCTGTTTCGCAGCGACTACGACGATGGCAGCCTGGAACAACTATTACTGGCACCCCAGCCGCTGGCGGCGCTGGGGTTGGCAAAAGTGGCGGTACATTGGTTGCTGACGGGGCTGCCGCTGGCACTGATGGCACCGCTGCTGGGCATCATGCTGTCGCTTCCAGCGGGAAGCTACGCCGTGCTAGCGCTGTCGTTGGCACTCGGTACGGCCAGCTTGAGCTTAATTGGGGCGATCGGAGCGGCGCTAACAGTAGGGCTGGCCCGTGGCGGTGTGCTGCTCTCGCTGCTGGTGCTGCCGCTCTATATACCAGTACTAATTTTCGGCGCAGGTGCCGTACAAGCCGCTATTTTTGGCGAGGGTATTGCCGCGCATCTGGCGATTTTAGGCGCACTGTTAGCGCTGGCGCTGATGTTGGCTCCCTGGGCCATTGCGGCATCGCTGCGCATCAGCATTAACGGTTAGAGGACGGGAACACCATGTGGGCCTTTATCAACAAACTAAGATCACCCAAGTGGTTCTATGCCATTAGCGCCAAGCTGCAGCCACTTTTTTGGGTGGCGGCGACGCTGCTGCTGTTGGTAGGCACCGTCTGGGGGTTGGCCTTTGCGCCTGCGGACTATCAACAGGGCAATAGCTTTCGCATCATTTATGTTCACGTACCCGCTGCGTTCCTAGCCCAATCCATCTTTGTCTCCATGGCGGTCTCCGGGCTGGTATTCATGGTCTGGAAGATCAAAGTGGCGGATATGGTCGCCACCGTGATGGCCCCGCTGGGTGCCGCGATGACCTTCGTAGCGCTTTTTTCGGGCGCAGTATGGGGCGTGCCCACCTGGGGAACCTGGTGGATGTGGGATGCACGGCTTACCTCCATGCTGATTCTGCTGTTTCTCTACCTGGGCGTAATTGCCTTGCGCGGTGCGTTTAGCAGCCGCGATAGCGGCTCCCGTGCCGCGTCTGTGCTAGCGATGGTTGGCGTGATCAATATTCCGATTATTAAGTACTCAGTGGATTGGTGGTACACCCTTCACCAGCCCGCCACTTTCACGATTACAGGGCGCTCTGCCATGACCATGGACATGTGGGCACCGCTGCTGATCATGGTATTGGGCTTTTACAGCTTTTTTATTGCCCTCACGCTGATGCGCACGCGCAGCGAGATTCTGCGTCGAGAAGCCAATAAGCGCTGGGTGCGCGAGCTTGCCGAGGAGACGAACTAATGGCCTTTTCCTCGCTAAACGAATTTTTTGCCATGGGTGGTCACGCGGTCTACGTGTGGGCTGCCTGGGGAGTCACTGCGCTGTTGATGCTAGTGATTGTGTGGCACGCACGTCAGGAGCGCCGCCAGCTACTCAACGTGGTAAAGCGCCGGACGCGTCGTGAAAATGCCCAGCGCAACGCTCAGCCATCGCACGCGCAGCCCCTGCAAGAGCCAGTTAACTCTGCTCAGAAGGACGTTCACCATGACGCCTAAACGTAAACAGAAGCTGTTTGTTATCTTAGGGCTATTGTCGCTCACCGCCATTGCGGTGGGGCTCACCCTGTATGCGCTGCGCGCCAATATCAATCTGTTTTTCAGCCCGGTACAAATTGCCCAAGGCGATGCCCCTATGGAGCGCCAAATTCGCGCGGGGGGCATGGTCAAAGAGGGCTCTGTGTCCCGCGACCCGGAAAGCCTGGATGTGGAGTTCGTGGTAACTGACTACGTGGATGATCTAGAGGTCTACTACAGCGGTATTCTGCCGGACCTGTTCCGTGAAGGGCAGGGCGTGGTGGTGGTTGGCGAGCTTCAGGCCGATGGCCGCCTCTACGCCGATAAAGTACTGGCGCGCCACGATGAAAACTACATGCCGCCCGAAGTGGCGCAGGCACTGGAAGAAGCAGGCTACTCCCCGGCCGACTTTCAAGCGAAAGCTGCCGAAGTGGGCAAGCGCCTAGAGCAGGAAGGCTCCCCAGAAGGAAGCGACTATTAACGACTGCACGCACGCTGTGCGATAAAGCCTGATGCTAATTCGGAGCACCCATGTTGATTAAGATCATTCCTGAAATCGGCCACTTTGCCCTGGTTATCGCGCTACTCATGGCGGTGGTTCAGGCGGTGATGCCGCTTGCCGGGGCTGCCACGCGTCGCCCGCTGTGGATGGCCTATGGTCGTCCCATGGCCATCGGCCAATTCCTGTTTGTGACCATTGCCTACCTCTGCTTGACCGCCAGCTACATGCTGGACGATTTCAGCGTGGCTAATGTCGCTAACAACTCCAACTCTCTGCTGCCCTGGTACTACAAATTCAGCGCCGTGTGGGGTAACCATGAAGGCTCGGTGCTGCTATGGAGCTTGATGCTGGCGGGTTGGGGATTCGCGGCATCGGTCTTCTCGGGCGACTTGCCCCGCGACATGGTGGCCAGGGTGCAGGGCATCATGGGCATGGTGTGTGTGGGCTTCTTGCTCTTCATTCTCATGACCTCCAACCCCTTTGAACGCCTGCTGCCCAACATGCCGCAAGATGGCGCCGACCTGAATCCGCTGTTGCAGGATTTTGGCCTAGTGGTTCACCCGCCGATGCTCTACATGGGTTATGTGGGCTTTTCGGTGGTGTTTGCTTTCGCGATTGCCGCCCTGCTGGGCGGGCGCTTAGACGCCGCTTGGACCCGCTGGGCGCGCCCCTGGACCAACGTGGCCTGGGCGTTTCTCACCGTCGGGATCGCACTCGGCAGCTGGTGGGCCTACTACGAGCTTGGCTGGGGCGGCTGGTGGTTCTGGGACCCGGTGGAGAACGCTTCGCTATTGCCCTGGCTAACGGGCACGGCACTGGTTCACTCGCTGGCGGTGACCGAAAAACGTGGCTCGTTCAAGAGCTGGACGGTGCTGCTGGCGATCTCGACGTTCTCGCTGTCGCTGATGGGCACCTTCTTGGTGCGCTCGGGCGTACTGACCTCGGTTCATGCCTTTGCCAATGACCCCACCCGTGGCTTCTTCATTTTGATGCTGCTGGCGATTACCGTCACGCTATCGCTGCTAGTGTTTGCCCTGCGTGCGCCGCGGGTGAGCCATAAGGTCGGTTTTAACTGGCTCTCGCGGGATTCGCTGCTGCTGATCAACAACATCATTTTGGTCATCATGACCGTCACGGTGCTCTTGGGCACGGTGTACCCGCTGATTCTGGATTCTCTGGGGTTGGGTAAAATCAGCGTAGGCCCGCCTTACTTCAATGCGCTGTTCGTACCGCTCACCGTGGTGATGTGTGTCTTCATGGGCTTGGGGCCGGTGGCGCGTTGGAAAAGCATGAGTGGTCGTGAGCTGTGGCGTAAGCTAGGTCTCGCGGCGGCAGCTGCCATTGTGCTGGGTGTAGCCATGCCGTTGGTCTACGGCGGCGAATGGAATTTGTGGGTGTCATTGGGAATCGTGTCGGCGCTATGGATCGTGCTGCCCATGGTGCGCGACCTGTTCGACAAGACCCGTCACGCCAGCTCGTTTGTCGCCGGGCTGCGCAAGCTCTCGCTCTCTTATTGGGGAATGGTGCTGGGCCACGTGGGCATTGCGGTGACCATCGTGGGCGTTGCCGTCGTTTCGAACTACAACATCGAACGCAACGTGCGCATGTCGCCGGGCACCACCGTGGAAGTGGCGGGCTATCAGTTCACCATGACGGAACTCACCAACCGACGTGGCCCCAACTTCCTGGCCGATACTTCGATCATTCAGGTACAGCGCGGGGACGAGGGACGCAGCTTCGTGATGCGCCCCGAGAAGCGCCTTTACCTCGCCACCGGCATGCCCATGACCCAAGTTGCGCTGCGCCCTGGTTTGTTCCGCGACCTCTATGTGGCCATGGGTGAAGACCTGGGCGACGGCAGCTATGCCATGCGCGTCCAGTACAAGCCGTTTGTGCGCTGGCTGTGGTTAGGCGGCCTGCTCATGGCCTTCGGCGGCATCTTGGCCGTAGCGGATAAGCGCTACCGCCGCGCAGCCGCGCGCCAACCTGCATCCTCACGTATTGATCAATCTCCGTCACAGGAGGCCACGGTATGACACGCCGCCTGCTGTTGCTTCTTTTACCCATCGGTTTTGTGGGCATCGCGCTGTTTCTCTATCAAGGGCTGGGGCGCGACCCTTCACAGCGAGACTCAGCGCTGATGGCGCGGGATTTTCCTGCGTTCGAAGCCTCCACGTTGCGGGATGCCAACCGTCAGGTGGATCAATCGCTGCTGACAGGGGAGGTCACGCTCGTCAACGTATGGGGCGAATGGTGTCCCGCCTGCAAGCAGGAAATGCCGCAGCTGTTAGAACTCGCTGATAACGGCATCCGTATGGTGGGCATCAACTACCGAGATACCCGCGAGAAAGGCTTAGAGTTTTTAAGCGAGTTTGGCGACCCCTTTGAAGTGAATGTTTTCGACCCTGAAGGCAGCCTGGGCTTTGATCTTGGCGTTTACGGCGCACCGGAAACGTTCTTGGTGGATGCCGATGGAGTGATTCGCTACCACCATAAAGGCTACGTGTCACCTGAAGACGTTCGTGAACGCATCCTGCCGGAGGTAGAAAAATGGCGTTAATGCGTGGGATCTTCGCCGTGATGCTGCTGGCACTGGCGGGCAGTGTCGTGGCGGCAGGCATTGAAGTTCGCGAGTTCGACGACCCGGTGATGGAGCAGCGCTACCGTGACCTCACGGCCTCCATGCGCTGCCCGTTATGCGAAAACCAGGCTATCGATGACTCGGACGCGCCGATCTCTGGTGATATGCGCGAACGGGTCTATCAGCTGCTTCAAGACGGTCAGTCGGATATCGAAATCATCAACCACATGGTGCAGCGCTTTGGGGAGTACATCCTCTACAACCCGCGCCTGGAAAACCGCACCTACCTGCTGTGGGGGCTACCCATTGGGTTGGTGGTGCTAGGCATGCTGGTCGTCGTGCTGATGGTACGCGCCCGCCGCAATGCATCTGCGAAAGCGTTGAGCGCAGAAGAACGCGCCCGCTTGGATGCCCTGATTAACCGCGAGAGGTCTTCATGACACCGCTCTGGATAGCGATTGCCTTACTGTTACTGCCCGCGCTGTGGCTATTAGTTGCCCCCATGCGCGGTGCCCGCGTTCTGCGCGACCAGCTAGATCACTTTGAAGCCAACGATACGTCTGCCGAGCAGAACGTGGCGATTTTCCAGCGGCGCATGGCGTCCCTGGAAGCGGCACGCGAGCGTGGCGACATCGACGACGCTCGTTTTAATGAAGATCGCCTAGAGCTAGAGCGCAGCCTGCTGGAAGACACTGCCACTCAGGCCAAGCGGCCACTGAAAGCTGCGAGCGCTGGACGGCTGGTGGTGCCGCTGGTCATGGTAGCGGTGGTGGGTGCCAGTACGTTTTGGTATCAGCAAAACGGTGCCGAAGGAGACCTGACGCTCTACGCGATTCAAGAAGAGATCAGAAACGACCCGGAAGGCTCGTTGATGATGTTCCTGGAGCGCATGGAGGCCGAAGCCGAGCGCCAGCCTAACAACCCCAACGTGTGGAGCTCGCTGTTTCCACTCTACCGGGATACCGGTCAGCCTGACAAAGCAGTCGATGCGCTGGAGCGCTTGATCGCCATCGAAGGGCGCATTCCGCCGCTGCTCGCTCAGTTGGCGCAGCTCCGCTTCTTCATGGCCGAGCGGGAGTTAACGCCCGAGGTACAGGCGCTGGTCGATGAAACGCTTGAACTAGACCCCCGTCAGCCCACCGTGTTGGGGCTTCTGGGCATTCACGCCTTCGATAACGGTGATTATGAAACGGCCGTCGACCGTTGGCGCCGTGCCGTTGCCAATATTTCAGACCCAGAGACGGCTGCTTCCCTGCGTGATGGTATCCGTGTGGCCCAAGAGCGCATGGGTGTCGCACCGGAGCCATCTGCCGCCGCTCAGGGCCAAGGGGTGCGGGTGCACGTTTCCATGGATGAGGCACTGGTAGACAACGTCAGTGACGACGCCACGGTGTTCATCACCGCGCGGGATATCGACGGCGAGCTGCCGCCGCTGGCAGTGATCCGCGCGCAGGTTGCCGATCTGCCGATGACCGTGGTGCTGGACGATACCGCCGCCATGTCGCCGCAAGCGCAAATCTCCCAGGTGCGTGAAGCGCGCCTGGTGGTGCGTGTCTCAGAATCTGGGCAGGCCACGCCGCAGCCGGGCGACCTGTTTGGCGATTTGGAGAGCGTCAGCGTAGGTGCTATCAGCGAAGACGATGCGGCCAATGTCGTTATTAACCGTGTTTTTGAATAACCACCACGTAAGCTACCGCTGCTAAGGGTCGCAATGCGCTTAACCTCTATACGTCTCGTTGGGTTCAAGTCCTTTGTCGATCCGGTCACCGTGCCCTTCGATGGCAACATGACGGCCATCGTTGGGCCCAACGGCTGCGGTAAATCCAATATTATCGACGCCGTGCGCTGGGTGATGGGGGAGTCCTCCGCCAAAACCCTGCGCGGCGAATCCATGGCCGACGTTATCTTCAACGGCTCTACCGGACGTAAGCCGGTAGGGCAGGCCTCTATCGAGCTGAAGTTCGATAACCGCGATGGCGGCATGGGCGGTTTATACGCCCAGTACTCAGAAATTGCCGTCAAACGCCTGGTGACCCGGGATGGCCAGTCCAACTACTTCTTCAACGGCCAGAAGTGCCGCCGCCGGGATATCGCCGACCTGTTCATGGGGACCGGCCTAGGCCCGCGCTCCTACGCCATTATCGGCCAGGGGATGATCTCGCGGCTGATCGAAGCGCGCCCGGATGACCTTCGCGCCACCCTCGAAGAAGCCGCGGGGATTTCCAAGTACAAAGAGCGCCGTCGGGAAACCGAAAACCGCATGCGGCGCACCCAGGAGAACCTGGAGCGCCTGGACGATATTCGCGAAGAGCTGGATAAACAGCTCGAACGCCTCAAGCGCCAAGCGGAAGCCGCCAAGCGCTACCAAGAGCTCAAGCAGCAGGAGTACCGCTTAAAAGGCGAGCTGGCGCTGCTGCGCGGCCGCGCCCTGCGGGCCGAACAGTCCCACCAAGAGAGCCGTGTCCGCGAGCTGGAAATTGCCGTCGAAAAAGACGTGTTTGGCGTGCGTCAGTGCGAAACCCGCCTGGAGCAGGCCCGCGAACAGCACGACGAGCTGGCCGACGTGTTGGACCGCCACCAGCAGCAGTTTTATGAAACCACCACGCGCATTGCCCGCTTAGAGCAGGACCAGGCCCACCGCCGCAGCCGCGAAGCGCAGTTGGCCAATGACATTGCCACCGCCCGACGGGATCTCGACGAGCAGCGCCAGGTCAGCGAGGGCGACCAGGAGCGGCTCGCGGTGATCGATGAGCGCTTTGAGGAGCTGCTGCCCGAGCATGAAGCGCTGGAAGAGCAGCTCGAATTGCTCGAGCAGACCCTGGCCGACGCAACGCCAGCGCTGGAAGCCGCTGAACAGCAGTGGGCCGACGCCGAAAACCGCTGGCGCGAGGCCAGCCGCGATGCCGACCGTAGCCAAGACCAACTGCGCGACTTAGAGCAACGTATTGCCCGCCTGCAGGCAGAAGGGCAGCGCCGCCGCCAGCAGCGCGGCGAGCTGGCCGACATGACCGCGCTACAAAACGAGCACGCCGAATACCAAGCCCGCCTGGAAGAAGCCGACCAACGTGCCGACGCCTTCCAAGTGGAGCGTGAGCAGTGGCAGCAGCGCTACAGCGATGCCAAAAGCGCCTACCAGCAAGCGGTAACCTGCCGCGACGAGCAGCGCGCTGCGCTGAGCCAGCAGCAGGGTGAACTTGCCTCGCTGCAGGCGCTGATGGATGCCGCTCTGGCCGATCACGACCCTCAGCTAAGCGAAACGCTGGCCGCTCATGGCCTCGCCGATGCACCCCGCTTGGGTGAAGCCATTTCGGTCAGCCAAGGCTGGGAGCGGGTTATTTCCTGGCTACTCGCCCCTTGGTTAAACGCCCGACTGGTAGCTGCCCATCAGCTAAACGCGCTGCCCGAAGCGCTGGCGACGGAGTGGTGCTTGATTGATCAAGCGCCGCCTTCCACAGCCACGGCGGGCCCAGGCAATCGCCTCAGCGATTTGGTGAAAGGCGCGGGCGCGCTGACGGAGTGGTTGGCGAGTATTCACTATGTTGATACTGCTGACGCGGCGGAAGCGTTGTTGCCTACGCTTGCTCCCGGTGAGAGTGTGGTTAGCCAAGACGGCGTATGGCGCGGTCGCGGTTGGCTGCATCAGCAATCCAATGGCGAAGGCGTCGATGCGCTACTGGTCACTCGTCGTCGCTTTGAGGAGCTGGCCGCAGAGCGTGAGCGGGCGGAAGAGGCGCTGGCGCTCTTGGATGAACAGTGCGAAGCCGCCAACGAGACGATTGAAACGTTAGAACTGACCCGTGAGCAGCAGGCGGAGCAGGAGCGTGACCACGCGGCCACCCGCCAACAGCTAGCAGTGCAAGAGCAGCGGCTTGCCCAACGCCTTGAGCATCTCTCCAGTCGCGCCACGGAGCTGGACGACGAACTGGCCCAGCTGCAAGAAGATGAGGCGGAGTTAACACTTACTTTAGAAGAGCAGCGCGCTCGTTGGCACACGGCCATGGAGCAACTGGAAACCGCCGCAGAAGCCCGCGAAACCAGCGCCGAACAGCGCCACCGCCAGCGTGAGCAGCGCGAGCAGCTCAACCAACAGCATGCCCCGCTCAAAGCGCGGCAGCAGGCGCTGGCCTTGGAACGTGAGCGCTTAAAAGCCGAGCGCGACAGCCTGCGTGCGCAGCAGTCCCGCTCAAGCGATACCGAAGAGCGCCTCTCACTGCGTATTGCCGAGCTGGAAGAGTCCCGTGAAATGCTGGTCGAGCCCGACGAGCTGGCCGCAGAGGAGCTCGAAGAGCTGCTCCACCAGCGCGAACAGCAGGAACGGCGGCTCAACGAAACGCGCCAACAGGCCCAGGCGCTAGCCGAGCAGCTGCGCAACGATGAGTTAGCCCGCCAGCAGCACGAGCGCAATCTTGAACAGAGTCGCGAACAGCTCCAGCAGCGCCGCATGGACGTGCAGGCGCTGGCGCTCAAAGCAGCGACCCAGGATGAGCAGTTAGCAGAACTAGGCCACGATGCCGATGCGCTCGCCAGCACGCTGCCCAGCGATGCCAGCGAACCTGCGTGGCAAGAGCGTTTGGAAAGTACCTCGGAAAAAATCCGCCGCCTGGGGGCGATCAACCTTGCGGCCATCGAGGAGTACGATCAGCAGGCCGAGCGGCGTAATTACCTAGAAGCCCAGCATGCCGAGCTCACCGAAGCACTGGAAACGCTGGAGCGGGCGATCAAGCGGATCGATCAAGAAACCCGCGTCCGTTTTCGGGAGACGTTCGATCAGGTCAATAACGGTCTGCAAACGCTCTTTCCCCGTGTGTTTGGCGGTGGGGCGGCGTGGCTGACGCTGACCGGTGATGACCTGTTGGAAACCGGCGTGGCCATCATGGCCCGCCCGCCGGGTAAGAAGAACAGCACGATTCATCTGCTATCCGGTGGGGAAAAAGCCCTAACTGCGCTGTCGCTGGTCTTTGCCATCTTCCAGCTTAACCCGGCCCCGTTCTGTATGCTGGATGAGGTCGACGCTCCGCTGGATGACGCCAACGTTGGCCGCTACGCCAAGCTGGTGAAAGAGATGTCCGAAAGTGTGCAGTTCATCTATATCACCCACAACAAGATTGCCATGGAAGCCGCCGAGCGCCTGATGGGGGTCACCATGCAAGAGCCCGGCGTTTCGCGTTTGGTTTCCGTGGGTATTGATGAGGCCGCTGAGTTGGTCGAATAGTGCGTGTGGCTCATGGCTGCGCCGTGTTGCGACTTCCCTAGAGTTTCCTTATTTGCCAAGGCGTGCCTGTCACCTGGGTGCGCCAGCGCAAGCGGATAGTAACGCCATGCCCACGAAATGCTTTGATAACAGCAAGTTGTTGAAAAAACGTGGTGTTGGCGGTGGGGTCGTCGCGGCCGTATAGGCTTAAGTCCCGCTTATCGCTTGCGAATCATTACCTGTTAAAGCGCAATGCGTTCATAAGAAACTAGCGATAGTGAAAAACATTCACTAGCATAACGTTTAAATAGGGTGAACTGAGTGGGTAGCGGCCTCACACGGCACTCCGCGTTTGGCCACCCGTATCAGAGATGGAATGACGCGGAAAGGGCACTTTTGATGGTTGATAAGGTCGAAAAAATCGCCTAAAAAGCTCCCTTAGCGGCTCAAACGTGTGAAAATCAGCAAAAATTGGCTCTTTTCGTAGCAACCGCGCTATGCTTGGTGCTAAATATCGATTTATAAGAAGGTTCCCATATTCTGGCGCAGTGCCGCTCACTGTGCCCTAGTAACCGGTTAGATGACCCATGGAATGCTCGACATGGAATTAAGAGAGTGGTTAATCATTCTAGGACTGGCACTGGTTTCGCTAATCGTTGTCGACGGTGTGCGTAGGCTCCAGCGTCAGCGTCGTGTACCCCGGCTAGATCAAGCGGTAAAGGATTTACCCACCGCCAAGCTAGAAGAGTTCGACGACGAGGCGAGAGAGGCCGAGATCAATTGGGAACTGCCTAACGGCGGTGCCCGGGTCGTTAAAGCTGCTGACTACAGCGGGCTGGGTCAAAAACCCAAGCTAGAGCGCCAAGAGCATCCAGGGCCTTCTAGGGTGCTGTATGATTTCCGTCGCTCGTTTACCAAATCCTCAGGAAAGCCAAAACCCGCAGCAGCGAAACCTAACAAGGCGGAGCCGGCTGTCCAGGCAGCTACTGTTAATGTGTCAGCAACAGCTGATGCGTCTGCTGAAACCAGAAACGAAATGCGCGAACCGCCACGTCGTGAGCCAAGTGTCTTTACAGCTCGTGAAGAGGCCCCGAAAGCAGAGGCCCCCCAGCCAGCGACCCCGGAGCCGTCCATGAGTGCCATGGAAGACGAAGCACCCCAGTCTCAGCAAACAGGTACAGCACCTGCGTCGTTCTCTGCCACTGATGAAGCACCTAGCGAACAGCCGAACACCGCTGAGCTAAATGCCTCTCATACACCAGAGCCCCATGCTGAGCTGGAAAGCAACCGAGCTCCTGAAGAGCCAGCGGCCGCTGAGCCAGATATTACTCCTGAGCCCGAGCCGGTGCTTCGCGCCGAGCCTGAAGATGCGGTATTTGCCAAGCACGCTTCCGACGCACCCAAGCGCCGCCAGTTGCGCGCCGACATGGCAGGCGATCACGAGCTAGATGACGATGAAATCGACGAGTATCGTTTAGTCGATTTTGAAGGCATTGGCCGTTCCTTTAAGCGGCGTATTATTGAGCGCCGTAAAGAGAAAGCCATCAAAAAAGCCGAGAAAGCCAAGCGAGCTGAAGCAGCCGCCAAGCAAAAAGTTGAGCGTAAAGCGCTGGAAGCCGAGCAGCGCCGTGAAGCGAAGCAGGCCGCTGAAGCGGAAAAAGCGCGTATCGCTCAAGAAAAAGCTCAAGCTCGCGAAGCCGCTGCTGCTAATGAAGCTGCCGCCCAACGCGACGCCGTGCAGCAGGCGCATGCCGAGCCTGAATTAGAGCGCTACGCAAACAGCGCTAGCCGCTATGAAGATCACTACCAGAGCGTTGATGAAGAGTACGATGACGCTTATGCAGCCCAAGACAATGTTGTGCGCGCGCACCCTACGTTGGAAAAAGCTCTGCGTCATGACGTGAACGGCGAGCACGCCAAAGAGACGCTTGCCAATGCTGACGAGTTGGTAGTCATTAGCGTGCTGTCGCGTGATCCCGAAGGTTTTGATGGCGACAAGTTGCTTGAACTAATGATGGCCTGTGGGTTGCGCTATTGCCGCGCGATGGGCGTCTTCAATCGCTTTGAAACGGAAAGCCCCAATAGCGAGCTGCAGTTCTCGATGGTGAACGTGCTCAAATCCGGCACTTTCCCCATCGAAGAGATGGATGAGTTTGTAACGCCTGGGATCACTTTCTTAATGCCCCTGCCCGGCGCGGTGGATAGCTCGGCTGCTTTTGAAGCAATGGTCGAAACGGCCATGGTGGTGGTACGCCACATGGGCGGCGAGCTGAAAGATGAAAACCGCAGCGTGATGACGGCGCAAACCATCGAGTTTGCCCGGCAGCGTGTTCATGAATTTGAGCGTCGCCACCGCCTGCACCGCCATATGCAGGCTCGCTAAACGCCGCGTTGTGCGAACACCCGCCTTCCTCAAGAAGGCGGGTGTTTTTGTTACTAATTACCTGTTTTATTTGTCTTCGGAACCTCTGAATGAGTCAGCCTGACCCCACCCTGCTGGAAGAGATCAGCCAACTACGCGCTGATCTGGATGACGCCAACTACCGCTACTACGTGCTAGACGAGCCAACGTTAACCGACGCTGACTACGACCGTAAGTTGCAGCGCTTAAAGCAGTTAGAGGGCGAGCACCCCGAGTTGATTTCCCCCGACTCGCCCACTCAGCGAGTCGGCGCCGCTCCGGCAGAGGGCTTTCCCGAGGTTGCCCATGCCATTCCGATGCTCTCGCTGGATAATGCCTTTAGTCGTGACGATATTGTGGCCTTTGCCGAACGCGTGGCGGAACGCTTGGAGTGTCAGTCGGAAGAGATTGAGTTTAGCTGCGAGCCGAAGCTGGATGGCGCGGCGGTATCGCTGGTGTATGAGCAGGGTGTGTTGGTCAGCGGTGCGACCCGTGGGGATGGTCGCACGGGGGAAGGCATTACCTCTAACCTGCGTACCTTGCGCTCGGTGCCGCTTAAGCTCATGGGCAAAAACGTGCCTGAGTTGGTCGAAGTGCGCGGCGAAGTGATTATGCGCCACTCCGGCTTTGAAGCGCTCAACGAGCGCGCCAGAGAAGAGGGCAGCAAAGTATTTGCCAACCCACGCAACGCTGCGGCTGGCAGCCTGCGCCAGCTCGACCCGCGCATTACGGCGACCCGCCCGTTGGAGTTTCACGCCTACCAAGCAGCACGCTTGGAGCCAGACTTGGGCGATGCCACCCACAGTGCGCTGATGGCACGGCTATCTACCCTGGGCTTTCGCACTAGTGCAGAGTTAACCACGATGTACGGCCCCGGCGCGGTAGCCGACTACTGCGAGCAGCTAGGCGCTAAACGCGACCAGCTCGGCTACGACATTGATGGCGTGGTGATTAAGGTCAATGACCTGCGCCACCAGCGGGAGCTGGGATTTGTGGCCCGTGCACCCCGCTGGGCGGTGGCGTTTAAATTCCCTGCCCAAGAAGAAGTCACGACCCTCAACGATGTGGAGTTTCAGGTAGGCCGTACTGGAGCGATTACGCCGGTGGCGCGCCTTGCGCCGGTCACCGTCGCAGGAGTGACTGTCTCTAACGCCACGCTGCATAACGCCGATGAGATTACTCGCTTGGGCGTGATGATTGGCGATACGGTAGCCATTCGCCGCGCAGGGGATGTGATTCCACAAGTGGTGCGAGTGGATGAAGAGAAGCGCCCGGCGGATGCCCGTGTGATTACCTTCCCCGACCACTGCCCCGTGTGCGGCTCGGATATCGAGCGCCTGGAAGGCGAGGCGGTGGCACGCTGCTCTGGTGGGCTTTACTGCGCTGCCCAGCGTAAAGAGGCGCTGAAACACTTTGCCAGCCGTAAAGCGCTGGATATCGACGGCCTGGGCGAGAAGCTGATTGAACAGTTGGTGGATCAGGAGTGGGTGAAGACGCCTGCCGATCTCTTCCATCTCAGCGTAGAGCAGCTAAAGAGCCTGCCGCGTATGGGCGAAAAATCCGCCACCAACTTGGTTAACGCCCTGGAAAAGGCCAAGCAGACCACGCTGGCGCGGTTTATCTACGCGCTGGGCATTCGTGAGGTGGGCGAAGCCACGGCTGCTAACGTCGCCAACCATTTCGGCACGCTGCAAGCGCTGCAAGACGCCGATCAAGCGGCGCTGGAAGCGGTGAATGACGTAGGCCCCATTGTTGCCAAGCATATCCACACGTTTTTTCGCCAGCCCCATAACCTGGAAACACTCCAAGCGCTGATTGAGGCGGGCATTACTTGGCAAGAGTCAGAAGTCACCCAAGGCCCCACGCCGCTAGAGGGCCAAACCTGGGTGCTGACCGGTGCCATGGAGAGCATGACCCGTGACGAAGGCAAGGCGCGGCTTCAGGCGCTGGGGGCCAAGGTAGCGGGCAGCGTCTCTAAAAAAACGACTTGCCTAGTGGCGGGCGAAGCTGCAGGCAGTAAGCTCACCAAAGCCGAGCAGTTGGGGGTTGAAGTGATCGACGAAGCCACCTTTATTGAGCGTTTAGCCGCTTGGGAGCAAAGTGAATGAGCCGATTTATCGAAGTGCCCGCGCGGATGCTGCCGCCAGAAACATTAACCGCGCTACTGGAAGCGTTTGTTACCCGGCAAGGCTACGACACCACCGACACCGGCGAAGGCATGAGCGGCTGGGTCGCTGAGCTTAAGCAGCAGCTTGACCGACACGAGCTGATCATTGCCCACGACCTAGAGCTGGAAATGACCGAAGTGATGACCCTCGCCCAATGGCGCTCCTTTGGGCGAGAGTTGGCGGATGACGAAGAAGAGGGCGACTACTGAGCCCGCACCAGCGCGCTAATGACTCTCCGCCCTGGGTGTAAATGATCAATGAGCGGCTGCTCAAGCGGTAGCGGCTCATCACAGATGCGCGATGCGATAACCTCCGCACACAGCGGCGCGCTGGCAAGCCCCCGTGAGCCATGGGCGGTGGATATCCACAGCCCTGGATGGTGCTCGCCATTAACAGGCGGCACTTTCGAGGCATCTTTACGCAGCACTGCGTAATCCCGCTGCCACGCGGCTGTGTGGGGCACCGGCCCAGCGTAAGGGGTTTTATCGGGGCTGGCGGCTCGCACTGCAGCCCGGCCTTCCAGCGCTTCTGGGCTTAACGTAACGCCAGCTGCCTCTAGCGCGGCGACCCACTCTGGCAGCGCTTGGCGTAGCTCAT
>Ga0209644_1000050_pt1 | contig 71470 bp, 60 predicted proteins | sample ETNvirome_2_1000_FD_184069 | JGI IMG/M metagenome (GOLD analysis project Ga0209644, IMG submission 184069) | Marine viral communities from the Pacific Ocean - ETNP_2_1000 (SPAdes) (version 2) | ecosystem: Environmental > Aquatic > Marine > Oceanic | place: Pacific Ocean | collected 2013-06-22 | reverse complement strand
GCGGCTTCTTGGGTGGCCGCCGGAACGAGCGGATGAACTGCTCGATCATCTCCTCGTGGATGGTGATCGCCCAGTCCCGGTCAGCTTGCTGCTCGAAGCGGCACAGGGTGGACTGACTGGCCAGCACCCTGTCGGTATCGACGGCGGTCTGCAGGGCGATGTCGTGACGCAACGCATGGTGGTCATTGAGATCCTCATAGCCCAGCGCCAGGCCGAACACGCGCTGCCGGACCAGGGTTTCGGTGCGGTGCAGGCAGCGCTGAGCGTCGCGCTCGTCGCTGAGCCGGCGAGCGACGGCGCGGGTCAGGCCCATCTCGCGATCGAGCTGCCGCAGCAGCAGGATACCGCCGTCGGAAGTGACATCACCGCCATCGAAACGGGCGATGACCTGACGGCCTTTGCAGCGTGGAAAGGAAGCGGACGGCGTGGTACATTTTGTCATGGCGGCTGAGGCGGTTGGTTCTTGTGTAGGAGCTTGAATTATAACCGATTTTCAGCCGCCTTTTTCATGTCTGATGCAATATCCAGGTTAAGCGGGTTGTCCGCATGGTCTTCGATCACGCGGTCGATTACCCCACCCAATGGGCGTCTACCGGCGCCATTGCCCCCAAGATTGGCTGTACACCGGAGACTCTGCGTAGCTGGGTTCGTCAGGCCGAACGTGACACGGTACATCGAGAAGGCACGACCACTACTGAACGCGAGCGGATCAAAGCCGACGATCAGCTCGGTGGCCAGCAGGCTGGGTTCGGCGGGGACGAGGCCGAGGATCATGCGTGCGGTGATGCGCCCCTTCTCGGTGCTGTCCTGGCGCACCGTGGTCAGGCGCGGCGAGCGGTACTGCCCTTCGGCGATGCCGTCGAAGCCGGTCAGGCGCAGGTCCTCGGGGATGCGCAGGCCACGCTGCTCGGCCAGGGTCAGGGCGGTGAGGGCAATGCGGTCGGACATGCACAGCAGCAGATCCGGCCGTTCGTCGTCGGGCAGGTCGAGAATGGAGGCGATCACCGGAGCGCAGATGTCATGGGTATTCTCCTCGATATTCCACACTGGCACCGCCGCCGGGTCGATGCCGTGTTCCTCGAAGGCGCGATGGAAGCCATCGAGACGGGCGCGGGTAATGGTGCGTTCGGCGGTCAACCAGGGTTGTTCCTCGGTCACCCGCCCGTTGCAGGGTGTCTCGGTGAGTCGCAGGGCGAGCACGCCGATGCGCCGTGGCGGTGTCGCCAGGGCATAGCAGGCGATAGCGTGACTGGCGGGCTCATTGTCGATGTGCACCATCGGCTGGCCGTCGATGTTGAAATCCACGGCGACCAGGGGGCGCTGGGCGGGCAGTTCGTTGAGCAGCATCGCGCTCGGCATCAGGCCATAGACGATGAAACCGTCGGCCATGCTGGCCGTGCCGGAGGTCTGCCGCGAACCGGGTTGCCGACCCGATAGCAACAGCAGGGTATGGCCATGATCGTCGAGCACTTCGGCGATCCCGGTCAGCAGCTCGCTGGATACCGCGTCGTTCAGGCTGTAGGTCAGGGTCTCGGCGAGGACTACCGCGATGATCCGCGAGCGGCCGGTGCGCAGGGTGCGGGCGCGGGCATCCGGTCCTTGATAGCCCAGGCGCTGGGCCTCGCTGAGGATACGCTCGCGCAGGCGCGGCGAGAGCTGGTCCGGTCGGTTGAAGGCGTTGGAAACGCTGGCGGTCGAGACGCCGAGTTCGCGGGCCAAGTCCTTGAGTGTGATATGCCGAGAGGGAGGTGTCACAGCGGAGTTCCATGCCGAATGCGTTGGGTGCCCAGCATACCGGCACGGCCGGGACTGGCCCAGTCCCGGCCGTGCCGGATCCTCCGACCCGCCCTTCGGAGCTCGGCCATATTCGGTACCGAGCGCCCGGGGCGAGCGATGTCAGCGATCCGGCCAGCCATCGGCGGTCGAAGTGATGGCGATGCCTCGTGCCGGCAGCGTCACGCTGCCCGCTTCCCATCGGCCGTTGACGCATGACGGCGCGTCGTCCAGCGGCGTGATGGTCGTCGGGGCGGGCAGGGTGCGGGGCTCGTCGGTGAAGTTGAGGGCCACCAGGAGGCGTTCGTCGTCGTGCCGACGCTCCAGGCGCATGACGCCGTCGCGTACCGGGTGATGAACGACCTCGCCCTCGACCAGGGCGGGATGGTGACGGCGGAAGGCGAGGAAGGCGCGATAGGCGTTGAGCAGTGAAGCCGGATCGTCTTCCTGGCGGTCCACGGCCAGGGCCAGGTGCTCGGTGGCGATCGGCAGCCAGGGGGCGGTCGTCGAGAAGCCGCCATGAGCGGCGTCGTGTCGCCAGGGATGCGGGGTGCGGCAGCCGTCGCGTCCCTTGTAGGCGGGCCAGAAGGCGATGCCGGCGGGGTCGACCAGGGAGTCGAAGTCCAACGTCACTTCGCCCAATCCCAACTCCTCGCCCTGATACAGGCAGATACTGCCGCGCTGGGTGAGAAGGAAGGCCATGTAGAGGCGCAGGGCCGCCGCGTCTTGCTCGGCATTCCAGCGCGTGGCCAGCCGTGTCACGTCATGGTTGCCGAGTGCCCAGCAGGGCCAGCCGTCGTCGAGACGGGCTTCCATGGTGGCCAGGGTGTGATGCAGGTAGTCGGGGTCGTGCCGTTCGCCCAGCAGGTCGAAGGAATAGCACATGTGCAGCCGCTTGCCGCCCCGGGTGTAGTCGGCCATCACCGTCAGCGAATCGTCGTCGCCGACCTCGCCCACCGAAGTGGTGCCGGGGTATTCGTCCAGCAGGGCGCGCAGGCGCTCGAGAAAGGCCAGGTTCTCGGGCTGGGTCTTGTCGTGCAGATGGTGCTGGAAGGCATAGGGATTGTCCGGGCGGACACCCATGAAGCCTTCCTCGAGCGCCTCCCGTGGCGGGTTGTCGCGCAGCTCCCCGTGGGTGCAGAAATTGATGGCGTCGAGACGGAAGCCGTCCACGCCTCGATCCAGCCAGAAACGCACTTCGCCGAGGACGGCCTCGACGACCTCGGGATGGCGAAAGTTGAGATCGGGCTGCTCGGCCAGGAAATTGTGCAGGTAGTACTGGCGGCGCCGGGTATCCCATTGCCAGGCCGCACCGCCGAAGATCGATTGCCAGTTGGTGGGCGGCGTGCCATCGGGGCGCGGGTCGGCCCAGACATACCAGTCGGCGCGTGGATTGTCGTGATTCTGACGGCTCTCGACGAACCAGGGATGCTGGTCGGAAGTGTGCGACAGCACCTGGTCGATGATGACCTTGAGCCCCCTGGCATGGGCGGCCTCCACCAGGCGGTCGAAGTCCTCGAGAGTGCCGAACAGCGGGTCGACGTCCCGATAGTCGCTGATGTCGTAGCCGAAGTCCTTCATCGGCGAGGTGAAGAAGGGCGGATGTCGCCGTCGACGGAGTATCGCGAGCGCTATTTCGATTTCACCTGGGACGCGATGGTCTGGAATGGCGAAACCTACGGTTATCCCATTTCAGTGGAGTCGCTGGGCCTGATCTACAACAAGGATATCGTCCAGACAGCGCCGGAAAGTTTCGAGGCCCTGGCCGAGCTCGACGCCGAACTGAGCGAGGAGGGCAAGAAGGCGATCCTGTTCGACTACGGCGAACCCTATTACGGCTGGCCCCTGCTGGCCGCCAATGGTGGTTATCCCTACAAGCGGACCGCCGAGGGATATGACGTCGGCGACATCGGCGTCAACAATGCCGGGGCCGTGGAGGGCGCGCAACGCCTGCGCGAGCTGATCGACTCCGGCGTGCTGCCCGAGGGAACCGACTACAACGTCATGGCCTCGCGCTTCAATCGTGGCGAGGTGGCGACCATGATCAGCGGCCCCTGGGCCTGGAGCAACCTGGAAAAGAGCGGCATCGACTTCGGCGTGGCGCCGCTGCCCAAGGTAGGGGAGAAAAGGGCGAAGCCGCTGTTCGGGGTGACCGCGGCCATGATCAATGCCGCTTCGCCCAACGATTTCCTGGCCACCGAATTCCTCGAGGGCTACCTGCTCGATGAAGAAGGGCTGCGGACCTTCAACAGTGACGGTTCGCTGGGCGCGGTGGCGCATCGGGCCTATCAGGCGGAACTGGGCGAGAACCCCAATATCGCGGCCACCCTGGCCAACGCCGAGATCGGCGACCCCATGCCCAACATTCCCGAGATGGGGGCCTTCTGGTCGGCCATGGAGCCGGCGCTGCAGAACATCGGCAGTGGCCGCCAGGCGCCACAGGCCGCACTCGATGCTGCCGCCGAGCGCATGCGTACCTCGATTCAGTGATCCTTCCCAACATTCGTCCGCGTCCTGGCTCCGGTCCGGTCGCGGGCGGCAGGTGACCGGCCATGTTCACGACCAATGCTTCACGCGGCCTGCCGCGCCATCGTTCCCGCTCCCTTGCCGAGCGCTATCGCCGTTGGATTTCCCGCGCCCTGGTGGCGGCGCTGGTGGTATCCTTGCTGTGGCTGGTGGTGGCGTTCCACCTGCGGGGGCAGTGGATGTTCGCGTTGCTGTTCCTGGTGCTGGGGGCTTCCCTGGCGGTAGTGTTCGGCAAGCGCGAGCTGATGAGTCATCGCTACGTCTTCCCGGCACTGGCCGGCATGGGCGTCTTCGTGATCTTTCCACTGCTGTATACCGTCGGCATCAGCTTCAGCAACTACAGTTCGAGCAACCTGCTCAGTGAGGAGCGGGTGCGTGCCCAGTTTCTCGAGCGTACCTATCAGGCCGAGGGCAGCGCCTTCGATTTCCGGCTTTACCGCGAAGGCGAGCGTGTCCGGCTCTATCTCGAGGCCCAGGGGGAAGAGACGAGTATCGGGGCGTCGCGCCTGATATCCGAGCCCCTGGTCGACAGCGAGTCGGGAGGCTCCCTGGCGGTGCATCCCGCCCAGTCGCCACCGGCTGGAGAGGTCCTGGGCATGCGCGAGGTGATCGCCGAGCGCGAGCGCCTCCAGCGACTGGTACTGACCACTCCCGAGGGCGTCGAGCTGCGCATGGCCGGCTTGCGGCACTTCGCGCCGATTCTGCCGCGCTACACGGAAAACCCCGATGGCAGCCTCACCGATCTACGTGACGGGACTCGACTGACGCCGGATCGCGAGCATGGTTTCTTCGTCGACGGCGAGGGCGAACGCCTGACACCGGGCTGGCCGGTGGCGGTGGGGCTGGACAATTACGCACGCGTGCTGCTGGATCCCGACGTGCGGGGCCCCTTCCTGGCCATCTTCGTCTGGACCTTCGTCTTCGCCGGTCTCACGGTGCTCTTCACCCTGGCGGTGGGCTTCGTGCTGGCCTCGTTGCTGCAGTGGGAGCAACTGCGGGGCAAGGCCGTGTATCGCACGCTGCTGATCCTGCCCTATGCCGTGCCGGCCTTCATCTCGATCCTGATCTTCAAGGGCATGTTCAACCAGTCCTACGGTGAGATAAACCTGATCCTCGAAGGGTTGTTCGGCATCCGTCCTAACTGGTTCACCGATCCGGCCATGGCCAGGACCATGCTGCTGATCGTCAATACCTGGCTGGGGTATCCCTACATGCTGCTGTTGTGCATGGGGCTCTTGCAGTCGGTGCCGCGTGATCTGTATGAAGCCTCGGCGGTGGATGGCGGGGGGCCCCTGACCAACATGTTCCGGATCACCCTGCCGCTGATCATCAAGCCGCTGACACCGCTGCTGATCGCTGCCTTCGCCTTCAACTTCAACAATTTCGTGCTGATCACCCTGCTCACCGGCGGCAGCCCGGACATTCTCGGGGCGAGTACGCCGGCAGGCACCACCGACCTGCTGGTCAGCTACACCTATCGCATCGCCTTCCAGGATGCCGGGCAGGACTTCGGGCTGGCAGCGGCCATCGCCACCCTGATCTTCCTGCTGGTGATGGGATTGTCGTTGCTCAACCTGCGGCTCTCCCGGGTCGAGGTGTAGGTCCGGATTCCAGGAGGATTCTTCCATGGCCATGGTTCAACCGCGTTCCATCCGTGCGCGCAAGCTGGCCGCGCATCTCGCCCTGCTGGGTGTTGTCGCCCTGGTGGCATTTCCCTTGCTGCTGGTGATCTCGATCTCCTTTCGCGAGGGCAATTTTGCCACCGGCAACCTGATTCCCGAACGCTTCTCCCTGGAGCACTGGTCTCTGGCGCTGGGGATTCCCTGGGAGCGCGCCGATGGCAGCGTCGTACAGCCACCGTTTCCGGTGCTCTTGTGGCTCTGGAATTCGGTCAAGGTGGCGGCGGTGTCCTCGGTGCTGATCCTGTTGCTCGCCACTACCAGTGCCTATGCCTTCGCCCGTATGCGCTTTCGCGGCAAGGCGGGGCTGCTCAAGGGGATGCTGATTTTCCAGATGTTCCCGCCAGTGCTGTCGCTGGTGGCGCTTTATGCGCTGTTCGACCGGCTCGGCCAACTGGTGCCCTGGCTCGGCATCAACTCCCATGGCTCGCTGATTCTCGCTTCGCTCGGCGCTGTGGCCCTGCATATCTGGACCATCAAGGGCTACTTCGAATCCATCGACGGCTCCCTGGAGGAGGCCGCCATGATCGATGGAGCGAGCACCTGGCAGGCGTTCCGGCACATCCTGCTGCCGCTGTCGGTGCCGATTTTGATGGTGGTGTTCATCCTCGCCTTCATCATGTCGATCATGGAGTATCCCATGGCCTCGGTGCTGCTGCTCGACGAGGACAAGCTGACGCTGGCGGTGGGCGCCCAGCAGTATCTCGCCGAGCATAACCAGCGCTGGGGTGACTTTGCGGCGGCGGCGGTGCTCTCCGGCCTGCCCATCACCCTGGTGTTCCTGCTCTGTCAGCGCTGGATCGTCGGCGGCCTGACCGCCGGCGGCGTGAAGGGCTGACACTCCTCCTCCGCTTACTATCGCCTACGCCCCGTTCCCCCGCCCCTCATCCATGGGGCGGGGAGGATAACAGGGCGCCTCCTTTCCGACACAGTACGGCGGCATCCCGTCAGGGAGCCGTCGCCGCTAACGCCCGACCGGGCTTCAAGAGCGCATGGGTTTCAAGCCCGGCTTTGCCATACACAACAAGAAAGGGATCATCATGACCTCACTCAGGACACGACGCTTTACGCTCTCCACCCTGACCGCCGCCATCGCCCTGGGAGCGACCGGGGCTGCACAGGCCGCCGACGTCGACTTCTACGGCTTTGGTCGCTCGGGAATCGGCTCGACCACCGGCGGTGGCGACCAGGCGTGCTTCCAGGCAGCCGGCGCGCCGGCCAAGTACCGCCTCGGCAACGAGTGCGAGACCTACGCCGAGCTGGGCCTGGGCTCGACGCTCTACGAGAAGGACGGCAAGACCTTCTATTTCGACAGCCTGGTGGCCTACGTCAACGAGCAGGCCAACGACTTCGAGGCCCTGGACAGCGAAAGCGACGATGGCAACACCATGGCGCTGCGCCAGCTCAACGTCCAGGCGACCGGGGTGATCGAGGCACTGCCCAACGCGACCCTCTGGGCCGGCAAGCGCTACTACCAGCGCCATGACATCCACTTGAACGACTACTACTACTGGGACCTCTCGGGGCCCGGTGGCGGTATCGAGAACATCGACCTGGGCTTCGGCAAGTTGAGCCTGGCCTGGTTGCGCAACACCAGCGAGGACACCGAGTTCCCCGATGGGCGCCAGAACCTCGCCAACAACACCCTCGACATTCGCCTGGCGGACATCGCGACCAATCCGGGCGGTAGCCTCGAGATCGGCTACGACTATGGCGCGGCAACGCTCACCGATGCCCAGGACCGCGCCGGCATCGATCCCAAGAAGGGGTACATGGTGACCCTGCAGCACACCCAGGGCGATTGGTTCGGTGGTTACAACAAGTTCGCGGTGCAGTATGCCACCGACGGCATCATCGGCGGTTCCGGTCGTGCCAACACGGCGTCGACCACGCCGGAAGGCGACATGATTCGCGTGCTCAATCACGGTCAGGTCAACCTGACACCGGATATCGACATGCTCTACGCCGCCATCTACGAGGACCGTGACCTGGACAACGGCCAGGGGCAGACCTGGCTGTCGGCCGGCGTTCGACCGACCTATTACTGGACCGACACCCAGAGCACGGCGCTGGAACTCGGCTATGACCGTGTCGACCCTCAGGATGACGGCATGGAAACCGCCGACCTGACCAAACTGACCCTGGCCCAGCAGTGGTCGGCGGGACGCGGGGCCTTCGCGCGTCCGGTGCTGCGCGCTTTCGTGACTTATGCCAACTGGGATGGTGATGTCTACAACGCTGCCAGCGAGTCCATCGACATGGGCGAGTACGACGGCGTGACCGTGGGGCTACAGGCCGAGGCCTGGTGGTAAGCCTCACGCATGGCGTGAGATGACAGTTTGCTGATCGTTGGCCGGTGCCCTGGGGCACCGGCATTTTTCCTTGTCACCGCTTTCCTGCCACCCCACGAGGTCATGATATGTCCATCGAAGTTTCCCACAGGGCGGCCAAACGCCGTCTCGCCCTGGCAGGCGCCCTGGGAGCGCTGCTGCTCGGCGGCTGCGCCACGACGACGCCTTCGGCCACCGAACACCGGCCCGACGAGGCCTGGCTCGAGCGCGCCAGCGATTGCTGTCGAGGGCTCGATTCCCTGCCGTTATCGCCGCTGGCCGGCCATGACGAGCGAACCTTGCGCTTCGGCCCCGAGACGCCGATTCACCGCTTCGATACTGGTCCCAGCCCCTTTCACGCCATGGAGCTGCCGCGCGGCATGGGGCCGCTGCGCCTGGAGCTGATCAGCCGTGTGTGGCGCGACGACCAGGGGCATCTGTCACTGTTCGCCCCCCTGGTGTTGATCCTCGACGAGACGGGCGCGATACAGCGCCGCTTCGACTGGCGGGAGTTCACCTACCAGCCGACACGGGGCCTGAACGACGACCGCCTCTACCTGAGCTTCGGTATCACGCCCTCGGCCCGGGCCGACCGGCTGGTGGTCCTGACGTCCGATGCCGCTCGGGCCGCGGAAAGCGAACTGCTGCACCCGGCGCGAGCCCAGGCACGGGCGCGTCATCTCGCCGAGCCGGCGGTGGTCGATCCGGTGGCGCCGCACCTGGCCAGTGGCGAGGTATCGCTGCGGGTGAGGCCGCTGGGCGAGAGTGATGGTCTGCTGGCGCCACTGCTGGGCAGCGGTGGCGCCGAGACGGTGCCGACGAGCCCGACACAGGCCGAGCCACCTCCTGAGCACGAGCCGGTCGATTCGGCGCCCCTCGACTGGCGACGCATGATCCGGGCCGCCCTGGATAGCGGTGACCTGGAGCTGGCGATGACACTGGCCGAGCATGCCGAACGTGAAGGAGAATCGGGCACCCGGCGTTGGCTGGCGGAACGCCTGGAGCGGCGCTGACGGCCATCGCCGGCGCTGGCGGGAAGAGACGCGACGAGGGAGAGGAGGGATAACCGTGACGGTTCAGGACACCCTGGTTCACTATCTGGAGCGCCTGACAGCGCTCATGGAGAAGATCGAACGACACGATACGGCGCGACACGGCATTCTGCAGGCCAGCCTGGCGCCGGATATGTTCCCCTTGCACACCCAGGCCAGGATCGCGGCAAACTTCGCGCTCCGCGCCTGCTGCCGGCTGGCCAGGGTCCCGGAGGTCTGTTTCGACGCCGGCGACGACCGAGACGATGGCGAGGTCAATCGCTACGCCAGCGTCCGGGAGCAGCTCGATCGCAGCCGTGAGTTCATCCTGGCGCTTTCCATTCCCCGGGATCCCGGGGACTCGCCGCTGGGCGAGGACACGGCGGGACACGCGGTCATCTCCCTGCCCATGGACGAATACGTCCAGGCCTTCGCCCTGCCGAACTTCTTCTTCCACTTGTCGATGGTCTATGCCATCGCCAGGGCGGAGGGCGTGCCGCTGGGCAAGGAGGATTTCGATGGCTATCACCGGTATCCGCCCGGCTTCTCCTTTCTCCAGTAGCCTGACGGGCCTGGCCGATCGTGACGAGAAGCCGGATCAGCAGTCGCTCGGTGTCAGGCCCGCCAGGCACCCGGGAGGCCCCGGTGCGGCGCACCGGGGCGGACGCGAGCCGCCCGCGTCATCGGGCGATGCCGGGGATCTCCACCTGGCGGGGACAGGCTTGACCCTCGGCATCGAACAGATGGCACTGCTCGCCGGACAGGCCCAGTGTCAGGGCTTGTCGGGGCTCGAGGCACGCCAGACGGTCGAGACGTTGGGTCACGGTGCCTTCGACACCGTCCACGTCGATGTGGGCGAGGGTCTCGTAGCCGAGCCGTTCTGCGACGCCCAGGCGACCTTGCAGCAGGGCATCGGCCGTATCCGGCGTGACGAAATCCTCGGCACGAATGCCCAGGGTGGCCGTGTCGCCCTCCGTCAGGCGCGAACCATCCACCGCCACGGGCAGTGTCTCGCCGTTGGGCAGTCGCACGCCGGTGCGCCGCTTGCCGGGATCGATGACCGTGACCGGTAGGGTGTTGATGCGGGGAGAGCCGATGAAGGCGGCGACTTCCAGGCTCTCGGGGAAGTGGTAGAGCGTCAGCGGCGCGCCGACCTGGGCGATGCGACCGCTGCTGAGCAGGACGATCCGGTCCGCCAGGGTCATGGCCTCGACCTGGTCGTGGGTGACGTAGACCATGGTGGCGCCGAGTCGGCGATGCAGTTCGGCGAGCTGTACGCGCATCTCGACGCGCAGCGAGGCGTCGAGGTTGGACAGCGGCTCGTCGAACAGGAATACCCGGGGCTGCTTGACCAGGGTGCGGCCGATGGCCACCCGCTGGCGCTGGCCGCCGGACAGTGCCTTGGGGCGGCGATCCAGCAGTGGCGATAGCTGCAGGGTGTGGGCGGCGGCCTCGACCCGTTGCTTGATCTCGGCCTTGTCGGCGTGGGCGAGCTTCAGCCCGAAGGCCATGTTTTCCGCCACCGTCATGTGGGGATAGAGCGCGTAGGACTGGAAGACCATGCCGATATCGCGCTCCTGGGGCGGCGTCTCGTTGAGACGCTCGCCGTCCAGGCACATCTCGCCCCGGCTGATCTCTTCCAGGCCGGCGATCATGCGCAGCAGCGTCGACTTGCCGCAGCCGGAGGGGCCGACGAAGACCACGAATTCGCCATCCTCGATGCTCAGGTCGATGTCTCGCGAGACTTCGACGCCGTCGTAGTCCTTGCCGATGCCGGTGAGTGTCAGGTGTCCCATTGGTGATGTCTCCCTGTCAGGCAGCGTGGCGCTGCGTGGCGATGGCCAGTGCCCGGTCGGAGGCGTCGAACAGGTGAGTATGCTCGACATCGACGCGCAGAGCGACGTCCTGGCCGACCTGCCAGTCGCTGGGCGCTTCGCTGCGGTGGATCAGCAGGGTGTCGCCTTCCCGTGGCTCGAGATAGACATAGACCTCGTTGCCCAGGTACTCGACGTTGACGATCTCGAAGCGGTTGTCGCCCTCGGCCTCGGCCAGCCGCAGGTGCTCGGGGCGCACGCCCAGCGACAGCTCGGCGCCGGGCCCTTGGCCGCTGGCGTCCTGGGGCAGCGACAGCTCGCCGAGCCCCGGGGCCTGGACCCGACAGCCCTCCTCGTTCCCGCCGAGCAGTTCGGCCGGCATGAAGTTCATGGTGGGCGAGCCGATGAAGCCGGCGACGAACCTGGTGGCCGGCTGCTGGTAGAGCGTCTGGGGGCTGCCGACCTGCTCGATGCGACCGTCGCGCAGTACCACGATCTTGTCCGCCAGGGTCATCGCCTCCACCTGGTCGTGGGTGACGTAGATCATGGTGGAGCCCAGGCGGTGGTGCAGGCGGGCGATCTCGTTGCGCATCTGCACGCGCAGCGAGGCGTCCAGGTTGGAGAGCGGCTCGTCGAACAGCAGGATGCGCGGCTCCCGGGCCATGGCGCGCCCCATGGCCACGCGCTGGCGCTGGCCGCCGGAGAGCTCCTTGGGCTTGCGGTGCAGCAGCTCCTCGAGCTGCAGGATGCGGGCCGTGGCCATCACGCGCTCATCGACGGTCTCGTTGGCCATCTTGGCCAGCTTGAGGCCGAAGGCCATGTTCTCGTAGACCGTCATGTGCGGGTAGAGGGCGTAGGACTGGAAGACCATGCCCACGCCGCGCTCGCGGGGCGGCAGGTCGTTGACCACGTCGTCGGCGATCCTGAGCTCGCCGTCGCTGATCGACTCGAGCCCGGCGATCAGGCGCAGCAGGGTCGACTTGCCGCAGCCCGAGGGGCCGACGAAGACCACGAACTCGCCGTCGCCGACCTTGAGGTCGACGTCCTTGATGATGTGGGTGCTGCCGAAGGTCTTGTTGAGCCTTTCCAGGGTCACGCTTGCCATCTTGCGACTCCTAGCCGGCCTCGGGGGCCGGCCCTTGTTTTGTGTTGTCAGTGGTCGAGGGCCAGAAAGGCCGCCTGGTAGGGCGGCAGGGTCAGGGTGTCGCCATCGAGTGCCGACACGAAGCCGTGCCCCTGGAGCGGGATGCCGGCGTGGGGCAGCGTCGTGCTCAGGGTCCTGCCGCCGAGGTTGAAGAGGCACAGCAGGCGCTCCCGGTCGCTTTCGCGCACGAAGCCGAGCAGCTCCTCGCCGACGTCGACGAGGGTGAGGTCGCCGTCGATCAGCGCCGGATGCGCGGCGCGGAAGGCCAGCAGCGTGCGGGTGGCGGCCAGCGGCGAACCGGGGTCGGCCTGCTGCACTTCGACGGCCAGCGGCAGGTGGCGCTCCTCCACCGGCAGCCAGGGCTCCACGGGCGAGAAGCCGCCCTGCGGGGCCTGGTGCCAGGGCATCGGCGTGCGGCAGCCATCACGACCCTTGAATTCCGGCCACAGCACCTTGCCGTAGGGGTCCTGGATGCGCTCGAAGGGCACCTCGGCCTCGGGCAGGCCGAGCTCCTCGCCCTGGTAGAGGCAGACGCTACCGCGCAGCGAGAAGAGCATGGCCAGCATCACCTTGGGGTAGGCCACGGGATCCTCGCCCCGGCCCCAGCGGGTGGCGCTTCTCTCCACGTCATGGTTGGAGGTCGCCCAGCAGGGCCAGGCGTCGCCGGCCAGGCGCTGGAAGCGTTCGATCACCTCGCGGAGATAGGCCGGCGAGTGGGGCGCGTTGAGCAGGTCGAAGGTGTAGGCCATGTGCAGCTTGTCGCCGCCGGCGGTGTATTCGGCCATGCGCTCGAGCGGGTTGTCGTCGCCGATCTCGCCCACCGTGGTGGTGCCGGGGAACTCGTCCATCAGCGCGCGCAGCTCGCGCAGGAAGTCCAGGTTCTCCGGGCGGCTGATGTCGTGGACGTGGCGCTGCCAGGTATAGGGGTTGGCCTCCGGGGCGCCCAGGGTCTTGGGACTGCCCGCCGGCACCGGGGGATTGTCGGTGAGGGCGGCGTCGTGAAAGTAGAAGTTGACGGTGTCCAGGCGGAAGCCGTCGACGCCGAGCTCCAGCCAGAAGCGCATGTTGTCCAGCTGCGCCTGCCTGACCTCGGGGTGATGGAAGTTGAGGTCCGGCTGGCTGGTCAGGAAGTTGTGCAGGTAGTACTGGCGACGCCGTGGCTCGAAGGTCCAGGCCGGCCCGCCGAAGATCGACAGCCAGTTGTTGGGTGGCGTGCCGTCGGGTCTGGGGTCGGCCCAGACGTACCAGTCGGCCTTGGCATTGGTGCGATCGGCGCGGCTCTCCTGGAACCAGGGGTGCTGGTCCGAGGAGTGGCTGATCACCTGGTCGATCATCACCTTCAGGCCCAGCGCGTGGGCCTTGGCCAGCAGGGCCTTGAAGTCCTCCAGGGTGCCGAACATCGGGTCGACGTCGCGGTAGTCGCTGATGTCGTAGCCGAAGTCCTTCATCGGCGAGGTGAAGAAGGGCGACAGCCAGATGCCGTCCACGTTCAGGCTGGCGACGTAGTCCAGCTTCTCGGTGATGCCCGCCAGGTCGCCGATGCCGTCGCCGTTGCTGTCCATGAAGCTGCGCGGGTAGATCTGGTAGATGACGCCGCCGCGCCACCAGGTCAGGTTGTCTTGCATCTTGGGGTCCTTGGATGTCATGGGGTCAGCCCTTGACCGCGCCGGCGGTCAGGCCGGAGACGATGCGCTTCTGGAAGATCATCACCAGGATCACCAGCGGCACGGTGACGGTCACCGAGGCGGCCATGATCGGCCCCCAGGGCAGCTCGTGCTGGCTACCGCCGGAGATCAGGGCGATCGCCACCGGCACGGTGCGCTGGTCGTCGGTGAGGGTGAAGGTCAGGGCGAAGAGGAATTCGTTCCAGGCGGCGATGAAGGCCAGCAGGCCGGTGGTCGCCATGGCCGGCCACATCAGCGGCAGAAAGACCTTGGTGATGGTCACCCAGGGGGTGGCGCCGTCCATGATCGCCGCCTCTTCCAGCTCCATGGGCAGCTGCTTCATGAAGGTGGTCAGCACCCAGACGGTGAAGGGCAGGGTGAAGATGGTGTAGCTCAGGATCAGGCCGGCCGGGTTGTTGTAGAGGCCGAGCCCGCGGATCACCTCGAAGAGCCCGGAGAGCACCGCCACCTGGGGAAACATGGAGACCCCGAGGATCACCAGCATCACCGTGGTACGGCCGCGGAAGCGGACCCGGCCCAGCGCATAGGAGGCGGTGATGCCGAGCAGCAGGGCGATGAAGACCACGGAGAGCGAGACGATGATCGAGTTGAGGATGGCGCGCACGAAGCTCTTCTGGGTGAAGATCTGCACGTAGTTGCCGAAGTCCACCGTCGACAGCCAGAAATCGACCCGGAACAGGTCGCTGGAGGGCTTCAGCGAGGTGATCACCGCGTAGTAGAAGGGGAAGATGGCGTAGACCATCACCACGGCGATCAGGGCATAGAACCCGACCCGCTTGGCGAGCTTGGTCAGCTGATACTGGTTCATTGGTCGACTCCCAGTTGGCGGCGGCCCAGGTAGAGGTAGATCACCACGGCCAGGGCGATGATCAGGAACAGCATCGTCGAGGCGGCGCTGCCGTAGCCGACGTCCTGGAACTCGACCAGCTGCTGGCGGGCGTAGATCGACATGGTCATGGTGCTGGTGGAGTTGGAGGTCAGCACGTAGATCACGTCGAACACCCGCAGGGCGTCGAGCAGGCGGAAGATCACCGCCACCAGCAGGGCCGGGGTGATCAGCGGCAGGGTGACCCTGAAGAACACCTTGACCGGGTGGATGCCGTCGACTTCGGCCGCCTCGTAGCAGTCCTTGGGCAGCATCTGCAGGGCGGCGAGCACCAGCAGCGCGACGAAGGGAATAGTCTTCCAGACGTCGACCATGATCACCGCCCACATGGAGTAGGTGGCGCTGGCGGTCCAGGCGATGGGCGAGTCGATGATGCCCAGCGCCATCAGCAGGTGGTTGATGATCCCGAACTGGTCGTTGAGCATCCAGGCCCACATCTTGGCCGAGACGATGGTGGGGATGGCCCAGGGGATCAGCACCGCGGCGCGAACCCGCTGGCGGCGCACCTTGGTGCCGCGATAGCCGGCCGCTGAGGAGCGCCCCACCCGGGGGGCGCGTTCGGTGACGGGAGTCGACATGGGGACCTCCTGGGTTACCAGCGGCGACGCTTGATGCGGGAGAGTTCGCTGTCCACCTGGGAGACGGCCTCGGCGCCGCTCTGGTCACCGGAGAGCACCTGGTGCACGGCGTTGAAGAAGCTGTTGCTCACCCGGCCGTAGTTGTCGCCGGTGGGGGCGGAGGGGCGTGCCACGGCGTTGGTGAAGGTGTCGTAGAGGGTGCCGAAGAAGGGCACTGCCTCGAGGACTTCCTCGTCCTCGTAGAGGGAGGCCAGGGTGGGGTTGTAGGCGCCCTCGATGGCGCGACGCTTCTGCTCCGCCTCGCCGGTCAGGAAGGCCACCAGGTCGGCTGCGAGCTCGGGGTTCTCGGTGTAGCGGGACACGGCGAGGTTCCAGCCACCCAGGGTGGCGGCACTCTCCTGGCCCTCGGCGCTGGGCAGCTTGACCGCGCCGACCTTGTCGCGCACGTTGCTGTCCTCGCTCTGGGCCAGGGACCAGGCATAGGGCCAGTTGCGCATGAACACCGCATTGCCGCTCTGGAAGATGCCGCGGGCCTCCTCCTCGGTGTAGTTGAGCACGCCTTTCGGCGAGATGTTGCCGATCCAGCTGGCGGCGAGGTCCAGCGCCTCGGCGGCCTGGGCGTTGTCGATGGTGATCTCGCCCTCGGCATCGACGATGGTGCCGCCGCCGTAGCTGGCGATCCACTCCAGGGCGTTGCAGGTCAGCTCCTCCCAGGTCTCCGGGGCCTCGAATCCATGCTCCTCGAGCAGGTCCTTGCGGTAGTAGAGCACTCCGGCATCGGTGAACCAGGGCATGGCCACCAGGCGATCATCGATGGTGTTGTTGGCTACGATGGCCTCGAAGTGGCCCTCGGCGGCGTCCTCGCCAAGCGTCTCGCTCAGGTCGAGCAGGTGGTTGGCCAGCAGGCCCGGCCACACGACGTCGGTCTGCATCACGTCGATGTCGCTGGACTGGGCGGAGAGGATCTGCTGGTAGAGCGACAGCCGCTCGGTGGAGGAGTTGGGAGTGGAGACGATGTCGACCTCGTGGCCGGTCTTCTCCTCCCACTGGGCGACGCCCTCCTCGCACAGGGTGAGCTCGGCGCCGACGGCGCCACAGGAGATGGTCAGGTCCGCAGCCTGGGCCTGGCTGCTGCCGGCGGCGGCGCCGGCCAGGGCGATGGCGGAGATCAGGGTCTTCTTGAACATGCTGGCTTCCTCGTCGCTTGTTGTTGTCGCTGTTTCGTGGAGGGCCGGAGGCGAGATGTCATCCGCAGCCGTTCGCTCCCTCACGACTTAAACGATTAAGATAGTGTCCGGCACAGTTAGCCGCCGCTCACGCCGGAGTTTAACCGCGACTTTGGTCGCACCCTGCCTGGCGGTCAGGCCACCTCGTGGCCGCGGGCCGCCTCCAGCAGGGCGTACCACTCCTGGCGCGACAGGGAGAGCTCGGCCTCGTCGCGCAGGGTCGTGATCCGTGCCGGGTCGAGGGTCCCGATCACCGGCACCGGCGAACCCGGCAGGCGTCGCAGGCAGGCCAGGGCAACGCCGGCGGGGCTGACGCCATGGTGGGCGGCGAGACGCGCCAGGGCCTGGCCGGCGCTGCCCTGGAACAGGGTGCCGCCATCCAGGGGCGACCAGGCCAGGGGCGAGAGGCCGTCTCGGCGCAGGGCATCGAAGTTACCGTCGAACAGCGGAGCCGACCGGGTGAGGGAGAGCTGCAGCTGGTGGTGGGTCAGCGGATGGGACAGCGCCGCCTGCAGGCGGCGCCACTGCTCGGGCAGGAAGTTGGAGACGCCCAGGGCGGCGACCTTGCCGGCCCGGACGGCATCGTCCAGCACCCGGGCGGTGGCCTCGGCGTCCATCAGCGGGTCGGGGCGGTGGATCAGGAAGAGGTCCAGCCGCTCGACCCCGAGTCGCGCCAGGGCCCGGTCGATGGCGCCGGCCAGCCACACCGGCGAGCTGTCGTAGTGCTTGGTGTCGCCGGGAGCCATCAGGATGCCGGCCTTGGTGACCACCCTCACCCGGGCGGCGAGGCCCGGCCGGCGGCGCAGGGCCTCGCCGAACAGGCGCTCGTTGTGGCCGTTGCCGCCATAGATGTCGGCGTGGTCGAACCAGTCGAGCCCCTGGTCGAGGCGCGCCTCTAGCCCGGATGTTGCACCGGGTCAGTCAGAAGTCCCCAGATGCCAGGCTCGGTGGGGATAAAAGGGATCTGGAGTGGAGTTTGGCTGCTTTTTGATCAAGTTCCTGTGCTCAGGGCGCACCCCCCCACCCCCATGTCTTTTCTGTGCCGGGGACAGCACGCCGCGGTGCTATCCAGGCACCAGTTTGCCAGCCAGCTTCAGGAAGAGGTCCTGCTCCGGGTACTGGCTGCTCAACATCAGCCGGATGGTGCGCGTGTTGCGGGTGATGACGGCGCCGATCTTCAGCAGCTTCAGGCGGATGGTGTTGACCTGGGCTTGGGCGAAGGCGGTGCGCTTAAGGTAAATCCGACGCAGCCGCTCCAGGAGCAGGTAGGCCAGCCCCGAGAGCAGCAGTCGGTACTGATTGGGCCACCATTCGTGGCAGCTGGTGCGGTCGGAGAACAGGAACTGCTGCTCCACATAGCGGGTGTTGAAGCCACGCCGGCTGGTCTCGGACTTGACGATCACCCTTCGTCGACGCTCCTTCCAGCTCTTGGCAGCGTACTCGATGAAGCCGAAGACACGCTCCTTCTCCCAACTCTTCTCGAAGCGGATAGCCGACGTGTAGTCGATGTCCAGAGCCAGCTTGGCCAAGCGCTTGTTGCCGGCGAGGCCGATGATGTAATCGACGCCGTGGCGGTCGCACCAGTTGAGAATCAGCGGACGGCAGAATCCGCTGTCGCCTCGGAAGACGATCTTCACCTCAGGCCACGCCTGGCGCAGCCGCCGGACCAACAGGGCGAGGATGGCGCCGGCGTGGTGAGCGGCATCCAGCGAGGCCGGACGCAGGTAGCTGACCAGCAGCTGGTCGCCACAGAACACGAACAGCGGCAGGAAGATGTAGTGGTTGTAGTAGCCGTTGAAGTGCCGCCCGAGCTGCTGGCCATGCACCCGATCGGCGGTAGCATCGAAGTCGAGGTAGAGCGGCTTCTTGGGTGGCCGCCGGAACGAGCGGATGAACTGCTCGATCATCTCCTCGTGGATGGTGATCGCCCAGTCCCGGTCAGCTTGCTGCTCGAAGCGGCACAGGGTGGACTGACTGGCCAGCACGCCATCGGTATCGACGGCGGTCTGCAGGGCGATGTCGTGACGCAGCGCCTGGTGGTCGTTGAGATCCTCGTAGCCCAGCGCCAGGCCAAACACGCGCTGCCGAACCAGGGTTTCGGTGCGATGCAGGCAGCGTTGAGGATCGCGGTCATCACTCAGCCGGCGAGCGATAGCGCGGGTCAGGCCCATCTCGCGATCGAGCTGCCTCAGCAGCAGGATGCCACCGTCAGAGGTGACATCACCGCCATCGAAACGGGCGATGACCTGACGTCCTTTGCAGCGTGGAAAGGTGGCGGTGGGCGTGGTACATTTTGTCATGGCGACTGTGTCGGCTAATTCTTGGTTAGGCTCTTGAATTATAACCGATTTTCAGCCGCCTTTTTCATGTCTGATGCAATATCCAGGCTAGCAGCAGTGTGCGGGTAAGAAGGCCGGTCGTCTTCAGCGAGTCTCTCGTTGGAGCAAAAGGCGTCTAGTTGAGTGTCGCGGGTTATCGAGTTGACCTCAGGGTGTGCTGATGGGGCCGTGGCTTTGTCGATGCGGTATATCGTTAGAACGACCTCGTTTTGCAGAGCCGATTGACTTGCCTTTTCCAAAAGATAACAATAATTTTTTGCAGTATTGGCATTGAACACGGTAGGAGGCCAAACGGTGAATACCCAGACCTGGAGCGCTGAGTTAGAGGATATCTTCGTCAATCAGCGGTCTGTGCTCTGTAGTGTCGCTGCGAAAGTCTTGGGCAGTGCCGACCAAGCCGATGATGTGGTTTAGGATGCTTATCTGAAAATTTCAGAAGCGACCACCGTCTTTGACTTACAGACTCCTTGTCGGTAACGTTGTTCGCATTGACCTGTGCATGCCAGCCTTCAAAGCTTGCATCGATACTTGAAAAATCATAGCTCATGGATGCATCAAACAGCGTCGTGGAGGGTAGTGAGTTATCATTGGCGCTATCATAGAAACTTGAGCCTATGTAACTAGTCGAATTGATGATATCACACGAGAGATGCCCCAGGGTCAGGAGAGGCAAGCGTCACCTCAGGTGCCTGCTTTACAGCGTCTCGAGTTGCGCGATGTCACCCATCAGTACTATCACGAGCAGAGCGATGACTTCTTTGAGTTGGGGCCGATTAATCTGAGCTTTACGCCGGGAGAAGTGGTGTTTCTGGTGGGGACAACGGTAGCGGTAAGACCACGCTGGCCAAAGTCGTGGTGGGGCTTTACCCGCCGGAAGGTGGCGAGGTATTGCTCAATGGCGAGCGGGTCGAAGCGGATGGCTGGGATGCCTACCGGCAGCTCTTCTCGGTGGTGTTCTCAGACTTCCATCTCTTTGGGCGCCTGTTAGAGGCTCCACGTGACGGCCTGGACGAAGAGGGTAACCGCCTGCTGGCCAAGTTGCACCTGCAGCACAAGGTGCGGGTTGAAAACGGTGCGTTCACCACCCAAGCACTCTCCCAGGGCCAGCGTAAGCGTCTGGCGCTGGTGGTTGCCTACCTTGAGGGTCGGCCCTTCTTGGTGTTTGACGAGTGGGCGGCGGATCAGGATCCGTTATTCAAAGAGGTGTTTTACTGCGAGGTGTTGCTCGAGCTAAAACGCATGGGCAAAGCGGTGCTGGTGATCACCCACGATGACCGCTATTTCCACCTCGCGGATAGGTTGGTGCGGCTGGAGAGTGGCAAGCTGTTGGCGACAGAGCAGCTAGATGGTGAGCAGCCGACTAGTGTGGAAATGGAGGCAATCGAACCGCCGTAGGGTTGTTGAGCCAGGGATGGTTCAAGAGCTTTTAACCAAGGTCTCCACCTCAAACGCTACAATCTGGCGCTGGGTGCTGGAAAACTCCACGCCGATCAGGTGTATGGGTTTGCCGGAGGCGCGGTGCTTATCGGCATAGCCCTTGTATTTGATTTGCGTCAGCGCTTTACCTTCTGGCAGTTGTTCGACCACCTTAAACTCAAACAGGTAAATATGCCCACCAACGTCCACACTCATATCCACCTTGCCGTGGTGGCTGGCATCTTCCACCGTCACATCCAGCCCCAGAGCGGCAAAGTGGCTATAGAAGACACTGGCATAGTGGCCTTCATATTGGGCAATGGGATTGTTGCGGTACCAGTCGTGGGGGAGTCCTGCATAAAGGGCTTTGAGATGAGCTTCCAAAGCAGCCAGATCATGGCGCTGAAAAATATCGAATAACGCCAGTTGATGGGTTTGTGCCTCGCTTGCGTTGATACCCAGTACCGGTAGCAATAAATCGTTGAGACTGCTTTCCACCTCTCGATTCGGAAAGCCTAGCGTATAGAGGCGATAGCCCAGTATGGGCTCCTGCACGTCCTTAATGGTGATATAACCCGTTTGAAAAAGTAGCCCTTCGGTGGTGATGTCATCCACATCAAAGCGCCCTAGCAACTGCGCTTTTGCCTGTAAGGTCTCCAATCGAGGGGTAAACACTCCCCGCTGCTTGAGGATATCGACCAAAAACGTCGGCGTCGCAGACTCAAACCAGTACGGGCCGAACTCTTGTTCTTGGAACAGCAACAGTACATCGAAGGGATTGTAGACAGACGTAACCTCTCGGCCACCCCAACGATAGCCGTTATACCACTGTTTGATTTCCTGACGGTCTAACCCAGACAGTTCGGGTTCAAATACTGTATCAATGTCGTCATCGGTATAGCCACAAAGGGTCGCATAGTCGGGCGACAGGGTAATATCGCGCAGATTGTTCAAGCCCGAAAACAGACTGACCTTGCTGAACTTGGAAACACCGGTAAGCAGCACAAAGTGCAAGTGCGGGTCGGCGTCTTTGATAACGCTGTAAAGGTTTTTCAGGCCCTCGCGTAGTTCTCGGGCGCGCTCCGACACCAGGATATTATCCAGAATCGGTTTGTCGTACTCATCGATCAGCACAACCACCCGCTGGCCGCTCTGCTGGTGGGCGGCGCGGATTAGGGCAGAAAATTCACCCGGTATATCGGTTTTATGATGCTGAGTAATGCCGAACTGCTCGCGTTGAACCCTTAACTGCTCACGAATACGCTCGTCCAGCCCTTCACGGCTCTGCATCACTCCATCGGCAAAGCTAATACGAATCACCGGGTAGCGCTGCTGCCAGTCCCACCTATCATGAATATAGAGCCCTTCAAATAGCGCTTGGCGGCCTTCAAACAGGCAGCGCAGGGTATCCAGCAACAGGCTTTTGCCGAAGCGGCGCGGCCGCGATAGGAAATAGTATTTGTTCTGATTAACCAAACGCTCGATATGCGGGGTTTTATCGACGTAGTAATAGTTGCCCTCGCGGATATCCGAGAACGTCTGAATCCCGATGGGTAACTTACGGCGGTGGGAATTCGTCACGGCGGCCTCCAGAGCAAAAAACAGCGATACAAATAGCAGTTTAGCATGCCCAGCGGCTTGGCATAACGCGTACTATATCGCGGAGCAGCCTCGTCGGGTTGAGTATGTCTACCGAGGCAATATTCGGTAAGTCTGGGTGTAGATCATTGATCAAATCGACGAGTAGAGTTATGGCCGATCAACCCGTAGATCTTGCCCTCTTTGAAACGGTGCGCCACAGAATGCAGCAGGCATTTGCCGTTGATCTCGAAACGAAAGTGGCACCCTTGACCTCGAACATGCTGGTTTCCTTGTGCAAGGAGTTTATCTTACAGGGAGTCGATCTCCATAGAGTAAACGAGAATCGTTGCTTCTATCTCTCGTGCTTGACCTCCTTGCATTTCTCAACTCTGGGCTGATTCAATTACCCGCACCCTGCTAGCTTGTTACCGATAGTCGATGCAGCGTTAGGTCATGCGTAGCATCGCGATAGCGGTGCGCATTAACGCCCTTGTGTAATGACCTCGGTCGCCGCCACCGCACGCTCGACGGCGCTGAAGGAGATGCGCTCCTGCTCCAGTCGCACCCTCGCGCCCAAACGGTCTGCGCGCAGTTCCTCGAACAGTGCCTGCTCGTCGGCGGTGAGCCGGGTGGGGTGGCCGGTGTAGCGCTTCTCCTCGGGTTCCTGGCCCCACAGGGGGTGGTGGCCCATCAGAGTGGGACGGTCCATCAATAGGGAGCGGGCATGGGGCAAGCTGGCGCGCAGGCGGTTGAGGATGCCGAAGCCGTGGGTGTCGATGTCGCCCCAGTACCAGAGCGCGCTATCGTGCAGCCAGGGGATCTCTCTCAGCCTCTCCAGGCCATAGCCCAAGCCGAAGATCACCAGGCTGGCGGATGTCTCGGGGAAGGCCAGGCCGTTGGTGCGGTTCTCGGTGATAAACACACGCTGCACCGGCAGGCTCAGCCCGGAGAACTCCTCCGGCGGAACCGCGATATCGCGCAGGCCCTGAATGGACAGCGCCGGGTCGAGCAGACGGAAGCGGATCTGCGGCGCTTCCGTGCGCAGGCCATAGCGGCGCGCGAAGCCCTTAACGCCGCTGGCATCGCGGTGGATGGCGGTCGCCGGTAGCACCACATCCAGCAGCTCGGCGAGCAGGCCCCGGCGGGTTTCGATGAACTTGGTGTCGACGCCGGGAATGTCCAGTTGGCGCAGGTAGAGCCCTGGCCGCGGGTGGGCCAGGAACCACGCCAGTACGGCCAGCAGGCGGGGCCAGTCGTGGGCATGGCGGAGCACGGCGAGGGGGTGGCGCGCTATCCAATCCTGCAGTTCGAGGTGGTGGTGAAGCAGGGTGTCGACCAGGGCCTGGAAGCGCTGGGCATCCTGCTGGCGACGGATCAGCTGCAGGGCCTGGGTTTCATCGGCGATGATCGCTGCCACCGGAATGGCGTTGCTGCCGTGAACCCGGTTGTTGACCTGCTGCCAGCGCAGTTCGTAGCCGTAGCCGCGTCTCTCCCGGCTCTGCTCCCGCAGTGCGTTCACCCAGTCCATCACCGCGCCGAAGCGCTCGGTGATGTCCCGGGCGCTGGGGCGGCGCAGGCGGATCTCCAGGGGGAACGGCGATTCGCCGGACACCCGGGCGGCGAGAAGGCGGCCGCTGTCCCAGGCCTTTTCCACCTGCGCGCGGATGGATGCAGGGGTACTCCAGCTCATGACGCGCTTATCATGCTGCGGGCGGCGCGCTCGGCGCGATACTCCTCGATGCTGAGGTTGCGCACCATCGAGTGCTGACCGCCGTCGTTGTGCACATAGCCGACGTTGGCCACAAAGGGCTCAATGATGTGGATTTTCTGCAGCGGGGTGATGATCAGCAATTGCAGATTGAGCCGCTGGAACAGCTCCAGACCGTAGCGGGCGGATTCGTCGGAGCCGCGGCCGAAGGCTTCATCGATGACCACGAAGCGGAATGAACGTGAACTTTGCCCGCCCGTTTCGAGGCCGAACTGGTAGGCCAGGCTGGCGGCCAGCACCGTGTAGGCGAGCTTTTCCTTCTGACCACCGGATTTGCCGCCAGCATCGGTGTAGTGCTCGTGCTCGGCGTCGTCCTCTCGCCAGCGTTCCGAGGCGGAGAAGACGAACCAGTTGCGCACATCGGTGACCTTGCGTGTCCAGCGCTTGTCGGGTTCGGTCTGGCCCTCCCGCCCGCGCAGGCGCTCGATGATGGCTTTGACCTGCAGGAATTTGGCTTCGGAGTACTCCTCGGTTTCCGAACCGGTCAGCGCCCCTTCGGTGCAGGCGCGCAGCGACTCGCGGAACTCGCGTACCTCGGGATCCGGGGTCGGTTCGGCCTGCAGGCGGATATAGCGGTTGGGGTTGTAGTCGATGGCGTGCAGCGAGCGGTTGATGGTATCGATGCGTTCGCGGATCAGCTCGCGCTCCTGGTTGAGCTTGGCCTGGAAGCCGGCCACCTCGCGGATGGTGTTCTCCTTGAGCAGCTTGCGGAAGTCGGCTTCGAAGCGCGGCAGGTCGTCACCGACCAGCTGCTCGAGCATGCCGCGGTACTCGTCGCCGGCGGCGATGCTGACGTCCACCTCGCGGGTCTCCAGTGGCCACTCGGTCTGGTAGCTACGCATGGCGTCGATGATGCGTTCGCCGAGGCGCTTGAGGCGTTTCTCCTCGGCGTCGATGCGCCCCTGAAGCCAAGTGCGCATCTCCCGCTCGGCATTGTCGCAGGACTCCACGGTCAGGCGCCGCTCGGGCAGGGCCTCGGGGCGTAGCGCGTCGAGGCGGGGAAAGTCGCTTTCGCGCACCGTGGCAGCGGTACGCTCCACCAGGGCTTCGGCCTCGGCCTGGGTCTCACCGGCCTGATCGTACTTGAGCCGTGCAGTGGCGCGTTCGTCGCGCAGCCCGGTCAGGCGCGCATCCTGCTCCTTGAGCTCTGCTTCCAAGTCGCCGAGCTGCTGCTGGAGCAGGCGCAACGTATCCGAGGTTGCCTCGAGCGACTGGCGCTCCTCCTCGAGTCGCTGGATGAGCAGCGTCGGGGTGTGCCAGTCAAGCTCCTGAAAGTGGCGGTAGACATCGATCCGGTGGAGCAGGGTGCCGCGGGTTTCCAGTTGCTTCTGGGTCTCCTGGGCCTGGCTCAGGGTGTCGGCCAGCTGCTGTAGCCGCTGCTGCAGCTGATACTGCTGCTGCTCCAGGGCGGCGATCTTGGCCTCGTTGCTCCAGCCCAGCACATAGCGGGCACGGTCATTGATGGCGTGGCGGTCGTCCTTCTCGTGGCGCTCGCCTTTGGCCTTGATCTGGCCGCTACGGGTGATGGCGCGTTGCTCGCGGCGCAACTGCGCCAGGTCGCGGCAGCAGGCGTAGTCGAAGCGGCGGGCGAGCTCCTGTTCCAGCCAGGCGTAGAAGTCGGAGTCTGGCCGTACGGCGAGCTTGCGCACCAGGGAGTCCGGGTGCAGCTGCGGCAGGCCGGCGCCTTTCGGCTCGCGCACCCGGTAGTAGACCAGGCGTCCACGCAGGTGGGTGCGGTCCACCCACTCGGCGACCTCCTGATAGTGTGCATCCGGCACCAGCAGCGACAGACCGAAATTGTGCAGCACGCGCTCGATGGCGCCCTCCCAGTCGCGCTCTTCATCACGCACCTGGATCAACTCACCGGCAAAGGGCAGCGACTCCACTGGCAGCCCGGTGCTCTCGCACAGCCGCTCACGCAATGCCAGCATGGCGGCAGGGATGTTGGAGCGACGCTGGCGTAGGGAGTTCAGCTCGCGCTCGACCTCCTCGACACCCTCGCGGCCATCGCGGAAGGCGACCGCCGCCTCGGTTACCGCGTTCTGGGCCTCGGCCTTGCGGTCCTCCAGGGTCTCGAGGGCGTGTTCCACCCGCTGGCGGTTCTCCACAAACACCGCCTCGTCGCCCAGTGGGTCCAGCGCCAGGCGCTGGGTAAGCGTTTGGTACTCCTCGGCCCGCCGACGGCGCTCATCGGCCCGCTCGCCCTGATCCTTGATCTGTCGCTTGAGTTGCTCCAGGCGGTCGCCGCCGTTGTCGGCAATGGCCTGCTTCAGCTCGTCGCGCTTGGCCTGGTTGTGCTGTTGCTCGCTGGTCAGCGCCTCAATACGCGAGGCCAGCCGTTCCAGCTCCCGCTCCAGCTTCTCCCGCCGCTGCTCAAGTAACTGTGCCTTGATTCCGGCGAACCAGGGTTGTAGCGCCTCGCGGCAGGCGGTGAGCTCCCGGGCCTGGTCGCTGGCCTCGGCGTAGCGGTCCAGGTTGTCGACCATCGGCTGCAGGGCGTCGATCTGCGCTTTCGCCTTGAGCACCGCCTGGTGGGCGCGGTCAAGGTCCTCGAAGTGACGGATCAGCGCGTCGATGCGCTCCTCCACCGCGAAGGCTTCCAGCATATGCCCGCGCACGAACTCGGTGAGATTGCCGACCGATTTCATCGAGACCGTCTGGTTGAACAGCTCCAGGGCCTGCTCGCTGTCGAGACCAAAGCGCCGGCGGAACGCCGCCCCATAGGGCGGGAAGTGGTCGAAGAGCTCCACCTGGGGCAGCTGGCGCAGGCGCTTGCGCAGGGCATTGAGGTCGCTGCCGAAGTTGGCGAAGTCCTCGGTGATGGTCAGCGGCCGGTCGGCGACCACATAGCTGCGAGCGGGTTGCCCTTGGCTGTCGCGCAGCCAGAACAGCTGGGCCAGGGTGACGTGCTGGTCGTAGCCGGCATGGTAGAACTGCGCGAGAATCACCGAGTAGCTATTGAAGTCACGCAGGGCAACGGGCTTGGCGGCCAGGGCGCCGTCGCTGCGCTCGGTCTTATAGTAGCCAAGCACGTAGGAGCGCAGGCTACGCTCGCGCTGTTCGGCGCCGGCGGCCTTGTTGTAGGTGATGCGCTGGGCCGGTACCAGCAGGGTGGTGATGGCGTCCACCAGCGTCGACTTGCCGGAGCCGATGTCGCCGGTGAGCAGGCTGGTTTCGCCATTCGGTGCCAGGTGCCAGACTCGCTGATGAAAGGTGCCCCAGTTGTAGACCTCCAGGCGCTGGAGCCGAAACCCGGTGTGAGAGTCGTCGCTGGCGAAGTCGAACAGCGCGTTCTGCGGATTATCCGTCATCGTCGTTATCCAGGTGCTGGCGGTAGTCTGCTAGGTGTTGGTCGAACTCGGCGAGCCATTGGGCGTCGACGAAGGCGGCGAGAATGCGGCGCACCTCGAAGCGCTCCTCCTGGCCGCGCAGCCGGCGCAGGAAGCCCAGTTCCACTACCCGCTTGATATGGCTGTCCATGCGGCTCATCAGGCGCACTTCATCCCCTGTTTCAGGCAGGAACAGGCGCAGCATGTCGGCGATCTGCTCGCGAGAGAGAATCAGCCGCGGATCGCAGCCGGTGGCGTCATGCTCTGCCAGCTTCTTGCGCAGCAGTGCCAGCAGCAGGCTGACCGGGTAGCTGAGCTGGCGGCGTGGTACCAGACGCGGCAGCTCCTCCTCGCCCTCCTCGGTCGGGCGCTGGCGCAAATAGGCGTAGCCCTCGGCTTCGTCCAGGATCAGCTCCAGCCCGAATACACCGGCATGGTCGCGTACTTGCGCCTGGAGTCGCAACAGATCCTGCCACGCTCCAGACTGGTCATCGCGGTAGAGGACGCCTTTGAACAGTTGGATCAACACCGGAGAGAGCGCCGGTTCGCGCTCGTTGGGTGGGGTGCCGGTCTCGTTCATGGGTGGGCTCCCTGGTGGCCACTAACGAAGATCACCGCAGGCAGGGCGGCGCGGCGCTGCTGGCCCTGGTCATCGGTCCAATACACGACCTGCTCCTGCGTTTCATCGACGAGGCCCAGCCCCTCCCCGGTGGCCAGGCTCAGCCAAGTCACCAGCTCCGCCAGTCCCTGTTCCAGTGGATGCCGCTGCAGCAGCGCCTCCAGGCTGATCTGGCGCTGGGTCTGCAGCGCCTGGCGTAGCCGGGCCCGCAGCCGCTCCTTGTCCACGTAGACCTGTTCGAACAGTGGGTCGGCAGCGATGTCCGCGGTTCCCTCCTCGAGCGGCGCCTGCTCGATACGTGGCTTGATGGGAGGGCTGAACAGCGGCCGATCCATGGCCAACTGGACGTCGGGGGCGGGAGCCTCTACGGTCATGAAAGGGGTGGTTGGCAGGTTCTCGCGCACCGCCAGGGCGTGCTGTTCCAGACCGCGCAGCAGATCCATGATACGCCGATTCTCCAGCCAGGCTTGATCGTCCAGATAGCGTCGCAGCTGTTCGGAGAGCCGGGCCACGGTGCGCTGGGTCGCTTCTCCGGCGGTTAGCCAGTCATAGTGGATGCGGCGCAGCCTCGGGTCAGGATTCAGCTCAGCGACCGGCTCCAGCGACAGGATCGACTCCAGCAGTTCGGTGAGCTCCTGCTGGCGGTCGGCGGACATCAGGAAGTCCCAGAAGGCACGAAAACTGCGGCCCTGGTCGGAGTCTGTAATGGCATCACGCTGGCCCAGTACCTCCTCCAGTATCGCGGCCTTGCCGCCCTCCCAGGTGGCGATTCGTTCGCGTACCTGGCGATCCAGGTCACGAAAATTCTGCTCCACCTGGCGGAAGTCGGCCAGTAACGCCCGAGCCGTGTCGGTGGCCTGAAGAAAGCGCTCGCGTAGTCGCGTGGGATCCATGAACGCCATATGGCCGGCACGAATCTCCTCGATCTCTGCGTCAATGGCGGCGCGGCGGCGACTCAGCTCCGCGATGCGCGTCTCGGGATCCGTTTCGCTGTTCTGGGAGATGTCACGTAGCAGGTCGAAGACCAACTTCAATCGCGACTCCGCCCCCACGAAGGTGCGCTGCTCGAGCCCGGCCAGCCACTGAATGGCTTGCTCGACGGCAGGTATCAGGTCGTAATGCGGTTCGTCCGAGTCGGCGGGAAAATAGCGCCGCAGCCAGCCGCGTTCATCGCTGGCCCAGTCATTCAGATACTCCCGCGCGGGCTTTGGGAAGTGCCCTTCGCCCAGCCCCTGGCGAAGGTGGAACAGATAGTCTTCCAGCCTTGCCGCCAGCTCCTGCTCCGGCAGGCTGCGCACATTGGGCTCGATAAAACTGCGATGCACGAAGGCAATGATCAGCGGTGCGTGGTCGGCCAGCAGCAGCCGCCAAGCGGGATGGTATTTACGTAGACTGTTGAGGTAGTCGTAGTCCATGCGGCTGGATTATGCTCTATGAATAGCCACCCATGTCCAGGCCGCACAGGGGGAACTAGGTAGCCTTGAACAGTTGGATTGAGATTCGTTCGATTATGCCTCACCTTAGGCCGCGCTTGCTACCCCAGCCAACCACGCAGCCGTTGGCGAGGGGATGAGTAGGCGGCAGTGTTGCGCTGTGCACTACTCGAAAGCTGTGCGGTGGCTTTGCTCAATGCTTCACCGCCCCCTTGCCCCCACCATACGTGCCAGTACCCGGTCTTTGAGCCAGAAGCGGTGAATCAGCGCCATCGTGATGTGGCCGATGACTAATCCACATAACAGCCACGAGAGCGGGCCGTGAAGGAGCTTGGCTGGGGCGATCATCCAGGTGATGTCGCGTTCCGCTTCGGGCAGCAGCTCCATGCCATAAAAGCGTAGTGCCCCGCCGCGGCCGTACTGGCGCAAAATGGCGAAAGCAGGCAGCAACAGCAGGAGCGCATAAAAAGTGATATGTACAAGGCGTGCTATGCGGCCATCCCATCCGAGCGGCTGCGGAGGACGCTGCTTGCGGTTGACCCATGCCCAGCCAAGGCGAGCCAGCGTCACGATCAGAATCAGAAACCCTAACGAGCCATGAGGCCCAATGCTTGCCAAAAACAGCGTGATAGCGTTTCCGCCCATTCCCCGCCAAGCCAGCAACACAGTAAATTGCAGCGTGACCAGCGCGGCGGTCTGCCAGTGAAGCGCACGGCTGACCCGCCCATAGCTGTCAGGGCTGTCTCGCCAGCCAATAGGCGTTTGAGCTGGCTTGCGTGTGAGATCACTGTTTAACGCCGTGTTGTTTGCCGTTCCTTTAACCATTGGCCTTGCCCTGGCGCCAGTAGCCCATGCTGGTAACGTACTGCTTGGGTAGCCCGCACTCGTTGACTAAGTAGCGACGCAGCTTCATAGCGACCTTGGTTTCAGCAGCTATCCAAGCGTAGAAGGGAGCTCTGTCATCCAGGGTGGCGGGTTCCCAGAGTGGGCCGTCCTCATCGTCGCTTTCGTCGTTGCTAGTGGCTGCCGTAGGCACGCCGCCTAGCGCTTGAATTTCCTTATGCAAATCAATATCGCGCACTGCTCTCATCAGCAGCTCACCGTGTTGGCAGCCGGGTTCAGCATCGCGGGCCAGCCAGTGCAGCTTAGCGGCTTGGGGCAGCGGCTGAACGTCGTCACTGCGAGGCACTTCGAACAGCGCTTCGACCCTGGGTTTGAGCGGCAGGTCATCAAGAGTTTCAAGAATGCCTGCGGCGGCGGGGAGGGCGGTTTCATCGGCGATGATCAGAATACGGCGTACACCTTGGGGCGGCTTCCACTCGTAGCCCAGCTTTGGGCCTTCCGAGTTAGCGTCGGGGGCTGTCATGGCAAGGCGGTCACCTGGGCGGGCGTGCATAGCCCAGCGCGATGCGGGGCCATTGTCGCCATGGAGTACAAATTCTACGTCCACCTCTGCCTTCTCCGGCCGCAGAGCGCGAATGGTGTAGGTGCGCGCAGAGGGGCGCTGTGCATCCGGTAGTGCGCGGTAAGCGCCGTACCAGTCATGCTCTTCCAGCTTGGCAATCTCAAACAGCGGATCGAGACTACCACCGCCTTCGGGGAAGAACAGCTTGACACGCTGATCCGGTGCGTAGGTCGCCATATGGCTGACTTCCGGGCCAGTGAAAGTAAACCTGACTAATGAGGCGCTGACTTGGGTGCGTCTGGCAAGGGTGATATCGAAAAGCCGATAGCTCGGTTTGGCTGCCATGATGGGGTTCCTCATGCGGAGACATAAATCAAGGGGTCAATTGTAGTGCTAATTATTATCATTTAGAATCTTCGACAGTCATTCACGCGCTCATTTCCATGCACTCGTTTGCTTATATCCAAGGTCACTCCCATGACGCAGCCGCCTGCCCTCGCTCTTTTGGTGAATCGTCCCGCCACCACCAACGGAGAGGCATCATGCTAGGCGCTGCTCAACGAATGGGAGGAATGACCCCCGCGAAAGCTTGTCTGTTGCTGAGCCTGCCGATGGTCGTGCTGTTTTGGGTCGGTCTAGAGAGCCAAGGCGGTTTTGCGCTGGGCCTAGAGGCATTAGTGACCCCTTCTTTCGAGAATGTCGACGAGCTTCTGCTCTATTACGCCTGGTGGCCGCGCCTCTCGATCGCGCTGTTGGCCGGGGGCGGTTTGGGGCTAGCGGGCGTGCTCATGCAGCAGGTGCTGCGCAACCCGTTGGCGTCACCCACCACGTTGGGGGTGGCATCGGGCGCTAATCTGGCGCTGATGACCGCTACCTTGCTGGCGCCAGGGTTGTTGGTGGTGGGGCGTGAGTGGGTCGCCTTGTCGGGTGGCGCACTGGCGGTGGGGCTGGTGTTCCTGCTCTCCTGGCGGCGCGGTTTGGCCCCTGTTGTGGTGGTGTTGGCGGGCCTGGTCGTTAATTTATACCTGGGCGCACTCTCCACCGCGCTGTTGCTGTTTAACCACGAGGTGCTTTCCGGGCTGCTGATTTGGGGCGCGGGATCGCTGGCTCAAAATGGTTGGGATGGCGTGGCGTCGCTGGCTCCTAGGCTTGCCATTTGCGGCTTGGCGGCATGGCTGCTGCTGCGTCCTTTGGCCGTTTTAGAGTTAGACGACGCCAGCGCCAAAAGCCTGGGGATTTCGCTGAAGCATTTGCGCTTTGCCGGATTAGGGCTGGCGGTTTTCATCACCGGTAGCGTGGTGAGTGTGGTGGGTATTATCGGCTTCATTGGTTTAGCGGCTCCCAATATCGTGCGTATGGCGGGGGCACGCACGCTGCGTGCGCGTTTGCTCTGGTCGACGTTATTAGGCGCCGTACTGCTGGCCACCACGGACCTCTTACTGCAGCGCTTTTCCGGCATGGTGGCGACGCTGATTCCCACCGGGGCCGTGACGGGCGCCTTAGGCGCACCGCTGCTGATGTGGTTAATTCCGCGCCTTAAGCTGCAGGGCGACCGTCCTCCCCAGGCCTCCGGCGTGGTGATCACGCGCCATGCCGCGCCCTATCGATTAGCCACTGGGCTACTGCTGGCGCTGGTGGCAGCTATGGTGGTGGGCCATTTGGTGGGGCAAGGGGCAAACGGCTGGAGCATCATCGCCCCGACGAATTGGGGTGTGATTGAGTGGCGCTTTCCGCGCGTGATAGCAGCAGCGGCCAGTGGTTTGATGCTGGCAATAGCGGGCACTATTCTGCAGCGCCTTTCGGCTAACCCCATGGCGAGCCCCGAAGTGCTGGGTATCAGCGGTGGCTGTGCCATTGCACTGATTTTAGGTATTTACCTGCTCCCCGCCCCCAGCAATGCCATGCTGGTGGCGATAGGAACGCTGGGGGCGTTGGCGACGCTGCTTGTGCTGGTAGCGCTCAACCGTAAGAGTGGCTTTGTGCCTGAGCGTTTACTGCTCAGCGGCGTAGCGATTAGCGCGCTGTTCGATGCGGTGCGCAGCGTGCTGCTGGCGGGCGGTGACCCGCGCGGCCAGCAGGTTATTGCATGGCTGGCAGGCTCTACTTATTACGTGGATGTAGGCAGCGCGCTGCTCGTAGGCAGTATGGCGGCGGGGCTTGCGTTGGTATCGCTGCCGTTCACCCGCTGGTTAGATATCATGCCGCTGGGTGCCGCAACAGCGCGTTCGCTGGGCATTGGCCTGAACCGTGCGCGCCTAGCGCTGTTACTGCTGGTCGCCTTGCTTACCGCCTGCGCCACGCTAGTGGTGGGACCACTCTCCTTCATTGGCTTATTGGCCCCGCACATGGCTCGGCTACTGGGCTTCTCCTGCGCCCGACAGCACTTAGTAGGCGCTGCCTTGATCGGTATGCTGTTGATGGTGTTGGCCGACTGGGTGGGCCGTCAAATCATGTTCCCTTATGAGATTCCGGCAGGCTTAGTGGCTTCGCTGATCGGCGGCGCCTACTTTATGTGGGGGCTGCGGCGCTTATAAGCGCTTAACCTGAGCGTGTATAAGCTGCGCTAATGAACTATTAGCAAGATGATTTTTTGTTATGTCAACTTACCCTTACCCTAGCGCTTTCTTAACTCAAGCATAAGGCGAGCGGCGATGTGGGAAAGCTACCTAACGGGTTTAGTGGTGTGCGGCGGCATTATCATGGCGATTGGGGCGCAGAACGCCTATGTGCTGGGGCTGGCCATTCGTCGTGAGTATCACTGGTGGTCGGCGGGGCTGTGTATGAGCGCGGACATCATTCTGCTTACGGCGGGTATGTTTGGTGCCAGTGCGTTTTTGCTCACCATGGCTAACGCCATGGAAGCCATGCGCTGGGTGGGCGTGCTGTTCTTGGCCTGGCTAGCGGCACAAGCGTTATGGCGAGCTGCCAGTGGCCGTGAAGGCTTAAAGGCCAACAGCGCCAAAGCGCGCAGCTTGCGCGGCGTGCTGCTGGCAACTCTGGCGGTCACGGTGCTTAACCCGCAAGTCTATCTCGATACGCTGCTGTTAATTCCCGCCATTGGCGCTCAGCAGGAGAGCGCCGGTGTGTTCGTCGCCGGGGCGTCAACGGCGTCGATTCTTTGGTTTAGCTTGCTGGCCTGGGGCGGCGCGGCGCTGTCGCCCTGGCTCTCTCGCCCCGGCGCTTGGCGCACCATCGATGGGCTGATTGGCCTGATGATGGCTGCCATCGCGGTGCACCTCGCACTCGGCTCAGCGCTGTTGTAAGGGACGAATCGCTCGGTTAAGCCTGAACGAAGTAGCGCTTGATGGTATTTAATACCTGCTCAATATCGCTGTCGCTGATATCACGATGCACCACCATCTGTGTGGCGTAGAGCAGCTCTATCAGTACGCCGTGCTCTTATAGCAGCGCGGCTTCCTTACCTGCTCGCTCGGCCAGCGTGGCTTGAAAGGCATTCACCGTTGGGTCGTCGCCCCACGCATTATCGTCCAGCGGTGCTGACATCATAGCGTCTCGCATGGCGGCGGTAGGGAGTGTCACCGTATCGCTACGTAAGTCGATCATATAATTCTCTCCCGGCGGCCCTCCCGAACAGGGCACTATGGATATAAACAGCTATGGTTATCGCAAACATGGTTATCGCAGACATGGGTCATCGTTTGTATAACCAACTCCTACCGCATGGCAACCTAGCATAGGCAATTAGATGGATCTTAAAAGTGGTTACCCGTTTTGGACGGTGAAAAATGGTCTGTTAACGGCTTTCCCGCAGCTTACCCACGATCACCAAACGGAAACGGTGATTATCGGTGGCGGTATTACAGGGGCGTTAATTGCCGACGAGCTAAGTCGCCACGGTCATCAAGTGGTGGTTCTTGAACGCAGGGACGTAGGGTGGGGCAGCTCTGCTGCCAGTACGGCGCTGCTGCAGTACGAAATTGATACCCACATGGTCCATTTGGCCGAGCAGTACGGAGAAGCTAATGCGGTGATGGCTTATCGTAGCTGTGCCGAAGCGATTCATTCGCTGGAGCGACTCGCGGCGGAACTTGGCAATGTGGCGTTTAGCCGTCAGCAGAGCCTCTATTTTGCCAGTCATGACGGAGATGTGGCGGCCCTGAAAGCGGAGCTTGCGATGCGCAAGCGCTTTGGCTTTGACGTTGCCTGGCTTGACCAGCGTGCGCTTGAATCCGACTACGGTTTTTCAGCCCCAGGGGCGATTCTTTCCTCGTTGGCCGCCAGCATCGACCCTTACCGTATGGCGTATCATCTGCTGGAAAATGTGGTGCGGCGTGGTGGAGGTGTGTTTGATCGCACACAGGTCGAGCGGCTTGAGCCGAACGCCGAGGGTGTCGAGGTGATCTTGCGCAACGGAGCGACGCTGCGCTGCCAACAGGTGATTATCGCAGCGGGTTACGAGAGCCAGTCGTGGTTGCCTGAACCGGTAGCCGAAAATCGCAGCAGCTACGCGTTTGTCACTGACCCGTTGCCTCTTGAGGTGCTGGGCAAGCTAAGCCATACCCTGGTGTGGGAGTCGGCGCGACCATATCTCTACCTACGCTCTACCCAGGATGGGCGGCTGCTCATCGGCGGTGAAGATGATGAGGAAGATATTCCGGAGCGCCGGGATGCGCGTGTGATGGAAAAAGCCCAGACGCTGGCCGCAAAGGTAGAAGCGCTCTGGCCGGGTTTAAAGATCAACCCGACGTTTTGTTGGGGCGGCACCTTTGCGGAAACGGACGATGGTTTACCCTATTTCGGGCCTCATGAGGCGTTAGGGCCACGGGTACATTTTGCCATGGCCTATGGTGGCAACGGCATTACCTACAGCATGATAGGCGCACAACTGCTGCGCGCGCTCATTGAAGGCCGTCAGCACCCGTTAAGCGCGCTATTCTCATTTCAGCGGTAGTGTCTGGCCAATCACCTAACGGTAAGTAAACCGCTACACTACGAATATGGATGAATGTGTGCTTTGTCAGCAGGTGCGTCTTGCCTGCTGGTGAGCATTATGTAATTGATAAGTGAGTGTCTTCCATGAGCCCCACCCTATTTTTACGTGCCCTAGAGCGTAACGATCTGCGCTTTGTGCATGAGCTCAACAATAATCAGAGCATTATGTCGTACTGGTTTGAAGAGCCTTACGAGTCGTTTGATGAGCTTGAGGAGCTGTATAACAAGCATATTCACGACAATGCGGAACGGCGCTTTGTTGCCGAAGACAGCACGGGCCGAGCCATTGGCTTGGTGGAGCTCATTGAGATTGACTACATCCACCGCAGCGCCGAGTTTCAAATTATCATTACCCCAGAGCATCAGGGCAAAGGGTTCGCACGCTCACTGATTCGCCAAGCGCTGCACTACTCCTTCACGATTTTGAATCTGCACAAGGTCTACTTGATCGTAGCGGTACAGAACGTCAAAGCGATCCATCTCTACGAGGAGAGCGGGTTCATCGAAGAGGGCCACTTGGTACAGGAATTCTTCATCAACGGTCAATACCGTGACGTCAAACGTATGTATATCCTGCAGGAGACGTATCTGGCGCAGTTGGATCAGCAGCCCGTTGAAGAGGGGGGGGTGGGAGTCATGACACCCCACGTCTTGGTCGTTTGCCAAAGGCGCTGACCAAGACGTAGTCAGCGCCTTACTGCTGACGCATATAGGCAGCTAGGGCGTCGAACGCGGCGCGTTGCTGCTGCGCGCGTTTTGCCCACACTTCCATGACATCGACTTCCATTGCCGGGTGTTGATTAGAGGCATTTTGCATGGCGAACACTCCTGGTGCAGAGGTTGAAGAATCATTTTTGTTATACGCAGTTTGCTTTGTGCAATGCAGCAAGATAGCTGTGATGTGAATATTAGGCGCTTTTGCAAGGCGTGGCTAGTCAAAAAGATGTAAGTGATATGCCATGGCATGTAAGAAATAGCTTACAAAACGGGACAAAGAAGCGCTGCTTCTTCCTAGCCTGTTGAATGGAAAAGATTTTCATAATACAAAAAAGCCGACAGAGGGTGTCGGCTTGGGGTGTTATCTTTTCGTCTATAGGGGATATAACAGTCGAGCAAAACGCTCGTTAGCAGTAAAAGTTGGCGAGTGCATCATTGGCGGCGCGCTGCCACTGCGCCTGACATTGCCAAAACGCGAGCACTTCATCATTACGTGCTGGGATTGCCTTTATGATTGTCATTACATGGTCCTCCTGTGGGACAACCTTACCAGTATAGTCTCTTTTTGTTGCGGTGCAGCATTTCGTTGAGGACGACGTGCTCAAGAGATACACAGCATGGCGATGCTTAGTGAAAAAGCGTTCACCTTGGCTAGCTGGGTGGGGCTGCCGCTTAAAAGCAACTTCTTAAAACGTTAGCGGCGTACTACATGCTATGTTGGCTGTGAGCTCATTACACACTAACAACATTAAGATGACATCAATGCCCGCTATTCACCATCAAGACCGCTGGGTAAGCGCTCCCGACGGTTGCCTTTATACTCGTAGGTGGCAGCCAAATAATCCACGCTCGGATGTCCCGATTGTGCTGTTTCATGATTCACTGGGCTGTGTAGAACTCTGGCGCAGTTTTCCCGCGGCGCTATGTACCGCCACGCGCCAGCCGGTGATTGCCTATGACCGGCTAGGATTTGGCCAATCAAATGCCAGCGCAACACCGCTACCACTGAGCTTTGTTGACGATGAACCTACCGGTAGCTTTGCAGCGCTTTGCCAGGCTTATCAGATCACGCGCTTTATTGCCCTCGGGCACAGCGTGGGTGGCTGTATGGCCGTACATTGCGCTGGGCGTTATGCAACTCAGTGTCAGGGGCTTATCACCATCGCCGCCCAAGCATTTAACGAAACGCGCACAAGGCGCGGTATCGAAGAGGCACAAGCGGCTTTTCAAGCGCCGGAACAGTTCGCCAAGCTGGCCAAGTATCACGGCGACAAAGCCCGCTGGGTACTCAACGCCTGGGTGGAAACATGGCTAAGCCCCGCGTTTGCAGAGTGGTCACTCATCCCTGCGCTTGAACAAGTACAGTGCCCGACACTCGTGCTACATGGAGAAAAAGACGAGTACGGGTCTCATCGTCAGCCTGAGCGTATTGCCCGCTATACCCAAGGTCCCGCTCACTGCGAAATGCTACCCGGCATCGGTCATATTCCTCATCGGGAAGCCGAAGCCGTGGTGGTCGAGTTTGCCCGCCAATTTATCGCTCGCCTTGCCTATTAACGGCTTAATCTCAGGCCCATGTAAGCATAATGAGAGACGTTCTATGCGCTTAAGAGTTTTATCCGATCTTCATTTAGAACATTTTGACGGACACCGCGAACTGCCGCCTGCCGAGGCGGATGTGGTGGTGTTGGCAGGGGATATTCATCGCAGAGCAGAAGGGTTGGCATGGGCACGGCAGCAGTTTCCCGACCTGCCGATTCTCTACGTGCCGGGCAACCATGAGTTCTACGGCACCAGCATGCCGCTGCTGCGCCAAGAGCTAGCGCTAGAAGCTGCTCGGTATGATATTGAGCTGCTAGATAATCGCAGCGTGACCATTGGCGAAGTACGCTTTTACGGCACGACGCTCTGGACAGATTTTGCGCTCTATGCCGACGACCCCACCCGCAATCCATTAGACACCGAAGCGAAAGCACTGCGCTACATGCCTGATTTTCGCATCATTACCACGGCTCCCGGCCAAGTGTTCACTCCCCAAGCCAGCCAAGACATGCACCGTGAGGCGCTGGAGTGGTTGAGTCGCGAGCTTCAACAGCCTTTCGATGGCCCCCGCGTCGTGGTGAGCCATCATGCTCCATTGCACGGTTGCATTCCCGAACAGTATATAGGCGACGCGCTCTCGCCCGCCTTTGCCTCCCACCTCCCGCAACTGATGGGCAAGATGGACTTGTGGATTCACGGCCACGTTCACGAACCGGTGGATACACGGCACAGCGGCACCCGCATTATCGCCAACCCGGGCGGTTATCCAGAGGAGTTTTCGCCGCCGCTGTTTCGACCTGATTGGGTGGTCACGGTAGGTGAATAAGGGCTGAAATGACGCGCTGCTCTATAACCTAGCTACACTCCTACCTGTGACGATAACAGTTGCTCATACAACTACAGGGAGTGATAGGCGATGGAATTTTTAGTTAGAGTACTTTTTCACTAACAGCCCACAAGAGGGCGCTGCCCAGCGGTTGTCAGCGGTGAACACCACGTCGCACACCACTGGCGAGTAGTAGCGGCGTACTTCTTCATCGATGCGCTGACGCAGCGCGTCTTGGTTTGCCAATGTCGCCTCTGGGAGGTCTTTGGGGAGTACCACGTGGACGATGACGTAAAGCAGGCGGCCGGGGCGCACCATACGCACGCGCACCTCCAGGGTATCGATATCGGCAAGGCCACGGGCAACGGCTTGGCGCACCGGTTCGGCGACGGCTTCTTCCGGAGTTTTGTTGAGCAGCTCTCTGAGAGCTTGCGATGCCATGCGCACGGGGACCCCCAGGCAGAGAACGACGACCGCAATGACCAAGACCGAATCGATGTAGGGAAGAACAGCCCGCCAGCCGAGACGATCAAACAGCATCACTAGGCAAAAAGCCACCAGGACGGCTCCTGAAATCACACTATTGACCAGCCAGTTGAGTTTGTCGGCGGCCACCAAGGGGCTACTCACATGGCGTTGACTACGCTGCATGACCCAGGCAGTGAGCGAGCAGGCGGCGGTCGCGAACAGTGCATAAATCACCGCAAGCCCAGCGGAAATTTCTCGCCCACCGGTAAGCAGTGCGGCCACGGCATCCACCAGTGCGAAGATCGATACCCCAAAAATCAGCAAACCTTTGCATAAATTAACCAACGACTCGAAGTAGCTGTAGCCAAAGGGGTACGACTCGCTATCTGGGCGGCTGGCAAGCTTGCTGACCTTGATGGTCACCAGCGCTACGCTAAAGTAGATAAGATTGAACAAGCCATCCAATAGGATGGCCTGGGAGTTCGAGGCCAAGGTGGCCACGATACCGGCACAGCCAATGAGCAGCGCCATGAAGGCGGAAAAGGCTAACGTACTGGATTCTGTCTTCACGAACGTATGGCTCCCATGCCTAGCGAATCAAGAGGCTGGGAAGCATAGCAACATCAAGGTGGGAAATGTCAGTGGTTTATACCACAGTAAAATAACGCCGCTTGGCGGCGGCGCTATTTACTGGTGAGTCTATTAGCCCTCAATCCATACTTCATCGCCCTTAAAACCCACGCGCCAGACGCGTAGCTGTTGGCTGTCGTCCTCCAGGCACTGCCCATCTTCCAAGCGGAAGTGCTGTTTGTAGATCGGAGAGGCCACCACGGGGCTGCCCTTGATATCGCCGACGATACCGCGGGCAATCACATAGGCCTTCGAGAAAGGATCGAAGTGGTCCAGGGCATAGAGTTCTTGCACGTGGCCGGGCAAATAGAACAGCGCCACTTGGGCGGGGCCTTCCGGTGTGCTCAGCCATGCGGCAACGCCGGAAAAGGCCACGAGGTCTGCTCTGGTGCAGAGCGGCTGCCAAGTGTCGTTGTGGTTCGATAGTTTGAGTGCGGTGGCGGTCATGGTCGTCCTCGATTCGGTGGTCACTGGGTTAAGCAGGGCGTAGCTGGCCGCGCTCGGAAGTCATGATGATGGAAGGGTCGGGTCGCGCATCGTTCACGAAACTTCTAAAACGCTTGAGCTTTTCGGGGTCGCTGATGGCGTTGGCCCACTCGCACTGGTAGCTATCCACCACGTGCTGCATTTGGCGCTCCAGCTCATCGTTGATACCCAGGCTGTCTTCCAGAATCACCTCCTTCAGGTAGTCCAGGCCGCCCTCCAGGTTTTCCCGCCATACCGAGGTGCGCTGCAAACGGTCAGCGGTGCGTACGTAGAACATCAAAAAGCGGTCGATGGTGCGGTAGAGCTGCTCGTCATCTAAATCGGTGGCGAAGAGTTCTGCATGGCGGGGGCGCATGCCGCCGTTGCCGCACACGTAGAGGTTCCAGCCGTTTTCGGTGGCGATAATGCCAATGTCTTTGCTCTGCGCTTCGGCGCACTCCCGGGTACAGCCGGAAACTCCGAACTTGATCTTGTGCGGTGCGCGCAGGCCCTTGTAACGGTTCTCTAACTGAATCGCCATGCCCACGCTGTCCTGCACGCCGTAGCGGCACCAGGTACTTCCGACGCAAGATTTCACGGTGCGCAGCGACTTGCCGTAGGCGTGGCCGGTCTCAAAGCCTGCTTCAATCAGTTCGCCCCAAATGGCCGGCAGGTCTTCCAGCCGTGCGCCGAACAGGTCGATGCGCTGGCCGCCGGTAATCTTGGTGTAGAGCTGGTATTTCTGGGCCACTTGCCCCAGCATCACCAGCTTATCCGGGGTGATTTCACCGCCGGCGATGCGCGGCACCACCGAGTAGGTGCCGTTTTTCTGCATATTGGCCATGAAGGTGTCGTTGGTATCCTGCAGCGGCACGTGGGCGGCATCGGTAATCGGTTCGTTGAAGCAGGAGGCGAGAATCGAGGCCACCGCTGGTTTGCAGATATCGCAGCCCAGGCGATGCGTCTCTTGATTGCCGTGTTTCTGCATCAGCTCGCTAAACGTCTTGATGCCTTCGACTCTTACAATGTCGTAAAGCCCTTGGCGGGTATGGGCGAAGTGCTCGCAGATGGACTTATCCACCTCAACGCCGCGAGCTTCCAACTCATGGTCCACCACGCTTTTGAGCAGCGCCGCGCAGCCGCCGCAGCCGGTGCTGGCTTTGGTGGCACCTTTAATGCTGCCAAGGTCCGCTGCGCCCGCGTCGATGGCGCTGCAGATGCTGCCTTTGGTCACGTTGTGGCAGGAGCAGATCATCGCCGTTTCCGGCAAGGCATCCGGCCCCAGCGCCGGGGCAGCACCGCTTTGTTGCGGCAGAATGAGCGATGCGGGTTCCTTAGGCAGCTCGATGCCGTTGGCGTAGTACTGCAACAGCGTGTCATACACGCTGTTATCGCCCACCAGCATGGCCCCCAGCAGCTTCTTACCGTCGCTGGTGACGACCAGTTTGCGGTAGACCTGAGTGAGCGGGTCGAGGTATCGGAACATGCGGGCGCCAGGGTTCTGGTTGCCGTGGGCATCGCCAATGGAGCCGACATCCACACCCAGCAGTTTTAGTTTGGTGCTCATATCGGCGCCGCTAAAACAAATATCGCCCCCCGTCAGCGTGGCGACGGCCGTTTTGGCCATTTGGTAGCCAGGCGCCACGAGGCCGAAGATGCTCTGGTTCCACAGCGCTACCTCGCCGATGGCGAGGATGTTCGGGTCGCTGGTGCGACACTGGTCGTCGATCACCACGCCGCCGCGCTCGCCGATGCTCAAGCCGCACTCTCGGGCGAGGGTGTCTTGCGGGCGAATACCGGCGGAAAAGACGATCAGGTCGGTTTCTAGCACTTTGTCGTCTTGGAAGACCATCCGCAGGCGGCTGTTGTCGCCGGGTTCAATACGCTGTGTGGCCCGCTCGGTGAGTACCTGAACGCCCAGGGCTTCGATTTTCTCTTTCAGCAGCTCGCCGCCTTCGCTATCTACCTGCATGGGCATCAGTCGTGGGGCGAACTCCACCACAGCGGTGTCCAGGTTCAGCCCGCGCAGCGCGTTGGCGGCTTCCAAACCGAGCAAGCCGCCACCCACGACCACGCCGTTGGTGGCGTTTTTGGCCGCTGCCTGAATGGCATCCAAGTCATCCAGGGTGCGGTAAACCAAGCAGCCTTCGCTGTCGTTGCCGGGAATGGGCGGCACAAAGGGAAAGGAGCCGGTGGCCAGCACGAGCTGGTCATACGCGTAGTGGCCCTGTTCGGTCACCACCAGTTGCTGTTCGCGGTCAATCGCGGTGACCGCTTCGCCGCTGCGTAGTTGAATGCCGTGGGTGTGGTAGTAATCGGCGTTGCACAGTGCCAGTGACTCCGCATCGCGGCCGCTAAAGTACTCGGATAAGTGCACGCGATCATAGGCGCGGTGGCGCTCTTCGCCAAACATCGTCACCTCAAACTCCGCCAGCGCGCCGCTTTCTACGAGCTGCTCGGCAAAATGGTGGCCGACCATGCCGTTGCCTACAATGATCAACTTTTGCGTGTTGGAAGACGTGGTTGGAGTAGACATTGTGTGATTCACCATAGCTAAGCCGCCTCACGGGTGAGAGATAAAGGGGATGACAGGGTGTCGAGAGGGTTGTCGAGATGGTTATCGAGCGCTGTTTGGGCATCGGTTGCGCCAAACAGCAACAGGTGGCGGCACGCGGTGAGATCGGTTGCGGCCAGCGCCTGCTCGAAATACCAGGGGCCGTGGCGGGTATCGCCATACAGCACCGCGCCGATAAGGCGGCCTTGATGGAGCAGCAGGCGGCAGTAGTCGCCGGTTTCCGGGTCTTGGTAACGAAGCTCTTCGTGCTTAGCGGCGGCCTCGGTGGGACCAAAGGCAAACAGGCTGACACCGCTGACCTTGAGTTTGGTGGCCGTGGGGGCTTCTTGATACGCCGCTGGCGTTTCACCACACAGCACGGCAGCCAGCACCTCCACCTGCCGCCAAATGGGTTCCACCAGCCCGTAAGTGTGCTGCTCGAACTGGCAGCATTCGCCCAGCGCATAAATGTGGTCGTCTGAGGTGGTGAGGTGCCCATCCACCACAATGGCGCGGTCGAACATAAGCCCGCTTTGCTGGCCTAGCTCCGCATTGGGGGTAATACCCGCCGCGACAATCACGCTGTCGGCAGCTAGCTTCCGGCCATCGCTTAGTGTGACCGACTGCACCTGCCCGTGGCCGTTACCCTCCAAGGCAGCAAGCGATGCGCCGGTTTCAATGATGATGCCACGCTCGCGCAGCGTGGCTTCCAGCAATTGGGCGGCGGTGGTGTCTAGCTGGCGGTTCATCAACCGCTCGCTGCGCTGTAAAACGCTGACGGTGAGCGCGCTACCGCCGCGTTTGCGCAGCCCTTCAGCGGCTTCCAATCCAAGTAAGCCGCCGCCAATCACCACGGCGTTGCCGCCTTGCTGAGCAATAGCTTCTAAGGCGTCGGCATCGCGCAGGTCACGAAACGTATGAACACCGTCAAGCGTGATGCCAGGCACCGCTGGCAGCGTGGGGCGCGAGCCAGTGGCCATCACTAATCGGTCATAGCTTAAGATGTCGCCGCGATGCGTGAGGAGCAGGCGGCGTTCGCGGTCGATGGAGGTCACGCGGTCGCCAAGCGTCAGTGTGATGTTGTTATCGGCGTACCAGGAGGCGTCTTGCAGAGTGAGCGCCTCGGGCGCCAGTTCGCCCGCCAGTAAAGGAGAGAGCAAAATGCGGTTATAGGCAGGTACCGGCTCCTCACCCACCACTGTGATACGGCGGGGGCGCTGCGGATGGTTAACCAGCGCTTCAAGTAGTCGGTGGCAAGCCATGCCGTTACCGATAATGACGAGGTGTTCGTTCGGTGAGCACCGGGAAGCGGTTTCCATAGGTAGCTCCTGTGGTTGAAGCATAATGTTCAGCAAATAAAAAAACGCCCCTGACACAGCCCTTTCAAGAAGGGAGTATCAGGGGCGTCGTTGCCCGTTAGCGTCGTTGATAACGCGCAGCAACCGCCGTTGGCTGCCGAGCTGTCTTATCTTATGGTGAGCAAAAAGCCCGCCAGCTTTTGCCGTCGGTGGATTTAATTCAGCCTAATCAGGGTATTAAGCGTTTTTGAGGAGGCGGCAGGCCGCTCATGGTTAGCTAGGTTTGCCCCACTTTGGTGCTTAAGCGGCGGTTAATGCACTCTCTTCAGCCGCTTATTCGACAAAGAGCATTCCTTTGGCGAGTAGTAGAAATGCAGGCTGCGTTTATAAATTATTGTTTATTAATTATTTTAATGGTTTTAGCGCAGCGTGGGCGCAGGGTTTGCAGTTATTCCAGTAACAAGCAACAACGGCTCAGTGCAGGGTCTTTGCCCATAACGATCACAACGACTAATTGCGTCGAACAATACCAACTGCAGCAAATCACTGATGAGTACGGCACCCGGTAAGCGGTGCCCCTGAGACAACGGCGTCCAGGCAGGCTTCTTTCGAGGCTGGCTTGGGCGCTTTTTGCTTTTTAACGCCGGAGGAAACTGCCATGCCACAGGCCAATCGGCTCGCCCGAACCACCTGCCCCTACTGCGGCGTCGGCTGCGGCGTTACCGCCACACTGGAGAACGGGCAGCTCATCGCCGTCGAAGGAGACCGCGAGCACCCAGCCAACTATGGCCGCCTGTGCGTGAAAGGCACCGCGCTGCACGAAACGCTAGGAGAGCAGGGGCGCTTGCTGAAGCCGCGCGTGGACGGCCAGGAGGTCTCTTGGGAGCAGGCGCTCACCACCACCGCCGAACGCTTGCAAGCGCAGCGCAGCGCCCATGGCCCGCAGTCGGTGGCGGCGTATCTGTCTGGGCAACTCTTAACCGAAGATTATTACGTTGCCAACAAGCTGTTTAAAGGCTTCTTGGGCACTCCGCACCTGGATACCAACTCGCGGCTCTGCATGGCATCTGCCGTGGCGGGCTACAAGCGCGCCTTTGGAGCCGATGCGGTGCCTTGCAGCTATGAAGACCTAGAAGAGGCAGAGCTGGTGGTGCTGGTAGGGTCTAACCTTGCCTGGAATCACCCGGTGCTCTATCAGCGCTTGAAGGTTGCCAAAGAGCGCAACCCGCTGATGCGGGTCGTGGTGATTGACCCCCGAGTGACTGACAGCTGTGAGATCGCTGATCTCTACCTAGGCATTCGTCCAGGCAGCGATGCTTACCTGTTTAACGGGCTGTTGGCGTGGATGGACGCCCACAATCGTTTGGATAGCGTGTACCTAGAACGCCACACCGAAGGGCTGGAAGATGCGCTGAATGCCGCTCGGCAGAATTCAGGACAGAGTGTAGGAGAGAGTGCAGGCAGCGTGGAAGCCGCTGCTCGCGAGTGTGATGTGGACCCGGAACGCCTGGAAACCTTCTACTACTGGTTTTCCAGCCAGCTGCACGTGGTCACACTCTACTCACAGGGGGTGAATCAATCCTCCAGCGGTACCGATAAGTGCAACGCGATTATCAACTGCCACCTAGCGGGCGGGAAAATCGGCCTGCCGGGGGCGGGGCCGTTTTCGATCACCGGCCAGCCCAACGCCATGGGCGGGCGAGAAGTGGGCGGGCTAGCCAATCAGCTAGCGGCGCATATGGATTACCACACGCCTGGCGCTCGCGAGTTAGTCAGCCGCTTTTGGGCTACTGAGCATTTAGCCCCGGCACTGCCTGACGCCCCGGGTTACAAAGCGGTAGAGCTCTTTGATGCCATCGAGCGTGGCGAGATTACCGCCCTGTGGGTGATGGCGACCAATCCGGCGGTGAGCATGCCGGATGGCGAGAAAGTGCGCAGCGCGCTGGCAAAATGCCCGCTGGTGATCGTTTCGGAGTGCGTCGCCAATACTGACCTGCTGCCCTTTGCGGATATCGTGCTGCCCGCGTCGGGTTGGTCGGAGAAGGATGGCACGGTGACCAACTCAGAGCGGCGAATTTCCCGCCAGCGGGGGATGCTGCCTCCTCCTGGCGAAGCGAAGCACGACTGGTGGATACTCTGCGAAGTGGCTAAGCGGTTAGGTTTTAGTGAGGCGTTCAGCTATACCCACCCGTGGGAGATTTTCGATGAGCACGCACGCCTCTCTAGCTATGAGAATAGCGGCGAGACCCAGCGGCTGTTCGATATCTCAGGGCTGGTAGGCCTGGGCCAAGCGGCTTATGATGCGCTCGCACCGATCCAGTGGCCCGTGACTCAGCAGGCTCCTCGCGGCACGGCAAGGCTGTTTGAAGATGGCCGGTTTGCTACGGCGAATGGCCGAGCCAAACTGCTGCCGATTACGCCGCGACCACCGGCGCAGCCGCTGAGCGACGACTACCCGCTGCGCTTGAATACCGGTCGCGTGCGGGATCAGTGGCACACCATGACGCGTACCGCCCGTTCGCCGCGTTTGATGAACCACCGCGCCGAACCGTTCATCGAGCTGCACCCAGACGATGCTGCTCAGGCAGGCTTAACAGATCAAAGCTTGGCGACATTGACCGCTGCCGCCGGGGAGTACCGTGGGCGGGTGCGGGTTTCCAACGCCCAGCGCCGAGGCGAAGTCTTCGTGCCGATGCACTGGACCGACTGCTTTACCAAGCAGGGTCGCAGCGGTGCACTGATTAAAGGCTATACTGACCCGCTCTCCGGGCAGCCGGAAGCCAAGCAGGGGGCGGTGGCGGTGAGTAAACTCTCCATTGCTTGGCAGGCGACGCTGCTGCTAGCCAACGAGTTGGGTACGCAACCATCGCCCTGGTGTCGCAGCGACTACTGGGCGCGCATTCCGATGGCAAGCTGCACCCGTTGGCAGCTAGCGGATAGCCAGCCAGTTAAGGATTGGCTGGTGCAGGTGGAAGCGTGGTGCGGCATGCCTGTCTCTTTGTGGTGTGACGACCCGGCAACGGGTAGGCTGCGCGCAGCAGGAGTAGTGAACGGGCGGCTGCGCTGGTGGTTGATGGTGGGGCCACCCGACGAGCTGCCCGGGGTTGCCTGGCTTGAAGCGCGCTTCAATGACGCTACCCTGGAGACACAGCACCGTAGACGCCTGCTGGCCGGGTGCGATGATGGTGCTGTCGATACCGGCCCGGTGGTGTGCAGCTGCCACCAGGTTGGCCAAGCCAGCATTGTGAAAGCGATTCATGCGGGCGATACCAGCGTTGAAGCGTTAGGCGCACGACTGGCCTGCGGCACCCAGTGCGGCAGCTGCCTACCCGAACTAAAAGCGATACTTGAAGAGGAGCGGCCCCATGCGCGCGCTAAGCAAACAGCTAACACAGAAGTGGCCTGACGCGCTGTGGCGCTTGGGTCAGCGGGCGTGGGCGCCTTTTAGTCGCGACACCGCCGCTCGTTTACACCTGCCGTTAAGCGGTGAGTGCCAGCCGGGAACCGTCTATTTAGTCGGCGCAGGCAGCGGCGATGTCGAGCTGCTGACGTTAAAAGCCGCGCGGTTGCTAATGCAGGCAGACGCAGTAGTGTATGACCGCCTTGTCGGGGACGAGGTGTTAGGGCTCATTCCTCCGGGTGCCGAGCGCTACTATGTCGGCAAAGCCAGCGGCCACCACAGCATGCCTCAGGCAGAAATTGGTGCGCTGATCGTCTCCCTGGCCCAGTCAGGCAAATCGGTAGTGCGCTTGAAGGGCGGCGACCCTGGCGTGTTTGGGCGCATGGGCGAAGAGTTAGCGGCTCTGGCAGAGGCCGAGCTGCCCGCAGAGATTGTGCCGGGTATTACCGCCGCCTCCGCCGCAGCGGCGGGGATGGGAATTCCGCTTACTGATCGCGGCCACGCCCAGCAGGTGCGTTTTATTACGGCTCAGCTATGCCGGGAAGGCGGTATGCCGGACTGGGCATCGCTGGCGCGTCAAGACGAGACCCTGGTGTTCTACATGGGGCTCTCCAAAGTGGCCGCCATTTGCCATGGCCTGCGCCAAGCGGGCCTGCCCGATACGTGGCCTATCATGCTGGTGGCCAACGCCAGCCAGCCCGAGCAGCAGTCCCTGGTGGGCACGCTAGCCGATATGCCCGAACGCCTTGCCGCTCAGCCGCTGCCATCGCCCTGCCTCATTATGGTGGGGAGTGTGGTGAGCATGGTGGCCCACAGCCCCGCCGCTCGACTCTCTCAAACGCAGTGCTGGCAGCAGCATTGATAGCCGAGTCGTGTTCTTTTACTAAGCGTTTTAAACGCTGGGGTTGAAGTCTTCAAAGGCTCTCCCCATATTCGTTAACACGCTATCAAACGAGGCGGTGGAGAGGAGAGTCAGGAGTGCATGACGATGTCTCTAGGTGCGATGTTGGCCAGCAGCAGTACGGTCGGCCATTCGGTATCTCATGGGGCTTATTGAAAACTACCGTGCTGGCAGGAACCGATGGCGACGCGAATGTTCATAGGAGCGGAGGCTTCCACTGCCCGGTTAAGCGTCTCTTAATAAACCAGGAGTATTCTATGAAAAAGCACAAGGTTGGCGAAAACGCGCTCAAAGCGCAGTTACGTACCCCTATGTTCAAAATGCAGCAGCAAACGCCGAAGAAAGGGAAGGGCAGCTACTCTCGTAAAGGGCGTCATGCTCAAAGAGGGCATCGCCAAGCCGCTTGAACCAGCGTTTTGGCGATGCCTTCCCCAGGCATCGCTGCAGGCAATTTGCCAGTCTGCAGACTCTCATCAGCTTTTGGCCGACCGCTAGGTCGGCTTTTTTATGTCAATTGGCCGCTTGCTCCACAGTAGAGATACTGCACACTTCCATACGGTAGCCTGATTGGTACACGCTGCGTAGGCGCAGCACGTGCCGACCGTCCAGCTCTAACTTGCGTCGCAAACGGCTGACTGAGTATCCGTACGCGTCGACACATCGCCTTTGATCCCCCCACACCAGCTCCAATAAGTGAGCGCGGCTTAACAACTCACCCACTTTAGCCAGTATTTTTATCCTTATTAAGAAATGAAGAGCCCTCCATAAACCAAGGCGCCGATAACAACAAAGGCGGGATGGGTGTTAAAGCGCACAAGCGCAATCGTGGCCACGATACCGATAATCAGCGTGTGGAGGAGGCCGCTTGCCGCCATACTTTCTGTGAAAAAACTGAGGGTAAGCCATGCCATCATCATGGCAATCACTGGTCGTACCCATTGGCTCATGCGTTTAACGCGCGGGGAGTCGCGGTGGCGATATAAAAGCCCCAAAGCGCCAAGCATCAGCAGGAGTGAGGGAATGACCGTCGCGGCAACAGCCACAAATGCCCCGCCAATACCGGCAACTTCATAGCCCACATAGCCCGCCATTTTGGTGGCAATCGGGCTGGGGAGTGCGTTGCCGAGCGCCAGCGTTTCAGCAAAACCCTGCGAGGTCATCCAGCCGTAGCGGCCTACCACTTCTGCTTCAATGAGCGGAATAATGGCGGGGCCACCGCCATAACCAATAATGTTAGGAATAAAAAACGCTAAAAAGAGATCCCAATAAATCATGCGGCACCCTCCGCGCGTTTTTTACGGGATGGACGTAGGAGGGCCGCCAGCAGAATAGCCCCAATCACCCAGCCGGGATGTACGCCTAGCCAATAAATCACCGCGCCTGCGATGACCGCCATAGCGATGCTGATTAGCCAGCCAAGGGCGGCTTTGGATTTATCGAAGAAGTCCCAGGTGAGCTGAGCCATCATGACCATGACTACCGGAATGACCGCTTGTCCCATACCGCGAATCCAGCCAACGTCGCGGTAGCGGCTAAAAATTCCTAACATCACAATCATGGCCACGATCATCGGTAGGATAACGGCAATGACGGCCGCCGCGCAGCCGCTGATGCCCGCTACCCGGTAGCCAATATAGCCGGGCATTTTGGTGGCGATGGGGCCGGGTAGGGTATTGCCGATGGCGAGCACGTCGGCAAACTCTTCATCCGTTAGCCACTGGTGGCGTGTCACGACCTCCGCGCGGACCAGCGGTATCATGGCAGGGCCGCCGCCAAAGCCGAAAATGCCGACGCGGAAAAACGCCCAAAAAAGTGCTGTTTGCTTCATACGCTCATTGCCCGCAGCGGTAGCATCACAGTAAAAAGCATCGAGATTGCCTATTTATCGTTTGTAGGTTAAAAAATCGATTATTCTGTCTAAAATAGAATATAGGTGAGCCAGACAAGAGGCGTCAACACCTAGTCATGGAATCTCCGTCAACTGATGCCTTGCGAAAGTACGCAAAAGGACTCCGGTATGAACAAGCCAATGCAGCTTTCCTCCACGAAAGCATCTAGCTCTATCTATGATTTACTGCGCCGCGATTTGGTGGGGGGGCGCTTTAAAGCGGGTGAGAAACTCGCCATTAATACGCTCAAGGAGCAGTACCAGGTAGGGTTGAGTCCGCTGCGTGAAGCGCTTAATAAACTGGCGGCTTACGGCCTGCTGATCCAAGAGAATCAGCGTGGGTTCAGAGTGCCTAAGCTCTCACGTGAAGAATTAGACGATATTGCGCGACTGCGCACCGAGCTTGAAGGTATGGCGCTGGAGCGAGCTATTGCTCATGGCGATGCGGTATGGGAAGCAGACCTTTTGGCGGCGGCACATCGCCTAAAGCGTGCAGACATTACACTAGATAAAGGCGAAGAGTGGGAACGCCTGCATACGCAGTTTCACCGTACCCTGGTGGCACCCTGTGGTTCAGTATGGCTGTTGCGCTTTATTGAACAATTGCACGACCAGTTCGACCGCTACCGTCGTTTAGGGCCGAAAATGCCGACAATCCGACAGGAACTGGATGAACAACACCATGAGCTGGTGGAACTAGCGCTTCAGCGCGACGCGACAGCCGCAAGAGCACTAATGGACGACCATATTCACAAATCTTATGAGGTTGCCTTGGCGCGTTATCAACAGCATGCCTAGCGTATTTGCGAGGGCTTATCTGTACACTGGCGTCCAATACGTGGCGATGCCACGCCTTTTAAAGATCCATAAGGTGCAGGTGGAACGGGTATGACGCAAGCAGCAGATCAGCAGGTAGTCTCACAAACGTTAGCGTGGGTAAGCGGTTTTATTGTGGAGCACAATATTTGCCCGTTTGCTAAGCGGGAGCTAGAGAACAGCTCGATTCGTGTTGAAGTCGTGCGCTCGAAAAAGGTGGATGTGGCCCTTGAGGAGCTAGTGGCCGAGATTGAGTGGCTCAATGAGCACCCAGAGACAGAAACTACGCTATTGGTATTTCCCACGCTATTTAAAAGCTTCGATCACTACCTTGATTATGTAGAGCTTGCCGAAAACCTGCTGTTTGAGCTCGGCTACGAAGGCGTTTACCAACTGGCGACGTTTCATCCTGACTACTGCTTTGCAGATGCGGACCCGCTGGATGCGGCGAATTATTCCAATCGTTCTCCCTATGCCATGGTTCATCTGCTCCGCGAAGCCAGCGTTGAGAGAGCCATCGCCTTTTACGGCGACACGGCCGCTATCCCTGAACGAAATATCGCTTACTTAACAGCGTTAGGCAGCAAAACCGCTGAGGCGCAGCTGCAGCGATGCTACAACCTGCCTTAATTTGCATAGGGTGCCTAAATTAATTTTTATGTTTGCAGACCATTTTTAATGCAGCGTTGGAAGACCAGCAGACTAGCAACCTGCTGGCAGTAAGAAGAAAACCCTCTTAATAGCCTTATAACGACTTATGCATAACGTAAGTATCCACATAACCAAGCGATGAGTGGCAATAAGCGTTGGGCACCGTGCCAACAATGCTAAACCCCAGACGTTGCCATAAGGCCACGGCGACTTGGTTGCTGGCCACTACGGCGTTGAACTGCATGGCTATAAAACCATGTTGGCGCGCAGCTTGCTGTGAGTGTTCGCACATGGCTCGCGCAACCCCTTTACCTCGCGCGTGCGGCGTTACCATATAGCCGCAGTTACACACGTGGCTACCAGGGCCAGCGGCATTCGCTTTTAAGTAGTAACTACCTAGCAACTGCCCCTGTTCGTCTTTCACTGCAATACTGAGCAGTGGTGTTTTGCACCACAGTGAAAAAGCGTCGTCATAAGTGATGTTAGGATCTATCGCGTAGGTTTCTTCGGCAGCTACAATGGCCTGGAACGTAGGCCAAAATAGGGCGAACTCATCCGCAGTCATTGGTGAAAATTGAAGGGTTTGCATGGGGCTTTTCTCGTTCATTAAGGCATAAGCTACGTTAGCATATTCTGATACGGCTCAGCGCAGTTGCATCGTTCCCCACCGAGTGGGCCATAAATTACAACGAGAGGGCTTGGCAATGACCATAGAGAGCGCACTGACCTACTTTTTAGCTATCTTTGTGTTTGCCGTGACGCCTGGCCCAGGAATTTTTGCGTTACTAGCTAAGGGGATGTCGGCAGGTACGCGTCCGTGTATCCCGCGGGCGCTGGGTATGACGGTGAGCGGTGTGATCTATCGATCTCACCGTGCTAAACCGGAGCGATATGTTTCTGGTGGTGGGCTTAACGCTGGTTGGGTTGATGATGGGCTTAATACTGGTAGCATCGTTTACTTCCTCTGCGCGGCGCTTTTTTCAATCGGCGCGCGCTCAGAAAGGCACCAACCGTACCGCAGGCTCGCTGATGGTAGCGGCAGGTGCTTTTCTCGTTGCGAAAGGGTGAGTAGAGCGGCTTAACGTGCGGCTTGGGCAACAATCTCATAGCTACGCAGCCGATCAGCGTGGCTATAAAAGTCGCTATTAATCATAAGTTCGTTAGCGCCGGTACGTGCTTGAAACTCTTCTAATTGCGCTTTTACTGTTTCCGGGCCGCCAATAATAGCCGCCCCCAAAAACTGCTCTACTTGAGCGCGTTCCATGGGGGACCAGTCCAACGTGTCGACGGGGGGCAGTGACTGGGTCGGTTTACCACGAATCAAGTTTAAGAATTTTTGCTGAGCGGTGGTGGCCAAGTAGTGCGCCATCTCGTCGCTTTCCGCCGCCATGACAGGCAGGCCCACCATCGCATAAGGTGCCTCTAAATGCTCAGATGGCCGGAAATTATCCCGGTATAGGCGCAGTGCTTCAAAGAGATAGCCCGGCGCAAACTGCGCAGCAAAGGCGAAGGGTAGGCCGAGCTTTGCCGCGAGCTGTGCGCTGTAACCGCTGGAGCCCAGTAGCCAGATGGGGACATGGGTGCCTTGGCCTGGAACGGCTTTAACGGTTTGGCGAGGGTCCGCATCGTCTAAATAACGGCGCAGCTCTTCAAGTAGCTCTGGAAAATCATCAACTCCTGCATGGGCGTGGCGGCGCATAGCCCGCATGGTGGCACCATCTGAGCCAGGCGCGCGGCCCAGGCCAAGGTCAATTCGCCCTGGGTAGAGGGTTTCCAGCGTGCCAAACTGCTCGGCAATCACTAACGGTGGGTGGTTAGGCAGCATAATACCCCCGCTACCCACGCGAATAGTGGACGTCTGGCCTGCTACGTGGCCAATCAGTACGGCGGTGGCCGCACTGGCAATGCCAGCAATGTTGTGGTGTTCAGCTAACCAGTAGCGCTGGTAGCCCAAAGACTCTGTGTGTTGGGCTAAAGAGACGCTATCACGAAACGTTTCAGCAGCGCTGCCGCCTTGGCGGATGGGCGCTAGGTCAAGAACAGAGAGTACGGTTGAGGCAAGTTGGCTCATAAGTCACCTAATAAACATGCATGGTCGGCGGGCCAAGTTGTTAGCACGCTTCATAATGCTATGTTTATGCGGGCAGCAACGAGCAAAAACAAGGCGTCAGGCGAGCAGAGTTACTCTCGGGGCGGTGTGGGTCGCACCAGAATTTCATTAACGTCAACATGGGGTGGTTGCGACAGAGCATAGATCACCGCATTGGCGATATCGCGGTCTGCTAGCGCGTACTTGGGTGGTTCATCAAAGAAGGGAGTATCGACCATGCCAGGCTCAATCAGCGTCACCCGCATGCCGGTGCCGCGTAACTCCTCGCGCAGATTATAACCAATACCCGTTACTGCCCACTTAGTGGCGCTATACATGGAGCCTGGGATGGTGGTGCGGCCTGCGGCAGAGCCGGTTAAAAGAACATGACCCTGGCGGCGTTTTAGCTCTGGCAAGCAGGCTTGCAGCGTAAGGCCAACGCCGTAGACATTGGTGAGAATCATCTCCCGCCAAGCATCGTGATCGGCGCTGCTAAATCCACCCGGTGAGCCACCGCGACCTGCATTGGCGAATACTGCATCAATGTGGCCGAAGGTTTCAATCGCCTGTTCCACCATAGCTTGCTGCTGGCTTAAGTCGGTAACATCAACTTCGCAGGTGAGTACGTTCTCTGGACCAAGCTCTTGAGCAAGCGATGTCAGCTTATCGGCTGAACGAGCGGCAAGTACCAACTGGTAGCCTTCACGAGCCGCTGCACGAGCGGTGGCCGCACCAATGCCGCTGGAAGCGCCGGTAATTAACAGTACGCGGTCATGCATCGCTTGCTCTCCTTGCTCATTAAACTGGGTGAGCTTTCAGCATGGCTAAAACCTAATCAGGTTGCAAATCGGGCTCAGCGCTGCTGTTTTACTCTTTACGTTGCAGCATGGCAGAGAGGTCAAGAATCGACTGTGCCATATCCGCCATGCTTTTGCTTTGGTCCATTGAGGTTTTTCGCAGAAAGCGGTAGGCCTCCTCTTCACTCATGGACTGGTGCGCCATGATTAATCCTTTTGCCCGCTCGATTAGCTTGCGTTCACGGAGAGCCTTGCGGGTATTCTCCAGCTCGTCGCTTAGCCCCTGTAAGCGGCTGGATTGAGCATGAGTGAGCTCCAGTAGTGAGCGGCTAAGCGGAGAGTTGAGGGCGTTGGCGGTTAGGTCTCCAAGCGGCTGAGTAGAGTGAAGGGCTAGTAACTGTTCACAGGGCGCAGGCAGCGGTCTGTCAGGCTTCGCCTTCGTCTGCTCTAGCTCTGTTTGAGCCTGGACAATTTTATGATGGCAAAGGGCCGTTAATTGGGTATTCAGGGTGTCTTCAACCGTTTTAATCGTATCAATACGCAGGGTGGTGAGCTCGTACCAGGTTTCACCTAATGTATTGCCTGATGCCGTTTGGTGGTGAGAGCGCTGGCAAGCAATATCTCGCAACTGACAAATGTCCGCCAGTGTTCTAGGAGAGAGGGATTGTTGCCAAGTCCCCAGAGCCTCTGGGGTGGCAAATTCTACAAAGGTGTCAAAGCAGCGCTGTTGGGCGTCAACCAACTGGTTCAGCAGCGTACGGTGGGCATTGTCGAAATGACCGAGAGTAAAACCAAAGGCGCCGCAGGCGCGCTCTTGCCCCGCCAGCTCTTTACCCTGCATAAGATGAAAAATAGCGACCAGGGCACGGGTAATGTCTGGGTCGACCGCTGTGTCGGCCGCTTCAAAAACAATCGCTAAGAGATTGCTAATGAGATGGTTAAACGCTTGAGTTGCTGCATCTGGCGATATGTTGAAGGTCTCAATTGCATGCCGTAATACATCTAGTTCATCCAGTGACAGCCAGACGGCAGCAATGCGGCGTAATAAGCGCGCTGTCGCCTGTGGCCGTGACTCCTGGCTAAGCGCTTCGAGACGCTGACGCATCGAGGCTTCCGCCGCTTGACTATGCTGCAGGTAAGTGGCTCGTCGAGTTTTAAAACGCTTGCCTTTTGAGGCTAAGTAAATCGTCGAGGCTCCTCGCTCGCGTTGAAGCACATGAATAAACTGGCTGATATTGCTGACGATATCTGCTGTGGTTGCTAAGTGGTGAAGGTTATCAATGTCGCAGCGCAGGGCGGTTAAGAGTAGCTGTTGGGCAGAAGACATGTTGATTTCCTTATTACTCGCCGCCTAAAGGTAAAAAGCCCCCACAGCGATGCGCATGCAGGGGCGGTGTTAATTAATATTAACGCAGTGACAGCGCGCCTGCCCCTGTGTCTTTGCCTACCGCATCACGATAGGCGCTGGCTTCTTCTGCTTCGGTGGCATCACTAAAGCGAACGACCAGTACGCAGGAGGCAAGTACCAATACGGTTAAGCCGAGGTAAAAGAGGCCTTGCTGGTAGCTGAGGCTTTCGCTACGGAATAGAAACGCTGCCGATACAGCGCCCACGTTACCGCCTGCACCGACGATACCGGCCACTGCGCCCAAGGCTTTTTTATTGATAAAGGGCACCACACCAAAGGTGGCGCCTTCCGCCATCTGCACGAACAGGCTAAATACCAGCATGATGCCAATCGCCAAGCTGAGTACATGCATTTGCGAGAAGGTGACGAGAGCGATGCCTTCGCATAGTAGTGCGATAAAGAGCCAGCGGACGCGTCCTTTTAGCCCACCCTGTTTAGCGAATAGGTCGGAAAAAACGCCGCCAAGGGTACGAGCAAAAATGTTCATTAAGCCGAACAGGCCTGCGATTAAGCCGGCGGTTGCCAGGGTAAGATCGAATTTATCGAAGAAGTAGATTGCCGCGATATTGTTGATGGTCAGCTCGACCCCAAAACAGAGTCCGTACACCACAAACAGCGCCCAAACGCGGATATCCTTTGCCGCCGCTAAAAAGCTCTGGGCTGCGCCATGCTCTCCGGTGGCTGGCGGTAGTTCACCGCGGGCGCGCAGCTCGCTGAAGTTGCCGTCTGGGGCATCTTGAGTGAACAGCCAGTAAGCGATACCGGTAAAAAATAGCACTACGCCAGGCACGACCATGGCCAGACGCCAGCCGAGCGCCTCATTAACGCCTAGCATCAGCATGCCCGCAAAAATCAACGGCATAACAATTTGTGTGGTGCCGCCGCCTAGGTTGCCCCAACCTGCGCTCGTGGCATTAGCTGTGCCAACCACATTGGGCGCAAACATCATGGTGGTGTGGTACTGGGTAATCACAAACGAAGCGCCGATAGCGCCAATCGCTAGGCGGGCCAGCAAAAACGTTTCAAAACTGTTAGCCAGACCAATGCCCATAACCGGAATGGACCCGAGCATCAGTAGGCCTGTGTAGGTTTTACGTGGTCCAATACGATCACACAGCACGCCAATCAACAGGCGCACCACCACGGTGATCGCCACCGAGGCAATAATGGTATTGCCGATTTGGGTTTGGGTGAGTGATAGATCCTCGCGAACCACCGCCATCAGCGGCGCAATGCCGAACCAGCCGAAAAAGCAGATATGAAATGCGAACCAGGAGAGGTGAAACGCGCGCATTTGCGGTGTTGAGAAGTTCAACAGTCGAATGCGGTTGGCTTTATTGCGAATGTCCATGGATGGCCTCACAGAGCATAGAACGAGTTTGCCGAGACACAACGCATCAGGCGTTGCGTGGTTACGAGAACATGCCTTCGCCATTGAAGGTCAGGTTCGACGCACTCGTACCCTTGCGGGCCTGGTCCACGCCTACTACTACTGCATAGCAATAAGCAAATACTCAGCCATCTGTCTTTTTAAATATTTAAATCAGTTGCTTACTGTTTTTTCAAAGCAGTGCTAAGGGAAATAAAATCACTAGATTAATCAAGTGAGCGCACTCCTCATGAGCAGAGTGCGCCAAGTTGGGGCAGTGCTGGATGGCTGAAGGGAGTTATTCGTGCAGATATACTGCATCAATATCCAGGGTTGAGCGTTGGCCGATGGCATCAAAGTTAGCCGTGATCCAGTTGTCGGCGGCTTCTCTCCCTTGGTCAAACAGGTGGCATAAAAATGGCCATTCAGAGTTGAGTTTGCTTGAAACCGATAAGCTATCGAGTGCCTGATCGCCACTAATGCGGTGAAAAAGCGACTGCTGGTAGCAGTTTTCAATACCCTGCTCTTCAAGGGTGCGTTTCAACAGCGCGATCATGCGCACTTCTTTAATCAGCGCGGCATTAAAGGTGATTTCGTTAAGGCGGTTCATAATGGCCGAAGCGGAGGTGGGTAGTTCATCACGGCGAATCGGGTTGATCTGTACCAACAGAATATCCCTTGCGCTGCACTCTTCCATTAAGGGGAAGAGGGCTGGGTTGCCCATGTAGCCGCCGTCCCAATATGCTTCGCCGTCGATTTCCACAGCCTGGAACATAAAGGGCAGACAAGCCGATGCCATGACCGCATCGACGCTCATCTCTTCTCGACGAAACACACGCTGTTTGCCGGTGCGCACGTTAGTAGCTGCCACAAAGAGCTTTAGCTGGTCGCACTGGCGTACCCGCTCAAAGTCGATGTGGGCCGCCACAATATCGCGCAATGGATTCAAATTGAGCGGGTTGAGTTGGTAGGGCGACACCAGGCGAGTCATCAAGTCCATGGCGATATAGCCGGGGGAGTGCTCCAAACTCCAATTGCCGGTTAGTACATCCATCGGCGAGCGGCGGATAGGACTTGCCATGCCCGCGCGGCTTACCGCCTTCCAAAAATCCCTGAGAGATTGCCGGGCGGCCTGTTTACCACCACGGGTAAGGGCATCTGCCATGACTACGCCATTCATAGCGCCTGCGCTGGTGCCACTAATGCCCTCAATCTCAATACGGTCATCTTCCAGAAGTCGATCAATAACTCCCCAGGTATAAGCACCATGGGCTCCACCGCCTTGTAGCGCGAGATCTAGCTTCTTTGCAGCTGCCATCGTCATCCTTACCGTCTGCGTTATGAGTTCCATGCTCAGCATGGCATAAATAACGCATTACGGGAGGAGTGTTATATGGGGAGCAATTTAAGGCGCATCAGCAAGCGGTGAAGGATGACTTGCTGACATCGGTATCTCATAAACAGCCTGCTCCATAAGCTGATCAAGTTGCTTAGCAAGTGCTACGCTTGCTTCCTCCATTAGTGCTAGGGAGGCCAGTTGACCCGTATGATCCCCTTGTCTTGCATAGCGCAAAGCGTCCAAGCCGCTTTCATGGAAGCGGCGGTGAGGAGCCGCCAGCGAGCGATACGCCTCGGTATGTTTATAGCGCCGCCCCTCGCCCGTAAAGTACCAGCGGCCTAGCGTACAGTGCTGATGATCCACCATGTGGTCCTCGAAATAGGCGGAAAGTAGCTGGTGGTAGATCCGACTTTTCCAAACGGCGTGCTCTAGCTTGGCAGCGTGCAAACAGGCCGTCGTGGTGCTGTGGTGAATCACTTTATACATATGACGTGCTTGATCCATGAGTTGCTCTATCACCTGCTCTGCCGCTTGGGCTGCATTGGCCAGCGCCGTAGATGTTTCCCGCTGATGGGCCTGCACGCGAGCATCTTCTTTTAGCAATATGGCAACCTGCTCAATCCAGTGATCCAATTGGTGGCCTAGATGCTGCGTATGGTCGGCAAGGTGCTGGATATCGCTGACGATAGCAGGTAAGCCAGAGGGCTCCTGGTGTATATGAGCCTCCTCTAGCGCCGTGGTCATGGCAAGTGCACGGGTATGCCCGGCGTTACGGGATAGCTCTACACCGATTTTGCGTAGCTCGTGCAGCGCCTGTTCGCTAGCGAGCGGGGCTGCATAGTGAACATCTGCCTGTTGGAAGCGTTGACACTGGTGTTTGATCGTCTGAGCCGTTTGTTCAGCATGATGAAGCCGCGCAAATAAGTCTGACAAAGTGGCCCGTTCACTCGCTAACTGCTCGGCATGGTGTTCGGCCCCCGTGCTTAATGAAGCCAGCATATCTGCTCCTTTGGACTGGAGCATGCTGATCGATTCAACTGGTGTCATCAGGCTGATAGCACGGCAACCATGAACGCTTTTTTCAGTCGCAAGCTGAGTACGCAGCTCGGTAACTTCATGCTCTAAACGGCGGATCGTTTGAAAGGGGTGCATAAAGGCAAACATGACCAATACCTGCAGTAGCGGAGCGTTGTGTGATCTTTTGTCACAGAGTATTGCAGAGGGTTTCCATGTCTGCCTGGAAAGAGTATCGATTCACGATCAAAATCAACCTCTTGCATATAAAAAGAGGGAGTATTTTCATGCTTCACGACTGCTTTTCTTAATTGTTACCTACCCTTTAGCGGCGAGCTAACGACAGTGCGGTAGGGCAGTTAATCACCTGAGAAGTAGCTAACCACTCCTCATCAGGGTAGTAAGCAAAGACATACTGGTTCTCTTTCAAACTATCAATCAGCGGATATGTGATGTCTTCACGCACGGCGGGGCAGCCGTGGCTACGGCCAAGGCGGCCGGTTTGCGCAATAAAGTCATCGCTAACATAGTCGGCGCCGTGAATAACAATTGCTCGCTCAAAAGCTAGATCGTTCACTTCTGGCTCCAGGCCGTCCAGGCGCAGCGAATAGCCATTACGGCCGTAGTAGCTATTCATAGTGCGGAACAGGCCAATGCTGGACTGATGGCTGTCAGGTGTGTTCGAGAAAGCACTAGCCACCGCATCGCCAGAGCCCTGGCCATGTGACACCAGCTCTTCAAACAACAGGGTATGCTGGTGAAGGTCAAATACCCACATGCGTGGCTCTGAAGAGGGGAGCGAGTAATCAATTACGGCTAGGCGCTCTGCTGATGGGTCTGCACAGCTTAGTGCCTGGGCAGCAAGGCGCAGTGCCTCGGGCGTGGCCCCTGGTGCTAACTGGAGTAACTGGTGGTGAAGAGGAGAAACACCTGCGGGCGGTGCTGTTGCCACCTGGGAGAAAAAACTCGCCGCTTGAAGCGGGTAAGAAAGTAACACGATAGGTAAAGAAAACAGTACAGTGGTTATGCGTGAGCGAAAAAGCATGGGTGCAATCCTGACTAAAGTGGCGAAAAAAGGGTACACACGTAGAGTCATAACGAGTAAACGTAAACGGCTATGATAAAAAACGCGTATCGGTACGGGAACAGCTGATATGACGTTAAGCAAAAAGAGTGAAGCCACACCACAATGCTGCATAGTAACGCAAGGAGGGGCGATGAACGACAATCAGCCACTAAGACGATGGGCGATAGGGGCCGCGCTCTGTCTGACGCTAACCTACCCACTGATGGCCACCTCAAGCGAACCCGCTAGCGAAGCGTTACAGCAAGCGCTGACACAGCGCATTCAGCAAAGCGGAGAAACGCTGCCGGTAGAGTCGTTTTACCAACTGAGGGATGGGCAGCCTGCTTGGCAGACTATCAACCGTGTTGAAGCGCTGGTCAGCGCATTGAATAGCCTCGTGGATGACGGTTTAACTCCGAGTGATTATCAAGCCGCTTCGCTGTTGGATGATTTTCAGCTTAGCCAGCAGCTAGACGCCCAAGCGAAAGCAAGCTTCGATGTGCGCGCTACCCGTTCGCTGCTGTTAGCACTGGATCATTTATCGCTAGGTAAAGTGAACCCTAAAGACGTCGAGCCCAACTGGGACTTACCACGCCCTGAGCGGAGTTATGCACTTCCTCGGGTAGTGCAGGCGGTTGAAGAGGGTGATGTGCATCAGGCGCTGGCTTTCGCTCGCCCCGCATCTCCTGAGTATGCTCAGCTGCGCGAAGCGTTGACGCATTACCGCCGTTTGGCAGAGCAGGGCAGCGTGCCTTACTTACCGGGGCGTGAGGAGTCGCTGCGTCCCGGCGATATTGATGACGACGTTCAAACGCTACGCCAGCGCCTGACGCTATGGGGCGAGCCCCACCTGCTGGCAGCAGATAGTAGCGCTTACCCCATGGTCGACGTGCAGGCGTCAGGAGCTGACCCTCGCAGCTTCGACCGAGAGTTAGCGCAAGCGGTCATGCGTTTTCAGCGACGCCACCAGTTGCAAGAAGATGGCGTAGTGGGAGAGCGCACACGACTGGCACTGAACATGCCCGTCTCCGCACGAGTGAACCAATTGCGCATCAACCTGGAGCGCGCCCGCTGGATTCGCCCTTCGCTGGAGCGGGCGCCCAACGTATGGGTCGATATTGCAGGCTATCGCTTGCATTATACGCGCCCCAATGGCCAGCATTGGGATACCCGAGTGGTGGTGGGCTCGCCCAGCCGTGAAACGCCGATTATTCACTCCTCCATCAGCCATTTAACGGTTAATCCGAGCTGGACGATTCCGCCTACGATTATGCGTGAAGATGTGCTACCACGGATCCGCCAGGACGAGCAGTATCTGGTGCGGCAGAACATTCAGGTAGTGAGCCTATCTGGAGAAACGCTGGATGCGAGCACGATCGATTGGCAGCGTCCTGGAGGCGTGATGCTTCGCCAAGTGGCAGGGAGCAGCAATCCTCTGGGACGTGTCGTGGTGCGTTTTCCCAATAACGACATGATTTACTTGCACGATACCCCGGCAAGAGGGCTCTTTCAGCGTGAGCACAGGGCGCTGAGCTCTGGCTGTGTGCGGGTTGAGGGGGTAACGGAATTTGCCCAGCTCCTACTGCATGACAGCGGCAGCCGTTATCAACTCAATACGCTGATCGCGAATGGCCGCAGCGATCAAAACGTGAACTTGCCTAACCGTATTCCGGTAGCGCTGCACTATCTGACTGCTTGGCCCAACGGGCAAGGCGATGTAGTGTTTAGAGAGGATATCTATCACCGCGATGCGGCGCTGCTCGCAGCGCTCAAAGCAGTGTAAGTCGCTCGTCATTCATCACTACTGTTCATCACTACGGGTAGTATCAAAAAAGCCGCCCCACGTCGTGTGGAGCGGCTTTTTCGTATCGCCGTGGAGAGTACTTATTGGAGGCTTTCGTCGCTGTCGTTATCGCGCTCGTAGTTAGCCACGCTAATGGTGCCGGTTTCGCCACTCTCCAGCGCGGCCAACATCGGCTCGGCTTGGCGTTGGAACGCGATCAGCGTGTCGCCGCTTAGGCTAGTGTTCTCGGGCAGTTCGACCGTCATCGCGTTCACCGGCGTGTTATTGACGATGACTTCATAATGCAGGTGGGGGCCTGTGCTGCGGCCGGTATTACCGGACAGCGCAATACGATCGCCCATCGTGACGCGCTCGCCCTGGCTGACCAATGGTTGCGACAAATGCAAATAGCGGGTGCGGTAGCCGTTGTCATGGCGCACAACGATGTAACGACCGGCAGCGTGGTGGTTGCCGACACGCTCGACACGGCCATTGGCTGGCGCGGTGATAGGGGTACCAATGGGCATCGCAAAGTCGGTGCCGTTGTGCGGGCTCACTCGACCGGTGACCGGGTGTAGGCGGCGTGGGTTGAAGTTGGAGCTAAGACGATAATTACCTTCGAAAGGATGACGCGCAAAGGCCGGATCGAGGCTGCTGCCTTCGGGCGTGTAAAAATTATCGTCGGTGGTATTGCGCACGACGGTCAGGTCCATGCGCTCGCCGTCATACTTAACGGCCAGTACACGCGAATCAAGTGTCTCGCCATCGATCATGTCAGATTCGACCAAGACCTGAAACTGATCCCCCCGGCGGCTGTCACGACGGAAGTCCAGCTTTTTTTGCAAGATGCGCGTAAGCTCCGTGACGGAGCTGCTGCTCAAGCCGGTGGCTTGGGCTGAGCGAGCAAAGCTGCCCGTTACGCTACCGGCATAAAGGCGCTGTACGGGCTCACCCTGACGTTCGATAGCCGTAATGGCGTATTGGTCACTATCCCGCTCTAGTAGAACGCCTTCGCGCGTGTTCTTCATCATGCGCAGTGCCAATAACCGGCCCGTTTCGTCCAACTGGTAGTCGAAGCTGTGACCTGCACGCCAATGCGTCAACATACGAGGATCGGGTAGGTCGTCCAGCAGGGCGAGCACTTCGCTGTACCCCAAGCCCAGCTCGTTTTGCGCTAACACGGCAAACGTCTCGCCAGGCTCGACGATATGAGTTTCCCACTCAGGAACGAACGGCTCTTCGGCTGCCAGCTCCAGTTCCAGGAACGAGACATCGTCCTCGTAGAGTTCGACCCCATAATCCTCGTAAGAAGTGGCATCAGCGATTTCGACGGAGTTGTCGACATTGAGCATGCCGCTTGTAATCGTGCCTAACACGATGGCCATATGAAGGGCACCGTCATCCAGTGCCCCCTCGTGCAGCGCTACCTGAGATTGGGCATCGCGTGGCTCAGCTTCACTCGCCATAGAGGCTTCTGCGCTGGTAATCACGTCGAGATCAACGATCTCGGTGGCTGCTAATTCACTTAAGGGGATATGTTCCCGGGTAGCGTCGAGCGCGCGCGAGGCACGGTCAATCGCTTCTGCAACGGGCGCTCGCTCTTGACGAAGCGAGGGGACGCCAGGCGCAGAGTCGCTAGGAAGCGGAACTAACACGCTTTCCAGCGGAGTTTGGGGTTGATTCAGGTCATCATAGGTCGTGATAAGTTTTTGTGCGCCCAGCACAGTGACCATGGTGGCCACGGGTAACAGTAATAATTTATGCGTGCGGGGCAGCGAATGAAGGATTCGCAACATGGGTAAATGGGCCGCCAAGTTCGTGAAATAAAAGTAACATGATAGTAAGCAAACTCGGGAACCATACCCCATGGAGGCAGGAGTGAATAGACTGTACATCTATACACAAAACATACTTTCGCTAAAAAGCGGAATTATTCAACTTGGGTGAGGATTTATGAACGCCGTTTGCTAACAAAAGTAACGTTGAACGTGCATGCTGGTGTGCGACGGCCCTCATTATTTTGCTCTTAACCATGGATGTAAGTTAGGCATTGCGAAAGCTGTTATACAGCTTGTGTCTAATTTAAAAGGCTTTTATCTCTTTTTGCGACTTTAATGAGCAGCCAAACAGGGTCTAAGTGAGAGGATCTACACCACGTTAGCAGCCTATACGATGATCATTACTCAAATAATTGAGGCAGCGTTAAAGATAACGAACAGGTTTTTTGTAATTTTTTGTATTTTTGGCGAGTGAGCTTTTGTCTTAGCGCGCTGCCGTTTACGCAGTGTTTGTCAGAGAACGAGTACTCGACGCTATTTCCTGGCATTCTAGTGGTATTTTTTCGAAGATGAAGTGGGTTGTTTCGCTGTATGGCGTCGAGGAAATCGAAATGTCTCGGGTAACACTAGCGCAGTGGCAGATGCTGGCCGCCGTGGTGGATCACGGTGGATTCGCACGGGCGGCAGAGGCTATCCACAAAAGTCCCTCCACGCTTAATCATGCGGTCCATAAATTAGAAGAGCAGTTGGGTATTCAGGTGCTTGAGCCGGTAGGTCGACAGGTACGCCTAACAGAAGCAGGCGAGCTGCTGCTTCGCCGTGCGCGCCAATTGATCGAGAGTGCGGAGTCACTGGAAGATGTAGCGTCGCGGCTTGCGGCGGGTTTAGAGGCTGAAGTGGTGGTGGCCATCGACCAAATTTTTTCTGCGGCTGCTCTGGCAAAAGCGTTGGAGCGCTTCTCTGACACCTACCCGCAGGTCAGAGTGCAGCTTCACGAGAGCGTGCTCAATGGCGGTACTGAAATGCTCTACGACGGCCGGGCAGATTTGGTGGTCTCAGGTATTGAAGCCCAGGGGTTTTTGGGTGAACCGCTGGTAAATGTTCGTTTTGTGGCGGTCGCGCATCCAGGCCATGCGCTGCACCAGCTGGGGCGTTCGCTGGACTTGCGCGACCTAGCGCAGCATCGACAGTTGGTGGTGCGAGACTCTGCACTACGCCAGTCTACCAACGCTGGCTGGTTAAAAGCCGAGCAGCGCTGGACGGTCGGGCATGTGAGTACCTCGCTGGATATGCTGCTGCGCGGGCTAGGGTTCGCCTGGATCCCCGAAACCCGCATCGCCGATGAGCTGGCCAGCGGTCAGTTGAAGCCGCTTCCGCTAAGCGCCGGGGGGATACGCGAAGTCCCCGTTCAATTGATCTTCCGTGACCGTGACCGCGCAGGCCCCGCGGCCCATGCCATGGCGGCAGCGTTAAAGCGGGCAGTAAAAGAAGTCTGCGAGCAACGTTCGATTCCCTCGAATGAACAGCCGTAAAACATGCGCTTGAGCCTGAACCAGTCGGGGGTATGCTGAACGTCAATCACAGTATAAAACGTTCAACGTAGGAGACGCCTGATGGGACTGCTTGTAAACGGTGAGTGGGTAGACCAGTGGTATGACACCAAAAAGCATGGCGGTGAGTTTGTACGTGAGTCCGCGCAACTGCGCGATTGGGTGGGCAGTAGTGAAGAGTCGCAAGGCGACAGTTATCCGGCCCAAGCGGATCGCTACCACCTTTATGTATCGCTCGCCTGCCCCTGGGCGCACCGTGCGCTGATCATGCGCAAACTGAAAGGTCTGGAACCGTTGATAGGTACTTCTCACGTTAGCCCACTGATGCTGGGCAACGGTTGGACATACCATCAAGACGAAGGCGCCAGCGGCGATCCGATCAATCACGCTGAGTTTCACCACCAGCTCTATACCATGACCAACCCGACCTACACTGGGCGGGTCACGGTGCCGGTATTGTGGGATAAACAGCGCAGCGCGATTATCAATAACGAATCCGCTGATTTGCTGCGTATCTTCAACCGAGCCTTCGATGAGCTGACAGGCAATAACCTGGATTTCTACCCAGAAGATCTGCGCAGCGTCATCGACGAAGTAAATGATGACGTATACGACCATATCAATAATGGCGTTTACAAATCCGGGTTCGCCACCGAGCAGCAGGTGTATGAGAAGCATGTGACCGCACTCTTTGATGCGTTAGAGCGTATTGAGAAGCGGCTGGCAGAGCATCGCTACCTAGCGGGGGAGTGGTTCACCGAAGCGGATATTCGCCTCTTCACAACGCTAATTCGCTTTGACGCGGTCTACTTTGGTCACTTCAAATGCAATTTCAAACGCATTGAAGATTACCCGAACCTTTCCAACTACGTGCGTGAGCTTTACCAATGGCCGGGTGTGGCGGAGACCGTCAATATGGATCATATCAAGCGACACTACTATTACAGCCACGACACGATTAACCCCACGCGTATTGTACCAGCAGGCCCGCTACTGGACTTTATGCGCCCGCACGACCGGGAGCGTTTGCCGGGACAGGGGATACGTCGCCGCTAAATGCTGTACGCTATGTACGAAGCTGTATGCTATGTACGAAAAAGGGCCATCCGCTTGGGTGGCCCTTTCCTATATTGCTGTGTATCAGCAAACAAACGTGTTACTCGTTGGCATCTATTGCTTCACGAGTAGACTGCCAAGCGCTCTGTGCACCTTCTTTAGTGGTTTGCCAAGCATCGCGTGCGTTCGCTTTGGTTTGTTCCCACCAGTCGCGATCATACGTTGGGAATGACTCCACTTCTTCAGATGTAGCTTCCAACATGATGCGATGCTCAGTGTCGCCATCGTTTTCAGTATGCGTTTCAAGCGTAAATTGGTCAGTGTTCACTACAATTTCGCGTCCGCCTAAGCCAAGTACAGCACCACTCTCGATTACGAGGGCTGAAATACGCATCTCTTCGTCAAACAAAATGTCATCGACTTCGCCAATCTCTTCGCCTGACCCATTGGCAAAGAACACTTCTGCATCAAGGATATCATCGGCAGAGTACATACCCTGCGGCTCTGTTTGCGCCTGAACATTAAAGGCCATACCGCCAAGCAGTGCCGTTGTAATTGCAGTCGTGAGGATTGATTTACGCATAGCTTCTCTCCATGTGGCTATAAAAGTAGCGTTTTAACGCTAACAATAATCTGATCCCAGTTCATGTGCATCACGCCTTGAAGTTCTTGAACAACGTGAGGCACCTCTCAGGTTAGACCAATAGTGAACAAGTGCAAGTTTCAGGATGATATTGGTTAAAGTAAAAAAGCTGGTCAGCTCACCAGTGGGGTGGTAGGATGCGCGCTCCTCGCATGTGTTGACCCCTCCATCACGACGGCAAGCGTTGATTCAGTGGCCTTGTGGCATTGAGCAGAACGTTTGCAGGAACATCCCCTCGACTGGATGTTCATTGCTGTGAAGATGGCGCGCCTCCAGCATTTCACCAAACGGGTGAAATCGGCGCAGAAGGTCGCCACAGCGGTTGGCCCGCAAATGCGGTGTTGCCAACCGAATGCCAGGTGCGACCGGCGTCTCCGACTCCACTGATGACGATATCCGCGATGCGGAGCCTTGTTCTTTTGCAGCGTACTGTTACGCGCTGCATGAAAACAGAGTCAGAGACGCTTACGATGTTTTTTGCCGGTTCTTCCGGCCTACCAAGGTGTGATTAATGACCTCGACTTCTGTCGCCTCGCCGAGCTTCGGCGATCTGGCTCTATTGCCTGCCGTTCTGTCTGCTGTTGAAGCACAGGGCTATGAAACTCCTTCACCCATCCAGGCGCAGACCATTCCTGCGTTGCTGGAAGGTCGCGATATGCTGGGCCAAGCGCAAACGGGTACCGGCAAAACCGCTGCTTTCGCACTACCGCTGCTGTCGCGTCTCGACATGCAGCGTCGCGAGCCCCAGGTACTGGTGCTTGCGCCGACCCGCGAACTGGCTCAACAGGTCGCCGTCTCTTTTAGCCGTTATGGCCAAAACCTTCAGGGGTTGGAAGTGGCTACCCTCTGCGGTGGTCAAGAGTACCGTGAGCAGTTAGGCGCGCTGAAGCGTGGTGCCCAAGTGGTAGTGGGCACGCCGGGCCGCGTGATTGACCACCTGGATCGTGGCAGCCTGAAGTTAGATGGCCTGTCTGCGCTGGTGCTGGACGAAGCCGACGAAATGCTGCGCATGGGCTTTATCGACGACGTAAAACGCGTGGTTGCCGATACCCCGAAAGATGCTCAGCGTGTGTTCTTCTCGGCGACCCTGCCGACGGAAATCGAGCGCATCGTCAACCGTTATTTGGTCAACCCGGTAAAGGTGGCGATCGAGTCGCGCACGACCACAGGTGAAAACATCGAGCAGCGCCTCGTGCGTGTCGACGGTGGTGCCAAGCTGGAAGCGCTGTCGCGTATTCTCGAAGTGGAGCCGGTGGATGCGGCCATCGTGTTCGTGCGTACACGTGCTGCCTGTACCACGCTGGTCGAGCAGTTGACTGCTCGTGGCGTCAACGCCGCTGGCCTATCGGGTGATCTAGATCAGAGCCTGCGTGAGCGCACGATTGCCCGCTTGAAGCGTGGCAAAGTGGACGTGCTGATTGCGACTGACGTTGCTGCCCGTGGTCTTGACGTTCCGCGTATTACGCACGTTATCAACTACGACCTGCCGCAAGACGCTGAAGCCTACACCCACCGTATCGGTCGTACCGGTCGTGCGGGCCGTAGCGGCATCGCAATCACTTTCGCGGGCTTCCGTGAAGGTCGCAAAGTGGGCTGGATGGAGCAGGCAACCGGTCAGAAAATGACTGAAATGCCGCTGCCTGACGAAGCCGCTATTCGCGCCCACCGTGATGAAGTGTTCCATCATCGCGTTGTTGCCGCGCTGACGAAAGGTGCAGAAGAGCAGCGTGCCCTGGTCGAGCGTTTGGTGGAAGAGGGTCACGACGCCGTCGAGCTGGCCTGCGCGTTTGCCGCCATGGCCCGCGCCGACGAAGCGCCGATTGGTCGTCTTCAGGCACCGCGCAAAGAGCGTGCCCCGCGCGATGGCGCACCGGGCAAGCCGGGCGGTGCTCGTCGCGAGCGCTCCAGCGCGCCCAGCGAAGGCATGACCCGCTACCGTGTTTCCGTTGGCCATAAAGACGGTGTGAAGCCGGGTCAACTGGTCGGCGCGCTGGCGAACGAAGGCGGCATTGAAGGCGCGCGTATCGGTCGTATCGATATTCGCAACGCTTTCTCGGTCGTTGAACTGCCTAGCGGTCTGCCGTCTACCATTCTGGCCAAGATGGCTCGTGCCCGTGTGGCCGGTCGCCCGCTGGAAATCAGCGAAGACCGTGCGCCTGAGCGTGCACCGCGCCGCCGTCGTGACGATGGTGACGCGCCGGTTCGCCGCCGCGAACGTGCGTAACTCAGTCTTGGGCGCTTAACATCGCCTAACACTTGAGTCACGTCGATCCCCCTATGCCACTGGCCTCGTGCCAACTGGCGTAGGGGGATTTTTTTTGGCTACGCTATACGTACCTCACTTTGATAGTCACAAGGAGCATGCATGGACGCTGCGCTACACGAATGGAGCCTGTCACCCAAACAGGCGATTGCGCTGCAGTCACAACTCGCCCAGCAGCTAGAGAGCCGTGACCGCATCAACCCGGTGAGGTATATCGCGGGGGTAGACATTGGCTTTGAAGAGGGCGGGGCGGTGACGCGGGCGGCAGTGGTGGTGTTGCAGTGGTTGCCAGAAGAGGCTCCGTATCTACCGGTGGTCGAGCAAGTGGTGCATCGCGAACCCACACGCATGCCCTATATTCCAGGGCTACTCTCCTTTCGCGAAATCCCCGCTGCGCTAGGTGCGTTTGCCAAGCTCAAGACTCAGCCACAGCTGGTGATGGTCGATGGCCAAGGCATCGCCCACCCCAGGCGGCTAGGGGTCGCGGCACATCTAGGGCTTTGGCTTGATCTACCTACCATCGGTATCGCCAAGTCACGGTTGACTGGTAAGCATGCAGAGGTTGGTGAAGCGCGGGGCGATTGGGTACCGCTCATGGCCGGGCAAGAGGTGATTGGTGTCGTACTACGCTCGCGGGCGAACGTAAAGCCGGTATTCGTCTCGCCGGGGCATCGGCTTTCGCTGGATACCTCCCTTGAGTGGGTAATGCGCTGCCTGGGCCCAACCAAGCTGCCTGAGCCGACCCGCTTGGCAGATCGGCTGGCATCGCGGCGAGATCAAAAGAAGCGTTAAATAAAGTCGATAAAAAGCCGCAGCAGGCTGGTCGCTTCTGGCGTCTCGCTAATCTCATTGAGTAGCTGGTCTGGGTTGTCACCCTGGTCACGCAGGGCTGCGCGCTGGCGCTCAATGTAGGCGCGCATGACGGGCGGTGAAAACTCAGGGTGAAACTGCACGCTCCATTGGCGCGGCCCGTAGCGTAGCGCTTGGTGGGCGTCGTGGCAGTTGTGGGCCAGAATAGTAGCGCCATGAGGAAGCTGCATCACCGACTGTGCGTGGGTGAGGTGAGCAGGGAAGTGCACGGGTAGTTGGCTAAAGAGCGGGTCTTGCTGGCCTGCCTGGGTTAAGCGTACCGTCCGAGTGCCCGATTCTCGGCCAGCGGGGTGATAGTCGCTAATACCGCCAAACGCCGCCGCCATTAGCTGATGGCCATAACAAACGCCCAGCAGCGGCAGGTTATCGGCCAGTGCTTGCTGCAGCCAGGGTTTTAGCGCTTCGCTCCAGGAGGGCTGCTCGCTCACCATGCTGTGAGAACCGGTAATCACGGCACCTGCGATGTCGTCGGGAGGTGTCGCCGTCAGCCGCGCATCCCACACCTTTAGCGTTAACTGCACGGGTAACGCATCGTTCAGTCGCCGGATAAACAGCTGCTCAAAATCACCGTGTTGGTCGACCACTTCAGGGAAGGCGTCCCCGGTTTTAATAATGACTAAAGAGGCCATGGCATTCTCGTTATCGTATCGCGGCGGTGGAAAGATAGCCGAATCAGGTCATTACGCTGTAAGCTGAAACGTCTTGTTTAATTACCGTTTTACCATACATTAGGAGCTTGATATGCAACAGATTACTCGTGCAGGGCAGCCGATA